>ERZ779885.770-NODE-770-length-35099-cov-3.953601_pt1 | contig 35099 bp, 24 predicted proteins | sample MGYA00511554_ERZ779885 | MGnify/ENA primary metagenome ERZ779885 (study PRJEB29588, sample SAMEA2160998) | human gut metagenome | biome: human gut; feature: human-associated habitat; material: faeces | place: Denmark | collected 2008/2010 ... | reverse complement strand
ATATAACTAATGGCAAATGTATGGCTTGTTTAAACGGTAATAATTTAAAATTAGCTATAAGAGTTTTATAATAAAAAAAACGGCATAAAGATATTTTCCTTTTTATATTCTTTAATATGGTTATTACTATTTTCATAATGACTGATATTTACCAATAACACGCATTTTCGACATTCTTACTATGGGCATTTCTATATTCATCGGGACGTACCCAGAACGGATTTGCAAACAGCTTTAAATAAAAATCTTCTGGTAAACCACTTCTGATAGCATGATCAGGTTGTTCCCATCTTCTACCTTTTATTCCAAATAATAATTGTAAACCACCCCCAAAATGAACGGCTTTTTTCCCTTGCCGCTTGGCATGAGCTGCGAGAGGAAAACCATAAGCCCCACAACCTATGAGGCAGATGTCATAATCGGTGCGATCCATCTCGTTTTTCATATATTGCAAGGCTTCAAACCAATCTGCAAAACCATTCGATTCCCCACCCAAACTCTGTACTGCTTTGATCACTTTTAAGTCAAATTCCGGAAGTACATCGGGATTATCAAATAATAGTTCTCTCCGTTGGTATTGCCTTACAATCAGTTCAGAAAACGGGTGAATGACAAGCACCTTTTTCCCTTGCAAAATACGGCTCCATGGACGAACAGACGTAAAAGGGGAAAATGCTGGTAATGACACATATTTCGGGGAACTCATATATGGTTCTATATATTTTATGATAGATTCAACTCCCTGAAAGACGCCACAAATATCCATTTCTTTGGCATCATCGAGCATCAACCGGCAGAATTGCGACAATTTTTCTTCGGTAGGAGGGAAAAAACCACTCCATTGTTGCATTTGCATCATAATGTTATGATCCCACCACCATTCTGGCTCTTGCCCTTTTATAAATCGGTAGATGGAATGTTTTTTTGTGGTTATCCCTAAATAATTAACCACCATTGAAAGCTCCGTGGCACCATATCGAGCTATCATACAAGACTTATCATCAGCCAAAAGATTGTATATAATATCCGATACCTTGTCGGGATTTACTTCTTGGAGTAATTTTTCTCCTGTGGAAGGAAATATTTTTGTATAACTTTTTCGTAATGCTTTAAGAACAAATACAGTAGGTCTCATAATAAAATTATATCAAATATTGAATAAGTGTACGGGGTAATAAGTCTGCAATGGGAGGGAAAAATCCACCTCCTCGTATATCGTCAAATGTAACCAAAAATCGAGTAAAAAAGAAAATAAAAATCCCCCATGCATATACAGTATTTATAGGTTTGTATTTTACCATAAACAAAGGCAATACGAATGGCCAAATGCAAAATCTCATCACATATATCCTACCCATAATTTCGGGCATCAGGTTAACTATAAGAATACATATCAACATGAGAAAAAATAATAGATTCGTAAAAAAGACAGTGGTACTATCTTTTTTTAGGACATAGTTCATAAAAATGCACACAACAATCATCAATCCTGCAGTTGTATACACAGCTACAGGATCAAGAAAATTTTGGTCCAAAGGATCTCCTGCAGATTCTATTCTTTTCAATCCATATGCGAGAAAATCGATTCCTGAAAATATACTGCTAAAAAAAGATATGTGATTTATTGCCACCGTAGCAATACATAAAGCAATGATAAGATAGAGCATTTGTTTCCATTTTATAACCTGATATAGAGGTTTACATATTAACAGAGGTAAAAATATAAATGCTAGTGTGTGTATAAAACATGCTGCAATGAGTAACCACCAATTTACTTTACCGGAAATAATTTTTCCTACATAAACATATATAACAATACTTACCGCAAAAAATTGTCGAAGTAAATTATTGATTGTTCCCCAATATTCCGTAAAAAATAGCAGAAGGGATAACATACTAATTAATGTTACGGAAGGGAGTTTTACATATTTCCAATAACGATATATCGAATATGCAAGCAGTCCATTGGTCGCAATAGCAACAGCTCCTGAGAAAATTTGGTAATTTCCACGGGTAATATAATAGCCGATATAATTCAATAGATTCCAAACAGGCTCTTTATATGCTCCTATGATGTACTCGACAAAAGATGTATCGGAAACTCGGAGAAAAAGTCCCCAATATCCATCATTATACCAATCTGATGGTTGGTTAGTATCCCATATGCGAGTATATTGCAGCAGACATGCAAATAGCGTTATAAATAAAAAAACCAAAAAATCGGAATTAGTATCCCGTTTATTAATCATCATTTTCACAATGAGTAGAGATAGAGTCCCTAAAAAAGGATTCAGACAAAAAAGAAATATAAAAAATAATATTTGATTTTGACTCATTGCATATCTGTTTTTTTAGAACAAACTCCTCATAGGAATAAAGATTTAAGTCGATTTATCTCTAATGAACCATCATTTTCCACAAGTATCCAGTCGGGTGTAGAAGGATAGTCATGCCAAAAATTACGGGGGCAAATTTTTACTCCTCGATTTAGAAGTGCCGGCTTATAAGAAAAAGAACTCTTGCTGGTGATGAGAATATCTGCATATACCATGTGCAAAAACGAGTCTTGTGCACCCATATCAAGACACCAATGAAGATTTTTATATGTTGAAAATTGAGGATAATCTACCGGCGTACCTTGTGAAAAGAAATAGATATGCGCAGTTTTATGGGTATGAATATTATCGAGAACCTGTTGCAAGACTTTTTCAAAATAGTCATTGCACAAATACCGCATAGAAAGATTTGGATTGGAAGGATCTGTCATTATATCACCTCGACGTACATGAATAGCGATGTTCAAATTCGCCTTATCATAGATCAGTTTATCATATTTTCGAAAAGGAGCATTGTAGAATTTTTGTTGAATGTCCTTCATCACGCCATATTGCTCCTTGTAAAAATGGTCTTGTGGAGGCCAAAATATAATTTTTTTACCCCGATATGATGCAATGATAGACTTTACCAATTCGATTGAGTTGGGATCGTTTTCAGAAAACTGTGGCAAACGGCGTAATATATAACCTTTCTGTCTAAGTTCAGGGACAGTAGCCTCTCCATAACCGAATCCCAAAAAATCGTCCCATTGCTTTGTAGAGAATGGGAAATGGGCAAACTTCAAGTGTAATTTACGTGTAGCCCAATAATATCCATCTATCCAATTCGCCATTTGGTGTCCGATTCCGGCACCGGGATTAGGGCGTGCTCCATAATAAATATCACCCGTCGGTTCATGAAACCTCTTTGGGTGAAACAAATAATGCCAATACGACCGATAAATATATAGATATACAGGTGTTGATTGCAATAATCTCACCAATTTATACCAAATCTTATCGTATACATTTTGTTTTGCCAGTTTCATCTAACTTATATTCAATTTTTTTACTGCAAAAAAATATAATGGAAAAGAGTAGCGAAACAAAAACCATTCTATTTTTTTCATTTTAGAGAAAAATTCCGGCATAAGTTTTATCTTAGATAGACTCAATAACCGATTCTTCAATGTACTTATAAATTGTTTGTCAAAAAAAGATCGGTTTTTGTAAATGAATCTCAAAGATTGCAGACCAACTGAAACAACAATATTTTGCATTTTACAAAGCATCTCATGGTATTCCTCATGAGATAAAGTAAACAAGTAACGTTCCCACCGGGCAGCATTACGATCAATAAGTTTTTTTACTTGCGATGCTTTGTCTATGGAACTACAAATGCTTCCCTCACGATGTAAATAATAGTAAAACTCCGAATTTATATAAATTGAAGATGATGCATTGTGAAAAATAAGATGCATAACCGATAAGTCTTCGTCCAACCCTCTTCCTTTGGGGAATTGTATATTATCAAATAACTTTTTTCGATATATTTTATTCCACATATAAGATTGCCATCAAGAATCTTCAAAACTCCGGATATTTTATTATATATTTGATAATCAGAAGTAATTTTGTCGGTAATTCTATGCTTGTATTCTATTTGTGATTCGTTACCGTATGTATGTATCGCAAACACCACATTGTGCTATATCTGCTTTACTTTCAATCAGATCTTGCGTCATGATGGAATACATATCGGGGTGAACCCAATCATCTGCATCAACAAAAGTTACAAAATCTCCCTCGATATGTTTTAAACCGATTTCCCGACTAGCAGGTAAACCATGATTCTCCTGATGGATTACTTTTACACGACTATCGACTTTTGCATATTGATCGCATAAAATGGGGGTATCATCTGTACTTCCATCATCGATTAAAAGAATCTCTACATTACGATATGTTTGCTTTATCAGCGATTCGATACAACGGGGTAAAAAAGATGCTACATTATAGCACGGAACAATAATAGACAGCAAAGGTTTATTCATATCTTATTTTGATATTTATTTTTTAATTTCAATATAGCCTGTTTCTCTTCACTGGATAGAAAAAAGAAATTTCCCACGATATAAGTTACAACAACTATTATGGATATGTATATCCACTTATAGTAAATATCTATATCTAACAAATATTTAAATAAATAGCCACAGGCAATAGCCATTATCGTAGGAACAATACACGGTACGAAAACGAGTTTTATCCATTGATTTATTTTACATTTTGTATATAGATGCAATGTATACAAGGTTGAAACTCCCATAAATACCCCCCAACATAGTATCCATATTATATATAACCAATAGGGTGGGAGAGAAAAGTAAAAAGCTATGTATGTTAAAGGTATGGGTAATATATATAATATAGCCTTGATTTGCATAAATAATTTTATACGACCATAGGCTAATATAGCAGATTGTTGGCTTATGGTAAGATTTTCGACAAGCGTTCTTGTTATTTGTAACTGACAAAATAAGGCTGCATATTGGGGAATATTTTTACCACTATTTCCCAACCAGATATTCATAATCGAATCCATTTCGACAATAGCAGGCAAGCCCAATAAAGCCATAAGGATATAGGCGGCTTTGCTACTATAAAATGAGGTATTAATAAGTTTCTCTCTATTGTTTTCTCCTGCACTCTTTCCAATCACCGGATTGACAGCTTTTAATAAATTGTTGGAGAACGCTTGTAATTGTCCACACAACTGATTACCAACCCCCTGTGCTGCATTTAAAGTGGTCCCCCAAAAATGATTCAGTACAATACCTAATCCGTATTGACTACCAATAGCTGTAATAGAAGACATCGAATTCCATCCGGCAAAGCCGGTCATTTCTTTCATGAGAGTGCGGTCGAAGTAATATTTCGGTGCCAATATACATTCCTCATATTTTCGATGACAGTATATTCGCATAATGGAGAGTGTAACAAGGGGTATGGCCGCCATGAGTATGCCATATATAATGAGTTTGTCTCCGGTCGTGTACACGACAACAAAAGCAACAGCCAATTTCAATAAAGATTCGATAATACCTACAATGGCATAATACCGCATGTTTTCGTGAGCATTGAGCATGGCATCGTAAGGCACACTCATGACGGTAAACATCGTACTGACAATAAGGCTTCCATATACAATTTTAGCCGCAAATATACGATCGGAGGGAATATTCAATACCCCATTGAAAAAAATATATCCTGCACCCAATAATACCAAACCGACAATAACGGAAATCCCGGCATGCAGAATGATGCTGATATTGAATATCTTTTTTTGTTTCTCTTTATCTCCTTCGCCCTCGGTGTAGGACATGAACCGCTGTGTCGCTCCGGCCATTGCCGCATTCAAGAAGCCCAGCATGGCAATAGCTCCACCCACAATATTGAAAATACCGAAATCGGAAGCCCCGAGACTGTTGAGTATGAGACGGGTCGTATACAACGAAATGAACATCGTAATGCCCATTTTCGCATATAGATAACCGGTATTTTTTGCAACTCGTGCGGCTGTCGACATCTTCGTATTATACGTCTAAAAGATTCTGACTTATCTTTTGATTTTCTGTATATATAGGAAAATTTATTTCTCTTTGAATGAATCTTTCATCTTTTCCCATAGTTCCTCACCGAAGAGTTTCCAGCCGGCTGTAAGAATTATTGCGACGAATGTAATAGCTATTAAAATCATCTTACGGCTCGTACCTGATGGTTGGAGGGGAACAGTAGGCGGTTCAAGGACGGCAAAGGCAGGCTTAACCTCTTGCATTTTGGTCTGCGTCATTTGCAGTTGGGTGGCTACCTGACTATATATTTGATAGGCCAAGTTCACTTCATTTTCCAATCGCGTTTTCTCTATTTCTACGCTTTGCAAAGCGATATTCTTGTTGGCATCAAGAAAAACAGCCAATTTTTTTTGTAATGCATAGTATTCATCTCTGCTGCTTTCACACATTTTAGACAGAGATACACATTGGTCTTTGGCTTTGTCGATACGATAATTTATAAAATAGGTTTGCAGCTTTTGTACAACCGAGTCGGCAACGATAGCGGCAACCAAAGGGTCTTGCAATGTAACCGACACAGTAGTTATTGCCGTTTTACTATCGACTGTTGCAGTTACCATACCTTTAATAACCGCTACTTTTTGTGCTTCTTTTTCTGTCAACTGAAAAGGTCTACGGGAAACATTCGTAGATACTTCATCGTCGCTATCTTTTGTAAACAACGATTTAACCCACCCCACAGCCATTCCGGGAGAAGAGAGGATATAGCTCCACCATGGGGATTTCTGTTCATCGAGATATGCAACAAAAGTCGTGTCGAGTGAATTATCGATCGTCTGTACACGCACATCGAAAAGCCCCAAAACAAATGGGGTAGAGGCAACTATATCGGACGAAAGGGATACATTGAGTGCATCGGATCCTCCACTTACCGTACTTCCACCTAAAAATGAAGAAGCAAGACTGGCCAGTCCTCCGGCAGACTTACTCTCATCGCCCATCTCGGGCGAGAGAGTCACAGCCACGGTATATTCTTTGGGTATACTCAATGCTATGACAACACCCAGAACTGCACCGATAAGAACAGACCACAACAAGGCTTTTCGTGCAGCAATGAGTTTGCGTAAATATTCCATCCAATCGATTTCTATTTCATCGTTTTCGGGGGATTCTATTGGGGAATTTTTATATGATTCTTTTTCAGACATAAGTTTATCCTTTTATAAAATACATTATTCTATTCCTATTCTTCTTTTAAAGAAGATCTTCAACATCATCGGTAAATGCTATTTTACCAAGTTGGCAATAGTGGCGGCCATTGTACCGATAGATGTAACTGCCGACAACGAAGCTAAGACGTTACCCCAGTTGGCTTGTCGTTGACGTTTGTTGGGGACAATGATTTCGCAACCAGGCTCGACGAGATTTTTCCCACGTCTCTTCACCGCAGCCATTTGCCCGTTCATGTAAATAATGTATTTCTTATTCTTTTTGGCTACCTGATTGTAGCCTCCTGCCTGACCTATATAATATTTCACATCTTTTCCCTTTTTATAGGAAACAACATTGGGTTGCATGACAGCACCGTTTATTCTTACAGTATTGTTATATTCCGGTACGACAACAACATCGCCTTCCCGCAATATGATGTCGGCATCGCTACCCGGAGCTTTTAACGCCGCTTCGAGGTCTATACCTACCGAAAAAGTCGAATCGACCTTGATTCCCAACGAATCGACCTTTTCATCGCCCATCTGCCGGCGCAACAAAACAACGACATCTTGCATTCTTTGCAATTCTTCTGCATTGGCCCTGCGTACCAGCTTGGCTCCACGCACATAAGCAAATTGGGTCGTTCCACCAGCTTTTTCTACCAAATCACTGATACGCTCATCTTTCGATGTCAAGGTATATGTGCCGCCATAAAGAATTTCTCCGTTAATAGCAACGTTTTTCTGTTCGCTGTATGCCGGGCTGCGCCGTACATATACGTGATCATAAGGTTGCAGGACAAATCCGGGTTCTCCATCTACGACAAAGCCGTCTTTCAGTGAGAATGTGAACATTTCACCGATTTCTTTCGTGTCTTCCGTACTTGTCGGATTCTTTATCCGACGGGCGACATCGACACGCACCAACGATGCCGACTCTTTCAGCCCTCCTGCTGCTATGACAAGGTCTTCGAGTGTCATATTGTCGGCATAAGGGTAAGTCCCCGGGGCAATTACTTCTCCTGCAATTTCTACATCACCCCAGTCATTGATATCGTGAATACTCGGAATGAATAAAACGTCATTACGACGTAAAATAATATCGGGAATCGTTCCGTTGATAAGGGCTGCTACGTCGATCTGTTTCACTTCCCGGGTCATGTTATCCCGCAAACGATACAATACGGCTCGGGTTGTAAATGCATCGTCGGTCAGACTATCGGCTCTTGCAATAAGAGCTTTTACCGTATTTACTTTGTCATTGAGTTCGTATATTCCGGGACGATACACGGCACCGCGTATTTCGAGTTTATTGGTAAATCTGTCGAGAATTGCTTCGGCCGTAACCATGTCTCCATCGGAAAGTTTATACGATGCATAATCTTTGTCGTCTATCGTATTGACTTGATATTCTTTCCCGTTTTGACGCACCATACGAAGACTTTTGGTATAAGCATCGCTGGTAAAACCTCCGGCATATTCGATCAAAGTCTCCAAAGACTCACCTTTTTTCATTTCATAGCGCATCGGACGTTTTACATTGCCGGAAATCTGTACGAGCGACTCGTATGCCGGAACAATAACGACATCGCCTTCTTCAAGACGTATGTCGTCTTGCGATTTCCCATGCATGATAAAATCATAGACATCGATAGTTGCTATCTTTTTCCCGTTGCGTACAAGTTGCACCTTACGCAAACTACCGATATCGTTTACACCACCTGCACGATATAGAGCATGAAATACCGTAGAAAAAGCCGATAATGCATAAGTCCCGGGCTGTACGACTTCTCCCATCACATTAATTTGTATGGTGCGCGTATTACCGAGTGTAACCCGTATCTGATTATTGGTATCGGAATAAATTTTACGCAGTTCTCTTGTCAGAAAATTCTGCGCTTTTTCGACCGTCATACCACTCAGATAGAGTGGACCGAGTTCGCCTATATTGATTGTTCCATCGGGCGATATCTGCTGCCGTATGGTATTCTCACTGGCACCCCAAATATCGATGATGACTTCATCGCCGGGGCCTAAGCGATAATTCAGAGGAGTGGCAATATTTATACTCGGTTCGAATGTCAGATTTTTGGTATTGAAGATATTACGACCGAATATTTGATCTTCTTTCGCAATATCCTCCGATTGCAGATCATTTTCTACTAAGACCAAACTGTCTCCGCTGACCGATTCCCGTAATCGGGCTTCGGCCTTAGCCGTTCCCGAAATGTTTTCGGTCGCTGCGTTGCTCTGCTTGTCATAAAGCTCTTTGACTCTCCGGGCTTGTTCTTCGGTTACACCTTTTCGAGCCAACTCTGTTGCCAATACTCGTTGGTCTTTTCCTTCTTTTAAGCCCTGTTTTACGTATTCCAATACCTGTGTATCGCTCATACTTTGCGCCGCAACTGGAAATGTAGCCACACAACAGAGCATTATGAATAATACTTGAATAAAAAGTTTTCTCATTGATTGACTTTTTTAATGATCCGATTTTGATTTATCTGTTTTATTCTGAAATAAGTTCCTCACACCATGTATAACTCACTTTGAGCAAGGCGGCACTCCCATTCACCTCTATGGCAATATAATGCTTCCCTCCGTAACGTAAAAACTTTCCCGTTATGCCATATAACGGACCATTTTTGATAATACGAACAGTGGTAACTTTTTTATCTTTAAGTTTTTGAGGGTCTATGAATCGAGTTCCTTGAATAGAGGGGTCGGTGGCTCTCATAAAATTCTGCATCTCCCGTTCGGGAACAATACAATAATCATCTCCCGCACGTTCTCTCTTCAAAAAATAGATAGGATAGGGGGATTCTTTCATAAGATGCTTACACCAATTTTTGTCATAAATATGATGCACAAAAAGCAAATTATGTATGGCAGGAACCAATACATGCTCGCAACGGGAGGCGTCTGTTCCCGAATTTTGCAATTCGTACATCATGGGGATATAAAATTCTATTTGTCGTTCGCGGAGAAATTGGGCAATCAGAAGTTCCTTGTTGTAATTAGTCTGTAACGGTAGCCAGACAAAATCTTCTTTTTCTCCATTTTTCATTCTATATTTGGGTTACGTTTAAATTGTTTTTTCGATATACACCTATCTTTCTTCGGCAATATTTATATTATTGCGAATCAAATAGTTTTCTGCTAAAAGGAATTCTTCGTATCTTCTGCTTCCGTATAGAAAAATCTTTTCCACAGCCGCAAAAGAAGAAAAACACGCTCCACAAAAATAGGCATTTATTGATAATAGACATATAAATATATTCACTTAATTATTTTAGTTAACACATTTTTGCAAACATAGAAATTCTACTTTCGGAGTATGACATCATTTAAAAAGAAACTTTGGCAGCACAAGAACAAATCCATTTCAGGGAATGTTAGATAGTCATGAACTTCGCAAGAAGTCATAAAAAAACCGTACTATGACAAAATACAAGGATTTTATACCTCATACCAAGTATAAATATTCTATTTCAAAGTATTGTAACAAAAATACAATACTCAGGAAAATGTTTAATTCACAGATTTATAAATACATACTCATTTTATGGATCATAATAGAATCCTTTTCTGTACAAGCTCAAGAGATGCTATCTGTGCCTGTTTATAGAAAATCTATCTATTCACCACAAAGTTATTCAGAAATGAAACGATCCACCGATATAGACGTTCATGAAATCAATCCATTAGCCTCCAATATAACAATTCCTATTTATAAAGTGAACATGTGGGAAAAAATTTCTTCCGGACAGTTACATTGGAACCTTAAAACAAATCTTTTGTATGCAGTGACATTGACACCGAATCTCGGTTTGGAGATAAGTTGGGGGACACGATTGAGCTTCAACATAACCGGAGGATATAATCCGTGGAATCGTAAGGGAACAAAAGGTGATAATGATAAAATCGTGCATTGGGTCATACAACCGGAACTGAGGTATTGGTTTTGCGAACCGATGGCCGGGCATTTCATCTCTATCCATGCCATTGCAACTCAATACAATATCGGTGGTCATAAGTTTTTTCGGATTTTCGATTCCGACCATAGATATGAAGGTTGGGGGATAGGTGGCGGATTCTCGTATGGATATTGTTGGATATTATCAAAAAGATGGTCTATCGAAAGTTATTTAGGCTTCGGTATCGTGCAACTAAATTTCGATAAATTCAATAATAAATACTGGTGTTGCGGCAAATCCGAACATGCAAAAAGAACTTATTTCGGCCCTACTCAAATAGGTATTTCTTTGATTTACTGTATAAAATAAGAAAACTATGAAAGTAATTATTGCAACTTCACTCTTTATACTACTGGTATCCGTTCGCGTCGATACGGCTTTGGGGCAACAGATAGGATATTTATCCATTGCTGATGTTCATGTGCAAAATGTAGGAGATAGCATAGAACTCAGCTTTTATTGTACCCCTTATTTATCTCTTAAAAAAGAAAGAATAATCGTTACACCGATATTGGTAGATAGCATGCACCAACTTCGGTTTCCGTCATTTGTTATAGTCGGGAAAAGAGGCAAAAAAGCTTTTATCAGAAGTTCCGATTACCGAAAAAATATGAAATGTATAGATTCCGAACATGGTTTTTCATATAATTTCCCTGTAAAATACGAAGAGTGGATGAAAGGAAGTACTCTCGTATTCAATAGTTTGACAAAATGTTGCTCAAAAGAATCAGCACAGACAGTCGTGAAAGTCAAAGATAAAATTTGGGAAGATGAAATAGCAGAAAACATAGAAATTACCAAAGAAGTAAAGCCCGTTTTAAGTACAGCCGATAAACTGTCCGAAGACTACTGTTTTCTTTCTGCATCTCCTTCAAACAGGCACGAAATCGGACCTATCCTATTTCATGTCGGATCGTCTTCATTGTCGATCGACTATCGAGATAACAAAAGATATTTAGATTTGATAGTCGATGTTATCAATAAGATAAATAACTCTAACGATAGTCGTATTGTCGGTATCTCAATCATTGGTCATAGCTCGCCGGAGGGGAATTATCTTTTCAACATGGAACTCGCTGAAAAACGAGCGAAAGCATTAAGAAACTATTTGGTACAAAATACCAATATAGATATTACACTATTTCAAATAATCAATGGGGGTACAGATTGGTCGAGGCTATATAATCTTATAAGAGAATCGAATATGGCAGAGAAAGAATCTATACTTAAAATCATAGAATCTTCGGTTGCCCAAGAAAAACAATTTAAAAGTAGTTTATTCATGGATTTGGAAAATGGGATTCCTTATCGGTATATGCAGAAAAATCTCTTTCCCGAATTACGATCAAGTAGTTGTATAAAAATACTTTATAAAAACATTGAGTAACAGAATTAAATAAATATGTAAAACATTTTAATAACTAAATTTTCTCAATTATGAAATTTCAAAATCTATTATCGATTGCTCTTACAAGCATGGTGTTACTTTCTTGTAATGATTCCGACAATGGCATAGAAACTCCTGCTGCCCAAGTCAAAAAAGCCTTTGTTACCATCAACATAAAGGGAAATACAATAACTCGGGCACTTTCGGAAGAAGTCCCAGGAACAGGAATTGAAAATGATATTAAATCATTGGAGTTCTTTGTCTTTAATGCTAATGGTTCTTTTCAGAAATATTTCAAACCCGAAACCACAGCTCAAAATAATCAATACACATTTCTTGTCGATGCCGGTAACCTAACAATTCTCGCAGCTGTTAACCAAAATTTAGGAGAACCTTCTACCACGCCTATCTCATTGACAGATTTCAAAAATGCAAGTCTTTATTCCCAACTTTTATTGAATGGATCTAATTCACGAGCGGACATCGATGCGTCTACTGGCTTTGCTATGGCAGCAGAAGGTTCTATCAATGCGATTGAGAGTGAAACAAATACACTAAACCTTTCTGTTCGTCGCCTATTGAGTAAAATTGAAAAGCCCCAAGTAGACCCTAATAGCCAAATTACTGCACCCCAAACCGATTTACTCAAAGTATTAGGTCTTGGAGAAAGCGGTACGGTTCCAGAAGATTTAAAATGGTCTTTTGATGGCTATATGGTCATCAATGGCATTAATCAATCACGAGCTTTTGAATATAAAAATCTCGAAGGCTGGACGCGCTTTACGACTGCATCTAACCATAAAACGACTTTTTCCGGGAATGGAGAAACGGTCGAATCGGTATATTCTACTAAAAACGATGAGGCCAGTGAAACGACAAACGGTTTTTTGCCGGCAGATTATGAAAAGCCTGTTTTCGTATATGAAACGATACCTACGACTCTGCAAGGAGGAAACGGATCGGCAACAGTATTTAATAAAGATGAAGTGGTTGCTTTTATCATTAAAGGAACATTTTCAGGGACAGGCGTAAATAACACGACTCGTTATTGGAGAGTTAATTTATTAAAAGATGACGTTTGGAAAATTTACCGTAACAGCATTTATCGTATAACGATGAAAGATATTAAAACTGTCGGCTGGTCCACTCCGCAAGAGGCCGAAGAAGAAGGCCCTGTCATCGATCCGACAGAAAGCTCTATCTCTATCAATATCGAAGTTGCCCAATGGGATGTAAGGACACAAGATGTCGATTTGTAATTAATCCGAATCTGCTCGCCGTTATTCCAAGAATAAAATGTTTTATTCTTGGAATAACGGACCGATAATATAAACCGTCTATATCGTGGAGAAATTAATTCTAATGCTATCAGTAATGACAATCTGTATGGGGTGTGTATGCGAAGGTCCTCATTATGGGTGTAACGAAGGATCCCTGAATTTGATCTTTACATACGGTGGTAATACATCCAGTTTTGACAGCTTGGTGGCCGACGATATAGAATTATACCTGTATGATAATAACGGGGAAAAAGTAGAGGTAAGGCATGTCCCTTACGAAACGATAAGAGGAGGGAAGCCGTATTCTTTTGAATACCTCTATACCGGGAATACCTACCTGTTAGCATGGGTATTATCCGGAGATAAAGATACGGATAAAGCTCCACTGGTATTTCTTGACGAAGAAAATTATTCCGATATAAAGTTTACTATGAATGGCAGCCCAACAAGACAATCACAGAAGTATAACGGTTCCAATCAAGAACTTTTTGTAGAAAATCTGTTATTCGACTCAAATCCTTTGGAAAGAAAAGTTATCAATGTCGATGTTGAAAAACTGCTGTGTAACATTGTCGTTACCATAGAAGAAGGAAATCTTTTCAAATATCAATATCCGGGAAAACTCAGTATAAATATTACCGGCTCATCTAACGCATACCACGTTTCAAAAAATAAACAATCGGGAAACCGGATTATTATAGAAGACAGTCTTTCTTATATCGAGAACCGCAATGAATATGTTTCAAAAAATAAAGTATTCCCAGCGTCGGTAGATTCCGATAGTGGTTTAGAAGATGATATTATAGTTACGGTTCTTGAGAACGGTGTTGCCAAGTTACGCGTAGATACAGATGTTAAAGCACAAAAAGGCACTCAAATAGATGTCGTGATAAAACCGACAAGGCAAGAGGTGATTATCACTGTCGACTCATGGCAGATAAGAAAATCGATCGTCAGACTTTAAAAATGACAGTTATATGAGAAAGCTCTTTATATTATCAATGACTATTATTATATGGGTGGTAGGAAACTCCTGTCAGAAAACGATAACTGATAACGAACCTCCTATCAATCCGCTTTTAGGAGAATCGGAAGTTGAGATATCCATCATCACATCTCCGCAAACTCGCACTTCCTATACCGCTGTTCCCGACGAAAATACGATCGAAAACCTCGATATTTTACTTTTTGATTCCCAGGGAAAATTCCTTTGTTGGCGAACAACTTTCAAAATAAACGGGAAACTACGCACTACTCTCCCTGTCGGAACAGGGTATAATGCTTATTTTTTGGCAAATTGTCGCTCATTTATCGAAAAGATACTTCCTGATGAAGCAACTATCGATGAGTATAAAGGGAGAATTGAATGGGAAGCCTTTCGAGAAAAACTCGTCGACACAGATCCTCGACGACTATTACAAAACGATATGTCATTCACAAGCTTACCTATGTGGGGCATATTGGAGAAACAAGAGGTAAAAGATGAAGTAATTAATTATTGGCCATTATTGAGTCTTATACGATCGGTCGCTTCGGTAGATATATACGTAAATACAGCTATCGAAAACTTTACTTTAAGCGATGCTTCACTGTATTATGTTCCCGATAAGGGATTCTTAGGTAATAATCCACAAAATATTCTAAACAATCAAGTTCAGGAAGCCAATTCCCCCATGGATATGAAAACGAATTTGATTTTAGAATCGGACAATTACGATACCTCCACACGATCTATTGCCAATAAACTTTATTTATATGATAACCAAACGAATATAGAGACAAACAACCGTAAACATACACGTCTTGTAATAGGAGGCGAGTATAACGGAAAAATATATTATTATCCAATCGATTTCGAAGATGCAGAAACAGGAGATCCTGTAAATATTATACGAAACAAAAAATATATATTCCGCATCAATTCGGTTAGCGGTAGGGGATATACAGATAAAGAAGTCGCAGCAGACCAACCGTCCGTTCATTTGAATATCAATGTCATTGAATGGGATATGACAGCCGGGCAAATGACTACCAGTGGGAACTATTACTTGTGGGTAGAAAAACGAGAAGTCATACTGTATCGGGAACCCAACCTACTGGCAACCATTGGTGTTAAAAGCAATTTATTATCTGATGTCATTACATTGAACTTTAAAACAGAAACAAACGGACCTGTTTCCACATTCAAGAACGGAATCCGGAACAATCGTTTTGAAGTTGAATTTATCAATGATGAGAATGGATTTCCTATAAACCTTAATATAAAAGCTTTAGGAGAATTTGATACTACTACATCCTCGGCCAATTCCGACACCGTTGTATTGCTCTTTGGAAAAATTCGATTGGAAATACAAATTTCCCGATACAACAAGGGATTGAACGATTGGGAATTAGATGGGGATATCAATGTCGATTTTGGGAAATAATAAAAACAATGTAAATATGAAAAAGATATTATGGTCGGTTTGTTTTCTGACAGTAATCTTTACGGCTTGTAAAGAAGAAGACTGGTTTCCGTCAGAGGAGAACAGTACGTTAGTCATAAATTTCTCCATTCAAGATCCTTCTAGCGGGACGATAACACGTTCTACAATAGCCCCCGAAACCGGAGAAGAAAATATAAAAACCCTCGATTTGATTTTTTTCGATTCGAACAGCGATGGAACTGGTACTTTCAAAGGGAGGAAAGAGCTGACAGCTACTCCGGAAATGCCTCTGACCATGAATACGGATATGACTTTTGATTTTTCGGATATCGGATTGAATATGACCGATGCCTACGATATCCTGGTGGTAGCCAATATGGGTGATAACTATCTACCCACAGATGACTCTCAAACCCTAGAAGAATGGAAAACTGCAATCGAAAATAAAAATTTCAAAGAAGCGAAAGCCGACGTCCAAGTATTTATGAAAGGTACAGATTTTGACTCACCAGAATATACTACGAAGCCATTGGAAAGTGAGGCTTTGTTGATGAGTACTTCTTTAAGAAAAGAATCGCAAGATACCAAAATCAATATTATTCTGCAAAGAGGCGTTTCTCGCTTTGATATCCATAATTCCGCCATCGGATATACCCTTGAATCCGCATCGATTTGGAATGCATATCCTTCCCTTTTTGTTTGGAACGGAGAGCCAAATGCTTTCGATATCAAGGCAAAACGCATCACTAGACTTTATGGCATAAAAAGTGATGCAGGAAATGATATCGTCGGTGAATTATATGCTTTCGAAAATTATGTTGCATCTCCTAAACAGAACGATGAATCTACCACATGCCTGATTATAGGAGTAAGGAATAATGACAGTGGGACGATTTCGTATCACCGCGCAAATGTACATCCAGTCCAATCGGGACAGTCTCTTAAACGCAATAATGTGTACAGACTAACAATCAACTCCATAAAAAAAGAAGGTTATAAAACCGAGTTAGAAGCATACAAAGGGGAAAATACTACATTAAACTATTCTATCAACTATTGGGATATGGATAGTCATGGTACCGTACAATTCGATGGGGACAATATCTTGGCCGTACCGACTAAAAAAGTTTTGTTTACCCCTAACGGCGGTAGCTATAATCTGGGTATATTTACATTTGGTGAAGGATCGTTATCTCTTAGTAAAAAAGTATTGGATAATGGTTTATCGGTCAGTTTGAACAATAAAACGTTGTCTGTATCCGCAACACCTCTGAACGATGCAAAAGATACGCGCAATGGCATTATAGAGCTTTCTTTTGGTAATTTAAAAGCAACTATCGATATTGAACAATTGGAAGGGGGAGATCTTTATTTAGATTTGAATCCTAAAAGTATTCCACATTTTAGCAACAAGGCAGGTATAGCGGCACCATCTATCGCCGTAGAAGGTTCTGGCGATTGGTCAGCAACTATCTATCCGCCAGGAGCAGGAGCGTATTTTTCATTTGAACAGACCGGTTCTTCTGCTATAACCGATTATGATAGCAATAAAAGTCCAAACAATACCATTCCAGTCTACACCCATACGGCCAATACAACAACCAGTCCCCGGTATGGTTTCTTGGTTGTCAGTTTAAAGGAAGACCCATCGGTACAAAGTATGATGTTACTGATTCAGAATGGTGAGCCGGGATTTGAATTGACACCATCCATAAATTCTATCGAATTTGAATATGACGGGGAATTGACTATCTCCGGAAACAATATCAATACATTCCTTGTCAATCCAGGTTTGACCGACGACGGGACCTCTGTGAACTCTTGGAAATATACCCTTGAGGGAGATAATGCCGATGCTTTCGTGGTGAAAGATATCCATGACAATACAAGCCTAAAACTCAATCGACTGACGATAACTGCCAAACAGGAAAATGCAAGCAGTAAAACTTTAAATGCCCAATTGTATTTAGAGCTGGTAAACGATTCCAGTGTAAAATCACAAGTCATTACCATCAGCCAGAAACCCATGTCTTTCAGTACCGGAATTGTTGGCGATATGCTTTATGTAACTGAAAACCAAGATGAGACACAGATTATCCATTTACAAGGAAGTAACAATATGAAATGGATTGCAGAATTAGAACAACCGGAACCCGCATTAGCTCATACCTACAATGTAAAAATAGTAAGTGAAAACGGTAGTGAAATGTCATGGGGTAATGAATACACAATGGATACGAAATTTAAGATTCAGTTTCCGAAAACACTATATAAAGATGCAAATCGAGATATAACCTACCACATAAAATTGACTTTGGCGGGAACAGATATTTCATCTCGCTTTGCCGTTGTCAGGAGTATATTAAAACCGATAGCCGTAAAAGTGGCAAACCTTTATGGCGGATATGGTGCGCTTGGAAATGGAATTCTCAATACTTTTCGAGACTACGGGGGATATTCGCCATTTTTCGGACCTCAAGGTCTTGTCTATATGCCTACGACACCCATATTACCCAATAATGAAAGTTCCAGTACCGGCGTTGGAGCAAATATCCCGGATAATATCAATATCCTTTTTTCTGGTCGATATGAAACCTCCATTTCCAATTATTACGATAATCTGATTACGTGGTTGGAGAATAGCCCCAACAAAAACAGATTTGCCGTCATATCCTTGGACAACAGTAATGCTGAAAATCAAGCATTATTTTCAAAATTCTCCAAATGGGGATATAAATATAGAGGGAATACAGGGCCTAATGCAACATGGATGACAACCCATACCAACGATCCCGTATGGAACTATATTGTCAAAAACGGACCGTTCAGCAATTATAGGCCTTCACAACAAATCGATTTTACGGCAACGTTTTATAGAGACGGAATAAGTGGAACATTCGATGTTCCTGCCGATGTTACAAATGTATTGAATGTTTCTGGCTACGGATGTTCTCTGTCCGTCGATTTACAAAGGAGAATAATTATTATCGGTGATTCCCAACATACCAATACATGGACTCCGACTTGCAATAATCTGGCAACTACAACCGACAATGCATATTATGGTAGAGGTGTATTGTGGGCTACTCTGTGGGCAATTATTTATAATACTGCTCAATATGGGGATCATTTTATAGATGCTCTTAAATAATAAAATGACATCACATTGCCTATTTAAAGAAAAGAGATTGATGGCATATCAATCTCTTTTCTTTTTTTTATACCCCCAAAAGAGTATTAAGTTAAGTATTCTATTATACAATCGGAAAAACGTGTTTTAAATAACTCATTTTATCTTTCTCAAAATTGCTGATATCTCATAAGTTCTTTCTATTTTTGTAATCCTAAAATATGATTATGTTCAAAGAGATATTTATACGCATATATCAACTAATCATGCGACCATCTGCCGCATGGCAAAAAATGGACGAGCAGGGAGAAGTCGCACATTCTCTCTTTTTCAGTCGTTTTTTGTTTCCGGTTATGGGTATAGCCGCATTATCCTGCTTTGGAAATGTTTTAGGAGAAGAGTTCAATGCCCAAACCTTAGAACATGTACTGAGATTGGCGATTGTAGAATTTGTAAAGTTCTTTATCGGGTTTTACTTTCTTGTTTTTTTATTGAAAGAAATCCTACCGTATTTTTCGGTGGAGAGGGAAAAGGAGCATATCGAGCGGTTCGTCGGCTCTCTGCTCGCTTTATACATGACGGTAGATATTGTCGTAAACATTTTGCCGAAAGGTTTTTCTTTTTTGGAATATGCCGTATTGGGAATATTTTATGTCATTTGGACAGGAGCTAAAATATTTTTGCACATCGAAGATTCCAAGCGGCGAGCATTTACACTTATCGTTACAATTATCGTCTTGGTAGTACCCATCATCGTAGAGCGCATTCTCTATTTGATGATGCCCGGTATAAACAGATAAAATGAAGAAAATTTTCAATGAAACTACCTCAAATCAATATAAAAAATCGTCGGGCAGCTTTTGACTACGAACTGCTCGATACTTATACGGCCGGTATTGTCCTGACCGGTACCGAAATAAAATCCATACGCTTGGGAAAAGCCGGATTGTCCGATACATTCTGTTATTTCAACAACGGCGAACTATGGGTCAAGAACATGTATATTGCCGAATATTTTTACGGAACATACAATAACCACTCAACCCGTCGCGATCGTAAACTGTTGCTTACCCACAAAGAGTTGGAAAAAATACAGAAACTCTCGAAAGAATCGGGATTTTCAATCGTTCCGACTCGGTTGCTCATCAATGACCGAGGTCTGGCCAAACTGGTCATTGCCGTAGCAAAAGGGAAAAAAATCTATGATAAACGCGAGTCGATAAAAGAGCGAGAAGATAAACGTCAGATGGATAGGGCTTTCAAACGCTGACAAAGACTACTTTTTTCTGCAATAAATCATCGTTTTTTCACTATTTACCATCGTCGCAAACAGATAAATATCTCCGCCGTCTTTTATTCCACCAAGTCGCCGTATCTCATCGGGCGTAAGCGGAAAATTGCGAGTCGAGACATTCGCCTGAGGATATTTGCGAGAACATTTTTTCAAGACTTGCTTTGAAAAAGGATATGCCTCCAAGATTTCGAATGCACGCCCCGGGAAATCTGAGACATACTCTCGGGAAGTATAGAGATGGCTGCTCACAGCCAACTTATCAACACCGAAAGATTGTGCTATCGATTTAAACGCTCCGGCTTTCAAAATAGAGCTGTTTGGCTCATATAAATACTCTTGCAACGCACAAACGGGAGAGGAGGGTAGAAGACTTTCTTCTTGCAGGGAAAAAGCATAAGTCTGCCATTTATTATCCGATGTTTTATTGGAACAATATATCCGAGGATCTCCTACATGATTCGGTTCTACAAGAAAAAGCAATTCTTTACACTCATTTCTCACAGAGAGGATATGTATCTCTGAAACCTTACTCAGATCGCAAATTGTTTGTTTTATATCGAGCATGGGCGAGGCTTTAAGCAAAAGAGACGCCTTCTCTGCTAAAACAATGGGAAGAATCTCCAAAACAGCAGGTTCACAATCCGATAAATTATACAATCGTTTATTTCCCAATCCCCGTCGGGCGGGGTCTATATAATAAAGATCACAACGCTCATGAGAAGAGTTCAAGAAATCCCGACAATCAGCATTCAACACATGAATATTATTCTGTTGTAATTCTTTGAAATTATGTCGGGCAATATCGCAATAATGAGAAAAACGCTCTATATAAGTAAGTCGGGAAGCAATTCCTGCCATATAATAAGAATCTATGCCCAATCCTCCGGTCAAATCACATATTGTATCGAATCGTCCCGAGAGTATCTGCTGTTTGTACAAAGCCGTATCTTCCGAAGAGGCTTGTTCGGCCGACAAAACCGAAGGGAAAAGCAATCTGTCGTTTTCTGAAAACAAAGGCAATTTTCGATCGATTTTTTTTCGTGCTTCAATTTGATCGATCGCCCACGATATTTTTTCGTTCCCGGCATATTTCAAGCGCAAACGGTTGACATCGTCGTTGCCGTGTTGTAAAATAAAACTCCAAAAGTCAATAAATAACTTTTCCATTATTCTTTACGAATGGACAATGATTCTTTTATTGATAATTGCTTCTTACCCAAAAAGAAATAAAAATACTTATTGCAAATACAAATACTTAATATCTCTAAAATAACAAGTACTACAAAAGCCACGACAAAGATAACATAACTATTCATATCTCTCGCTATATTGCTAAAAACAAAAGTCTCTATAATCAATACATATCCATGCGTACCCAATATAATAAGGGCATTGCGGGCAATGTTTTCAAATATACCGATGACTTTATATTTTAACTTAGCAAACTCGGAAGATAAACAACAAAACCATACAATACCTACTATTGATAAAAAATAAAACACAAAATAATTTTCTACTTGATTGTCAAATAATCGACCACCAATATTATTGGTAAAATATATAACTGTATACCCGATGAAGAAAATACTTATAAAAAAAAACTTTTTATAAAAAGGTAATGTTGTAATTATAAAAATAATTTTTTTACTCGCTACACCACAAATAAAAAAAGGCATAGCCGTCACAGCTGTACCTAAATTAAAAGGTAAATATATGTCATTTCGAGTTATAATATAACTTATTAAAACAAATATTCCTGCTAAAAAAATAAAAAATAGAGAATATCTATTTCCAAATAGATGAAATGGATAATATAATAAACAAACAATATAAAGAGTAAATACAAACCAAAGAGGCTGACTTTTATAGGCACTCAATCCATCTATGAAAATTCTCCTTAAGTCAGATAACATATATGAAAAATCAGAATAAATATTCCAATCCAATAATAAAAAAACAATAGACAAACTGATATATGGTAATAATAGAGTTTGAGACTTACTCTTTATATATAAAAAATACGTTTTTAATCTTCGCGTACTAAAAAGCAAACCTGATATAAAAAAGTAGGCAGGCATGCGAAATGGAGAGAAAAAATCATATACTTCTACCAAAAATTCAGGAGTTGGCAATGTCGTTAAAAAATGCCCCAAAACAACGAGCGTAAATAAAAAACCTTTCATTACATCAATCCATGCAATTCTTTGATATGTATAATTATCCTTATCCATATTTTCTAGCAATTTAATGTGCAAAGTTATATATAATAAACGAAAGCCATGAACTATTTTTAAGAAGATTAACTAGTATTTGTTTTATAATGTATATTATGTTAAATATAAAATGCAGGAAATATACACAACACACTTCCACCACATTTTACATATAAGCCTATTAAACGTCATTATTTCTTTTTCTTCAATTTTGCACGCAACACTTCTATTACAGCCGGTAATACAGAAACAACGATAATTACAACGATCAGTATCTTCAAATTTTTCTGAACGAAAGGCAGATCTCCGAAAAAATATCCTACATAACAAAACAAAGCGACCCATAATGCTCCGCCTACTATGTTGTAAGTAATAAAATAATAATAGTGCATTTTCCCCATTCCGGCCACAAATGGCGCAAAAGTCCGAACTATCGGAACGAAACGAGCGATGATAATGGTTTTTCCCCCATATTTTTTATAGAATTCATGGGTCTTATCCAAATATCTCTGTTTAAATATTTTAGAATCGGGATTTCCAAACAGTTTTACTCCTAAAAAACGACCGATTTCATAATTACAAGAATCGCCTAGAACGGCCGCACCAAAGACAATTAAAGCAAGGAGGTTGACTTGAAGCGGCATATCGGGCTGTGCAGCAATAGCTCCGGCAACGAAAAGCAAAGAATCACCCGGAAGAAACGGTGTTACGACCAACCCTGTTTCACAGAAAATGATTAAAAACAGTATGGCATACGTCCATGTATGATAGTCCCTGACAATCTCTACCATGTATTGGTCGATATGCAATATGAAATCTAATAAAAAATCCATTTTATCTTTTTTAACAATAGAAAGAAGGACACATAACGATACTTTTGCTATGTGTCCTTCTTTCTATATTTGTCCAAAATTTTATTTACCTTCCAACGATTTCAATTTATCCTCCATTCCCAGTGTGTAATAAATACCTTTGAGGGCAAATATACAATCGGAATTTTTAGGATCAAGCTCATAGGCTTTCTCATAGTAAGGCAAAGCTTTGCGATAAAGCGGGAAGATACGTTCTTCACGAGCTTTTTTATACGCATTATCATCTTTTATTTTATTGATATCCAAGCTCTCCTCGTAGGCTTTATTGTAATATATACGTCCCATTTCGCTCCATACATCGGCCATTTCAGGATTTAATTCCAATGCTTTTTCAAAGCAAGCCATAGCTTCTGCTTCATTAGCAATCTCTTCATAAAGACGACCTTTTACCTTGTAATACTCTGCACGCGGATTAGCCGCAATCACTTTATCGAGATATGCAAGAGCTTCGTTGATCTGGTCGTTGGCAATGTAAATGTTGATCATTTGCAACAAGAAATTCTCGGTATCTTTGGTTATACCCAAACGTTCAACCGCCTCCTGTGAAATGGCAAACATATTGGCGCTATCTTTTTGATTCGTATACAACTCATTCAGGCACTGATAAATAGTCAGTACGTCATAATCATTTTCTTTGGCCTTGTTCAAAGCAGGTATAGCCAAATCATAATCTTTCGAAATATAAGCGGCCAAAGCTGCATAATACCGACCGAAAATGTATGTACTATCTATTTTGCCCGACTCTTCGAGTTGTTTTTGTTTCTCCTCGCTTATACCGTATTTTTCGGGAATCGTCAAGTAGGTATTCCACATTTCGTATGCCTTTTTGTAGTCTTTGTTTTTATACGAAATAACGGCAGCATCCCAAAAACTTAAATGTCTGTCGTGTATACGACCAATGATTTTTTTAGAGTATTTGGGCGAAATTTTGTTTTTTGCATTAGGAAGCGAGTCCAGATAAAGGGCTTGTTGAAGATATGCATACTCATCTTCCAACGCTTTATACATGGCTGCATCGTCATATGACTGGTTAGTAATACGTTTTTGGTCGTTTTGGAGAAAAACAGCATCTTCTACCTCTGCCGATACCCACCAGGTTTTAGCATCATTTTGAGTCTCGGGATTTTCTCTCGCCTCTTTGACCAATTGACGGGCCTCTTCATAATTGGGCTTTTCTTGTTTAAGTTCATTATTTGCCCGTGAAACATTCTTCTTTTGGGCAAATGCAGTACCGCCTATCAAGCAAAGTACAGTGAATAGAAAAATCTTTTTCATCTTTCTAAATTTTAAGTTCGAGTTTTATTGTAAAATCATTTTTCAGAATCAGAATTTATTTCGGTGCCATTTTCTTGATTTTCAGTAGTATCTGAAAATTCAGATGTATCCGAAGCCACCTTACATACCGAAGCGATCTCATCGTTCCGTTTTTCGAGATTGATTAAGCGTACTCCCTGAGTAGCACGTCCCATTACCCGAATATCGGCAACTTTTATCCGCAAGGTTATACCGGACTTATTGATGATAACCAAATCATTTTCATCGGTAACATTCTTTATCGCAACAAGTTTTCCAGTCTTAGGAGTAATATTCAGGGTCTTAACACCTTTCCCCCCTCTATTTGTAATACGATAATCTTCTATTTCCGAACGCTTTCCGTAGCCTTGTTCCGAAACAACCATAATCGTCTCGGTTTCGGGATCATTGACGCATATCATGCCCACGACTTCATCATTGACACTTTCGTCGAGGGTCATACCTCTTACTCCGGTTGCCGTACGTCCCATTTCCCGAACAGTCGTTTCATGGAAACGAATGGCACGCCCCTCTCTGTTAGCCATAATGATTTCGCTGTTTCCCGTCGTCAGGCGAACTTGTATTACCTGATCGTCTTCCCGTATGGTAATGGCGTTCACTCCATTTGTACGAGGACGAGAATATGCTTCAAGACGGGTTTTCTTTATCACTCCTTTTTTCGTGCAGAAAACCAAATTATGAGTCAGATTATATTCGGGATCTTGTAATTTCTTCACCCGGATAAACGCATTCACCTTGTCGTCCGCATCAATGTTCAGCAGATTTTGAATGGCCCGGCCTTTCGAGTTTTTAGCACCTTCGGGTATCTCATATACTTTGAGCCAGAAACACTTACCTTTCTGAGTAAAAAACAGCATGTAGTTATGCATCGAAGCCGGATAGATGTATTCGATAAAATCTTCATCACGAGTATCGCTACCCTTGGCTCCCACTCCACCCCGATTTTGTGCACGGAATTCGGTAAGAGGTGTACGCTTGATATATCCGAGATGAGATATGGTTATAATCATTTCATCGTCGGCATAGAAATCTTCGGCATTGAACTCTTCCGAAGAATAAATAATCTGGGTTTTGCGTTCATCTCCGTACTTATCCTTGATTTCGATAAGTTCATCTTTGACAACCTGCATACAGACAGCATCGTCGGACAATATCTTATGGAAATAATCGATCTGATCCATGAGATTTTTGTATTCTTCATGCAACTTGTCCTGCATAAGACCGGTGAGTTGACGCAAACGCATATCGACAATAGCCGAAGCCTGTATTTCGGTAAGAGAGAAACGTTCCATCAAACGGGTTCGAGCCTCTTCGGGACTTTTCGACGAACGTATGATTTGTACGACTTCATCGATATGATCGCAAGCGATAATAAGACCTTCGAGAATATGGGCACGTTCTTCGGCTTTTCTCAAATCATATTGGGTACGCCGTATGACAACCTCGTGGCGGTGATCGACAAATGCCTCGATAAGTTGTTTGAGATTGAGTGTAACGGGCCGACCTTTCAACAGCGCAATATTATTTACACTGAATGACGACTGCAAAGCCGTAAGTTTATATAGTTTATTGAGAACGACACTCGAATTGGCATCTTTCTTAATGTCGACGACAATGCGCATACCGGAGCGGTCCGACTCATCATTGACATTGGAAATACCATCGATACGCTTATCCTCGACAAGTTCGGCAATATTTTTTATCAATTCGGCCTTATTCACGCCGTAGGGTATTTCCGATACGATGATTTTTTCCCGATTGCCTTCCGTTTCGATCTCGGCTTTGGAACGAATGACGATGCGTCCACGCCCTGTCTCATAAGCCTCCTTGACACCGTTATAACCGTAAATATAACCACCGGTAGGAAAGTCGGGAGCCTTGATATATTGCATCAGCTCTTCGATTGTAATCCCCCGGTTATCGATATAAGCGATAATACCATTTATCGTCTCCGTCAGGTTATGCGGAGGCATATTGGTCGCCATACCCACAGCAATACCCGAAGCCCCGTTTACCAACAAGTTGGGAATACGGGTCGGCAACACAATAGGCTCATCGAGTGTATCATCGAAGTTCTTTTGAAAATCGACCGTTTCTTTATCGATGTCGCGCAACATTTCTTCGGCAATGCGGGAAAGACGAGCTTCGGTATAACGCATGGCTGCCGGACTGTCCCCGTCGATAGAACCGTAGTTACCTTGCCCGTCGACAAGAGGATAACGCAAAGACCAATCCTGTCCCATGCGCACCATAGCAAAATAGACCGAAGAGTCTCCGTGAGGGTGATATTTACCTAAAACCTCACCTACAATTCTCGCCGATTTCTTATATGGTTTATTTGAGGTGTTACCCAGTTCATTCATACCGAAAAGTACCCGACGATGCACTGGTTTGAAACCGTCTCTGACATCGGGTAATGCCCTCGCTACAATCACCGACATCGAATAATCGATGTACGATTGCTTCATCTCTTTTTCGATATCGATTTTAAGAATTCTATCTTCTTGTTCTGTCGCCATGTATTAGAATTTTTATCTTTTTAGTGATGTAAAAAACAGCACTAAGATACGGCTTTCTTCCCGATTAGAAAAATTTTTCACTCATAAAAACTTTTTCCGCCCCTTTGCCACTTTTCCGTTAACAAGATTTTTCAAATAAGGCATATTTCGCGGCTCATACCTCTGTCAAAACGTCAGAAAAGGACAGGCTGAAATATGTAAAACGCATCTCGGCACATAATTTGCAGGAATAGATAATGATATACGACATACGAAAATCGTATATTTGCAAAAGTAAATTATATAAAGAACCATTTTATGGAAAGAAATTTTTCACAACGAGTGCGTAATGTATTGGGATATAGCCGCGAAGAGGCAGCACGTTTGCAAACCCCTTATATTGGCCCCGAACATTTGTTGTTAGGAATTCTAAGAGACGGTTCGGGTAAAGCCGTAGAGGCCTTGCAATACTTAGGAATAAAATCCGATCAACTGAAACATAGCGTAGAAGAAAAACTACGCACGGCCCATGATATTTCCGCAACCGATAGCCATCACGACATCGTGATCAATAAAAGCACAGACAAAGTATTGAAGACCAGCTTGCTCGAAGCCCGTCTATTGAAAAGTGAAGTAACCGATGCCGAACATTTGTTGCTAGCGATTTTACGCGACTCCTCGACACTGGCGACACAAGCACTCAATGCGTTTGATGTAACTTACCAAAACGTCAGCGATTACGTGCGCAAAGGGTCACCATACAAGCCATTCGAAGAAGATACCCACATCTCCCCTTCTATGGGCCCCGAATTTGCCGAAGAAGATGATGACGAAGTAGAAAACGACGGGCCGTTCTCCAAGAAAAAAGAAAACAAAACGTCGACCATGCAAGCCAAAGAAAACGGCAGCAATACACCGGTACTGGACAACTTCGGAACCGATATGACCAAAGCGGCCGAAGAAAACCGGCTCGACCCTGTTGTAGGAAGAGAAAAAGAAATCGAGCGGCTTGCCCAAATATTGAGTCGTCGTAAAAAAAACAATCCGGTTCTTATCGGAGACCCCGGTGTCGGTAAATCGGCTATTGTAGAAGGATTGGCATTGCGTATCGTTCAAAGAAAGGTTTCAAGAGTGTTGTTCGACAAACGGGTAATATCGCTCGATATGGCATCTATCGTTGCCGGAACGAAATATCGGGGACAATTCGAAGAACGTATCAAGGCCATACTCAACGAACTGTCGAAAAATCCGAACATCATTCTGTTCATCGACGAAATACATACCATTGTCGGTGCAGGTGGAGCAACCGGGACTCTCGATGCCGCCAATATGCTAAAACCGGCATTGGCCCGAGGTGAAATACAATGCGTCGGAGCAACAACCCTCGACGAGTATAGAAAAAGTATAGAGAAAGACGGGGCGCTCGAACGTCGTTTCCAAAAAATCATGGTCGAACCGACCTCGCCCGAAGAGACTTTGCAGATATTGAAAAATATCAAGGATCGTTATGAAGATCACCACAACGTAACCTATACCCCCGAAGCTCTGGAAGCGTGTGTCTCACTGACCGAACGCTATATAAGCGACCGTAATTTCCCCGATAAAGCCATCGATGCGCTCGATGAAGCCGGTTCGCGGGTACACATCGCCCATATCGTCGTACCTCGACATATCGAAGAACTTGAAGAGCAGATCGAAGCGACAAGAAAAGAAAAAATCGAAGCCGTCAAATCTCAGAATTTCGAACTGGCAGCCAATTTCAGAGACAAGGAGAAATCCCTGATGAACGATCTCGAAGACGAAAAACGTCGCTGGGAAGAGTCTACACAAGAGCAACGTGAAGTCGTCGACGCCGAAGAAATAGCAGCGACAGTAGCCTTGATGTCGGGGGTTCCTGTGCAACGTGTTGCAGAATCGGAGAGTAAGAAACTCTTGGATATGGGGAACGAACTCAAAAGAGCCGTCATCGGCCAAGATACGGCAGTCGATAAAATTGTCAAAGCCATACGCCGGAACAGAGTCGGACTGAAAGATCCGAACAGACCTATCGGTACATTTATGTTTTTAGGTCCTACCGGCGTCGGAAAAACCCATTTGGCGAAAAAGCTAGCCGAGTACCTTTTCGACTCTTCCGATGCCTTGATACGGGTAGATATGAGTGAATACATGGAAAAATTTACCGTATCGAGATTGGTCGGCGCACCTCCGGGATATGTTGGCTATGAGGAAGGCGGGCAACTGACAGAAAAAGTACGCCGTAAACCCTATTCGGTTGTTTTGCTCGACGAGTTGGAAAAAGCCCACCCCGATGTATTTAATCTTCTTTTACAAGTTATGGACGAAGGTCATATTACCGACAGTTTAGGTCGTAAAGTCGATTTTAAGAATACGATTATTATTATGACCTCCAATATCGGAACACGCCAGCTCAAAGATTTCGGTCGAGGTGTGGGATTCGATACGGGTACAGTGAGTGAAAAAGAGGTTTCTCGTTCGGTTATACAAAAATCGCTGAACAAAGCATTCTCTCCCGAATTCTTGAACCGTATCGACGATATTATCACATTCGACCAATTGGATAAAGATTCGATATTCAAAATCATCGATATTGAGTTGAAAGGATTCTTCGACCGTATTTCGGCGCTCGGTTACCGTATAGAACTCACCGACGAAGCCCAAAATTTCGTGGCAGAAAAAGGATACGATATACAATTCGGGGCACGACCGTTGAAGCGGGCCATACAAAATTACCTCGAAGACGAAGTTGCCGAAGTAATACTCCGCACCGAAAATCAAAAAGGCGGCACAATCCGGCTTGATTATGATTCTGTGCAGAAAAAGATTATTTCCTCTTTGCAAGAATAATGAAAAAGCAACTGACAATATGCTCGGTAAACAAGTCAAAATGTCAGACCCGTAAGGTCTGGCATTTTTTTTGCCTCTTATCCCACAGAATTTAACAACAAAAATATAAAACCATGCAAAAAGGATCTATTGGGGTAACTACCGATAATATATTCCCCGTCATCAAAAAGTTCTTGTATAGCGACCATGAAATCTTTTTAAGAGAGTTGGTATCAAATGCCGTCGATGCAACACAAAAACTGAAAACACTCGCTGCCGTCGGAGATTTCAAAGGCGAATTGGGAAACTTAAACGTCGAAGTATCTATCGATAAAGAAGCCGGTACACTGACCGTATCGGATCACGGTATAGGTATGACAGCCGAAGAAATAGAAAAATATATCAATCAGATTGCATTTTCGGGAGCAGAAGAATTCCTCGAAAAATATAAAAACGATGCCAACGCCATCATCGGACACTTCGGATTGGGATTCTATTCTTCGTTCATGGTCTCAAAAAAAGTCGAAATACGTACTCGTTCTTACCGGGAAGGTGCGCAAGCCGTCATGTGGAGTTGCGACGGATCTCCCGAGTACACAATGGAAAATATCGATAAAGCCGACCACGGAACCGATATCGTATTATTCATCGATGACGAAAATAAGAACTTTCTCGAAGCCTCGGAAATAGAGACGCTGCTCAAAAAATATTGTCGATTCCTGCCTATTCCTGTCGTGTTCGGTAAAGAACAAGAGTGGAAAGACGGCAAATATGTCGATACCGACAAAGACAAAGCCATCAATGATACGACACCGGCATGGACCAAGAAACCGACCGAACTCAACGATGAGGATTATCGCAAATTCTATCACGAGCTATATCCGACAATGGACGAACCGTTATTCTGGATACATCTCAATGTCGATTATCCTTTTAAGCTGACCGGTATTCTTTATTTCCCTAAAATAAGGAATAATTTCGATGTCAATAAAAACCGTATACAACTTTATTGCAACCAAGTATTTGTAACCGATTCGGTCGAAGGTATCGTACCCGATTTCCTCATGTTGCTACAAGGGGTCATAGATTCTCCCGACATTCCTTTGAACGTATCCCGTTCATACTTGCAGAGCGATTCCAACGTGAAGAAAATCTCCACTTATATTTCTAAGAAAGTATCAGACCGCCTGCAAGCCATTTTTAAGAATGACCGCAAAGAATTCGAGGAGAAATGGGATGATTTGAAAATTTTCATCAACTACGGCATGTTAACCCAAGAAGAATTCTACGAAAAGGCTAATAAATTTGCTCTGCTGAAAGACACAGATGACAAATATTATACTTACGAAGAATACCAAAGCTTGATCAAAGATAACCAAACAGATAAGGACGGCAACTTGATTTATCTGTATGCTACCCATGCAGACGAACAATACAGCTACATTGATGCGGCCAAGAACAAAGGCTACAACGTATTGTTAATGGATGGTCAGCTGGATGTAGCTATGGTAAGTATGCTCGAGCAAAAATTTGAAAAGAGCCGCTTCACCCGTGTGGACAGTGATGTAATTGACCACCTGATTGCTAAAGAAGAGCGCAAAGATGCCAGTTTGGAAGTTGGCCAACGCGATATTCTATCTTCCATATTCCGCAGTCAGTTGCCACAGATGAAGAAAGTGGAGTTCAATGTAGAAACACAATCTTTAGGCGAGACAGGAACTCCTATCATGATTACCCAAAGCGAATATATGCGCCGTATGAAAGAAATGGCCAATATCCAGGCAGGTATGAGTTTTTATGGAGAAATGCCGGATATGTTTAACTTGGTTCTGAATGTCGACCACAAACTGGTGAAACAAGTTTTGAATGATGCGGACAACTCTTGTAAAGCTGCTCTTGAACCTATCGAAACTGAAATGACCAGTCTGAATAAACGTCACGACGAACTTCACAAAGCACAGGAAGGTAAAAAAGCCGATGAAATACCTCAAGCAGAAAAAGATGAATTAAGTGATGTTGAGAAAAAGTTGGCCGATGAAAAGACCAAGAAAGAAGCTGTTTTAGGTGAATACGCAGGTGGTAACAAAGTAATCCGCCAATTGATTGACCTTGCTCTGTTACAAAATAATATGTTGAAAGGCGAAGCTTTGACAAACTTTGTAAAACGCAGTATCGAACTGATTTAACAAATCTATCACATTTTGCTATCAAAAGCGTCGGGAAGTTCATTTCCGGCGCTTTTTTATTCTAAAAAACGATTGGAAACGAAGATTTCTTTCTATATTTGGAGCGACACATACAAAGATTCGACATCCATGAAACATTATCTATATATACTTTTTCTTCTCTTTTTACTGCTTCCTCCCATCCATGCACAGAAAGTGGGACTGGTACTGAGCGGAGGAGGTGCCAAAGGCCTAACCCATATCGGCATTATCCGCGCATTAGAAGAAAACGGTATCCCCATAGATTATATTGCAGGCACATCCATGGGATCCATTGTCGGTTCACTTTATGCCATGGGCTATTCTCCCGATGAAATGGAGGCTTTACTCAAATCCGATGACTTCAAACGCTGGTATTCAGGTAATGTGGAAGAGAAATACATCTATTATTTCAAGAAAAATCCTCCAACACCCGAATTTATCAACATCCGTATCTCCTTAAAAGACTCGCTGAAGAATGTCAAACCTCAGTTTTTGCCTACCAGCATTGTAGATCCCATTCAGATGAATATTGTATTTCTGCAATTATTCGGTCAGGCAACAGCTGCAAGCAAGGCCAATTTTGACAGCCTGTATATTCCCTTCCGCTGTATAGCTTCGGATGTGTACAACAAAAGACCACTGATATTGAAAAAAGGAGATCTGGGAGATGCCGTACGTGCCTCCATGAGTTTTCCTGCCATGTTCAAGCCTATCGAAATAGACTCGATACTGGCATACGACGGTGGCATTTACAATAATTTTCCAGTGAATGTAATGCGTGACACCTTCCATCCGGATATCATTATAGGAAGTGCCGTATCCGCCAATCCGGGCAAACCCAAGGAAGGTGACATTATGGGGCAACTGGAAAATATGATTATGCAAAAGACAGATTACTCTTTACCCGATTCCCTCGGCATCCTCATGACCTTTAAATATGATGATGTCAATTTAATGGACTTCCAGCGCTTTGACGAGTTGCATGACATTGGTTATAAACGTGCCATAGAAATGATGGACTCCATAAAAAGCCGAATTCATCGAAGAATCACCCCCGAACAAGTGAAAGTTAAACGACTGGCCTATAAGAGCAATTTACCGGATTTCCGTTTCAAAAGAGTTAATATAACCGGTGCCAATGAACAGCAAAAGCAATATATACAAAAAGAGTTTCATGAAAACGACTCCGATGTTTTCACTATGGAGGATGTCAAACGAGCATATTTCCGTTTGTTGTCCGATAATATTATATCCGAAATCATTCCTCATGCCGTTTATAATGAGAAAGACCAAACCTACGACTTGAATCTTCAGGTCAAAATGGAGGCCAATCTCTCCGTTCGTGTCGGTGGAAACGTGTCTTCCAGTGGCTCCAATCAAGTCTATTTTGGTGCTTCTTATCAAAACTTGAACTATTATTCAAAAGAATTTAATTTTGACGGACAGTTAGGTCGGGTCTACAATAATGTACAACTTGCAGCACGAATCGATTTTCCAACCAAACTGCCTACATCTTATAAATTCATAGCCTCGATCTCTACCTTCGATTATTTCAAAGAAGCCAAATTCTTTTCCAACAAAGACAATCCGGCTTTCAACAAGAAAAGGGAAGAGTTTGTAAAATTGAAGGTGTCATTACCGTTTCTAAGCCGTAAAAAAGCTGAATTCGGTATGGGTATAGCCCGTATGGAGGACAGGTACTTCCAAACCAATATCATCGACTTCAGCGAGACAAAACATGATAAAAGCACTTATTCTATCTTCGGAGGCTCTATCGTATTGGAAGGAAGCACCTTGAATGCCCGCCAGTTTGCCACACAAGGAAGTCGTGAAAAAATGGCTGCACAAATTTTCACCGGCACAGAACATTTCAGATCAGGTGCATCCAAAGTGACTAAAGACACACCGGAACCTTATAAAAAGGTACAATCCTGGCTTCAAGTTTCATATCAGAACGAAACATACCATAAGGTAAGTCCTAAGTTTACCTTGGGAGCGTATCTAGAGGCGTATTACTCATCCCGAAATTTCTCCAATAATTATACGGCTACATTAATGCAGGCAGGAGAATTCACTCCGACAGCCCATAGCAAAGTAACCTATAATGAGGCTTTCCGTGCTAATCAATATGCCGGAGTCGGCGCCATGCCCATCTACCAGTTAAGCGAGTCTTTTCAATTACGCGGAGAATTTTATGGATTTATACCCATCTTTCCTATCAAGAAAGATGAATATGGACAAGCATATTACGGGAAAGCTTTCACAAAATTCGAATATCTTGGAGAAATCTCATTAGTTTTTCAATTATCGTTCGGTTCTATCAGTGCTTATGTAAACCACTATAGTTCACCGTCTAACGATTGGAATGTAGGTTTAACACTGGGCTGGCAGTTGTTTAACTCCCGTTTCATCGAATAATTTTTAGAAAAAAGTTTTAGTAAAACGCTTGCATTTTCAAAAAAAGTCCGTATCTTTGCACCCGTTAAAACGAAAGAACAATAAACAATGGCCGCGTAGCTCAACTGAATAGAGTAGCTGACTACGGATCAGCCGGTTACA
>ERZ779885.769-NODE-769-length-35110-cov-16.685894_pt1 | contig 35110 bp, 21 predicted proteins | sample MGYA00511554_ERZ779885 | MGnify/ENA primary metagenome ERZ779885 (study PRJEB29588, sample SAMEA2160998) | human gut metagenome | biome: human gut; feature: human-associated habitat; material: faeces | place: Denmark | collected 2008/2010 ... | reverse complement strand
CGAGCATTTTGGCAACGCAGATGCCGTGCCGCAGCCGCCGGAGCGGTGCTTAAGCTGTAAGGCGGGAATTATGCGGTGCTGCCCTTAGATTTACTATTACTGCTTGCCGGGCTGGGCGGCTTTGCGGCTTTCCTTGCGCTGCTAGATGGTAGCTATGCACAGGCAGCGGCTTCGACGATTGTGGCACTGTTACTGTGCCCATTTGCAGTACCGATGCTGTTATCCTTGGCAGGAAGTGCCTTGATTGTCGCTGCATCGGCAATATTTGCTTGGCTGTTCTGAAAACAGAATATGACGATGAACCGCTGTCGGCTGCGCAGCGGTTTTTCTTTTTTTTCAGATAGCATTCAAAAAGTCATAAAGTCGGGATACCTTCATTTATTTTTACCTGTCTTGTCCCTTCGGAACGAACCAACAAGAATTTCTTGTGAGTTGCCTCATAGTCCAGCTCACCGTTTTTGTATATTCCATCGATCCTCACCTTCACCATCGACTTTGAAACCGCCAAGCGTTACCGGGAAGCCAACAAGATGCCCCACCAGTTCCGCCGTGCAGCGTGGACCGACCTGACCGTGGAGGTGTATCTGTGATGGTTCTGGAAAGCAGCTCCGTGTTAAACGCAATTCATCTCATACATGAGAAAACAAATAAGGCCCACCGCCAAAATTGACGGCGAACCTTATTTTATGCTCGCTTTTTTAACGATAACTCGCTACAAAAGTCTTATGCTCTCGGATTTTTAATGGTAGCCTGCTTATTGGGTCGTCATCATAGGTATGTACCCAAAAGCGCGTACTGTTTGCATCCTCAAGTATCCTACTGACGGCCCCATCTCCTTTCTCTGACTTTGTTTTTCCCGACATGATTCTTTCTGCCGAAATCGAATGATAATTATACGTTCCGCGCACATTGCATTGAACAGTGCATGACTCTTGAAATAGATTTAGTTCCCAGATGAACTTTTGTCCATCGATGGAGAAAATTCTCGGCACAAATCTATCCAGAAATTCCCGACTGATTTCACCGTTTGGAAACGGCTCTTGCCAGCTGAGTGCTTCCTCTATCTTTTCGCTATTGGCCGCTGCGTTTTCTGGTTCCCGCTGGTATTCTTCCAAAATCTCCTGTCGGTGATCCTGCCAAACGGTTTTGTAGATTTCTCGCGCCATCAGTTCGAGCTTCCATGCTTGCACATTGGGAGCGCTGCATTTGGGCGGTTCGCTCCTCAGCGACCTCTGATAACAGATATATCGGACAATGCCTTTTTCTGCACGGAACGCCCGCATTCTGGCTCCGCAGCCGCAAAACAGGCGGCAAGCCCATTTGTCGGTGTGCTCGCTCTTTCCATACAAGTAAGCCTGCGTTATATTGCCGTCTTTGTACGACTGCCATGCATGTCTGCGGCGCTGACATTTATCCCATAGTTCCTCTGAAATGATTGGCTCAAAACTGCCTTTCACCAGAATGTAATCCTGTTCGCTGTTCTTGATGCTTTTATGGCTGAGGAAATCATCAATATACGATTTGTTGTATGTCAAATACCCTTTATAAATCGTATTCTTGGTGATTGAGAGAACCTGACGCGCGCTCCATTGTGGCATTCCAGATTTATTCGGTGCGCCTTCTTGCGTTAGTGTCTGGGCTATCTCGGTACCATTTATGCCATCAGCATACCAAGCAAAAATTTTTCTGACAGTCTCTGCCTGACTTTCCTGCACCACAAGCGTATGAGCCTTTTTATCACGCTTATATCCAAACGGTGTCGGTCCCGCAACATAGGTGCCTTTTTTCTGTGACGTCTGAATGCCTGCCTTGGTGCGTTCACTCATTTTACGGCTTTCATCTTGCGCAAGGCTTGCCATAATGGTCAGGCGAACTTCTCCATCGCCACGCATCGTCCAGATGTCATCATTGACGAAGTACACTTCAACGCCGTACTGTTTCAGCTCACGGGTCGTAACCAAAGTATCCACCGTGTTTCGGGCAAAACGGGAAACCTCGCGGGTCACGATTAGGTCAAACTTTTTTTCCGGGCATCTCGCAGCATCTTCATAAAAGAAGGCCGGGTTTTCATGCCAGTACCTGAGATTCCTTCATCGGCGTATTGCCCAACCACCGTCCAATTCGGATGATGTTCTGCAAGCTCCAGATACCAGTTCATTTGATTTTTCAGTGCTGATATTTGCGCCTCAAGTTCCGTGGACACACGCCCATAGAACACGACTCTGCGCGGGCAGTTTTGCTGGTCTGCTTTATCATATTGCATCGGTTTTCCCTCCTTCCCCATCAGTATAATACTGCATTCAGTATTTTCAAAATGTACAAGTCAATGACTCAATCATGGTATAGAAAAGCCGTGGAAGAAGGTTCCTTCCACGGCATGATCTTTATACTACTTTTTCAATAAGGCTCTGATGTTTCTTCGTTTTCTTGTCATAGTTGATAGCTACCAAGAGAAGATTTCCTGTATAGCCCCGCAGCGAATCCGGATATTTCTTTTCCTTAATCTGCTGCATCGCAGTCTCCGCCGTTTGGTTCCACTTCAACTCCACAACAAGCGCCGGATAGTCATTTCGGTACTCCGGTTTTGGAACGAAAACGAAGTCTGCGAAGCCCCTGCCTGTGGGCAGCTCTCGAACCGGCTTAAAGTAATATTGCATAGCGCTCAGGTATGCAATCGCCAAGACGCTGCTCAAGGAGTTTTCATTGTTGTACTGGATGGCAGAAACATAGTCATCATGGATTTTCTCAACCTGAGTGGCTACTGCATCGCCATCCATATCCAATGTCGCATCCAGCAACTTCTCAGACTCCTGCTGGAACAGCAACATCTCATTCCAATGCTTGCTTTCCACCGCAAGTGTCAATTCCTGCCGGATTTCCTCATTCGGAACGAACGCTGTTTTTCGGTTCTGGTCATATCCCAAGTAGCCAAGATGGATCATATATGTCAAAACATCATCTTTGCTTTGGATATTAACGGTATCGTTCTTGAAGGTAGCCGTGTTTACTTTAACTTCCCCACCGGAAAGCATTTCAATGATTGCCGTTTTCAGCCCATCATAGTTCATGTTGATAAGGGGAACGATTGCTTCATAGGAAGCCGTTTCCGACCAGTAGCTCTTAAACTCTCCCTTCAGCATAACGCTGACAACAGCTCTGGGATTATAAACTTGGTAATCCCGCAGCAAGTAACCATCGTACCACTTTTTTACCTTGTCAAAGTCTTTGTGGTACTCCTCGCAAAGATTCTTAACTTCTTCTTCCGTAAAGCCAATGAAAGGTGCCAACGTGCTGGCACTGACCATGGTAAACTCATCGAAGTTATTCAAGGCCGACTGCGTTTTTTCCTTTTTGATTGGCAGAATGCCGGTGAGGTATGCAAGCTGAATGTATTTTGTCGGCTCTGTACCTTTGAATAAGCCTCTCAGGAAATAGATATATTCTTCTTGAACAGCTTTATTGGTTGCTTCATCTCGGATCAGAATATCCCATTCATCAATAATCACAATAAATTTCTGACCGGTCGAGTTTCTGATGCGCGACAAAGCGTCCGCCAATGTCAACACTTCGTTAGGGAGTACTTCAGGGTAGTACTCTTTTAGTTCCTCCAAAACTGATTGCGTAATGTAGGATACAATACTTTTGATGTCTGCACAGCTGGACAAAAACCATTGTACATCTATATGGATCACATCATACTTGTTGAGATGCTTTTTGAAGTCGCTACTCTTGCCGATTGTAAGCCCATCGAACATCTTTTCTGAATCACAGCCTTTGCTGTAATAGGCTGCCAGCATATTAGCCGCATAGGACTTACCAAATCTCCGGGGGCGGCTATTGCAGATGTATGCTTCTGATGTATCAAGAACGCTGTTGGTATATTCCAGCAGACCCGTTTTATCCACATAAATTTTTGAATTCAGTGCAACTTGAAACGCACTATTGTCCGGATTCACGAATCTTCCCATTTCGCCAAAGCCTCCTTCAGAAGTCATTTATTTCTAAACATTCAAATGACATTAGTATAGTCATATAGTACCATTTATCGATACAAATAGCAAGTTAGAAATTTCCCTATAATAGTACAAAAGCGCCGCAGCAGGGATTTCTTTCATAGCATGATCTATCATCGCAGACACCTCATCTGCTATGACGATGATTGAATTTTGCCACATGGAATCCTGCTTTCTGCATATAATCTTCAAAAATATGTGCAGATAAAACTCGAAAGGCGCAATAAGCCACAAATTGTGATAATTTCCCTTCGATGAATCTGTCAGATGTCATCTGTTTGAACCATTCGGAATTCCCGAATAGTTGCCATCACGGTCTATTCCTCATCCGAATTATAATATTACCATTTACTGATTCAAATAGCAAATCTAGCGTCATTCCATAACGGCACAATAATGCCGTGGAAGTATTTCCTCCACGGCACGATCTGTCGTTATAGCTGTGCGTTTCTCTCCCTCTGCAAATTCCAGACAGGCAACCCTTCCCGGCGCTTTGCCTCGCATCGCTTTGCAGCCATGCGATATGTTTTCTCGCATCTTGGCACGCTCGTGGAATCCAGTCATGGCGCTGCTTCCCCAATGCGGTACAGCAGAGGACGCTATTCACTTTTTCGGAGGTTTGGAACCTCCTAATACATAAGAGAACAGCGAATCGGATTTTTTCCACAACTTTTTCAATTTTCTTTTTTTACCAGAAATATATCCACACGCATATCTTTCCACAAACCGGGGTGGATCTTAATCCCACGCGCTTTCTGATACTCATAGGCTGTCACAAAGTCAACCGCAAAACTCAAAAGTGGTATCTTTTCATCCAGCACGCTCACCTGATTTTCTTGACAGCTTTCCAGCCATTCCACCAACTTACGCTTTCTTTTGGTTCGGCTCATGTTCAAAAAGAAATCCTGTGGACGACATATTGTCGCGCAATCGGGTCCTGCACTTTCTTTATCCTGCTTGCCGATTTGCTCTTGCTCAATATCATAGGGAACGCCACTTTTATAGGTAACCATCGCTATCGGCTGCCTTTCCGATTGGATAGGCATGATCTGCTGCACATTCATCAACTGCAACATCCAAATGTAGCGGTTATTGCTTTTTACAATCCGGTTGGCATACCTGTCCAGAAAGCCCAGCTCTATTTTAACATCCGGAAAAGAGGCATCATCGCCGAGTGCAGCCTCGATGCTGTGCATATCTAACCTTGCTTTAGGACGCTGTTCCTGTATGGAACTTTGCAGTAAGCCTTCGGCATTTATAATCTCATTGTTGATTTCCGTACTTCTGCTTAAGAAATCATCCATAGTTATGCCTCGGCTTGCCCGCTGGCTGACAAGATCGTCCAATTCCTCATTCAGCGCAGAGAGCTTGTTCTCCAGCTGGTTTCCATCATTCGGTGTGCCGGTAGTGTTCAGATTTGCATCCAACATCCGCAAAAGACCCAGTATATCCTCGGCATTTTCTTTCCAAACTGTACAGAACACTTCCCTTGCCATCAATTCCAGCTTCCATTCAGATGCGTATGGTGCCGGACAAGGAATACCGTTCAGTGCTCTGGCGGCATCTTTCTTTTTGAACATTTTCGACCGTGCACAGATAAGCCGCATATTTTCCCCACCGTTGGCCGTTTTATCGTAGCCTTCGATTTGGAATCGCATTCCACAATCACAAAACAGAATTTTTGTCCATTTATTCTGCGGGAAGGACACGCCAAACTTATGGGCACGGCCATCTTTTCCTTTTACAAAAGCAGCACGCTTGCTGCGGATCTGATTGCAGGTTTCCCATAGCTCCTCTGAGACGATTGGCTCAAAGTCTCCCTTTACAAGAACAAAGTCCTCCTCGCTGTGATTGATGCGGTTATGGCTGAGGAAGTCATCAATATGGGATTTATTGTAGGTCATATAGCCCTTGTAAGTGGGCTTGCGGAGTACCCGTGACACTTTGCTGGCCGTCCAGCTCAGGCCACCGCCGCCATCCTTACGGTTTTCTTCTATGAGCATTTTGGCAACAGTCGTTTCTCCGTGCCCCTCGGCGTACAGATTAAAGATTCTGCGTACCGTTTCCGCCTGTTCCTTATTGATTACATAAGTTCCATCCACACGGTCATAGCCGATAATATTACCGCTGCCATAGAGTACACCTTTCTCACGGCTCATCTTCTGTCCAGCTTTTACGCGCTCACTGGTCTTGCGGCTTTCATCTTGGGCAATGCTCGCCATAATGGTCAAGCGAACTTCTCCATCGCCGTCCATTGTCCAGATGCCATCATTTACAAAATAGACTTCCACGCCGTATTGCTTCAGTTCGCGTGTGGCATTCAGTGCATCCACCGTGTTGCGTGCAAACCGCGACAATTCACGAGTGACAATCAAGTCAAAGCGGTGTTCCTTTGCGTGCTCTATCATCCGCATAAATGATGGACGTTTCTTCATTTGGGTACCGGTTATGCCTTCGTCTATGTACTGCGCTACAACGGTCCAATTAGAATTGCGCAATGCAAGGTCTGTATACCATTCCATCTGATTTCCCAGCGCAGATAGCTGTTCCTCATGTTCTGTTGAAACACGACCATAAAACACCACCCTACGCGGTCGATTCTTGTAATTTCCAATATAATCTGTCATTTCGAACGCCTCCTTGTTCTTTCATTGTACAAGGGGCAAATTCATAAGGGAAATGTACAAACACTGGTATACTTGCCATCCTTGCATGAGCGTTGCTGCTCTATACTATAAGAGTACGTTCTCTTGATTTTTTTCCACAATCACTATTTTTAGTTCATTGCACTTGGCATACATCAAGTAGTCATGTCACGTGGATAGCATTAACAAAAATGACCCTGCACTATTCTGTGCAGGATCAAAATATATATTCGTTTTATTTTCGTATATAACTGGTTGATGGGCCGGCTCCGACTTTTTCGACATATCCAGCTTTCACAAGTTCCGTCAGTGTTCTCTCCATAGTTACCTTGCTAATATCTGGGCAGAGTTCCATCAATTCCTTTTTGCTGAATTTCCCAACCTTTTGGTCTATCATAGCCTTAATTCGCTCTGGCTTAGAAAGTGTGCGGTATTTCAAATGTTCCACACGATTTTCAAATTCGTTATACGCTTTTAGCGTGATTCCAAGATAATATTTCATAAAAGGCTCATAGGTATTTTCTCTGCTGTGCCATCCAATAGAACTGGCTTGCAGAGCCTCATAGTAGCTGCACTTTTCCTGCTTATCTATTATATATCCGACCAGTCGCTGTACAGTTTGATTAAATTTGGCGGTATCAATTGTATACATGGTTCTGCCTCAATTCAGTCAGGTGATTTATTGCTTTTATCGATATTATAAAGCATACGCATCTGTTTGTTAAGCCAGCAGTCATAAAAGGCTCTATCGTGTGCACCAATTTGTCATTGCGCACAAAGCGGATGGCGATTTTTTGTCATGTTCGAATCGCTGTATACCACAATACAAATTCGCGTGACTTGTAATAATCATAAAAGAGGAGCCACATAGCATGGCTCCTCTTTTTGGCTCTACTTTACCGTGGTGGTCTTAATCATCAAATCCAAAATCAGTAACCTTCAGGGTTCGGCAATTTTCAGAAACCGTTCTAACGGTCGTGCTGGGAATGCCATCAGGCGCGGTTACTTCAACCTCCAGTGTCAGTTCAACATGGCTTCCGTCCACTGCAGTCAAATGCTGAATAATCTCCTGCAAATAGTTCTGCACATCACGATTCACGCGCGTATTGTCCAGTTTCGCGCTCATATAGAAGTGCTTATTGCTTGCAGCAGGCTGTACACCACCAGAATTGTTTTCCGTGCTGCTGGCACTGGCTCCGCCATTTCCAGCGCCCATCGGATCAGCAGTAGCATTACCGCTATCTTGTCCAAACGGAATATCTGTTGATGTCGCTTTTGGCTTTTCTGTGACCAACTGCTTCAAAGCCACGCCAGTCTTTACCAGCAAATCCGACAGGTTGATTCCCATAACCGTAGTATTAAACTTTAGATCAACATAACGGTCGTTAGAGTAACCTGCGGCCAAGGCAAAGAACTCGTCAGAATTCACACCTCTGCAAATGGTATCTTCCAAAACGGCGTAATTTGCCAGACGAGGCAGATAGCAGTAAGTGCTCAGATACTCCCACAATTTCTTGACAGAAATATCATTGGCATCTTTCCACAGCAAATCATCCAAACACATCTGTAATAGTGCCGGAGCCCAGTTGGTGATGACCTGCTCACTTTGGATCATCTTACGAGCAGCCTTGGATACGATACTTTCGTTACCACCGCTAATATCTGTTATCTCCCACTGGATTTGCTTCATGTCTCCGTACTGGTCGATGAAAGGCACCATCAGCCAGCGGTAGGCTTCTTTCAAACGAAGTTCCACGGTATCATTGCTGCGGGTCAGGTTGCTTTGCGTCTCGCGGATTTGGTTACCGTCAAGATTCAGGTCATCCTTGTCCGACATAATCGACTTCCAAGCGATGAATCGCCGCACTTCCAGTCGCAGGGATTCAAGCTGGTTGACATCTGGAGCAACAAATGCCAGCATATTGCGGTAAATTCGGGGAGATGTACCGCGATTATTGAAGATGTCGTTGACAGCTTCTTGCGCAGGCGTTGTTGTCTTAGCCCGAAGATTATAGAAATCCTTCGTCTTCAGGATCACCAGTCGAACTGCCTGATCGTCCGTAACGTCCAAAGACGAATTGGGGCAAACATGGATACCGGCAAACGGATTTTCCTTGCGCACTTTCTTCAGGCGAGACTCAATCTCTGCATCAACATCTGCCAGCATTACCTGAGAAGCGCGATCCTCTGCCGTTTTACGCAGCGTGGGGCGCGTATCATACCAGTAACGGCTACCGTTCGGGTTATTGTAGAGATAAGACAGCGAGCCATGCAGCGTGTTCAGCGCATCGTTGAAATCTGCAATATTCTCGCCGGGCTGCACAACGCCCAGCCGGATTCTGGACGCTTCCAGACCGCGAACAGACTGGTCACGGCTGGTCGGCGCGCTGCCGAGCATAACAGTGCGGGCAACACGGCGGCAGGCCAATTTAATACCATACCGGGATGTTGATTTATCCTTCTGATACGGCACAGAATCTTTACCATCAACCTCATGGTCAATAATGCTGTTCCAAGTATCCGGCAGGTGGCGAACCAGTTCGTCACGGACATTGGGCATATCGAGGGGGATGGAGCCGGGCATAATCATGGCGCTGGCATCGTTTGCCATCCACAGTTCATGGATAACCGCAGCCATCAGGCGCAGAACGCCACGGGTGCGCTGGAAGCGCTCCAGCGTTGCCCAATCGTCGTACAGACGGTCAAATACTTCCGGATGAATCGGATAGCAGGACACCATACGATTCCGGTACTCAACTTCCTTGGCTTCCAGCGGGAAGTCTGCCGGGTTCTCCTGATACATCTGGCTGAATGCAGCGCAAACAGCATCGCGCGCGGCCTCGTTCTTGCAGTCAAGGAACAATCTGCGGCGCACAACCTCAAAGCCCTCGTTGGCGGCAACAGGCTTCCAGATGGACTCCATACGCCCAAAGGTATGCTCAATCGTCTCCAGCGCAATCTTGCCGGCCTCGCCGCCGATTTCAATGGCAGACTCCGGGATAGAAGCAACCACGATGCTGTTATCGCTGGCGCGCGCAGCCTCAGTAATTTCCTGAATAAAGGTGATAAAGTTGTCATACGAGCCAGCGGGCAAGCCGGAAACGCCGTAGAGTTTCTTCGCATAGGCAACCAGCTCGTCCATCAGAATCAGGCAATGACCGCATTCATTCAGCAACGTTTTCAGGGTTTCCGATCCGGGAGAAACGCCGTGCCGGTCAGCTTCACGAATCAGCGCATACAGGTCTGGGCGACCGGCAGAGGTCACCAGCTGATAGGCCATCTCGCCCCAGATCGTGTTGACCGTATAACCGGGCAGATTGGCAGGGTTCTTCTTTTTGTTGGGGTCAAGGGATGTACCCACCAGAACCGCCACATTTGCTTTCGGCAGTTCGGTCAGACCGGCTTTATCCAGAATCGGCTTCAGGCTGGGAATCTTATCCACAGAGACACCGTTCTTGACCATATGGTACAGGGCCAACATACTATGGGTCTTGCCGCCGCCGAACGCTGTTTTCAGCTGGATGACCGGCTCACCGCCGACACCGGCAATGCGCTGCAAGGATTTCACCAGCAAGCCAGACATACCCTCGGTAATATAGGTGCGGGCAAAAAACTCCACAGGGTCACGGTACTCAAAAGCACCCTCGCCGCGGGCAACCTGTGCCAAGTCAGCGGCAAATTCTGCCGTCTGGTAGCGTCCTTCTGCTACATCGGGGTGGGGCTGGATAACCTCTCGCCAGCTGGGTAAGCCACCGCCCACGCTGCTGTTCAAAACACCTGCAACCGTGCCGGGTCTCGCAACGGGTTGACTGGTCGCTGCGGCCGCAGAACCGGCAGCAGAGCCATAACGAATCGTGCGATACAAATCGCGGATTTTATCGGCGGCTTCTGTATCAAAGGCAGCACAAAGCAGCGCCATTGTATCCAGCGCGCGCTCTGCATAGGACTGCTCAAGGTCTTGCTGCCCAATATGTGCAATCTTATTGCGTACACCCATCAATTCCTTTGCCCATGTGCGGTAATCAATGGACAGTTTGATGCCAAACACATCGCGCCATTTCCGGTCAATCAGCCGCAGGCAGTTGGCAACATCCAGAGAATCTACCAATTCGCCATAGTCACCATGATCCGGCAAATCGCGCGCTTGATCGGGCAGGGTCATTAAAACTTCCTGCCACCAGCCGTTATGGTAGATGCTATTCATTTCACGTCCGATATAGCCAGCCATAGACGGATGCAGAGTTTGGAATCCCTTTTGCACAAGGTTATAGTTCTCTTGCATGGCTAATTCTCCTCACTGTTTTCTTCTATTGCAGCAAAAAACTTGGCAGCTTCCTGCGCGGCAAGTTGTAGGGCATCTTGCACTTTCATTGCGGAACCATCCGCATTGAGAACTTTTTTATAGCGCGTTGCGATGGACAAGCCAACGCCCAGCGCAATGACAGGTCGGTCATACTCTGCAACGTCAGCGGTCAGCACCTGTTCCAACTTCTCCGGCATTTCACGGCTGAGCATGGCTGCCAGAGAGCGCCGTATCGTGGCGACCTCGTTGTTGTTTTTGCGGAACACCACCGCCACGCGGAACGATTCCAGCCTGTCGCTGGCTTGCTCGGCGCGTACCGGCCAGACTGCGGTAATCGTAAAACCTGCATCTACGATGCTTTGCAGCAGATTGGCAAACCGGCTCTCTGCTGCGCCATCTGCTGCGGAGGCAAAAATCATCTGCTGGTCGGCCTTACTGTATTGAAAAAACAGGACAGACGGATATGTTTCACTCGCCGCCGGTGCAAAGCGCTGCATCAAGGTTTCCAGCCCAGTTTTATAGGCGGCTTGCGCTGCGGCAGCATCGCCGCCGTAATGCTCAGCAACAGAGGAAAGTTCCTCTTTGGACGTTACGATTTTTTCAAACAGTTCCGGGTAAACGGGCTTCAGGCATTTGCGCAGCCAGATATAGAAATAATCCGACATATCCGCGTAGCCTACATTGTCGTAGTAGGGCAGTTCTGCAAATAGGATTGCGTTTTTCGGATACTCCCTGTGGACGGCATCCTGCTGTGTCACGTGGACGCTGCCTTGCATCGGCAGGCAAGCAACAGAATCTGCAATAGAATCCACAATCGCAGAAAAGCACCCCATTGTGCCGACAAACGGGTTTCTCTCGGCAAAAGTCCATGTCATGGGGATAGCCTGCCGCGTTATGGCTGCACGCGCGATTTCACTTTGGCTATTCCATGTGCAGATCGTTGAATGATAGGTCGTCATTTTGCTGACGGCCAACGCCAGATAGGTGCCGACTGCCTGCCCGTAGGCCAAGGCACCATTTCCGCCATCGGCAAGAGCGCCGCTGCTGTCGCTCATACCAACGGCCAGCGCGTCCGAGGCGACTTTGTCAACCACCTGCGGGATCAAATTGCAGAACGCCGTCAGCATTTCCAGCTGGCGCGCGGTAAACAGGTCTGCATATTCGGTCAGCCCAAATCCGGGCGGGCTGAACCAGTGGGCATTGGTGGAGATACTGCCCGCCGGCAGGTCGTCCGGTTTGGGCAGTTCGCAAGCGCGTATTTGCACAGCGTCCGGCTCAAAATACACTTTTTTGTCTGCATCCGTACCGACAACGGCCATTAGCTGCATACCCAAGCGGTGCTGTTGACCGGCTTTTTTGACGTAATCATCGGTGGCAAGATCACCGCAGGCAGGGCACTGAAATTTTGCACCGGTGCTGCCGACTTTATTGGTTGCCTTTCCCTCCGGGCAGATGCCCTTATGGATACGGAACGCAAATTCATCGCCATTCTGCACCGGTTCCGCCCAATACGCATTGCCAGGGCGCTTGGACAGCACAAAGCTGCTTGCCAGCGGCATTTTGCATTTGCAGGCGGGGTTCGGGCACTCTACGGTGCGCACCCATAGCCATGCAAAGGGCTGGCTGCCGTTTACTTTCGGGTACAAGTTTGTGCCCACAATCTCAGCCTGACGCAGCATCCAGTTGCCATAATAGCGAATGTCCTCGGCCAACGCGGGCTGGTCAAAGGCTGCACCACGGCTTACGGGGGGAATATGGGCAAACCGTGCCGGGATTTCTGCGGCCGCTTTTGTCAGCAGCGCCGCCACGGAGTTCAAGTCGCTGGCTTCGGTCTGCAAGCCCATCTGTTGTGCTGCCAGCACCAGACCGCCGAAGCCGGAGAAGCTATCCACAACACAGGGTTCATCTTGTTTTTTTAGCTGTTCGTGTGCCTGCGCCACACAAGCGGCATCACCGTGCGCAAGCCCCATCAACAGGGCCTGCTGGGCGGTGTGCGCCGGGGCATCTTCTGCGGTATCGGTCAGGGCTGCATACAGCAGTGCTGTGCTGGCGGCAATGGGGCTGCGGTTCCACCACAGGTGCATATTACCGGGGTGTCCTTTGCGGACTTTTTCCCCGATGGATGCTGCTGCGATTTCCTGCAAAGGGAGCGCAGTCTCAATAATTTTACGAATGGGGATTCACTCCCTACGATTTATTTTCAAAGGTCAAAAAGGTTCAGCTGTTCGGGCTGCTCCAGTTTCAGGGCTGCGGCGCGGGTCTGGATGTCCGGCCATGCAACGACCAGTGCGTTATAAGCATAGCCCTCGTTTGTCCACTTTTTCTGTTCGGCAATCGTGTACAGACGGTAGGCCAGATCCTTGGCGCGCTCGGCGTTGGAACCCATCATCGAGAATACGATCTGGGCGCAAGCCTCGATGCCGCCCTTGGCCATAGCGCGAGTAAGCTGCTGGGTCAGGAGCCAGATGTTCTTTTCCTCCGTGTTGACGGTTTCGGGCAGTTCATCGCGCTCGATCAGGTGAACCATGCCAGCCTTGGCGTAAAGCACACCGTTTGCCGCCAGCATCGGGATGGAGGTACTCTTGGCATTGGCAAGGACTTCCGCCTCGCCATAGCGCATCTCGTTATAAGCGTTTTGGATGTACAGGTCTACGCAGAAGCGGCTGGCGGTATCGAGGTCACCGATCTGCTCGTTAAAATAGAGGTCAATCTCCTCGTTGATGACTTGCAGGGCGCTGCGCACCGACATCGGGGTTCCGTCCGCTTCCAGCACACGGCGATAACGGCTGAACACACCCATGCCGGGGCCGATGGCGGACTGTGCCAAGTCCACAGGGGCAATGTTGCTGGCTTGTAATTGCTTTAATGCCGGGCGCAATTCACGCCGCAATGTGGCGACCAAATTACGGCGAGTTGTCTGCGGTGCGTTTTCTGGACGTTTACGGCAGACAAGAACGATAGATGATGCGAGCGCATTCGTCCCACTTGCAACTGCACGATTTGCCATTTCTGTGCGCATTGGCCAGGTACCTGTAATGGCAAAGCCAGCATTTACAATAGCAGCAAGCATTGTTTCCCATCCAGAAGAAGCTGTAGTATTTGTTGCTGTATCTGTCTCACTTTGTTTATAGGCATAATAAATTGTAACTGGAACATCTTCTCTTGCATATTGGTAAATTTGTTTGCAAGTTTTTAGCATACCGTCCTCAAAGAAAGTTTTTGCTTCTGCAGTACTACCATTGTGACGGTATGGCGTTGCAATCAATTCTTCTGCCTTGGGCACAAGCATAGTGCTAAACAAGTCACTATAAGTTTCCTTTAAGTTGCGCCTTAACCATACATAAAAGAAATCGGATAACTCTGCATATCCAATATTGTCATAATAAGGCGGATCTGTCGAAACCATAATATTGCGCATTCCGCAGTCATCTTCAGCATTGTATTGGCTGGCCTCACCATTCTTCGTTTGCTGGAAACCATCCAGGACTTTTATTATGCTGCCTAAACTGACAGTAAAATCACCTGCCGCATTTGCAAACGGATTATTCTCTGCAAAATCCCAAATCATTGGAATTCCCTGTCTACTAAATAGCGTCAACGATTGGGCGCGGCTGCTCTCCCAGCGACATAGCGCATTGAAAATATTAGTCATTCTACTCAACGCAAAAGAAAGATATACTTCTATCGCTTCACTATATGCTTTTGCTCCAGTTCCATTTTTTGATAGAGGAACATGGTCATCTTTCATTCCAGCTTGGACTGCATCTGTTTCTGCTATTTTTCCAACTTCCTGTATAAGGTCGCAAAATGTTGTAAGTGCCACAAGTTGCCGACTAGTAAACAAATCGGAAAAATCTGTTAACCCATAAAGAGGAGTCCATAATGCTCGTCTATCTTCGCCAATTTTTCCTGTCGGTACATTTTCTGGTCGTTCAGTTAGTGCCGCCAATTCTTGTGTTTCGTCTGGTGATATGTAAATTCTCCCATTTTTTCCCTCTGCAACAACCGCCAACAATTGCATACCTATGTGCTTTTTCATTCCTTGTTCTTTAATGTATTCTGGTGTTGTTGTTTCACCACACATAATACATTTGAACTTTGCTCCTCTTGCTGTTTTCCCAGCTTCTGGCGGCTTTCCCTTATCTGTGTGGACCTTATATTTGATTACCTTAGACGCATAATCACACTCAGGGACAACGTAAGCTTCTCTTCCTTTTCGACTTGATAGTACAAAACTGCTAGCCAAAGGCATCTTACAGCCACAAGCCGGGTTTGGACATGTTACAGTCCTCGTCCATATCCAAGAAATTACTGTTGCTGTACCACCACCCAACTCTGAAGGTACCCTAACTTTTGGATATAGATACTCAATTCTCCTTTTTGCCTCACCTTTAATCCAATCGCCATAAAGTTTGACATCTGTAGATAATCCAGTAAGATTTATCCACTCGTTTGCAAACCCCTTATCAAAATTGGGATTGACTGGTGGGCATCCCATAAACCTCGGCGGAATTTCAATCATCGCCTTGTTGATCATCACCGCCACCGGGTTCAGGTCGTGGGCGTGGGCTTCCAATCCTAAGCGCTGGGCTTCCAGCGGAATGGCACCACCACCGGCAAAGGGGTCCAGCAGTGCAGGCGGGTCATTGTTGGTGCTTTTCAGGATTTCGGCCTTGGCGGCATCCAGAACGTCCTTGTTGTTGGAGTTTTCCCACACAACCAAATCTTCCAGAATCTTAAAAAGCCGCTGCCGCTCCCGGTTCTGTTCTTCCTCAGTCGGGAACAGTTCCGGGTGAGAGGACGGGTCCGTCCACCAGAGAGGACCAGATGACCGCGCGGGCTGCTGCCAGCGGGCGGCGCGCCCACCACAGATGCAGCGTAGACGGATGCCCGTGCCGAATCGACTTTTCACGTGCTGATTCGGCATTGATCTTTTCCAGAGGCAATGCGACCTCGATCAGCTTTTTAACCGCCATGTTCGTAACCTCATTCCTGATACAGAATCTCTGATTTCACTATCAAATCTTGTATATCATAATTCACGCCGGTTGCCGTAAAGTCCGGCGCATTGGTAAAGGGGTGTTTCAGGTAAATCGTGCGGGTGGCATCGCCGTCCACTTCCACAATGGCAAGGATAAATTCTTCCGGCTTATTCAGCGCGGTCAAAATCTCGTTCTTGCTCACCGTCACCGTGGTCGCACCTTTGGCGCGGCCCTTTACCTCAATAAACCGCAGTGCGCAACCACCATTGCGTACCGCTTCGGGAATTTTGGATTCCACATCGTACCCGCACTTGATGGCGCTTACATCGCTGGGCTGGTAGCCCTGCTCCTTTTCGATCTGCATTACGGCGTTCATGGCCGCAAATTCAATGCTGTGCCTGTCGCCGGTGCCAAACGTGGGCGAGGGTGTTACCCTCATCAGCTGGTACAGCAGCCCTTTGGGAATCACCAGCACACCGCCCGTGACGCTGGGCGGCATCGGCGCAATGATGCGTTCTTTTGTAATCTCAGCCAGCCGGTTCTGCATCCGCGCAGCCAGCTCCTCGGCGCGGCGCGCCGCCAGCTTGGAGTTTAACCGTGCATTGGTTTTGCCAGCAGCTTCTTTCTGCGCCAAGTCTGCCGCGCGGAAATCCCAATACTGAATCTCGGAGGTCATACGCTCTTTTACCGCTTTCTCCGTCTTGTTCAGCATGGTTTCCCGGCGTTTTTTGACTTCCGCAAAGTGGCTGGGGATCAAATGCTGGATGGCATAGCCCTTTGCCATGTTCTCCACATCGGTGCAAAGCCAATCCTGCGTCTGCACCCAGCTGCGGATCGCATTATATTGTTCCTCGGTGGGGGTGCGGTAGTCCAGATAAGGCGCATACCCGGCAGAGGATGCCGAGCCGTCCTGCTTGATCTCCACAAAATGAATGTTCTTGGAAATCGTTCTGCGTGAGCCATCTTTCAGGAGCATGCCATCCTGAATAGAATCCTCGATATAGAACAGGATGCGGGCATCCTTGCTGTAATCTTCGTTGTCGATCAGAATCGTGCCGCGCTTCATCACGTCAATATTGCGCTCCCGCACCAGATCAATGACGGCTTCCAGCAGCGGATGTCCGGGGCAGACAAGCTCTGCCTGCACCTGACCGGGAATCCGGCAATACTGCTTATCAAAGCAGATGCGCTCGTAACGGTGTAACACAGGTTCGCCGTAACCGATCTGCATATCGCGGTTGCGGACTGCAAACGGCACCGAGATAATCTCATAACGGCCTGTTTCGCGCCTACGAATCTTGCCGCCCACGCTGCGGAACGCTTCAAGGAAGAACGCCTCGATGAAGTGCGGCTGCAACTTGTGGGCTTCGATGCGCTCCATGTCCTCACGGATATGGTTGACCATGTTGACATCCATGACATCCTCGGTCAGCGCGCGTTCGTCCAGCAGTTTTTGGAACGACTCGCGGTTCATGGAATGGTCTACGACTTGATCCAGCCGCGCACGAACCTGCGGGTCGTTGCCGTAACGCACAGCATCAATCAGCAAATCGCGCAGGGAGCGGTTTTCAAAGGTGACCTTGCCCAGAATATCAAAGACCTTGCCGCCCAAAGACTGGCGTTCTTCCTCCAGTTTTTGGAACAGACGCTGGAAAACGTAACCCTCGCGGGTCTCGTTGGCGACCAAGTTCCACAGGTGGCAGACCTCCGTCTGCCCGATACGGTGAATACGACCAAAGCGCTGCTCCAGCCGGTTCGGGTTCCACGGCAGGTCATAGTTGATCATCAGATGCGCGCGCTGGAGGTTGATGCCCTCACCGGCGGCATCGGTGGCAATCAGGATGCGAACACCGATGTCCTGCTTGAACAGTTCCTCGACCTTGCGGCGCTCATCGCGCAGCATACCGCCGTGAATCGTAACCACGGCTTCCTCGCTGCCCAGCAGGGAACGGATTTTGTCAGCGAGATAGTTTAGTGTATCGCGGTGTTCGGTGAAGATAATCAGCTTTTCGCGCTGACCGTTGGCATCGAACATCGCGCTGTCGTCCTGAAGCAGCTTAGAGAGCTCTTCCCATTTGCGATCCACGCCCTTGACGCGGACTTCGTTTGCCATGTTTTCAAGGCGTTTCAGGGTGCGGATTTCGGCTTCCAGCTCTGCAATCGTGGCAGCAGCGGAAGCGTGATCGACTACTTTTTCTTCCAGACTCTCGCGCTCGTCTGCGGAGTAATCGTCCTCATCGAAATCGTTCAAATCCGGGTCACGGTATTCAGCGGCGCGCTTGCCGAGACGTTCCTCCGACAAACGATGCTCCAAACGCTCCCGCCTGCGGCGCAGCGATTGGTAAATGGCCTCCGGCGAGGATGCAAGGCGGCGCTGCAAAATCGTCAAAGCAAAGCCAACGGTGGTTTTGTGATCGTTGTTCAGATTGTCCGCGCGGTTGAACTCCTCGCGCACATAATCGGTAACTTCCGCGTAGAGCTTGGCTTCCTCCGGCGAGAGGTCATAGTTTACCGTGTAGGCAATGCGCTCCGGGAACAGGGGCTTGCCATCGAATTTTAGCAGTTCCTCTTTCACCAGACGGCGCATGACATCACTGACGTCCACGGCCTTTTGGCTGGTGCTGTGGATGCCCTCGAAGCGGTCGGGGTCTACCAGCGAAAGGAACAGCTGGAAATCTTCTTCCTTACCATTGTGCGGTGTAGCTGTCAGCAGCAGGAAATTACGTGTAATGTTGGAAAGCAGTCTGCCCAGCAAAAAGCGCTTTGTGTATTTGACCTCACCGCCCCAGACGGTAGCGGCCATCTTGTGCGCCTCATCACAAACGATCAGATCCCATTCGGTGACTTTCAGTTTTTCCTGCAATTCATCGCTGCGCGCCAGCTTGTCCAGCCGGGCAATGCACAAATCGACCTCGGAAAAAACATTGCCGCTTACTGCGGATTCCATTCGGTCATTGGTCAGGATTTCAAAGCGAATGTGGAATTTAGAATAGAGCTCGTCCTGCCACTGTTCCGCCAAGCTGCCGGGGGAAACAATCAGGCAGCGTTTCAAATCGCCGCGAGCAATCAGTTCCTTGATAAACAGGCCGGTCATAATTGTTTTACCGGCACCGGGGTCATCTGCCAGAACATAGCGCAACGGGAGCCGCGGCAGCATTTCCTTATATACCGCAGAAATCTGGTGCGGTAAAGGTTCCACAGAGGATGTATGTACGGCGAGATAAGGGTCAAACAGATGGGCGAGGCTGATGCGGTATGCTTCGGATGCCAGTTTGAGCTGGTCGCCGTTGGCGTCAAAACTCCAAGGCAGGTTCTTGTCCATGACCTCGATACGGGATTCATCTTCCCGGTACAAAAGCTGCTGCCCGGACACATTCTGGCTATTTCTATAGGTGATGTCGATTACGTTGGTGCCATACCATTGCACAGCAACGATAGTGACAGCCTCGTTGCCGGCAATGCCTTTTACAGAGCTGCCAACCGTAATGTTCTCTAGTTTAGCCACATTGCTGCTCCTTCCATATAGTATTGGGAGAAACCTTTACTTTTTCTTTCTGTACTTGCCGGACTTAATCCGCGCATCCGCAGGCTTTTGGGCATCTGCCGGGATTGCCCATGTAGAATCTATGCGGATGGCACCAGTGATTCTATCCTCTGCACAGAGGATTTGAACACGTCTTTTCGACAAATTCCACTTTTCGGCAGTCTGCCTGATAGAAAGGTATTTCATGCTGTCGTCCTCGTCTGTTTTTAGTGGCAGGGTTAACCAAAATTACAATTATCCATCATTTTAGTATAATCTCAATTGCGAACAAAATCAATCTTTTGGAGTGACTTTGCTTACGTTTCGGGAAATATTTTATGCTCTGTGGGCCTCGGCACCTGATTAGGCACAATTTACTTGGAATCAACATCATTTTTCGATTTTGCACCTTCTTTCAAAGCAGCTTTAAGAACTTCTATCTTTTTTAATTCGTTATCATAGTAATTATCCGCCAAATCAATATGCATTGATTCCAGCCACTGTTCTGTTTGTGAATCGACAAAGTCGCCAATAGTTTCTGACAGTATTGCATAGGCGCCTTGGCACGCACCTACTTTTGCAGGCCGCATCTTTTCCAAAGCTATACGCTTTATCTCCATCATTCCCCTATAAACCAGATCTTCAGCCATCTCTTCAGCTTTTTTTATTGCTTCAATTTTCTTGTCGAGATCATTGAGTTCCAGCTTTTCCATGCAGTATTGATTCCAATCAAAGGGAATCTTTTCAAACACATCGTCAGAAAGTACTTTTGTCCAACACTTCGTTGGCGAAAATGTCTCAGAGTTTGAGTCGTATCCTTCCAATAAATTTAGCACACATTTTTCGTCAATATGTAATTTCTCACAAATGCTACGCACTGTCATATCACAGCTTCGCACAGTTGTTGTCCCATAAAGATAATCTAATGAGCATTCAAATATTCGACTATAAGCAAGAAGATACTTGCTTTGCACATTGAACGCACTTTTCTCGTTAAAGTGCGTTTGAACCATTCGCCTGATTGCATCTATGTCATGCGCTTTATCTTTTACAACTTTACCGTACTTATTTTTTCTCCGCGCGGGTTCGACAAGTTCTCGTTGTTCTTCATAAAGTCTGGTTGCCAGCTGTATCGGTGATCCTATTTCATTTTCCTTGGCAAGCATCATTAGCTTGCGTCCAAATTCTGGCAATTCTTCAAGTTTAACATTTGCAAGAGCCATAATTCCAACCTCTTGATCAATATATTAGATAATATTATCTGAAAGGTCAAACTTATCAACGTAAGCAGTTATCATTTTGGACTATATTATCATTTACATTATTCTATCATAGTGGTACCATATAAGCAAGAAATATCTCACTACAATACTGCATACGGAGGTATCTGCATATGTCAAATCTCGGAAAGCAAATCACCGAACTTCTGATGGACTCAGGGAAGTCTGCCCCCACCATAACTCATGCATTAAAATCACTTGGTAACGGGAGTATGCAAAAAGGGCTTGCACGAATGAGCAATTATTTAGTAGCCGATGCTACCGCCAAAGGACTTACCAGAGGACGACTTGAAGGCGGGCTTGTGGTTTTTTCCTCAGCAGCGTTTATCTGCTTTATATACCACAGAAGGGCTACACTTTTCCGAAATCAAGAGGGAGAAAAAATATTGAGTGCCTTGGAAGCATCTTCCAATTGTACTGCTAATACAGAATGCTCCGCTAACAGTATTGAGGATACATCAATTTCAAACAAACCCGATTTGCAATAGTCTATTCTTAGTTAAAGGGGGTTCGGTATTGCACCGAGCCCCCTTTATTACATCACTTTCTGCTTTTTGCCATTGACGGCACCACTGTCCTGCGCAGCATATCCGCCGTACTTGCTACATTTTGGAGCGTAATATACATCTTCATTGCATCGCGCTTGATGGGATTTTCCTCAACAAGAGCATCCATTGTTTCCTGCAATTTATCCAGCTTCCGTATGATAAGCCTGTAATCAGCCGGTGGATATTCAGCAGGAATCGTATCTGCAATCAGGCAACGGATATATTGTTCTCTGGACATACCTGTTTTAGCAACACGGCAGTTCAGTACAGCCAGTTCTTCCTCCGGAATGCGAACTTTTACATCCTTATATCGAGTCTTATCTGTTGTCACTGCCATTTCCTCCGCTATGTACGGTATGGTCATCACCGTATATGACAAACCTATCCAAGTCCCGCAGGAAATGATCGATCAGGTAGACGAACATATCTTCATCATCGAGAAAGCCGTACTTGGCACACAACTTAGCCATTTTCCCAGAAAAGCACGTAACAAGCCAGATTTTATCCTCCCGGTTATGTGCTTTTGCGCCTCACAGATGTTCTTCAAAGCTCTTCATGATCGTTACTCCTTCAATGCCTTCATCGTTTCAGCCAGCTTCTTACGCTTCTCATAGACATTGGTATGCCCACAGCCAAAGTGTTTCTGAATTTCTTTGTAGTTCATTTTCAGAAAGCACAAAAGCCACTCCTTTTCTTTTGGTGAAAGCCTCTGTACTTCCTGTTGAAGAGCTAGTTCAATCTCAACCTTCCGAAACATTTGCTCGGCATCAATATCTGTCAGATGTCGCGGGGCCTGATCCAAGGAAATCACAATGACATTGGGTCGATCCTGTGCATAGAGGGTATCGTCCACAAACTTGCTGATCGTGCAATGCTCCAGATCCGCATGGATCTGAATCGTATGCTGTTCGTCCTCGGTAGTGGTGTAGCCAAGATCGATTTGGGTGAGGTCGGAGAAATCCGGATCTGTGATTTCAAACTCATCCTTGAGGTAGTCCTCGATATAGGAGAGGGCCTGCTCACGCTGCTCCTGCACCTGAGATTCACGTTGCTGTTCGGATAGCACCCTGCCGCCGTTGCGGGGATTGGCGTCCAGCAGCTGTTGGAACTGTTCTCGGCTGACGGCGCGGCCTACCAGTGGAAAATCTTCATTGCGCAGGTGAATGTCAAATTGTCCGATGCTCTCTACTGTAAACCGCTGGTCGTTTTCAAGGTAAACGGTGCTGCCCACTTCGCAGACAGGTTTCTGGTCAGGGATGGGTGGCGGCAGGGGCTTCGATTCTGCCTGCCTGTTTATCCATGCAGGCATCTTCTCGCGTTCTGCATCCGTCAGGTAGCGGTCCATTCGGACAAGATATTCCAGCCGCTTGCCGACCTCTTTCCATTTGAGCTTTTTCTCATACCGCAGGTCATCCTTGAAATCGTAAAGGATGCTGAATCCTTTACCGTCAAAACTGACGAAGCTGCTTCCACCGTCAGCAAACGTCCAAGAGAAACCGCCGATGCCGTACTCTTTTTTGAGGAAAGCTACGGTTTCCTTTTCTGCTTTCTTCTGCTGTACTTGCTTGTAGCTTTCCCCTACTTTTTCGCCAATTACCGCTTCCGACCTATTGTACTTTAACTTTGGGACAACTTGTTCCAAAGTTACTCGTCCTTGATGTTTCAACGCTTCTATGCGCATTTTATAAGCAAACGCCTTCTCACTTGGCAGCACATGCTCACGCTGGATATTGCTGTTGACCATCAGAATCGTGGCTTCGTCATCGTCTATGTATTCCACTCTGGCAGGGATGCTTTCGATGCCGAGTTCTTTACAAGCCTCCCACCTGCGATGTCCGCTTATCACTTCATAGCCGACACCAACCTTTGGTCTGACGATGATGGGCGTAATGATGCCGCTCTCTGAAATGCTGTCTACCAATTCACTGAATTCCAGATCATGGCGGATATGGAACGGATGCTTGGAAAAGGGATGCAACTTATTTATTGGAATAGTTTCCTCTTTGCTTGCTCTGTAAGCAGGCGATGTTTTCCTCGTCATGCTGCGTACTCCTGCGGTTTTTTGATAGCTCTTAAGTACCCCGATTTGACCCCAAAAATGTACCCAAAAATCGTATACTTTTTGCTGAAAATGTACCCAAAGGGCATTTTTGCGTAAAAAAAAAGCCCCTAACCACTGTAGTACAGCGATTAGGGGCTTGCTATGATTTATAGAGCGACCTTAACTGTCAGGTCTTTCCATTGCTTCGGCCAAAGCACGCAGCCACGCGAATTTTGATAAGAACGAGCCTTATCGTAATCCACATTTAATTGTAAAAATCTACGTGACTTAAGCGCGTGGATTTTTGATGGCAGCCTGAGCAGCGGCCAGACGTGCGATGGGAACGCGGTACGGAGAGCAGGAAACGTAATCCAGGCCAACGTTGTGGCAGAACTCAACGCTGGAGGGGTCGCCGCCGTGCTCGCCGCAGATGCCCAGACCCAAGTTGGGGTTGGTTGCGCGGCCGTCATGGGCAGCCATCTTAACCAGCTTGCCAACGCCGATCTGGTCCAGATGCTGGAACGGATCGCTCTCGTAGATCTTGGTATCATAGTAAGCGGTCAGGAACTTAGCAGCATCGTCACGGCTGAAGCCGAAGGTCATCTGGGTCAGGTCGTTGGTACCGAAGCTGAAGAAGTCAGCTTCCTTAGCGATCTCACCTGCGGTCAGGGCGGCACGCGGGATCTCGATCATGGTGCCAACTTGGTACTTCATGTCAACGCCAGCGTCAGCGATCAGCTTGTCAGCAGTCTTGACGATGACGTCCTTGACGTACTTCAGCTCCTTCACTTCGCCAACCAGGGGCACCATGATGTGCGGGGTGATCATCTTGCCGGTCTCAGCAGAAACCTTGATGGCAGCCTTGATCACAGCATTGGTCTGCATCTCGGCAATTTCCGGATAGGTAACGGCCAGACGGCAGCCACGATGGCCCATCATGGGGTTGAACTCATGCAGGCTGACAACAACGTTGTTCAGCTCTTCGGTGGTCATGCCCATATCCTTTGCCAGGGCTTCGATATCCTCAGCCTTGGTGGGCAGGAACTCATGCAGAGGCGGGTCCAGATAACGGATGGTCATCGGACGATCGCCCATGATGCGGTACATAGCGGTAAAGTCAGCTTCCTGGAACGGCTCAACCTTAGCCAAGGCAACCTTGCGCTCTTCAACGGTACGTGCGCAGATCATCTCACGCACAGCAGCAATACGATCCTCAGCGAAGAACATATGCTCGGTACGGCACAGGCCAATGCCTTCAGCACCCATATCGACAGCGTTCTGTGCATCGCGCGGGTTATCGGCGTTGGTCATAACCTTCATCTGGCGTGCTTCGTCAGCCCAGCTCATAAAGCGCTTGAAGTTAGCGTTCTCGGTGGAAGCGACGGTAGCGATCTGGCCTTCGTAGATGTTGCCGGTAGAGCCATCAATGCTCATCCAGTCACCCTCATGGAAGGTGTGGCCGTTAATGGTGATAACCTTTGCATCGTAATCGATAGCAACATCGTTATCATTGCCGCAGCCGGAAACACAGCAGGTACCCATGCCACGTGCAACAACAGCTGCGTGGCTGGTCATGCCGCCGCGGACGGTCAGGATGCCCTGAGAAACCTGCATGCCGACGATATCTTCGGGGCTGGTTTCCAGACGGACCAGAACGACCTTCTTCCAAGCTTCGTCCTTGACCTTCTCTTCAGCATCTTCAGCGCTGAAGACAACGCGACCGCAGGCAGATCCCGGAGAAGCGGCCAGGCCCTTGCCGATTGCTTCAGCAGCCTTCAGGGCAGCAGCGTCAAACTGCGGGTGCAGCAGGGTATCCAGCTGCTTGGGCTCAACGCGCAGTACAGCGGTGCGCTGATCGATAACGCCCTCATCAACGAGGTCGCAGGCGATCTGCAGAGCAGCCTGTGCGGTGCGCTTGCCGTTACGGGTCTGCAGCATAAAGAGCTTGCCATCTTCGATGGTGAACTCCATGTCCTGCATATCCTTGTAGTAGTTTTCCAGGCGGGTTGCGATCTCAACGAACTGATCGTAAACCTCAGGCATTTCCTCGTGCAGCTTGCTGATCGGGGAAGGAGTACGGATGCCGGCAACGACATCTTCGCCCTGAGCATTGATCAGGTACTCGCCCATCAGCTTCTTTTCGCCGGTAGCGGGGTTACGGGTGAAAGCAACACCGGTGCCGGAACGCATGCCGGAGTTACCGAAAGCCATCTGCTGAACGTTGACAGCAGTGCCCCACTCGTAGGGGATTTCGTTCATCTTGCGGTAAACGTTGGCGCGCGGGTTATCCCAAGAACGGAAGACGGCCTTGACAGCGCCGATCAGCTGTTCTTTCGGATCCTGCGGGAACTCTTCGCCCTGCTTCTCCAGGTAGATGGCCTTGAACTCCTTGACGAGTTCCTTCAGGTCCTCAGCGTCCAGCTCGATATCCTGCTTAACGCCCTTGCGCTCCTTCATAGCGTCGATACGCTCTTCAAAGAAGCTCTTGCCCAGCTCCATGACGACGTCAGAGTACATCTGGATGAAGCGGCGGTAGCAGTCATATGCAAAACGGGGGTTAGAAGTCTTCTTTGCCAGACCTTCAACAGCCTGGTCGTTCAGGCCCAGGTTCAGGATGGTATCCATCATGCCGGGCATAGACTGACGTGCACCGGAACGAACGGAAACCAGCAGCGGGTTCTCGATATCGCCGAACTTCTTGCCAGTCTGCTCTTCCAGGATTCCCATGTACTTGAAGATGTCAGCCTTGATCTCATCGTTGATCTCACGGTTGTCAGCATAGTACTGGGTGCAGGCTTCGGTGGTGATGGTGAAGCCCTGAGGAACCGGCATGCCGGCATGGGTCATTTCTGCCAGACCAGCGCCCTTGCCGCCCAGAATGTTCTTCATGGTCGTCTGGTCGCCGCCAAATGCGTCATGGCCCTCTTTGAACAAATACAAAAACTTCTTGCTCATAGGTTACCTCCAACAAAATTACGGTTTCTTCCCGGTGTGCCGCGCACACCCGCAAAATAAGAATTTTCTCTCTTGCAAAGTCCATTATAACAGACTCAGCCCGGAATTTCCAGTACATTGTTAAATAAATGGCGAATATTTTCGCCGAAAATCTTACAAAGTTTTAGGGTCAGGCTCTTGCAATTTGACCAAAAATGCGGTAAATTATAATGGGTGAGAAGTTGGGAAATATTATTTTATTACATCCTGCAACACTTTTTTCAATTCATCCCGCCCCGGCAGGCTTCAGCCCTGTTCCGGGGCTTTTTTGTAGGGCCGTATACTCTTTTGGCCCAAAACAGAAAGGGGTATTTTTATGTCCGAAGCGAAAGCCAAATACCTTGCCGCCAAAGCGGCCTTTGAAGAAACTTTTGAAAAGCACCTGCAGAACGGTGTGGAGTTCATCAGCGACCAGGTTTTTATTGACCCCGAAGTTGAGATTGCACCCGGCGCAGTGATCCTGCCGGGCTGCATCCTGCGCGGCAAAACCGTCATCGGGGCAAACTGCGTCATCGGCCCCAATACCTTATTGGAGAACACCATTGTTGAGGCCGGTTCCACCGTGAACGCTAGCCAGTGTTATGACAGCCATCTGGGCCCCAACAACAAGATTGGCCCCTTTACCCATGTGCGCACCGGCACCGTGACGGATGAGGGCGTGCACCTGGGCGCTTATGTGGAAACCAAGAACGCCAACTTTGCCGAGGGCAACACTGTCAGCCACCTGACTTACATTGGCGATGCCGATGTGGGCAAGTACTGCAACTTTGGCTGCGGCACCGTAACCTGCAACTATGACGGCGAGGGCAAATACCGCACCACCATCGGCGATTATGCGTTCATCGGCTGCAACACCAACCTGGTGGCGCCGGTCAAGGTGGGCAGCCGCGCCTTTACCGCTGCCGGTTCCACCATCGGCCACGATGTGCCGGACGGTGCCCTGGGCATTGAGCGCGCCAAGCAGGCCGAAGTTGCCGCCTGGGGCGCCAAGAAGCTGGAAAAATACGTTGCCAAAAAACAGAAGCTGGAAGCCGAAAAGAAAAACGACTGATGCCCCCTGACCTGCTGCAAGGAGGATTGCTGCCATGGCCATTTTGGAACGCACCCTGACCGGGGATTTTACCACCATCCTGACCGAGCTGGACGCTGTTGTAAAACAAAGTGTTTCGGCCACGCTGGAAGGTTCCAGTGATTTCAACTTCAGCACCGGCCGCTGTGCCGTGCGGGTATACGAACGCTACAGTGCCATTGGCAATGGCCGTGTTACCATGAGCCTGACCCTGCTGGAAGCTGACGGGCAGATCCGGCTTTCCGCCATCACATCCGGCGGCAGCCAGGCTGTGTTTTTCAAGGTCAACACCTTAGGGGCAGAATCCTTCCTGGATACCATCCGGGACACAGTGGAACGCTTTGCCCCTGGTGCACACTAAAATCACAAAATTACTATAAGGATTTTTACTATGGGACTATTTGGAGGTGGTTCCGGGGCAGACTGGCTGATTGCCGGTCTGGGCAACCCGGAGCCGAAATATGACGGCACCCGCCACAACACCGGTTTTGCCGCGCTGGATGCGTTGGCCGAAGCCTGGGGGTGCGAGATCAACAAAAGCAAATGGCAGGGCCTTTACGGCATTGCCCAGGTGGATGGCCGCAAAGTGATGCTGCTAAAGCCGCTGACCTACATGAACCTGAGCGGCCAGAGCATCGCCCCCGCCGCGGCATTTTACAAGATCCCGCGCAACCACATTATTGTGTTGTGCGATGACATTGCACAGGAGCCGGGGCACATCCGCATCCGGCCCTCCGGTTCTGCTGGCGGGCACAACGGGCTAAAGAGCATTATCGCTTCCACCGGCGGCGAGGATTTTTACCGCATCCGCATTGGCGTTGGCGCCAAGCCGCGCCCGGATTATGATCTGGCTGACTGGGTGCTGGGCAAGTTCCCGCCCGATGACGCCAAGCTTGTGACCGGCCGCCACACCGACGTGGAAGCCGCCTGCCGCCTGTTGATGGCCGGCAAGCTGGGCGAAGCGCAGAATAAATTCAACCACTGAGCGCGGATAGGCGTTCCGTATGGGCGCACAGTGTGCGCCCATTCCTGTTTTCTGTGTAAGATGCCCGCAAAGGAAGTGTTCTCACTTCAAATTTGCAATCCATCATTACACGGGATGTGGTTTAATGGAACACCTGCAGGGGTGTGCGCACTGTGGAAAACTTTGCCGATGGTGATAAACGCTGCAAATGATTTGTAGGGGACGATGCTCGTCATCGTCCCGCATGACGGGTCTTGCCACATATTCCACCTTGCATACGGCCAACGTCCGCGGGCGAACAATGTTCGTCCTCACATTCTCTACAAGATAAGAGCACAGCTTTTCCAATCATACAAATGCCAAAGCGGGCGGCCCATCTGGGCCGCCCTTTGTCGTTCCATGCAACGCTTCTCTCAAAATTCACTTTGCCGTTTTGCTGCAAATATAGTACAATGGTTACGCAAAGCGCTGCTCATACCGGCGCACAAAAAGCGTATACAGCGCATAGCACACCATCAGGCAGACGGCATATACCCCGGCGAAGCACAGCCACGCGGCTGCGCCGCCCATCGCGGTGTTGGGCAGCAGCTCCAGCACCAGCGGGTGGGCCAGGTACAGCCAAAAGCTGCCCGCCCCCACAAATTCCACGGCCTGGGCGAACTTCTGATTTTCCGCCAGGCCAACGCCCTGCGGGTTCTGCACGGCCAATAGAACAAACACCGTAAACACGCACTCGAACCCCGCCCGCTGGAAGTTGGTGAGCACTGCCAGCAGAATGCAGAATGCCCCGTATAAAAACTGCTTATTCTCCCGCACTGCCGCAAACGCCGCCATGCCAAAGATAAAGCAGTACAGCGTCATGACCGGCGTTTTTGCGCTGAACTCGCTGATGTTGGCTTCTGCCGGGAAAGCCGCCAGACTGCTTTCAATTAAGCCGCCGATCCTGCCCTTCACCGCAAGGCAGACCACCAGCAACGCCAGCGCACCCCAAAAGCGTTTGCACAGCCGGTACAGCCACGGGGCCAGCAGATAAAAGAACGCAAAGGCGCTCATCGTCCACAGCACGTTGCGGTTGTTCCACAGCATCCAGTTATCACTGGGCAGCCACATCTGCAAAAATACAAAGTACCGCAGGTAACCCGGCCCGCACGGCCCGCCGGGGCCAAACAGCTGGGCTGCACTGGCGCCCGCCGCCAGATAGCGTACCGCATCGAACAGCCAGCGCAGCACCAGCACCAGCCAGTACAGCGGCAGGATCCGCCGGATGCGGCGCTGGTAATACGGCAGCGGCTCCGGGTGGCGGCTCAGGCTGGCCGCGGCCAGGTACCCGCTGAGCACAAAAAACAGTTGCACCCCCTGCGCGCCAACCGCGGCGGCATCCCCCAGGCCAACTTTCTGCCCGGTATGCACGCCCAGCACCATCAGCGCCGCCAGAATACGCAGCTCATCCAGCGCTACATTTTTATGTTTTGTCATCTTTCTATATTCTGCTCCTTATTGCAGCATTATTTGATTTCTTTATTCTGCCGAACTTTTTCGATTCCTTCTTTTCAAAGAAGGGACAAAAACTCTCGTATTACTCGTATCCTCAAAATTATACATCACCCGCCCTATCATGCGCAAGCGCAGGAGGCACCATGTTTGACGCATTGTTTACCACCACAACCGAATATCAAAAACTGAGCCACGCGCTTTCCGGCAAAGGTGCATGCGCCCTGTTTGGGCTGCCCGCATCCGGCCGCGCACAGGTGTATGCCGCGCTGTGCCGCCAGTTGGATAAGCCGCTATGCATCGTGACCCCCGGCGAGGCCGAAGCCACCCGCTTTGCTGCTGACCTGAACACGCTGGGCATTCCCGCCGCCGTGTTCCCGGCGCGGGACTATGTGTTGCGCCCCATTGAGGGCACTGCCCGCGAATACGAGTACCGTCGCCTGGCTGTGCTGGGCGAGCTGGTAGGCGGGCGGCTGCGCGCCGTGGCTGTGCCCGCGGAAGCCCTGACCCAGTTCACCACCCCAAAAGAGGATTTCTGCGCCAACACCCGCACCCTCCATGCGGGGGATACTCTGCTGCGGGATGACCTGCTGGCCGCTTTGTTTGGTGCCGGCTATACCCGCCGGGCCCAGGTGGATGGCCCCGGCCAGTTCTCTGTGCGCGGCGATATTGTAGATATTTTTGCTCCCGACCAGAAAATGCCGGTTCGTATGGAATTTTGGGGTGATGAGATTGATACCCTGCACACCTTTGACCTGACCACCCAGCGCCGCGAGGATGCCATTGATAAGTTTTACCTGAGCCCCGCGCGGGAAGTTCTGTTCGGCAAACCTGTCGATGCCGCCGAGCAGCTTCGGGCCTTTTTGGCCAAGCAACGCGGCAAAAAGAAAACCGCCATGGCGGACTGCATGGCCGCCGATCTGGACCTGCTGGATGGCGGTGCCGTGCCGGTCAACATGGACAAATACCTGGCCGTGCGCTACCCCCATCCCGCCACCGTGCTGGATTATTTTGACGACCCGATCCTTGTGGCCGAAGAGCCTGCTTCCATCCGGGAAGCCGACCGCGCGACCGCCTACCGCCGGGGCGAGGAACTGAAATCCCTGATCCTGGACGGCGTCCTCTGCGCCGGGCTGGATAACCTGTACGCGGACCCAAGCTACCTGTGGTCCAAAACCGGACACTACCGCACCATCTGTGCCGAGAACTTTGCCCGCAGCATGCCGGATCAGCCGCTGAAAGATATCATCAACGCCCCGGCTCACACCCTGCCTGCCTGGAATGGCGAAGTCGCCGGGCTGCTGGAGGATTTGAAACCGCTGTGCGATGCCGGTTATACCGTTACCCTGCTGGCCGGCACCGACCGTGCCGCAGCCGGTCTGGCACGCGACCTGCGCGATAAAGGCATTCTGGTTACCACCGATGCTGCAGCAGCCCCCGCTGCCGGGCTGGTGCAGGTTCTGGCGGGGCACCTTTCCGCTGGGTGCGAATTTCCGTTTGCCAAGTATGCTTTGCTGACAGGCCGTGCCTTTGGCGAAACCAGCTCCCAGAAGAAAAAGCGTAAAAAGGCCAAAGATGCCCTGAACAGCCTGACCGAGATCACGCCGGGAGATCTGGTGGTGCACCAGAACCACGGTATTGGCCGGTATGCGGGCATCCAGCGAATGGCGGTTCAGGGCGTTACCAAAGACTACCTGCGCATTGAGTACGATAAAAAAGATGTGCTGTATGTTCCCGTCACCCAGCTGGATCTGCTCTCCCGCTACACCGCGCCGGGGGATTCGGAGAATGTCAAGCTCAGCCGCCTGGGCGGGGCCGAGTGGACCAAGACCCGCAAGAAGGTGCGCGCTGCTACCGAGCAGATGGCCAAGGAACTGATTGAGCTGTACGCCCGCCGCAAAAGGGCGCACGGTCATGCCTTCCCGCCAGATGATACCTGGCAGGGAGATTTTGAGCAGCGCTTTGCCTATGATGAAACGCCGGACCAGCTTTCCAGCGCGGCGGAGATCAAACATGATATGGAGCAGCCCTGGCCGATGGACCGCCTGCTGTGCGGCGATGTCGGCGTGGGCAAGACTGAGGTTGCCCTGCGCGCCGCGTTCAAATGCGTGATGGGCGGCAAGCAGTGCGCCATCCTGGCCCCCACCACCATTCTGGCGTGGCAGCATTTCAACACGGCCATCGCCCGCATGGAGGCCTTTCCCATCCGCATCGGGCTGCTCAGCCGTTACCGCAGCGCCAAAGAGCAGAAAGAGACCATCCGCGGCCTGAAAGACGGCACAGTGGACATTGTGGTGGGCACCCACCGCCTGCTTTCGGACGATGTAAAGTTCAAAGACCTGGGCCTTGTCATCATTGACGAGGAGCAGCGCTTTGGCGTAAAACACAAGGAAAAGCTGAAAGAGAACTTTATCGGGGTGGACATGCTGACCCTTTCGGCCACGCCGATCCCCCGCACGCTGAACATGGCACTGTCCGGCATCCGGGACATGAGCACCATTGAACAGCCACCCTTTGAGCGCCAGCCCATTGAGACCTATGTGCTGGAATATGACGATGCCATTATTGCCGAAGCCATCCGGCGTGAGCTGGCCCGCGGCGGGCAGGTGTATTACCTGTACAATCGAGTCGAAACCATTGAGCAGTGCGCCGCCAAGGTGCAAAAGCTGGTGCCGGGTGCGCGGGTCGGCATCGCCCACGGCAAAATGACGGAGGAGCAGATTTCCTCGGTTTGGCAGCAGCTGTTGGACAACGAGATCGACGTGCTGGTCTGCACCACCCTGATTGAAACCGGCGTGGATGTGCGCAACTGCAACACCCTGATTATTGAGAATGCGGACCGCATGGGGCTTTCACAGCTGTACCAGATTCGCGGCCGTGTGGGGCGCTCCAACCGCAAGGCGTATGCCTATTTCACCTTCCAGCGCGACAAAGTGTTGACAGAAATTGCCTCCAAGCGGCTTTCAGCCATCCGGGAGTTTACCTCTTTTGGTTCCGGGTTCCGCATTGCGATGCGCGATTTACAGATCCGCGGCGCGGGCAACCTGCTGGGCCACAGCCAGCACGGCCACATGGAAGCGGTTGGTTACGAGCTGTATGTAAAAATGCTGAACCAGGCCATTGCAGCCGCCCGCGGCGAGCCTGCTGCGCCGGACAAGAGTGATTGCCTTGTTGACATTACGGTGGATGCCTATCTGCCGGAAAGCTACATTCCCGATGCCGCCGGGCGGATCGAAGCCTACAAGAAGATTGCGGCCATCACCACCCGTGACGATGCCACGGATGTACTGGATGAGTTGATTGACCGTTACGGCGACCCGCCGCGCAGTGTGCAGGGGTTGGTGGACATCAGCCTGGTGCGCGTGACAGCCGCCCGCGCAGGCATTGTGGAGATCGTGCAGCGCAACGACAATCTGATTTTGTACACCGATGTTGTGACCCCGGCGCAGATGGGAGCCATGATGGATGCCATGCCGCACCGCGTGATCTACAACGCCGTAGGCCGCCCCTACATCAGCCTGCATGTCCTGCGCGGCGAGGACCCTCTCACCATCCTGCGCGATGCCGTTGCCCTGCTGCCGGGTGCGTGAGTTGTTTTACGGGAGTTTTGGTTCCTTCTTTGAAAAGAAGGAACCGAAGAAACTTTAATCGTAATATAACAAAATAAATAAAAAATCAGGCAGCGGCCCTATTTTGTGGGCTGCTGCCTGTTGTCATGTGTTGCTTTCTATGTATTTTTGCTCTGTAGGGAACGGTCAAGACCGTTCCGAAACCCATGGACAATATTCCAACAAAAGGGAAATAAGGAAAACACCCGGAACGGTCAAGACCGTTCCCTACAAATCGTTTTAAATCGCGTTACAAACCTGTAAACTCTCGGTAGGGCGGGGTCACCCGCCCCCGCCGGGGCCTAATCCGATTTTTCATTAAGAATGTATAACGAACCAACAAATTTGTTGTAGGGGCGGCGTCCCCGACGCCCCGGACGGGCATAAATCTTATTGTACGGATCGTGCGGCAAGGAAGCGAACAACAGATCTCTTCAAGCACTTCCGCCCCTTTTCAAATTTCTAATTTTATCATTTCCGGTCTGGGGCCAATCACACCCCCACCACGCTCCAATGCTTATCCACATGGTTCAGCACTTCGCAGCCGGTTTCGGTCACGATGACAAGGTCCTCCACGCGCACGCCAAACTTGCCCGGCAGGTATACGCCCGGCTCAATGGAGAAGATCATGCCCGGCTTTACGGTATCGGTGTTGGCGGCGCTCACATCGCCCTTTTCGTGATCGGTCTGACCGATAAAGTGGCCCAGGCGGTGGTTGAAGTACTCGCCATAGCCCGCTTTAGTGATCAGGTCACGGGCGGCGGCGTCAATATCGCACAGGCGCACGCCGGGGTGGATCATCGCCTCGGCGGCTTCGTTGGCCTGGCGCACCAGGTCATGGATGGCGGCATACTCCGGCTTCGGCTCCCCGCAGAAGAATGTGCGGGTCATATCGGAGCAGTAACGTTTCTTGCAGCAGCCCATATCGATCAGCACACACTCGCCTTTTTCCAGCACAGTATCGTCCGGCTCGTGGTGGGGGTCAGCGGCGTTTGCACCAAAGGATACGATGGTGGTAAATGCCACACTCTCGCAGCCGGCTTTCTTGTACTCGTTGTCAATGTACTCGGCAACCTGCTTTTCGGTCATGCCGGGCTTGACGTAGTCGCGCGCTTTCAGGATGGTTTCATCGTTGATGCGGGATGCTTCCTTCATCAGCATCTGTTCTTCGGCATCCTTCACGGCGCGGCAGGCATCCACGCAGTCGGAAGCCAGCACTACCGGCATACCGGGGCACAGCTCCATCAAAGGGATCAGGAACTTGGCAGGCCATTCCTTGTCGATGCCCAGAGTCTTGGTCTTGTCCACCACTTCGGCGATCTGCTCCACCGGCTTGTCCGAGTCCGTGTGCCACACTTCGCGGCAGGGGGCCTGCGGCACAAAGAACAGCTTGTTCAAAAAGATGACCGGCTCGCCCTGCACCGGCAGGTACAGCGCCATCAGGCGCTCATACGGCTCCACACTGGCACCAGTCAGGTACCAGATGCTTTTGGAGTCGCTGATGATCATTTGGGTCAGGCCGTGCGCCTGCATTTCGGCGCGCACGCGCGCTACACGCTGTTCGTTCATATTATAATCCTCACCTTTCAGGTAAATTTAAGGCAACACCGCACAATTCCCGCCTTACGGCTTAAGCACCGCTCCGGCGG
>ERZ779885.764-NODE-764-length-35268-cov-7.540539_pt1 | contig 35268 bp, 32 predicted proteins | sample MGYA00511554_ERZ779885 | MGnify/ENA primary metagenome ERZ779885 (study PRJEB29588, sample SAMEA2160998) | human gut metagenome | biome: human gut; feature: human-associated habitat; material: faeces | place: Denmark | collected 2008/2010 ... | reverse complement strand
AGGGCCCGCCATAATGGCGGTAGGAGTTGCAAGGACCAGAGCGCAGGGACAGAATACCACCAGGACAGTGACCCCGCGCACAATGTCGCCGGTGAAAAGGTAGGCGGCGATCGCGATTAAAAGAGCGACGGGTACGAGCCAGCTTGCCCAGCGATCGGCAATGCGCTGCATGGGGGCTTTGTTCTCCTCGGCTTGTCGTACCATTCGGATTAGCTTTTGCAGGGAGCTGTCCTCTCCTACTTTATCCGCTATCAGCTCAATTACCCCAAAGCGGTTGATGGTACCGCAGAAGACCGGATCGCCAGGCATTTTGTCAACGGGAAGCGATTCGCCGGTGAGGATTGCCTGATCGACGGAGGTGTTCCCGCTCACAATAGTTCCGTCAACAGGGATGGTTTCTCCGGGCAGGACACGCAGACGATCCCCTTTTTCAATCTTTTCTGCTTCGATCAGTTCCTCTTCTCCGCCCCGGATGCACCGTCCCTGCTGGGGAGAAAGGGAGATCAATGCTTTCAGGCCACGCTGGGCACGCCCGGTTGTTTTTTCTTCGAGAATGGCTCCAATTGCCATGATGAATGCAACCTCGCCTGCCGCGAACAGATCGCCGATTGCAAGGGCGGCGATCATGGCGACAGAGATGAGCAAAGCGGAGGAAATTTTGCTGATGCCCGGATTGTGTACGACGCGCCACAGCGCAAGGTAAAGCAACGGCAGACCGCTGATGACGACTGCCGCCCAGGCAGGGTCAATTGGAACAGTTGTGTCCGTCAATGTCAGGACGAGGCTGGCAGCCAGAAAAACACCTGCGGCGATGGTCATGGGAATTCCGGCCAAAAAATCGTTTAATTTTTTGAGCATAATAATTCCTCCTGCTGGCTGGATTGGGATGTTTGCCATGTTTGCAGTCAAGCTGTATAATGGGAATACAAAACAGTTTGTTCGGTATCATTGTATGTCATGTATTTTTTCCATACAATGGATATTTCCCTGGAAATGTGCGATACGGAACAAACAGAGAAATTTGTACGGGAGGAACGAAAGATGGACAGACGGCAGCAGAAAACGCGGGCGTCGATCTTTGAAGCGTTTGGAGAACTCCTTTCTCAAAAAAGCTACTCTAAAATTACGGTACAGGAAATTATCGACAAAGCTAACGTAGGCAGAACCACATTCTACGCGCATTTTGAAACGAAGGATGATCTCCTGCGTGAGATGTGTGTTGAGATGTTCCAGCATGTATTTTCCCCGCCGCCCGGTGCGGAGAATACGCACGATTTTTCCCTTGAGACGGGGAATCCGAAAGCGATTGTGACGCACATCCTGTATCACCTGCTCGACAACCGAAAGCGTTGTATTGATATTCTCAGCGGGGAAGGAGGCGAGCTCTTTCTCGGCTATTTCCGTCAGCAGCTCAATGTGCTTGTTTCACAATATATTCTGACAAATATGCCGCGAGACGGGAAGATCCCTTCGGATTTTCTTGTAAACCATGTTGCCAGCAGCTTTGTGGGAATGGTACAGTGGTGGATCGCCGGCCGGCTCCGCCAAACGCCGGAGGAACTTGCGGATTATTTTATGGCTGTGATTTCCCCGCTCATGTGAAATAAAAAGAAAGGTTCGTTTTAACGCTCCCGTTCTTTCCATATGCTTCGCTGCCTGAATGGCTGTTGAGGATGGAAAGACGGGAGCTTTTCTTCGTTTGCTCCCTTGACAATGTTACTCTAATACGTTAGACTAAAAGTGTACTCTAACGCATTAGAGAAAGGGGAGAGGGGAATGGAAACACCGAAGATTTTTGAAAGCGAATATCGGTTCTGCCTGATTCTGTGGGAGCATGAACCTGTTCGAAGCAGCGAGCTTGTTGCTCTGTGCAGGGAGAAGCTTGGTTGGAAACCAACGACCACCTATACCGTCATCAAAAGGCTTTCTGAGCGCGGCGTCCTGAAAAATGAAAATTCGATTGTTACGTCCCTTGTGAAAAAGGATGAAGCGCAGGCCGCAGAGATTGACGAACTGATGGAAAAACGATTTGAGGGCTCTCTCCCGGCCTTTTTTGCTGCTTTTACGAAGCGCCGTTCTCTCTCAAAGGAAGAAATTGATGAAGTGCAGGCGATGATCGACCGCTACCGAAGGGAGGAAAAAGAATGACAAACGTCTTTTTCACGGTGCTCAATCTGAGCCTGTCCGCGGGTTGGCTCGTGCTGGCGATTGTGATTCTGCGTCTTATATTGCGCCGTGCGCCGCGCTGGATTTTTCCTCTGTTCTGGGGATTGGTCGGTTTGCGCTTACTGCTGCCGTTTTCCATTGAGAGTGCGCTGAGCCTTCTTCCCACTGCGGAGACGGTCAGTCCGTCGATTGTTTACGAATCGGCCCCTTCTATTCACAGCGGTCTTTCCTCCGTGAACAGCGCTGTGAACCCTGTGCTGAGTGAAGCTCTGGCGCCGGATCCCAGTGTCAGCGTAAATCCTGCGCAGGTGCTTGCGTTTGTCCTTACCCTGGTGTGGCTTGCCGGTGCAGTCTTGATGCTCTGCTACCTTGCCGTGAGCTGGCTGCGGGTCAGCTTGCGGCTGAGAACGGCGGTGCGGCTGCAAGATCAGATTTATCAGAGCGAATGGGCGCGCACGCCTTTCCTGTTCGGCGTAATACGGCCTCGGATTATCCTGCCGTTTTCCATTGGAAGAGAGGAAGCTGCTTTTGTGATTGCCCACGAGCAAGCGCATTTGAAACGTCACGATCACTGGGTCAAACCGTTTGCGTTTCTGCTTCTCTCCGTCTATTGGTTTCATCCCCTGCTTTGGCTTGCTTGGTTTTTGCTTTGCCGCGATATTGAGCTAGCCTGTGATGAGCGTGTTATTCGCGATATGAGCCGGGAAGAACGCGCCGGATATTCACAGGCTTTGCTCGCGTGCAGCGCACAGGGAAGAGGAAAGCTGGTCTGTCCACTTGCCTTCGGAGAGGCAGGAGTGCGCGAACGTGTGAAGGCTGTGCTTTCTTACCGAAAGCCTGCTGTCTGGGTGGTTGCTTTGGCAATTGTGTTCGGGATTGGAGCGGCGGTCTGTTTCCTGACGAATCCGCAGACACGGGAAACCATGGTGTGGGCGCAGAACCTCTCGGCCAGCGATGTGCAGCGTATCGAGCTTGTGGTCATGCCGCAGGAACAGGACAAGCAATACCGCATCTTTGCCGGGGACGAAATGCAGCAGGTTGTCGCACTGATCAACGAAAGCCGGGGACGGTATGTGGCAGATCCGGAATCGCTTGACGGCGGCAGCATTCTGTTTACCGTCACCATGACCGACGGCGAAACACATACGGTTTCCAATATTGGCAATGTCTATCTGACAATTGACGGGGAATATTTTGACGCGGGGTACGAGTGGCTTTCCGTTTGGGACAGTGCATACGGCGAAGGAAATGCTCCGCTGCCGGAGAGCTTTTATTTTGGTACGGAGAAAACAGCGGAGGCATGGATGTGGGTAGATCTTCTCAAGGGAGATTCCATGGATTGGGAAACAGAGCTTGAGACAGAGATGCCGGAATTCCCTGGCGTCCTCTTCCGCTATACGAACGGCGAGGTGGAAGCGGTCAAAGGAGGGGAAACGGTTTCCCTTTATCAGGGAATGCCGGTTTGGAACGTTTATTTTGCTGACCTCAACGGTGACGGCAAGCGCGAAATTTGCTCCTGTACTGCTTTCGGATCCGGTCTCATTGACGATCGCATCCAGGTTTATGATTACGCGAACGGTGCATGTTACGAGCTTGACGATCGCGGCATAACCGACTACGGCCTTGTACTGGACGGAGGAATGCTCTATGCAACGCTGAGTCCTTCATCAATCTGTCCGCCGGAGGAGGAAAAGCCTAAGAGAATCGGCGAACTGGTTCTTACAGAGGAAAACGGGAAAATGGCACTGCGGGTTGAAAACGTGCGTCTGTATGAGGAAGAGAATGCGTCCTATCCTTCGGAAGACCCCACGGGCACGCAGGATGCCGAGGCGCCTGATTTGGACGAGGCGATCTCCGCTGCCATCCTTTCCAATCATGGAAGTGAAGCATCGGATGGACTGATACAAGTGGAAAGTCATACTATTTTCGAGATGCTGGAGCTCAGTCCCACCCCGCTTGCAGGGGAGGACCCCCAGCCCAATTGTATGGTCGTTTATCTTTGGACGCTGGTTCAAAGGTTCCGTTTGCAAGACGGAGTGCTTGCGGAGGTAAACAGCATTTCGCTACCGGTTTCTCTTACCTTGGAGATTCGTGCAGACGGTTATGTGCTTACAGAATACTGGACGCCGCGTGACGGAACTGATTATCCGTCGGAGATGCAGGAAAAGTTTCCCTCCTCCGCGCTGGAGAAAGCACAGGAGTTCTCTGGTTACATGGAAGAATTGCAGCAGCGGAATCTGGAGAAAGCGCGACGTTTGCTCGAGCGGACAGAAAGTGAAAATGGGGCGGAGCAGGAGGAATAAGGCGGCTCGCGGCATGAGACTAATCCTGAGTAAGAGCTCCTGCTTTGTCGGAGAAAAAGTGTTCTGCGGCGTTCCTGAACGGGGACGCCGCTTTTTCAATCTTCCGGAGCTCTGTGAAAAAGGCAGAAAGGGTTGAAAGAGTGTGTTTTTTGGGATATAATTTATATATTCGTCAACTTTTGTCCCGCCTTTTGGGAAAAGGCGGGTTCAAAATATGTTCTGTTTGTCGCTGTACGGCGGCTTGTTTTTGACAGGAGTTGAAGCTTTTGAACTGGCGCAGACACCGAAAACTTCGTGCCGCAGCCGTCGTGTTGTGCGCGATTACCATGATGATGACTACCCCCGTTCCGCCGGTGCGGCCTGCTTCCGCCGCCTCCACGGCAACTACCACCGTGTATCTCAATCTGCGTGACAGCGCAGGAATGACAGGCCGTGTACTGACAACGCTGCCTAAAGGCGAAACGCTTACCGTACTGGATGATTCCAATGCGGAATGGGTGAAGGTTCGGACTTCTTCCGGATTGGAAGGATGGTGCAGCCGCGAATATCTTTCACTTGCCGGGAGTTCTTCCGCGGATGCTTCCGCAGCATTGGCAGTGGGGTCCACGGCGGTGACGACGGTTTATTTGAATCTGCGTCAGGCGGCAGGAACCGGTTCTGCTGTGCTGACAACGATGCCGCAGGGTGCTATTGTGACGATTTTGGCGGCTCCGTCTAACGGATGGGTCAAAGTAAAAACCGCGTCCGGAACGGAAGGATACTGCTCGGCGGAATATCTTTCTGCCAATGCGGCTTCAGATTCCTCTGGCGGAAGCAGCAGCGCGGGAACTGTCACGGTGGCCATCACAACTGCCAATCTGAAGCTGCGCATGGGTCCGGCGGTTTCCTATACGGCCCTTCTTACCATGCCGCAGGGCACGAAACTGACTGTTACGGATAATTCCAACTCCGGCTGGGCCAAAGTGAAAACGGCAGATGGTAAGGAAGGCTGGTGCAGCAAGGAGTTTCTGACGATTACAACCGAGGCGGGTTCCTCCGGCTCTTCTTCCTCGGCGCCGTCCTCTTCGTCTTCTCCTGCTTCTTCTTCCGCTGCTTCATCGAGCGTATCCTCTTCGTCTTCATCGGGGTCGCCGCTTGAGCCGAAACCGGATCCCTCGGATCCGTCTGCGGAAACAAAGACGACGGCTACCACAACGGCCAATCTCAAGCTGCGGACCGGTCCCGGCACAAATTATGATATGATTCTGATTCTTGCCAGCGGGACAGAGCTTACCGTCACGGATAATTCCAATGCAGGCTGGGCCAAGGTCAAGACGGCTTCCGGCAAAGAAGGCTGGTGCAGCAAGGAATACCTGAACATTGTTACAACCGGAGGCGGCTCTTCTGGTTCTTCCGGCGGTTCCTCAAGTTCGTCCGGTTCCTCGAGCTCTTCCGATCCGGGGGAGACGGAGAATCCGGAACATACCATTGTCGGAGCTGTTGTCAATGCGGATGCTTTGCGGCTTCGTGCGCAGAAGAGCACTTCGAGTACGATCCTGGCTACCCTTCAGAAGGGGACAGAGGTTTCCGTTCTGGATGCCTCTGATCCGGAATGGATCTATGTCAAGACGTCCAGCGGGCTGGTTGGTTACATGAGCGCTCAATATCTGACTCTGCGTTACTCTGACGATCCGGACGATCCGGAGCCGATTGGAACAATCACTCTCTCCAACACAACGGGGACGGTTGCCCAGGGAAAGACCTTCTATCTGACAGCCTCCGGTGTTTCCAAGGTTTCCTGGTCGAGCAGCAATACTTCTGTTGCAACCGTTTCCAACGGCTTTGTGGAGGCGATTAGTCCGGGTACCGCCGTGATTACTGCTTCCTATGGCTCGGTTTCCGCTTCCTGTACGGTTACGGTTACCCAGGCAGAGGGGATTCGCACCGCATATACATCTCCGAATATTGCGTCTGTTGGTCAGAGCGTCAGTCTGATTGCCGTCACGGATTCGAATTGTGATGCTGTTCGCTTTTATGTGACGCAGTCGGACGGTTCCACGCAGACAGTCAATGCGACTTCTTCTGTGACGGAGACGGTCTCGGCTTCCGGAAAGACATATACGACAAAGAAGTGGACTGGATATACTTCGTTCCAGACAACCGGAAAATTTACGGTAAAAGCGGTTGCGTCCCGCAACGGAAGCTGGGGATCTGCCAGCTATACCACCAGCGCTTTTATTGCCTCCACCAGCGATCCGCGCGTTTCCACCTCGGAAGAACGCCGTGCAAGCGATCAGATTATTCAGATGATTGCAAACTGGGAGGGATACTCTTCCACGGTGTATGCTGATACGCTCACTACCACGGGCGTTCCGACGATCGGGTATGGTTATACATTTGGCGCAGGCTCAACGTTTTATAACAATATTTCCAAGACGGAAGCCTGGTCCCTGTTGGTGAATCGGATCAATGAGGGTTCGTATACCTCAGAGGTCAATAAATTCATCAAGAACAATCATTTGCTGATGAATCAGAATCAGGCTGACTGCCTGATTAGCTTTGGCTACAATGTTGGCTCCGGTTACTGGAACAGTACGGCGACCATGGATGCCAGAACGATTATGCTCAATGCTGTGGTACCTCCTACGATTCCGGCACAGGGACTGGCAGCGACAATCACGAAGAAAACAAGTTTGTACCAGACTGCCAGCCGGAGCTCTGCTGTGCTGACGGAGCTTGCGCTGAATACCTCCGTAACAGTCCTTGAAAGCAATTTCACTGATATTCAGGATGGCTGGTATCGGGTGCGTACTTCGAACGGAACGGAAGGATGGGTTAATTCCGGATATGTTCAGTTCAAGGACCAGACAGGACTCGTCCATGATCTCAACTATACCAATGCGTACGCTTTCGGAACGGATTTGATTCGGTGGAATATGGCGGGCGGGAAACCGTATGCGGGTCTGTTCTATCGCCGCTTGGGAGAGGCGAATGTGTATAACTACAACGACTACTCCGCCGTACGCTACAACAAATATGGATATACGTATCCGTCAGCTTTTGCGGGTTATGCGTGATTAAAAACAGTCGAAAAATGTAAAGATGAAATGCTGTACAGTGCAGATTGTCGCACTGTACAGCGTTTTTTTGTGTGTATTTATCAAAAATAAATTTTTATTCAGCATCTGAAAATTAACCTATGTTATTTCTTTTCAATGAAAAAGAAGGTATACTATAAAAAGGAAGAGTTTTCCTTTTTGCTTAATGAGAAAAGGAAGGCAGTGTGCCTTTTGTTCCGGCCTGAGAAGCGGGGGGTTATATGCTTTCCTGCAAGGAAAGAGTGACCTGACCATTTCCGGTACGCAGGGCGGCTTCCGGTAGAAAATCGAATAGAGGATAGGGGTAGATGAATGGAACGGTTTGGAGCGAAATTGCGTCAGCTGCGTGAGGACAGAGGGATGACACAGAAGGAATTTGCTTCTCTTTTTGAGGTGAACCGTGCAACCATTGGGCACTACGAGAGCAACATTTCCTATCCCTCCGCAGACGTTCTGGTCAAGATGGCAAATTATTTTCACATTACGGTTGACCAGCTTTTGGGAAGAACGACAGCCGATCCCAATCTCTTTGAGGGACTGACGGAGGAACAGATTGATTCATTGGAGGAAATTGTCCGGCAATACCGTATCCTGAACAGCAAACTTTCAAAAGAAGGAAATAAGAGCGAGTAACATGATCCGTTTCACAAAAAAACAGCAGTATCCTTCCAGAGCCATATCCGGCTGCGGAAAGGGATGCTGCTGTTTATTTTTGGAAAAAAATTAAACGTGCCGGTGCCTAAGAATGTCGTTGTACTCCGGCACCGGAAGAGACGTTTTTATAGTTCGCGGGTCCAATATTTGCGGTCGAGACTTCTGTACTGCACCGCTTCTGCCGCATGCTGGGGCAGGATATCCCGGCTGTCCTCCAGATCTGCTATTGTACGGGAAACCTTGAGAACACGATCGTAGGCGCGAGCAGACAACCCCAGCTTGTCAAAGGCGATGCGCAGCAGTTCTCTGGCGGGCGGGGATAAGCGGCAAAGCTCTGCCAGGTAACGTGGCGGGATATTGGCGTTACAGGTGATTCCTGTCCCGGTCAGGCGTTCGCGCTGACGTTCCCGCGCCGCATTGACCCGTTTCTTAATCTCCGCGGAGGATTCTGCCTTTTCCGTGGAAGAAAGCTTATCGAACTCAACAGGTGGGACTTCCACGTGAATATCAAGCCGGTCGAGCAATGGGCCGCTTACGCGAGACAGGTACCGGCTGACCGCTTTGGCAGAACAGGTACACGCCCGCGTGGGGTGCCCGAAATAGCCGCAGGGACAGGGATTCATAGCGGCAACAAGCATTACAGAGCAGGGATAAGTGATGCTCCCGCTGGCGCGTGAAATGGTGACGACCCCGTCTTCAATTGGCTGGCGGAGCACTTCCATTGCATCGCGGCCAAATTCAGGCAGTTCATCGAGAAAGAGCACACCGTTATGAGCGAGGGAAATTTCTCCCGGATGGGGAATGGTTCCTCCGCCGGAAAGGCCAGCGGAGGAAACGCTGTGGTGCGGCGATCGGAAAGGACGTACCCGAACAAGGGAAGCTCCTTTTCGAAGTGTTCCGGCAACGGAATGAATTTTTGTGGTTTCCACCATTTCCTCAAAGCTCATGTCGGGGAGAATGGAGGGAAGGCGTTTGGCCAGCATGCTTTTTCCTGCTCCCGGGCTTCCAATGAGCATGATGTTATGCCCGCCGGCCGCAGCCACCTCAAGTGCGCGCTTGGCCTCTTCCTGGCCGCGAACTTCAGAGAAATCCGGCTGAGGAGAATCGGATGCGGTTAAATCGTCGCAGGGGAGAGCTTTTTCTATTGGCTGTGCTCCTGTGATATGCTGATACAGCTCCCTGACGTTGTGAACCGGATAAACATCAATTCCGCTGACGACTGCGCCCTCCTGTGCATTCTCTGCCGGTACAAACATGGAGCGGAATCCCTCTTCCCGCGCCTTGATTGCCATGGGAAGGACGCCGCGCACTCCGCGTACCTCGCCGGAAAGGGAAAGTTCTCCCAGAAAGACACAGGAAGGATCCGGTGCAGGCATTTGGCCGGAGGCGGTGAGAATGGCGGCAAAAAGGGGAAGATCGTATAGAGAACCGACTTTTCGTTTGTCAGCCGGCGCCATGTTGACCGTGATGCGGGCAAGGGGAAACTCAAAACCGGCGTTCTTGAAGGAGGCCCGAATGCGGTCACGGGATTCTTTGACGGAAGCGTCCGGCAGACCGACGACTTCGAATGCCGGAATAGCCGTCATCAAATCGGCTTCAATTTTAATGGCATAAGCATCCATGCCGATTAATCCCATGCTGAAAATATTGGAAACCATGTTGTCTTCCTCCCACTCAGCGCGATCTGCTGTTGTTATTATAGCGCTGTAAGCGGAATGGAATAATTATCCAAAAGAATTATAATGGTGAAATCTGTCAGGGAATTTGGATAACCTGTTTCATTGGAAACGGTTTCAAGATCCTTATCCCAGAAAAAGGGTAAAAACTTGTCCATAGAGAGTAGTTTTTTTGATCTTTAAGTTGATTTTTTAAACAGAATGCTGTATGATAGAGTATGTCTTAGAAGGTGGGAACCAATTCATGCATAGGGAGAAAAAGAATATGTTTTTTTCTCTGTCCGACAGGGAGCTCTGTGAGAGGATCCGCGGCGGGGAGTCACAGGCTTTTTGGCAGCTTGCAGAACGGTACATGTCCTTCATTCGCGCGAAGGCAGTCCGATTTCGGTCGGGAGTGCTTGACGAGGAGGATCTGGTGCAGGAGGGGCTTCTTGGATTGCTTTCTGCGGCTCGCTATTACCGGCAGGACAAAAAAGCTGAGTTCTCCACTTTTGCAGATGTCTGCATTCGGAACAGAATGATCACCGCCCTGCGCCGCGCGGAAAGGGAACGAGGATTGTCGGGAGTGCCGCTTTCGATTAATCAGGATGAGGGAATTCACAATCTTCCGGCAGGGGCGGGCGCAGATCCTGAAGCGCTCCTCGATGACAGCGAGGCATGCGAGGAACTGCTGCAAAAGATTATGCAGACGCTTTCCGTCATGGAACGCGAGGTTGTGCTTCTTCGTTTGAAGGGGTGTGGGTATTCGGAAATTGCCCGCACCATGCAGACGACAGAGAAAGCAGTGGACAATGCTCTCCAGCGGGCACGCGGGAAGCTCAAGCGCTTTTTCTCTAAATGAGGCGGGATGGTTCCGCCGGTATTCTTATGACGGCGTTTTCCGATCGTGTGGCCTAAAGGCTGTACAATCGGCGCAATACATGCCCTATAGCTTAAGGAAGCACCGCGTTGGTTGCGGTTGGCGTTTCCGGCAGCGCTCGGCCAGGCGTACATGGCAGACGGGTTTAAGAGGATAGACTTTCGTTTGTACGGAAGTTTGTGTTCCGATCGCTCGTCAAATGGTATGCAGGCTGATGCGAAGGTCTGGACGGCGTTCTATTGTTCCGGCAAAACGTATTGGGTTTCCATGGCTGCGGTTTCAATCCGTGTCTCGGGCAAATATTCTATCATTGAAGCGAGGTTAAGAACAATGTACGAGGACAAGACTCTCATCTGCAAGGAATGCGGCAATGAATTTGTATTTACCGCCGGTGAACAGGAGTTCTACGCATCCAAGGGCTTTGTAAACGAGCCCCAGCGCTGCAAGGCGTGCCGTGACGCGCGTAAGAACGCCGCCAAGGGAGACCGTGAAATGTATACCGCTGTCTGTGCGAACTGCGGCAAGGAAGCCAGAGTTCCGTTCAAGCCCCGCGAGGATCGTCCGGTCTATTGCAGCGAGTGCTTCGCCAATATGCGCGGCGAATAAAGTACAAACACGGCAGCCCGGCGCGGTAGCGTGCCGGGCTGTTTTTCTGCCGCCGGTATTGCAAAAATAGATTCGGGGTATTATAATAAGGATGTTTTGGTGAAACCGCGATGTCTGCGGAGACAGTGCTCAACGGTTTGCCTGATATCAATCTGCCCCGGTTCGGGTGCGGAAATTTGGAGGTTTCTGAACGATGGCTGCGATTACGAAAGACACATTAATCGGCGATATCCTGACGCTCGACTCGACCACGGCTCCCTATTTTCTCGAGATGGGCATGCATTGCCTGGGCTGCCCGGCTTCCCGCGGGGAAACGTTGGAGCAGGCCTGCATGGTGCACGGTGTCAGTGTGGACGAGCTTCTGAAGAAGCTGAATGATCACATCGCCAACAAGTAAACAGCGGACAGGGGAGCCGTTCGGCAAGTGCTGCCGGGCGGCTCTTTCCCGCTTTTCATGCTGTTTTGAAGTGGAGGAAGCAGGCTTGAGAGAAAGGATTCTGTTCAGCCTTGGCGCACGGCTCGGGCTGTGTGCCTCAATGGTGCGGCAAGGCTGCCGTCTGGCTGATATCGGTACAGATCACGGGTATTTGCCCGTCTGGCTGGCAAAGATGGGAAAGATCCGTTCCGCTGTAGCGGCGGACGTACGAGAGGGACCGCTGCAGAGCGCAAAGCAAAACATTGAGAAATACGATGTAGACGCTCTTGTCACGGCCCGCCTCTCCGATGGGCTCGACAGCCTCGCTCCGCAGGAAGCCGACGACGTTGTCATGGCGGGCATGGGAGGAGAACTGATTGCCCGCCTGATCTCCCGTGCACTGTGGCTGCGTACGCCGGAAAAGCATTTGATTCTCCAGCCGATGACGTCGGCGGAAGAACTGCGTGCATATTTGTGCCGTGAAGGCTTCGGAGTTTTTCGGGAAGAGACGGCGCGGGAGGACAATCGATTATATACTGTCATGCTTGTTTGGTACGATCCGGACACGGCCTCTCGAAACGCAGCAGACCCTGCTTTCCTGTATCGCGGATTGGTTGACGGTTCCACGCCGGACGGAAGGAACTATTTGCTTGCGCGAGCCTCTTCTTTGCGAAAGCGTGTTGGAGGCCTGCGCTGCATGGGGCAGGAGAGGGAGGCCTCTGATCTGGAAACTATTTGCTGCCGCCTGGAACAGGAGGCCGATGAAAGGAGTGCTGGTGAATGACAACGGTTCGGGCTGTCTATGATTTTCTGGATGCATGGGCTCCGTTTTCCACGGCGATGAGCTTTGATAATGCCGGGCTTCTGGCCGGAAATGGGAAAGAGGAGGTGCGCCGCGCCGTTCTGGCCCTTGATATTATGCCGGATGTGGTGCGTGAAGCGGCGGGCTGCGGCGCGCAGCTCATTATCAGCCATCATCCGGTCATTTTCGACCCGCTGCGCCGTTTGTTTCCCGGTTCCGCCCCTTGGCTTCTGGCACAGAACGGTTTGGCGGCTATTTGCGCTCATACCAATTTGGATCTTGCACCTGGCGGGGTCAATACCTGTTTGGCACAAAGACTTGGCCTGTCTGATATTCGGACACTTGGCACAGATGTATCTTCCGGGCTGCCGGAGAGTCTTTGCGGTGATCTTTCTGCTCCCATGGAACCGCGCGCCTTTGCCCTTCATGTCAAAAAAGTTCTTGGCTGTGAGAGTGTTGAGTATACCGAGGGAAGCAAAGCCGTGCATACAGTCGGCCTTTGCAGCGGAGCGGGCGGCTCATATTTTCCGGCAGATCCCGCGGCGGCGGGAATTCAGGGCTTTGTGACGGGAGAAGCACACCATCACGAGCTGTTGGCGGCGCGAGAGGCCGGTCTGACTCTTGTGGTGGCCGGCCATTATCACACAGAGGCCGTTGTTCTTGATCCATTGCGTGAAAAGCTATCTTCTGCATTTCCGAATGTCGTATTTTCCGTTGCTGTGTCGTCCGCTGCGCCATCGCGTTTTGTATGAGGAGGATTGACATGAATACAACAGAACGCTTTTCAGGGCGGGCGGGCGTCTACCAGGCGTCACGTCCGGGGTATCCTGCCGCGTTGTCCGAACATCTCGCTTCTCTCGGCATGCGCGGCGCCCGTGTCGCCGATATCGGAGCAGGAACCGGCATTTTCTCCCGCCTTTTGCTGGAGCTGGGCTGCACGGTCTTTGCTGTGGAACCGAACAGCGATATGCGGCATACTGCAGAGCTTGAGCTGAAAACCTGCGATCGCTTTTCCATTGGAAGCGGAACGGCGGAGAATACAGGTCTGCCTGAAGCAAGTGTGTCCTTTGTCACGGCGGCGCAGGCCTTTCATTGGTTTGATCCGGATGCATTCCGTCAGGAGTGTCTGCGGATTCTGGAGCCGGGCGGTTTGGCTGTTTTCGTGTGGAACAGCCGCAGAGAGAACGACGAAGCGGTGCAGAAGAACGCGGATATCTGCCGCCGGTACTGTTCGGGCTTTTACGGTTTCAGCGGCGGAAACTGGAGAAAAACGGAGGAGAATCTTCGGCTGTTTTTCGGCCGCGAGCCGGAAGCGCTGCACATACCGAACGATCTGTTTTATACCAAAGAAAAATTTTTACAGCGCAATCTTTCGTCTTCTTACAGTCTAAAACAGGGAGAGGAAGGGTATGAGGACTATCTGGAAGCTCTCAGTGCGCTGTTTGATCAATACGCGCAGGACGGTGTTCTGCGTGTGCCAAACGAGACGGCTGCTTTCTGGGGCTGTCCCGCAATCTGAACGAATGAAACGGAGTGTTTCCTATGGCTCTTGACGGAGCATTTCTGCGCCATATACGCAGAGAGCTGGAGGAAAACGCCCTGGAGGCCAGGGTGGAAAAGATCTACCAGCCGAACAAGGAGGAGATGGTGCTCCTCCTGCGCACGTATACCGACCATTTCAAGCTTCTGATTTCTGCCCGTGCCAACAGCGCGCGTATTCATTTCACGCGCTTTGTGCCGGAAAATCCTCCGCAGCCGCCGATGCTCTGTATGCTGATGCGCAAGCGCCTGCAGGGCGCACGTCTTACCGCTGTGGAACAGCCGGGATTGGAGCGTGTGCTGCGCCTTGTTTTTGATGCGGTCAATGAACTTGGCGATCACATAACGCTCTCACTCTATGCGGAAGTTATGGGACGTTACAGCAACATTGTTTTCGTTGACGAAAAGGGCAAAGTGATCGATGCGCTCAAGCGTGTTGATGCGGAAATGTCGTCGGAACGCCTTGTCCTGCCGGGCCTTTCCTACGAGCTTCCGCCTCCGCAGGATAAGCTCTGCGCACTCGACGTCTCTGCGGAGGAAGCGATTGCCCGTATTCAAACGTCTCCGGAGGGCACATCGCTTGATAAGGCGATTCTGAACGCACTGCAGGGCGTTTCTCCGATTGTGGCGCGGGAAGTTGCTTATCACGTTACGCACGGAGGCGACTGGAAGCTCGGCCAGCTTGGGGAGGAACAATGGCTTCGCCTCTCCTTCTTCCTGAATCGGCTTTTTACCACAATTCGGGAGGTTTCCGGTACGCCGCATATGGCGGTCAAGCCGGACGGAAAGCCTCTTGATCTCACATATTTCCCGATTGAGCAGTACGGGCTTGCCGCTGTTGTGCGGAAATATGATACCTGCTCCGAGCTTCTTGACGCCTTTTACGACGAGCGCGATCGCATTGATCGGATGCGTGTCCGTTCTCAGGATTTGCTGCGGCTGCTTGCAAATACCTCAGAACGTCTCACCAACAAGATTAACAAGCAGCGCGCCGAGCTGGAGCAGTGCGGGAAGCGCGAAGAGCTTCGTTTGTGCGGCGAGCTGATCAGCGCAAATCTTTATCGGCTTGAAAAAGGGCAGAGTGTTGCTGAACTGGAAAACTTTTATGAGGAAGGAATGCCTGTTCTCAAAATCAAGATGGATCCGCTTCTGACGCCGACGCAGAACGCGCAGAAGTATTTCAAGGAATACCGCAAGGCCCGTACCGCGGAGGAAAAACTTACGGAACAGATTGCCCATGCGGAGGAGGAACTGGTCTATCTCGATTCCGTCTTTGAAGAACTGAGCCGTGCCGAAACGGAGCGCGATCTGAGTGAAATTCGACAGGAACTCACAGGGCAGGGGTATCTCCGCGCGCCGCGCGGGAAGCAAAAGCCTGCTGCTGCCGCGGCCCCGCTGAAATTCCGCTCTTCGGACGGTTTTCAGATCCTTGTCGGACGCAATAACCGTCAAAACGATCGCCTGACGATGAAGCAGGCGAGCAACAATGATATCTGGTTTCACACAAAAAATATCCCCGGCTCGCATACGATCCTCGTCACCGAGGGGAAAGAACCGACCGAGGCGGCTCTTCGGGAGGCGGCTCTGCTTGCTGCGTGGCACAGCCGCGGCAGAGAGTCCTCCCAAGTACCGGTTGACTATACACAGGTGCGCCATGTAAGCAAGCCGAACGGCGCAAAGCCTGGTATGGTAATTTATGTGGATTATAACACCGTTTATGTTACCCCTGATGAGGAGACGGCAGAGCGTCTGCGTGAGAGTAAAGAACATTCCTGAAGGGGAAAAAGATTAAGGAAACGATGGAAAATAAAGCGCAATACGAATCCGCACAATGATTTGAAACAACCATAAGAATAGCCCCCAAGGGATCCATCTTGTGATCCTTTGGGGGCTGATTTTTTTGTATTGCTTTTTGAAAGGGTGACTTGCCAGAACTCGCTTTGGTGCGAAACGTTTACAGATCAAATTCCTTAGAAAAGCGATTTCGCAGTAAACCGTATGATAATAGGATCAAATCACTTCACCCGGGGAGTCGGGCGATTGGCGCTCAAAGAAATGATCGCAGGCAAGATGAATGGACTTGTTCCAGAAATACCACTCGTGGCGGCCAGACCAGCTTTGAAAAACTACTGGAAAGCCTTTTCCCTTTATAAAGTCGGAAAACCTTACATTCTGGCGATAGAGGAAATCTTCTGTTCCGCAGGTGAGGAAAAGGTTTGGCTTCGGTGCAGATGGATCGAATCGCGATGCTATCTCCGTCAGCTCATTTTGCCGCAGCAGCTCATAGTGCAGGCCCAGAATTCCCTGAATTTCGCGTCTCATCGCATCGTCTGCCATCTCTTCACATTCTTCCAGAATACAGACGGAAGAGAAAGCAGCACAGCCCGCAAATTGTTCCGGACGCAGAAGCGCACACTTCAAGGCGCCGTAGCCGCCCATGGAAAGTCCCATCACATATGTGTCTTCCCGTTTAAGCGAGACGGGAAACAGGTTGGCGCAGAGGCGCGGAAGCTCATCCGCAACATAGGAGAAATAGGCGGGGCCATATGCCATGTCCGTATAAAAGCTGCGCTGTACCTCGGGCAGAATAAAGATCAATCGATAGTCGTTGGCCAGAAGAGAAAGCTGGCTGTTGATTGCCCAGTCATCGCAGTTATCAGACAACCCGTGCAGCAGGAAAACTGTTTTGGCAGGCTTTTCCCGAAGGCCGCTGCTGTATTTGGGGGAGATCATGGTGATCCCTGTCCGCATTTTTAGTGTTTCAGAATATGCCGATCCTTTGAAGTATGCCATGATAAATACCTTGCCCTGTCGAAAAAACGTTATTTATGATACTTTTCCACAATATTGCGGACGGCGTCAATCACGTACTGCACCTGCTCATCGGTCATGGATGGGTAGAGCGGCAGGGAAATGATGCGCTCAAAGTGCTTCTCCGCCATCGGGAAGTCTCCCTCTTTCCAGCCGAGCTTGCGGAAGGCGGTCATGGTGTGCGTCGGGATGAAGTGGACGCTGGTACCGACGTTGCGCTCGTTCAACTCGACAATGAACTGGTCACGGTCAATGGTGAGCAGCTCCGGAACAATACGGAGGACATAGAGATGCCAGCAATGCGTCGTAAATTCCGGGACGAACGGCGGCTCAACGGCATCAATCTTCCCGAATTCCTCCTGATACCGGGCAGCGATCGCAAGACGGCGTGCCTGCATTTCCTCCATACGGGAGAGCTGCACCAGTCCCAGAGCGGCCTGAATATCAAACATATTATACTTGTAGCCGGGCTCCACAATATCATATTTCCAGCTGCCGCCCTTGGCGTAACGGTTCCAGGCGTTGTGGCTCATGCCCTGACCGACGAGAATACGGGCGCGCTCCGCGATATCATCGCGATCGGTGACGAGCATACCGCCGTCGCCGGTGGCAAGGTTTTTAGTGGCGTAGAAGCTATAGGAGGCGGCGCCGCGCAGTTTGTTTCCGATGAGACGGCCCTTGTAGCGGCTCCAAAGCGCATGAGCAGCGTCTTCGGAGACATAGAGATTGTGCTCGTCCGCGAGCTCGTAGATGCGGTCCAGATCGCAGACCTGGCCGCTGTAGTGGACCGGAACAATCGCCTTTGTATGAGGTGTGATTTTCTTCGCGATCTCCTCAGGATCGATGCAGCCGGTTCGGTAATCAATATCGGCAAAGACAGGCTTTGCGCCGCAATGCAGAATGGTGCTTGCGGTGGAAGCAAACGTCATCGGCGTGGTGATAACCTCGTCTCCGGGGCCGATGTTTTGTGTGAGCAAAGAAATGTGCAGGGCGGCCGTGCAGGAATTCACGGCGATAGCGTGCTTGGCTCCGAGATACTCCGCGAACTCTTTCTCAAATTTAAGCGTCCGGGGACCTTTGGCGATCCAGCCTGAGCGCAGCGTGTCGACGACCTCGTCGATCTCGGCTTGCGTAATATCCGGCAGATTATACGGGATAAAGTCCTCTCTTTTGGCAAACTGGCTCATTTCTATTCCTCGATTCTCTATCGTTTTTTACGGTTCTCTTCGTTTCATGATACCGCGCGGGAACAGCAATGTCAACAAGCGGAATCACGATTGTCGCGGGTGAAACATGCCTGATTTCTGGAAAAATGGAAGGAAAACGGAGATGAATTTATAAGAAGACCGTTGTTATTTTTCTCTTTTTCCTTTACACTGATATTTGTTTGAAAACAGAAAAAATACCGCTTTTCCCGGAGAGAGAGATTTGTAAAGCAAAGCGTCCGGGTATTTTTTTCCAGATTCCAGGCATTTTAAGCGCAGCAAGTCAGTGCTGTGGGAAAACTCAATATTTTTGCTTTTTCAAACAAGCCATCCATCAACCATTAAAGAAAAAGGAAGGAGTTTCACATGGAGCTGTGGGATTTGTATACGCGGGATCGGAAGCCGACCGGCGAAACGCATGTAAGAGGAGAGAAACTGCCCGCTGATCGGTATCACCTGGTCGTACACGTGTGGCTTAAAAACAGGAAAGGGCAATATTTGATCTCCCAGCGTGCCGCAGACAGGCCAACGCATCCTCTCTTCTGGGAATGCGTAGGGGGATCCGTGCTTCAGGGGGAGTCAAGCCTGCAGGGAGCGCTGCGGGAGGTGAAAGAGGAGGTCGGCGTGGATCTGGACACTGCAAACGGACGCCTTCTGTTTACAAAAATACGTGATTCCGTTGATTCCACCTCTTATCATGATATTCTTGATGTCTGGCTGTTTGAGTATGACGGTGAAGCCCATCTTTCCCGGGCGCTTACAGACGAGGTTGCGCAGACAAGGTGGCTTTCGCCGGTGCAGATACGGGAGTTGTATACGGCACATCAGCTTGTCGGTACGTTGTCATATTTTTTTGAGAATGTTGAGGGACTTTCCAATCCGTGAGAATTCCTTTGCTCAGCAATTCAGCAGAAATGCTGCAGTTTTTCCCGCCGGAAAGCAAGGCGCTTTTCCTTTCTGTTCTCCGCTTTTCACTGAATCGTCTTCAATTCCTCTTATCTAAGCCATTTTTTTCATATTTTTTTGTGCCTCCGTCCGATTTCGCGCGGAATTATTGACTAGAGTTCCCCATCGGGGTATAATATATCGGTATATGATTCCAGATCTTTTCCGCCAATGAGCGGAAGGGAAAAACCATTCCGAAAGGATTTGACCCGGAAGTGGAAGAGCAGAAAAGCTTTTTTGTCCACCCGAGCGCTTGTGTCGATGACGGTGCCAGCATTGGGGCGGGAACGAAAATCTGGCACTTTTCTCACATCAGTGCCGGCGCGTCGATCGGGAAAGGCTGCAATCTTGGACAGAACGTCTTTGTAGCCCCTGGTGTGACGATCGGCAGTCACTGCAAAATTCAGAACAATGTGAGCGTCTATGACGGTGTGCAGCTCGGCGATTACGTGTTCTGCGGACCCTCGATGGTGTTTACCAATGTACAGCGTCCGCGCTGCAAATACCCGCAGGCGGGCCATGAGTTCTATAAGCCTACGCCGGTGGGAGAGGGCGCGAGCATTGGGGCCAACGCGACAATTGTCTGCGGTCACCGGATCGGCAGACATGCGTTTATTGCAGCGGGCAGCGTCGTAACAAAAGATGTCCCGGATCATGCGGTTATGATGGGAAATCCGGCGCGGCAGCGCGGCTGGGCGTGTGAGTGCGGAGAAAGTTTGACACAGGAGCTCGTCTGTCCGAAATGCGGGCGCAGATATGAGCAGGGCCCGGATGGCCTTGCGGAAAAAGGGAAGGCGTGACATATGCAATTTAATGATCTGGCAGCACAGTACCAACATCTGAAGCAGGAGATCGACGCCGGCATTGCGGCAGTTCTCGAAAGCACGCACTTTATCTCCGGCCCTCAGGTGGAGCAGCTGGAGCAGGAGCTGTGTGCCTACACGGGAAGAAAATACTGTATCAGCACAAGCAATGGAACCGATGCGCTCCGGATGCCGCTCATGGCGATGGGGATTGGCCCGGGCGACGCCGTGTTTGTTCCGGCATTTACCTTTTATGCGACAGCGGAGGTGGTGAGCCTCTGCGGCGCAACGCCTGTTTTTGTCGATTCCGATCCGCGTACCTTCAATATGTCTCCCGTTTCCCTGCGCGAGCAGCTTGACAAGGTGAAGGCGGAGGGGAAGCTGACGCCCAAGGGCGTCATTGCGGTCGATTTGTTCGGATTGCCCGCGGATTTTCCGGCAATCTCCGTCATCTGCAAAGAAGAGGGGCTTTTCCTGATGGAGGATGCGGCACAGGGCTTCGGCGGTGCGATTGGAAATGAAAAGGCATGCTCGTTTGGAGATGTTTCCGCTACGAGCTTTTTCCCGGCCAAGGCGCTTGGCTGTTATGGAGACGGCGGCGCTGTATTTACGGATGACGAGGAAATGGCGAAGCTTCTGCAGTCTCTCCGTGTTCATGGAAAAGGCTCTTTCAAATATGAAAATGTCCGTGTCGGGCTCAACGCCCGTCTCGATACACTGCAGGCCGCGATTCTTCTGCCGAAGCTGCATGCTTTCGACACGGAGAATGAGCATCGACGCCGCGCGGCTGCCCGCTATGCGGAGCGTCTCTCCGGACGTTTCGTGACGCCGTACGTCCCCGAGGATTTTTCTTCGAGCTTCGGCTATTACACGATTGTGACGAAGGATGCGGCGGAGCGTGAGCGGCTGCAGGCTGCTCTCAAGGAGAAAGGCATTCCCACGATGGTCTACTATCCCTGCCCGCTCCACCTGCAGAAGGTATACGTGCCGCTTGGCTACAAGCGCGGCGATCTGCCGGTCTGCGAGCGGCTGACCGATTGTGTGCTGAGCCTGCCGATGCACGGCTATATCACAGACGAGGAGCTCGACAGGGTTTGCGATGCTCTGCTTGAGGCATAACCGCAGGATACGCAACGATACTGAATTTATAAAGAAAATGAGGGAATCATGCTATGTCGAATGTGAAACAGGAGCTGCTCCGGAAAATTGCGGACAAGTCCGCCGTTGTCGGTATTGTAGGTTTGGGCTATGTAGGCCTGCCTCTTGCCGTGGAGATGGCAGAGGCCGGTTATAAGACGATTGGCTTTGACGTACAGGCCAAAAAGGTGGATTCGGTTAATGCCGGCCACAACTATATCGGCGATATTGTCGGCGACAAGCTCAAAAACATGGTGGAGACAGGTTTCCTGCGTGCTACCTCGAATTTTGATTTTATCCGCGACGTTGATGCGGTTGCGATCTGTGTACCGACGCCTCTTGACAAGTACCAGCAGCCGGATATCAGCTATGTGAAGGGCTCGACCGAGAGCGTTGCCGAGCATGTGCATCCCGGTATGCTGGTTGTCCTCGAGTCCACGACGTATCCCGGTACGACCGAAGAGCTTCTCAAGCCCATCCTGGAGAAGAGCGGTCTTGTCTGCGGCGAGGACTTTTATCTTGCGTTCTCTCCGGAGCGCGTGGATCCCGGCAACAAGCAGTACAAGACCAAGAATACCCCGAAGGTTGTCGGCGGTATCACAAAGGACTGCACCGAGATCGCGGCGGCTCTGTACCGCAACGTTCTCGAAGGCGGCGTGTATGAGGTTTCTTCTCCTGCTGTGGCGGAGATGGAGAAGCTTCTTGAAAACACCTACCGCAATATCAATATCGGCCTCGCAAATGAGATGGCTATCATCTGCAACCGCATGGGCATCAATGTCTGGGAGGTTATCGAGGCCGCCAAGACGAAGCCCTACGGCTTCCAGGCGTTCTATCCCGGCCCGGGCCTCGGCGGCCACTGCATTCCGCTGGATCCCTTCTATCTGACTTGGAAAGCGCGCGAGTTCGATTACCACACCCGCCTGATTGAGACGTCGGGCGAGATCAATACCGGCATGCCCGAGTACGTGGTTGACCGTGTGATGAAGGTCCTCAACCGCAACAAGACTGCGATGAACGGCGCAAAGGTGCTCGTTCTCGGCGTCGCTTACAAGAACGACATCGACGATTATCGCGAGAGCCCGGCGCTCAATGTCATTGACCACCTGATCGAGCAGGGAGCGGAAACGACCTATTACGATCCCTACATTCCCGAGTACAAGCACAAGGGAAAGGTGCACACCGGCGCGAAGGAGCTTACGGATGATATGCTCCGCGAGGCCGATATCGTGGTCATCTGCACCGCGCATGAGTGCTTTGACTATGAGCGCATTCAGAAGCTCTCGAAGGAGATCTTCGATACGCGCAACGCAATGAAGAACGTCGCGGATCGCTCGAATATCGAGCTGCTGTAAGAACGAACAAAACAGGCGGAACCTCTCCCTGTGGGAAGTTCCGCTCGTTTTTATGTCAACCATTAAAGCCCGGCAGCATGCTTGCAGGGCGGAAAGGCGGAATTTGAATATGGAAAAGCTGCGTTTTATGCTTATCGGCTGCGGCCGTATTTCCAAGAATCACATTGCGGCAGCTGCTGCAAATCATGAGACATGCGAGCTTGTCGCTGTCTGCGATCCGGTAGTTGAGCTGGCGGAGAAGAAGGCGGACGATATGAAGGCCGCCGCCGGATATCGTCCGGCTGTTTACGCGGATTATAAAAAAGCGCTTGAGGAGCTTGCGATCGATTGCTGCGCCATTGCGACGGAGAGCGGTTATCATGCCGCAATTGCGCTTGACTGCATCGCGCACGGGAAAAATGTGCTGATTGAAAAGCCGATGGCCCTTTCCACAGCCGATGCGGAGAAAATCCTCGCGGAGGCGGAGAAGCAGGGCGTTACGGTCGGTGTTTGCCATCAGAACCGCTTTAACGCTCCGATCCGCCAGCTGCACCGTGCCCTTGAGGACGGCCGTTTCGGAAAGCTTGTCAACGGTACGGCCCGTATTCTTTGGAACCGTACGATGCCTTATTATCAGCAGGCTCCGTGGCGCGGCACCTGGGCTCAGGACGGCGGCACGCTGATGAACCAGTGCATTCATGACATTGATCTGCTTCAGTGGTGCCTTGGCGGCGAGCCGGACACCATCATGGCCATGACCGGCAATTATCTGCGTGATATCGAGGCGGAAGATTTCGGCTCGATCCTGATCCGCTTTAAGAACGGAACCATCGGTATTGTTGAGGGTACAGCCTGTACGTATCCGAAAAACCTGGAGGAAACTCTTTCCATTACCGGAGAGACCGGTACAGTTGTGATCGGAGGCCTGGCGGTCAACCGTGTGCAGACATGGAATTTTGCCGCTCCGGCCGAGCAGGACGCAGAGGTTGAGAAGCTTGCCGGTACGGATCCGAAGGATGTATACGGCAGCGGTCATAACGCGCTGTATGCTGACTATATCGACGCTGTCCGCACGGGCCGCAAGCCCCTTGTCAGCGGCGAGGAGGGCATGAAGGGCATGAAGATTATTCTTGCCGCCTACAAGAGCCAGAAGACCGGGATGCCTGTAAAGTACGACGGACTTTCCTTCTCTACGCTTGACATGGAGTCGAAGGACGTTAAAATCGGCTGAGGGGAGGAAACACGATTGAAAATTTTGACGATCGTGGGCGCGCGCCCGCAGTTTGTAAAAGCGTCCGTTGTCAGCGCGGCGCTGAAGCCTTTGTGCGACGAAGTGATAGTTCATACCGGTCAGCATTACGACAAGAACATGTCGGACGTTTTCTTTGAGGAGCTCGGCATTCCGAAACCGGCCTACAATCTCGGCGTTGGCTCCGGTTCGCACGGAAAGCAGACCGGTGAAATGCTCATGCGCATTGAGGAAGTCATCGGGGAGGAAAAGCCTGATATCCTGATGGTCTACGGCGATACGAATTCGACGCTTGCCGGAGCGCTTGCCGCAAGTAAGCTTCATATTCCGGTGGCGCATGTGGAGGCAGGACTGCGTTCCTACAATATGCGCATGCCTGAGGAGCAGAACCGCGTTCTCACCGACCATATTTCCACATGGCTGCTCTGCCCGACGGAGACAGCGGTGAAAAATCTCGCGAAGGAGGGAATTACGCGCGGCGTTACCATGACGGGCGATGTGATGCTCGATTCCGTGCTGCATTTTCTCTCTGTTGCCCGGGCCAATCCGGATAAGGTGAAAATTTATGAAACGCTTGGCCTCACGCCGAAGCAGTATCGCCTGGCAACGCTTCACCGTGCCGAAACGACGGACGGCGGCATTGAGGCAGTGATGCGTATTTTCCGTGCGTTTGAGCAGCTCCCGCAGCGCGTTGTGATCCCGATTCATCCCCGCACCCGCGGTCTTGCGGAGCAGGCTATTTCGCAGGGCGGTTTTACAAATATTCAGCTTATTGATCCGGTAGGTTATCTGGAAATGCTTTTGCTCACCAGCGGAGCCTGTCAGGTCCTTACGGATTCCGGCGGCCTGCAGAAGGAAGCCTATTTCATGGAGGTGCCCTGCGTTACGCTGCGCACGGAAACGGAATGGGTAGAAACGCTGCACGGAAACTGGAATATACTTGCCTCCCTGACGACGGAAGATATCCTGCAGAAGGCGCTGAACACGGTGCCGGATCCCGCCGCGCGCGACAGCAAGCCCTTCGGCGACGGACACGCTTCGGATAAGATCGCACAGATCCTCTGCCCGCAGGCGTAACGGTCTCCGACTCAGAGAAAACGGGAGAGGTTTACGATGAACATCCTTTTGATCAACCACTATGCCGGCGGAGCAAAGCACGGTATGGAGTACCGGCCCTATTTCATGGCGAAGCGCTGGGTGGAGATGGGGCACAGCGTCACGATTGCGGCAAGTTCTTTTTCTCATCTGCGCACGAAAAATCCTTCGATGGAAGGGAAGAAGCTGCTCGAGGAGGACGTCGACGGGATTCGCTACGTGTGGCTTAACGGGAACTCTTACCAGGGCAACGGTGTCGGCAGAATCCGCAACATGCTCAGCTTTCTCAACGGTCTGTATGCCCATATGGGAGAGATCGCCGGTGAGGGAAAACCTGACGTTGTAATTGCGTCCTCGACGTATCCGCTTGATATTTATCCGGCACACAAATTTTCAAAGAAGTATGGCTCCATGCTGATCTATGAAGTCCATGATCTCTGGCCGCTTAGTCCCATTGAGCTTGGGGGAATGAGTCCGAAGCATCCGTATATTCAGGTGATGCAGAAGGCGGAAAACGACTGCTGCAAATACAGTGATTATATCGTCTCTCTTCTGCCGTGCTCAAAGGAGCATTTCATTGAGCATGGGATGGATCCGGAGAAGTTTGTCTGTATTCCAAACGGCATTGTAAAGGCGGATTGGGACGTGCCGTTCCATGAGCCTGCTGTCTACAGCGACAAGCTCGGCGCGTATCATGCGGACGGTTGGTTCCTGATTGGCTACACCGGTGCACATGGCATTGCCAACGCGCTTGACAGCTTTGTTGAGGCAGGGGAGAAGCTGCGCGGAAAGAAGATCAAGCTGATTGCGGTGGGACAGGGACCGGAGCGCGATCGGTTGATGAAGAAGGTGCAGGAGCTGCATGTGGAGGAGAATGTGGAATTCCTCCCTGCGGTCAAGCGCGATGAAGTGCCCGAACTGCTTGCCCAGTTCGACGCTCTCTATGTCGGTTTGCAGCGCCAACCGCTGTTCCGTTTCGGCGTCAGTCCGAATAAGCTGATGGATTATATGATGGCCGGCAAGCCTGTCATTTTTGCCATTGACGCCGGTAACGACATGGTGGCCGAGGCTGGCTGCGGTGTTTCCATCCCGCCGGAGGACAGCGCGGCGATTGCCGGAGCTGCGGAACAGCTTGCCGCCGCTTCTAAGGAAGAACTGACGGCGATGGGGGAGCGCGGTCACCGCTTTATTCTTGAAAATTATGAGTACGACGTGCTTGCAAAGAAATTTATCGACGTTTTTGAGTCGCCGTACCGGGCCAAGAAATAAGCTGCAGCGCTTTTTAGAGTGCAGCTTTACGAAAAATCAAGAGTACGGAGACGGTAAGGACGCTTTCCTCTTGTGCGGTAAGTACGAAAAAGGAAGAAAATAATGAATTCAGAAAAGGGAGGCGCCGTGTAAACGGCGTCTCCTGGTTCTTTAATGGGCCCTGCTTGCGGTTATGGAAAGAAGCCGGTAGAAAATGATTTTGTTGTCTTGTGGGAGAATTAATGTTAGGCAAAATACAGCGCATAAAGCGTACAATATAGACGGGTGTCTTTGCCGTTCCACATAAAAGAAATTCTGTGAAAATCTATAGTTGTATTGCTTTACTATTGTGCAGCGGCAAAGGATGTTTACGTCAATTTGCCGCTGTTTTTTGTATCATTTAATTTCTTAATGCTATAGCTTTGCCATATTTATTCTCGTTGCTTGTCTCAGAAACGGTCTATGTAATATAATGATCGTGTGCTCATCACATGGAAAGAGGCGAAAAACGATGCTGTGCGAAAATATAAAGCATTTCAGGAAAGCAAAAGGAATCAGTCAGGAGGAGATGGCAGTCAAATTGCATGTGGTCAGACAAACCGTTTCAAAATGGGAAAATGGTTTATCTGTACCAGATGCCGATGTTCTCGTTCACATGGCGGAATTGCTTGATGTATCTGTGAGCAGACTTTTGGGAATAGAAGCGGGAAGCAATGAGAATTCGAACTTGTCCGAAGAATTGCAAAAGCTGAATGAGGAACTGGCAAAGATCAATCGGCAGGAGAAATTGGCTAGGCAGGCAGGCGAAAAAACAGGGTTGATAATATTTCTTTCAATTGCAGCAATGCTGCTTGCCTTGACTGTAAAAAACGAGATAGCGTCTATTGCGCTTGTAGGCGTATGTCTGCTTACAGCTATTGTTATTCTGTATCGTAATTTAGCTTTGCTTACCAACATAACCACGGACGATTTGAAAACAGGAATTTTGCGTGTTACAACGATTTTCAATAGTATTGTTTTCGCAGTAGGAATCCTTTTTGCACTTTTGAAAGCTTTTGACGTCTTAACCTTTCCAAAAGACGGAGAAAAGATGGTGGCTATGGCATTAGTATCGTGTGTAATGATTTTCGCAGGTATTATATCTCCGAAATTGCCATACAGCAGACACACCGGGCTGCGGTTACCATGGACAGTATGCGACGAGGACACGTGGAATGTTGCACATAGGATTTTAGGCTATGTTTCACTTCCGGTTGCACTGCTCTATATAGCTTGCGCTTTGACGATTCCTAATTTTGAAACAGTTACCCTTTGTGCGGTGGCGGTATGGATTGGTATTCCGGGTGTAATTTCTTATGTGTTCTTCAAAAAGAAAATGGGTGGAAAATAGCAGGAGGTTCTTTACTTGCCAGTAGACAGACAAGAGGGACGGCAAGAAACGTTGCCATCCCTCTTTATTATCTGAAATATTTTGGCAAAATCAAACGATTGTTTAAAGATCTATACTGTTCTTCTTGAGGAATTCCCAAAATGGACAGTTCGGCGGTTACGGTGGAGGCAGAAACTCTCTTTTGCTCAAAAAGTGTGAACAAAAGCGAACAGGGTTACGGGCACGGCTCATCGGGGAAGGTTTCCGGAGCAACAAGACCGAGTTCCTCCATTTTCTCCCGCAAACGCAGATAATCCTCAAAGGCACTTGCCTTTGACGCAGGATTGCGCAGCAAAGCGGCGGGGTGAAGGGTGGCCATCATGAGAATTCCGCCCTTTTCATAGAATACGCCGTGTTCTTTTGTGATTTTAAAATCGGGGCGAATGATTTTCATAGCGGCAATACGCCCCAGACAGACAATAATTTTCGGACGGAGGAAGGATGTTTGCGCGCGCAGCCAGTTGATGCATGCATCCTGCTCCTCGGGAAGGGGATCGCGGTTTTTCGGAGGACGGCATTTGACAATGTTGGCAATATAGATATCTTTATCGCGCGAAAGACCTACCGCAGCCAGCTGCTTATCCAGGTATTGTCCGCTTCTTCCGACGAAGGGTTTGCCCTGCAGATCCTCCTGCTCACCCGGTCCTTCACCGATAAACAAAACCTTTGCGTTCCGGTTTCCCACGCCAAACACGACTTGGGTCCTATCCTTGCGAAGTTCACATTTTTCACAGAGCAGACAATCGTGCTCCAGTTCTTCCCATGTCTGATACATCTCTCGGTTCTCCTTCCTTGTGTAAATGAACGCCGCCCAGGGGAGGACTGCGCTGCATAGCTTTTTCTATTATAAGGCGTTTGCCGTCAAGACACAAGATAGCAAAGTGCCCCTCATTTGGTTTGATTGCTTTTCAGCTCTTTTCCCGTACAGAGATTAGAAAATGATGTTGCGGAGAAGTACTGTCTTCCTATTTTCGTGTTTCCGTCGAGAAGGGTTGAAATTTTGCAGGTGACGGAGTACAATAAAAGAAAACAATGATTTTGCAGGGCGGCTGCGAACGTGTCAATGGAGAATGGCTTTCCTGTGGATACGGAATTTTCCCTGGCATATCTCCATAGGAGACGATTCCTTATCTGCCTGGTCGAAGCGCCCTTCATTTTATCATAAGGAAGATAGGAGAGTGGGTACAATGAAAATTATGGTTGAGACCTCGGCGCGTCATATTCACCTGACCCAGGAGGATCTGGATACGCTGTTTGGTAAGGATTATCAGCTCACCCCGAAAAAGGATCTCTCGCAGCCCGGCCAGTTTGCCTGTGCGGAGAAGGTGGAAGTTGTCGGACCGAAGTCTTCCCTCAAACTTTCGATTCTGGGCCCGGTTCGTCCGGAAACGCAGGTGGAGCTTGCGAAGACGGATGCTCGTACCCTTGGCATTGACGCACCGCTGCGTATGTCTGGATGCCTGGAGGGAACACCCGGCTGCAAGCTGATTGGTCCCAAGGGCGAAGTTACCATCGACCGCGGTGTGATCGTAGCGAAGCGTCACGCGCATTTTACTCCGGAGCAGGCCGTCGAATATGGTGTGACGGATGGCGAGAGCATCGGCATCAAGCTCGACTATGGCGAGCGGTCCCTTGTCTTCGGCGATGTGGTTGCCCGTGTCAGCCGCACGGCTGGTTTGGCTGTGCATATTGATACCGATGAGGCCAACGCTGCTGGTCTGCCCGGCACGGTGGACGGCGAGGTTATCAAATTCTGATTGCCGTACTCAGAGAATAAGAGAAGCGCCGGACAGGCGGAGATTTCTCCGTCGGTCCGGCGCTTTCTCATGCAGGGAGTGAAACAAATACAATGGAAGAAAGTTGTACCATCAAATGCAGAAAGAAAACAGCATTGAAATTGCATTTACTGCGTTTGTTGCAAAGACCCATGCGGCAGGGTAAACGGGCGGCTTTTCTCTGTATCTGTATGGTACTGCAGAGCTCTGATTTGTTTGTAATCTCTGTTGAGCGTGATCGGCTAAGACCCCAGTTTACACTCATCAGGCGCGCCTGTTCATACTTGTCTTGCCATTCCGCGCTTTCCGCATGTTCATAATCGCACTCCAGTGTCTTTCAGAAGAGACGGTTTCGGAAATAACTGCGCACCCGATCAAGCCGTCGTGTTTTTCCGCGCGCCGCCATACTGCTAGGTTCTGAGAGATGAGCAGAACAGCAGTCAGTCCGGGTAGCGTCAGGGCCGCCTGCTGTGTGTCAGCCTGGTTTGTCACAAGATCCACGCCGGCCTTCGGTAAATACAGGGCCGCAAACGGCGTTACGACAGTGCAGACCATTTCAAGCAGCATCAGAGCCATTAAAACTTTGTCGCTCTCCCAGATGCCATGAAGGAGATAGCGCGCATGATTGGCGGGAGAAAAACTCTCCCGTGGTATATTTGTTTTCTGTTTCATTCTGTCCTCCTCTGAGCGGTTTGTTCTCCGTCCGGCTCCGGAAGCTGTTTTGTAAAGCAGATAATCCGGTTGGCTTCCCGGAAGCCGGAGGCAAGATGAAATCGGAAGCTGTCTGTGTTGTCCAATTCGCAGTCGCTTGCAAATTCGCGGCAGCCGCACTGACTTGCCCATTTCTCGCAGGCGGCGAGCAGCTTTCCGGCTCCGCCCTTACCGCGGCAGTCCTCTTTCACGAAAATGCCTTCCAGATAGCCGACGGGGCTCGTGCTCGTACCCTCCACATAATCGCACCGCAGCTGGCATTGGGCAAATCCGACGGCAGTGTTTCCTTCCCACAGGAGGAAGAACTGCGCATTCTTATCGGACAGGAGGGCAGAGAATTCTTTCTCCAGCTCCTGCGGTTCATGATGGCTCCAGAGCAATGAGGCGAGAAAGGTCAGATCCCCCAGATGGGCCCTATCTGCTTTTCGTACATCCTGAGAGACACCGTGAGACGAGCGGGGAGGGAGAGGGCGTTTCTCTGCATATCCCAGTGTGCGGAGTGTTTCATTGACGGCACAAAGCCCCGTCATATCCATGCCCTCCCAGGAGAGCAGCTCCCGTGCGCTGAAACGGAGCAGTGTGCCGACAAATCGCAGCTCTCGCCGCAGGATGGCTTCGCGTGTTCTTTCGGGCAGGCGATCGGTCAGTGCCTCAATGGGGAGAAGCTTCGCAGGCTCCTTGGACGAAAATTCTTTCTCAAATACCGCGACCTCCTCGGGAGTCACTTCATAGGCGGAAGATTCAAAGAATTTTCCCCGAACTCCGTTGAGCGCGCCCTTATAAAGTTCAAGCGTCATCATTGCGTCGCAGTTTGATCCGTCAGGGGCCGTGAGGCCGAATTCCGACGCCGGCCGAAAGCCGAAGCGAGGGTAATAATCCGGATGGCCGAAAATAACAATTGCCCGATACCCGAAGCGTGCAGCTTCACGGATCGAATACCGTATCAGCGCTCCGCCGACTCCTTGCTTCTGATACGATACGAGGGCAGAACACTGAGCGGTCCGAAGCCGAGAATTTCTGTTTCCTGCCCATCGGGAGAGACAATTTTGGCTTTTGCATAGAGAATATGTCCGGCAAGCATCCCGTTGGCTTCGGCGACGAGATCGAGCTCCGGCACATAATCGGATGAGGCACGCAGCCTGCGGACAATCAGATGCTCGCCGTCACATGTCGGATTGTCCATACAGCCCCAAAATGCTTCGCGCGTCAGGTTTTCCACTGCCCGGTAGTCAGCGGGTGTTTCCCTTCGAATCGTAAGTTCCATTTTCTGCCCCTCCTCAGCGCTTTCCGTCTTCGAACTTTCTCTGACGGCTCCACTTCGCAATATTCTTGTACCGTTTCTGCTTTTCCCGCAGATAGGCGCTTTGGTCTTCGCTGTATTTTGCTTCGCGCTTCAGGCTTTGGTAGTTCTCCCAGCGCTCACGGGAGAGCGTGCCGTTTTCAATGGCTGCCTGAATGGCGCAGCCCGGTTCCGATTCATGCCTGCAATCGCGAAAACGGCACTGCCCGAGCAGGGCTTCCACATCAGTGAAAGTTTCTCCCAAACCCGTCGATACGTCCCACATGCCAAGGGCGCGCATTCCGGGCGTATCGATAACCATGGCGCCGTTCGGAAGCAGAAGCAGCTGCCGGTGGGTGGTTGTGTGGCGCCCTCTGTCGTCGTCCTCACGGATTGCGCTTGTCTCCATAATATTTTCTCCGGCCAGCGCGTTGACGAGACTGGATTTCCCTACGCCGGAAGAACCGAGAAAAACAGCGGTGATACCCGGATGCAAGAGAGAAGAAAGCGCGGCGATCCCCTCTCCTGTTTTCGCGCTCACAACGAAAACAGGTATGCCGATAGCGGTATCCTGTACGAGGCGTACCGCATTGGCTGCATCGGGTGCCAGATCGGCTTTGGTCAGGACGACGGCGGGGGAGGCTCCTGATTGCCAGGCGAGCGTCAGATAGCGCTCGAGACGGCGAAGGTTGAAGTCGCGGTTCAGCGATTGCAGCAGCAGAACGACATCAAAATTTGCGGCGACCGCCTGTTCGCCTGCGTTGGGAGCGGGATCGTGGCGTGAAAAAAAGCTTTTGCGGGGCAGCGTGCGAAGAATCTGACTGTCTCCGCCCGGTACAGGGCGAATCAGGACAAAGTCTCCCACAGTCGGAAAATCCTGCGACTGCACATAGTATTCCTTGGTCTTGAGTCTGCCAAAACCCTCACCGTTTTCTGAGACGAGAGCGAAGCGGTCACGATGAACCGCAGTGATTCTGGCCGGAATTCCGTTCGCGTTTGCCGGAAGGAGTTCCGGCAGAAAGCCGTATTGCAAGAAATTCAATGTTATTTTCCTCCGATTTCTTTCCTTTTTGATAGTGTAACCCATTCCATTTCATAACACATCGCTCCTTTCGCAAGATCGGCGGAAAAAAGGGCGCAAAAAAGCCGCGGAAAGCAACTCATCGAGTCTGCTTTTCCGCGGCGGAAAAACGGCGCGTCGTTTCGGATGTGCCGCAAACCGGAGTCTTTGAAAGCGAATCACGAAAGGTTACTCTCTCTGACGGCACAGCAAAGCTGAGGCTTCAGCCTCATACCGTCTGCACCCATTGTTCTGTTTTAAGAGCCGATCTCTTTTTTATGGCAGTCATCTTGACAGAACCCCTTTCCGTGTCCGCAGATAGCGGAAGAATTTTGTTTATTATAGCATAGGAACGCGTGGAATGCAATCCCGGAGGAAGATGGATCTCAGACCAATTTTTACAGATGTTTTTCTTCGGAGTATTCGTGCGTATCTGTATCATCCAATCCCAGCAGAATCCGGCGGATTTCCTTATCAATAGCTTCGCCCTGGATTCTCTGAGAAATCAGCGGCTGAATGGCTTCGCGGCATTCTCTTTTGTGCGGCAGTTCTGAAGCGAGCATATCGGCTTTTTTCTCTAGCCCAGATTTTAAATACAAAAAGCAGAGAACAGCGCGCATGGTTGCCTTTTGTTTTTCATTGCTGGAGAGAGGAAGCCCTCTTTCCACCCAATCAATAGCCTCTTCGTATTTGCCCAGAAGGGAAAGTACTCCCGCCAGACCCAGCATCATCCCTGGCTTGTTCGGATAAATGAGCAAGGCGTCCCGATAAACCTTTTCAGCAGCTTGGTAATCGCCAAGCCGCTGAAGCTGATTTGCTGTCTGATGAATTCGATATCGTGTTTCTTCTGCGCGGATGGTGTCCATACCAATCAGAAGATCGACGCTCGTTTCAAACATGTTTGCCAAAGCGGGCAGAAAGGTGATATCTGGGTAACTTTCTCCCGTTTCCCTTAGTTAAAGATATTGTTGGGTATCTCAAGATGTGTCATTCGATTTTGCCGATAAAGCGGTAGAAGATTTCCACTTCCTGTTCCCGGCTTCCGTCCTCACTTTTGACCGCTTCATGGACAAGGATTTTTTCAATCAGCGTATTCAGAAGTTCAGCCGTCAATTCTGTGGGATTGACATACTGTTTCATCAGACCTATCCACTTTTCAGCGTCAACCGCTGTCTGGGCGGCGGTCTCCATCGCTTCGTGAAGCCGTTCAATTTTTGCGTCCAATTCTCGCTGTTCGCCCTGATACTTTTCGGACAGCATATTGAAATTGTATTCTGTAATGCGTCCGGCAGACCAGTCCTCATACATTTTTGCAAACAGGGTGTCTACTTCTGCTTTGCGCTTTTCCGCCTTTTTCAGTTCGGCTGTCTGCCGCTTCCTTGCAGTATTGCGTTCCTTGTCGCTGGCGTTAAGTAGCCGTTTCAGAAGTTTGTCCCCATCCTGCTGTGCCAGCACAGACCAGTATTGCAGACGGGAAAGGACATAGGCGTAAAGCACATCATAGCGGATATAGTGCATGGAACACTGGTGCAATCCTTGCCCGTACTTGCTACAATGGTAGTGGGCATAGGGATTTTTGTTCTGGCTGTTCATACCATAGGCCAGCGACCAGCCGCAGTCCGCACATTTTACCAGCCCGGAAAATATCTGTGTTGTGCCGTTCTTCTGCCGTCTGCGCCTGTTGCAAATCTGCTCCTGTACTTGACGGAACACATCTTCGGAAATAATCGCTTCGTGGGTGTTCTCCACACGATACCATTCCTCTTTTGGCTTGCGTACTTTCTTCTTGTTTTTGAATGAAATGTTGGTCTGCTTATTGTGGACGCTGTGTCCGATATAGGTTTCCTCTTTCAGAATACTTTTCACCTGCGCTATCGTCCACGCATAGGCTTTTTCCTCCGGCGCTCCGGCATAGATATTTGCGAAAGTGCCGTATCTCTGGAAATTCAGCCAGCCGGGAGTAGGTACTTTTTCTTCGACCAAAATCCGTGTAATGCTGGCGGCTCCCCGGCCATGAACGGCAAGGTCAAAAATCTTTTCGATAATCCACCTTGTTTCCGGGTCAATCAGAAGATGGCCTTTCTTATCTGGGTCTTTGACATAGCCAAGCGGAGCATAGGCTCCATAGTGTGCGCCATTTGCGAACCGTGTCCGCATGGCCGCCTTTACCTTTTTGCTGGTCTGGCGGGCGTGCATTTCATTCAGAATGTTGAGGAATGGGGCAAGCTCATTCTCTCCGTTGATGGTGTCCACATTGTCATTGACAGCGATATAGCGGACGCCTTTGCTGGGAAAGTAGATTTCCGTGTACTGGCCGGTCAGAATGTAGTTTCTGCCTAAGCGGGATAAATCCTTCGTAACAACGCAGTTGATTTTCCCGTCCTCAATGTCATCAATCATTCTCTGAAAATCCGGCCTGTCAAAGTTCGTTCCAGACCATCCATCGTCGATATATTCATCTATGACATTCAGGCCATGCTCGGCGGCATATTGCCGGAGCATCATGCGTTGTGTCTGAATACTCCCGCTTTCTCCTTGCAGTTCATCGTCCCGGCTCAATCTCATATAAAGCGCCGTGTTGTAAATCGTAGTATTGTAAGGTTGTTTCACCGTTAAAAATCCTCCTTCTAAAGAAACAACCCACGCTTACAATACTTTTGCTCTATGGCAATTATATCATAAGCGTGGGCGTGTTATCAATGATGGGCTATCAGGTTGAAGCGGCTTTTTCTGCGGTATGCCGCACCACATCTACAATCAGATCACCGAGGGGCTTCCCGCCTGCGGCGAAGTGTTCGGAGATTTTTATACGGTTGTTCCCACATACAAAATACTGCGTGCCGTTCTCTGCTTGTATGACCTGCCCTGTCCGGGGTGTAAAAATATCGCTTTCGCTTTTTGCCATCCAGTGTCCTCCATATTCAGTTTTCAAGGTACAATGCCGCACAGAGGCGGCGAAAATTTCTGCTTATATCTATCACCTTTCCTTTACCGTGTGCCGCTGCTGACGTTTCAGTTCCGCCAGTATATCCGGCGGGATACGGTCAACCAGCCGCTGTAAATTGTCCAGTTCGCTTTTCAGCTTTGCCC
>ERZ779885.757-NODE-757-length-35444-cov-6.813643_pt1 | contig 35444 bp, 30 predicted proteins | sample MGYA00511554_ERZ779885 | MGnify/ENA primary metagenome ERZ779885 (study PRJEB29588, sample SAMEA2160998) | human gut metagenome | biome: human gut; feature: human-associated habitat; material: faeces | place: Denmark | collected 2008/2010 ... | reverse complement strand
TCTCACGTGTCTGAGCGAAGTTTGCAACGGAGCGAGTTTGAGAGGGCGGCTCATGGTTTTAGCAGATTCCCGAATGCCTTAGAATTACAGGGTTCCGAAACTAAGCCCCAACACACCTTCTTTTTCTTCACGTACCTTTTGAATGATTCCAAACTAACTACTTTGCAATACTGAAAAAATATGTTACACTAACACGTAAAAGCAATAATACCAAAAATAAAGAAGAAACGAGGAATAACACAATGGCACAGCTTTGGGGCGGACGTTTCACAAAAGAAACAGACAAACTTGTATATAACTTCAACGCATCCATCTCTTTTGACCAGAAATTCTATGAGCAGGACATCAGAGGCAGCAAAGCACACGTAGCAATGCTCGCCAGACAGGGGATCCTGACAGCAGAAGAAAAAGATCAGATCGAAGCAGGTCTTGACGGAATCCTTGCAGATGTAAGATCCGGCAAACTCGAAATCACATCCGAATATGAAGATATCCACAGCTTTGTCGAAGCAAACCTTATCGACAGAATCGGTGATGCAGGCAAGAAACTTCACACAGGAAGAAGCCGTAACGACCAGGTAGCCCTTGACATGAAACTCTATGTAAGAGATGAGATTGACGAGACAGACGAACTGGTAAAGAAACTTCTCGAAGCACTTCAGAAGATCATGGAAGAGAATGTCCACACATACATGCCAGGCTTCACACACCTCCAGAAAGCGCAGCCGGTCACACTGGCTCACCACGTAGGCGCATACTTTGAAATGTTTGTACGTGACAGAAGCAGACTTGCAGATATCCGTAAGAGAATGAACACCTGTCCTCTGGGTGCAGGCGCACTGGCAGGAACCACCTACCCGCTTGACAGAGAATATACAGCACAGCTTCTCGGTTTCGACGGCCCGACCAGAAACAGCATGGACTCTGTATCAGACAGAGACTATGTGATTGAGCTTCTGTCCGCATTCTCCACAATTATGATGCACATGAGCCGTTTCTGCGAAGAAATCATTATGTGGAACTCCAATGAATACCGCTTCGTAGAGATAGACGATGCCTACAGCACAGGCAGCAGTATCATGCCTCAGAAAAAGAACCCGGATATCGCAGAACTTGTAAGAGGAAAAACAGGTCGTGTATACGGAGCATTAACATCTATCCTTACAACCATGAAGGGAATCCCTCTTGCATACAACAAAGATATGCAGGAAGACAAAGAACTTACATTTGATGCCATTGACACTGTAAAAGGATGTCTTGCCCTCTTCACAGGCATGATCTCTACTATGCAGTTCAACAAACAGAATATGGAAGCAAGTGCAAAGAATGGCTTTACAAACGCTACAGATGCAGCCGATTATCTGGTAAATCATGGAGTACCTTTCCGCGATGCACACGGCATTGTAGGCCGTCTGGTGCTTACCTGTATTGATAAAGGGATTTCTCTGGATGAACTTCCTCTTGAAGAATATAAAGCCATCAGCCCGGTATTCGAGAACGATATTTACGAAGCGATCAGTATGAAAACCTGTGTGGAAAAACGTATGACCATCGGTGCGCCGGGACCTGACGTGATGGAGAAAGTGATCGCTGAGAACAAAAAATATCTGGAAGAAAATTAAAAAAATGCTTGCAATTTATTTTGGTTTGTTATAGTATGTACAAGAAAGACAGATGTACGCAATATAAGGACACCTGGATAAAAATGTCCGCGAAAGGGTAGAGACGCGGGCAGAAGATAAAGAGGAGAAAGATATTATGAGTGAAAAGCTTAGAGTCGGTATTTTAGGTGCTACAGGTATGGTAGGTCAGAGATTTATCTCTCTGCTTGAGAATCATCCATGGTTTGAAGTTGTAACTGTAGCTGCAAGTCCGAGAAGTGCAGGAAAGACATACGAAGAGGCAGTTGGAGGAAGATGGAAAATGGATACTCCAATGCCGGAGGGTGTCAAGAATCTTGTTGTTATGAACGTAAACGAAGTAGAGAAGGTTGCTGCAACAGTTGATTTCGTATTCTCTGCTGTAGATATGTCAAAAGAAGAGATCAAGAAGATCGAAGAAGAATATGCTAAGACAGAGACACCGGTTGTTTCCAACAACAGTGCTCACAGATGGACACCGGATGTACCGATGGTAGTGCCGGAAATCAATCCGGAACACTTCGATGTAATCGAATCCCAGAAGAAACGTCTTGGAACAACACGCGGATTTATCGCTGTTAAACCAAACTGCTCTATCCAGAGTTATGCTCCTGTATTAACTGCATGGAAAGAGTTCGAGCCATATGAAGTAGTTGCTACTACATATCAGGCAATCTCCGGAGCAGGTAAGACATTTAAGGACTGGCCGGAAATGGTTGGAAACATCATCCCATACATCGGCGGCGAGGAAGAGAAGAGCGAGAAAGAGCCATTAAGAATCTGGGGTAAAGTGGAAGACGGTGTAATCAAACCTGCTACAGAACCGGTTATTACATGCCAGTGTATCCGTGTACCGGTACTGAACGGACATACAGCAGCTGTATTCGTTAAATTCCGTAAGAATCCTACTAAAGAGCAGCTTATCAAAGCATTAGTAGAGTTCAAGGGACTTCCACAGGAATTAGAACTTCCAAGTGCTCCGAAGCAGTTCATTCAGTATCTGGAAGAGGACAACCGTCCGCAGGTTACAGAGGATGTAAACTTCGAACATGGCATGGGCGTATCTGTAGGACGTCTTCGTGAAGACACCGTATATGACTGGAAATTCGTAGGACTTTCCCACAATACAGTCAGAGGTGCAGCAGGCGGAGCAGTTCTCTGTGCTGAAACCTTAAAAGCAAAAGGATACATCCAGGCGAAATAATTTATAGAAAATAATAAAAGAGGTGCCGGTAACGGTGCCTCTTTTTATGAGGACACGACGGATTATGAAAGAAAAAGTTCTGACAACAGTGGTGACTTTTGAAACTACTACTCAGGCAATTGCCATGGAAAGGGAATGTAAGAAAAACAAATTTACAGGCAGACTGATCCCTGTGCCAAGAGAAATATCAGCTTCCTGCGGCCTTGCGTGGAAATGTGGGGAACAGAACGAAGAAGAAACAGCTTCCTATATGAAGGAACAGGATCTGGAATATGAAAAGATTTATAGGATTCTTGCGTAAAATGGAAAGATTTATAGGAATACCTGATATATGGTAAACGGTTCACATTTTGACGGATATGTGAAAACATGATACAATGATAGCACTGAATTTCTTGTTATAGAAGATATGTAACTATTCGGCAGTCTGTCGGCTGTGAAAGTACGTTACTGTTCACTCCGTTTACAGTAACGAAAGTATTGAACAGTTACGAGGAGATTCTGAATATGGAGATCAATTGGGGTGAACTGACTTATGGGAAATGAAATGAAAAAAAGTGAAGTGCGTCTTACACAGCTTGCCAGTGCAGCCGGATGCGGTGCTAAGATTGGCCCGAAGGTTCTGGCACAGGTAGTAGGCAAACTTCCGAAATTTACAGATCCGATGCTTCTGGTAGGTCCGGAGACATCAGATGATGCAGCAGTATACAAGATTAATGATGAACTGGCAATGATCCATACAGTAGACTTTTTTCCGCCAGTAGTGGATGATCCGTATATGTACGGGCAGATTGCGGCAGCCAATGCACTGAGTGATGTCTATGCAATGGGCGGTGTTCCGAAACTGGCATTAAATGTGGTAGCATTTCCAAACTGCCTTGGCCCGGAAGTACTGGAGCAGATTCTGCGCGGCGGTGCAGATAAGGTCATGGAAGCCGGAGCAGTCCTTGCAGGCGGGCATACTATCAATGATAAAGAACCGAAATACGGACTCTGTGTAACTGGTTATGTGCATCCGGACAAAATGTGGAAAAATTACGGCGCAGAAGAAGGAGACATCCTTATTCTTACCAAACCGCTGGGCTGTGGAATCCTTAACACTGCCATTAAGGCAGAAATGGCGTCTCAGGAAGAAATTGAGAGAGTTCAGAAGATCATGGCGAAGCTGAACAAATATGCAGCAGAGATTGCATCTAAATACACGATCCACAGCTGTACCGACGTAACAGGATTCAGTCTTGCAGGTCACAGTCTGGAAATGGCAAAAGGCAGCCGGAAAACTCTGGTGATTCAGTCTGAGAAACTTCCGATCATTGAGGGTGTTGAAGAATATGCACAGATGGGGCTGATTCCTGAAGGTGCATACAGAAATCGTGATTTCGCAGGCGATGAAGTACGAAGTGAGATTAAGGAACTCTGGATGGAGGATCTGGTATTTGATCCGCAGACATCCGGCGGACTTCTGCTTGCAGTACCGGCAGAAGAAGCCGATGCCCTTGCAGAAGAGCTTGCAGGTATGGATATCTTCGGCGGTGTTATCGGATATGTAACAGAATTGCAGGATAAAGCAGTTGTATTTGAATAAAAAAATCAGCTTTACTTTCAGACATTTTCTCCTGCGTCAGCATGTCTGCAGATATCTTTCTTGTCCTTTGTATTCTGCCGAACTGTCTCGATTGCATTAGTATATGGAATTGCTATAAAAATCTTCGAATATAATGGAACATAATTACAAATCTGATGAATATTCTTGAATTGTTTGACGATTTCGGTTGTGAAACAGATATTCAGGTGATATAATGTTCTCAATAAAATACATTGCGGAGGTGTAGTTATGAATTACGAAGATGTACAGAAAGTGTCAAACGCGGCGAAAGCCAAGAGTAACCTGGTGAATACCAACTTTTTCAAGTACTTTATACGTGCGGTCATGGCGGGATTTTTTATTGATGTGGCCATGATCTACAGTAATGTAGTTGGAAACGTATTCTCCAAGACCATGCCTGAATGGGGAAAATTTATGGGGGCATTAGTATTCTCCATTGCAGTGCTTCTGATCAGCTTTGTAGGCGGCGAGCTTTTTACAGGAAATAATATGGTAATGGCGTTCGGAGCCTATGATAAACAGGTAAGTTGGAAAGAGGCCGGTAAGGTATGGGGAGTAAGCTACCTTGGAAACTTTGTCGGATGTGCAATTTTAGCATTGCTGTTTGTATGGGCCGGAGCGTCCGGAACAGCAGATTATTTTGCAGGATTTATCGGAAACAAGCTGAGTGTTCCGCTCGGACAGATGTTTTTCAGAGCAGTACTCTGTAACTTCTTCGTCTGTCTTGGTGTGCTTTGTGGTATGAAATTAAAGAGTGATGCAGGAAGATTCCTGATGATCGTTATGTGTATCTCAGGATTCGTTGTAAGCGGATTTGAGCACTGCATCGCAAACATGGGAATCTTTGTTACCGCATACTGTCTGGTACCTGGATTATCCCTTGGAGCCATGGTAAAGAGCATGGTAGTAGTAACTTTAGGAAATATGGTGGGCGGTGCCCTGTTGCTGGCATGGCCGCTCAGAAAGATGAGTGCAGATAAATAATATGTCAAAAGCTTTATACATAGCCGAAAAGCCCAGTGTGGCACAGGAATTCGCAAAAGCTTTGAAAATCAACGGACAAAGACGGGATGGCTACCTGGAATCTCAGGACAGCGTGGTGACCTGGTGTGTGGGACACCTGGTCACCATGAGCTACCCGGAAAAATATGATATCAAATATAAAAGGTGGAGTTTAGATACCCTGCCTTTTTTGCCGCGCGAATTTAAATATGAAGTGATCCCCGGAGTGCAGAAGCAGTTTGAGATTGTCAAAGGACTGCTTAACCGTGAGGATGTGGACACTATTTACGTGTGTACCGACTCCGGACGTGAGGGGGAATACATTTACCGTCTGGTGGCACAGATGGCAGGTGTTCATGGAAAAAAAGAAAAGAGGGTCTGGATCGACTCTCAGACAGAAGAAGAGATTATGAGAGGAATCAGAGAGGCAAAGGATCTGTCGGCATATGACAATCTTTCTGCTTCAGCCTATCTTCGGGCGAAAGAAGACTATCTCATGGGAATTAATTTTTCCCGTGTACTGACACTGCGTTATGGAAACAGCGTGTCAAATTATTTAAATACGAAATATCAGGCCATTTCTGTAGGACGGGTTATGACCTGTGTGCTTGGAATGGTAGTGCGAAGAGAACGCGAGATCCGTGCGTTTGTGAAAACTCCGTTTTACCGCGTACTCAGCTGCATTGCCCTTGAGGGAGAAAACTTTGAGGGAGAATGGAGAGCTGTGGAAGGCAGCAGATATTTCCAGACTCCTTATCTGTATAAAGAGAACGGATTTAAAGAGAAAGCCTATGCTGAAAAACTGATACAGGAGCTGTCTGTGAGTCAGCCACTGCAATGTACAGTAGAGAAAATCGAGCGGAAAAAAGAGAACAGGAATCCGCCGCTTTTATTTAACCTGGCGGAGCTTCAGAATGTGTGCTCCAAGCTGTTCAAGATCAGCCCGGATGAGACATTAAAAATCGTACAGGAACTGTATGAAAAGAAACTGGTCACTTATCCCAGAACAGATGCCCGTGTATTGTCTACTGCGGCAGCAAAGGAGATTTATAAGAATATTTCCGGACTGCGTAATTATGAACATACAGCGGAAATCGCACAGCACATTATTGAACAGGGAAATTACAAAAATCTGGCAAAGACCAGATATGTTAATGATAAGCAGATCACAGACCATTATGCAATCGTACCCACAGGCCAGGGCTTAAACACATTGAGAAGTGTTTCTCTTACTGCGCAGCGTGTATATGAGACCATTGTCAGAAGGTTTGTATGTATTTTTTATCCTCCTGCAGTATATCAGAAGATCAGTCTTGTGACAAAAATTCAGAATGAGAGCTTCTTTTCTTCATTTAAAGTACTGCTGGATGAAGGGTATTTAAAAATTGCCACAAATTCTTTTGCGAAGCGAAAAGCAGCAGATGCCATGAGCAGTGTGAACAGAGCCGGTGCAGCGGACAGTGAGGGAAGTGAAGAGGAAGATCCGGATACAGGAAAAAACGGCGGGAACAAAGCTGATGATTCGGCTGAGGATATGGCATGTGATACCAGACTTCTTGCCGCATTGCAGAACCTGAAAAAAGGTGATATACTCTCTGTGGACAGCCTGAGTATCAAAGAGGGCGAGACATCGCCGCCAAAGCGTTATAATTCCGGTTCTATGATTCTTGCAATGGAGAATGCAGGTCAGCTGATCGAGGACGAAGAGCTTCGTGCCCAGATTAAAAGCTGCGGAATCGGAACCAGTGCCACCAGAGCGGAAATTCTTAAGAAACTGTGCAATATCAAATATCTGGCACTCAATAAGAAAACCCAGGTGATCACTCCAACCCTTCTTGGAGAGATGATCTTTGATGTGGTAAACTGCTCCATCAGACAGCTTCTGAACCCGGAACTGACTGCAAGCTGGGAAAAAGGACTGAATTATGTGGCAGAGGGCAGTATTACAGAACAGGAATATATGGATAAGCTGGAACATTTTGTGCGCCTTCGCACCAGACAGGTGGAGGACAGCAATATCCAGCCATATCTGAGACAGTTCTTTGATGCTGCAGCAGTGAATTATAAGGATTCATCTGAAAAAAACAGTGCGAAAACAACAGGCAGATCAACGTCCGCAGCGGGACGATCACGTACCTGCAGAAAGCCGTCTGCTTCAAAGTAGTGTGTATTTGTGACAGATAAAAGAAAACATGTCATCATAGCGAGAGAAAAGAGGAAAATATTATGTTAAAAGATTTTACAATTGCAAACCTTCTGGATCTGAACGAAACAATCGCAAAGGATTTATTTGAAGGAAAAACATATCCATGGGAAGTATTACCGGAGATCGGAGATTTCATTCTGAAACTGGGACAGACCTTAAGTGAAGAAGAATACGACCACCCGTCAGAAGATGTATGGATTGCTAAGAGTGCCAAAGTGGCACCTACAGCCTGTATCAACGGTCCGGTCATCATAGGTAAAGAAGCAGAAGTACGCCACTGTGCATTTATACGCGGAAAAGCAATTATAGGTGAGGGTGCAGTAGTAGGTAATTCTACGGAATTAAAGAATGCGGTACTTTTCAACAAGGTACAGGTTCCGCACTACAATTATGTAGGCGATGCAGTTCTCGGCTACAAATCCCATATGGGTGCAGGTTCCATCTGTTCCAATGTAAAATCTGACAAGAAACTGGTAGTTGTAAAAGACGGTGACGAGAAGATTGAAACAGGTCTGAAGAAATTCGGCGCAATGCTTGGAGATAACGTAGAAGTGGGATGCGGTTCCGTATTAAATCCCGGAACTGTGATCGGACGCTTCTGCAACATTTACCCACTTTCCTCAGTAAGAGGCTGCGTACCTGCAAATCACATTTACAAGTCAAAAACAGAAATTGCAGAAAAGAGAAGTTGAAAATATAGAAGAGGCAGGTTGTATGAAGGATATTATTTCAGTCATACAGCCTGCCCTTTTATATTTTTATGTCTGTCTGATATAGAAGATATTTGTTGTACCTGATATTACATATGAAATAAAAGTTTTCTCAGGATTACCAGAATGGTAATGTGCACCGGATAAAACCAGTAAAAAACATATTTCAGAAATTTTCCTTTTACAAATCCACGTTCACCATTGTACATATTAATGGAAAGAAAAGCAAAGCAGGCTTTCCATTCATAGTAAAGCCAGCAGCTTCCGATGATCGCCTGGGCGGTTTTATCGTTGCGGAACCAGTACATGATCAGCAGGAATACAAGTCCCCGCCATCCGTAATCTGCCTTCAGAAACACAGAGACAGTCAGCAGTGCCAGCACGCAGACAAGCTGCATTCTCTGATTATCCCAGAAGTATTCCAGGGCACAGAATGCCAGGTATCCCAGAAACAGGGTGAAAAATACATTCTGTTTTTCATATCTCCAGGTGTTGGTAAACATGAAGTTCCATGGAATCTCAGAGATACATGCAAATAGAAACAGATTCAGGCCATATTTCTTACGGTTATGTGTATGCAGAAATCCTTCCACTAACAGAAAACAGAAAATTGGAAAAGCGGCCCTGCCGATATCCCGGAAAATCCGATACCAGCTGTAATCCACGCCGCCGAAACTGAAAAGGGTTGCAGTTGTGGCAGGATAATTATACAGGATCATTAAGCCGGTATGGTCGATCAGCATCAGGGTGATAGCAATTAATTTTAAAGCGCTTCCGCTCAGAACCTGAAATTTTGCAGGGAGAAAGGAAGCAGGTAACTTTGTTGTCATAATAGAAATCCCTTCATTAATAGAAATTAGAACTATTTTACCACAAAAAATCAAAGATGGTTAAAAATTTTACAATTTATGACTGGACGAATCAGCACTTTTGTGAGAAAATAACACTAGGTTGTTAGGCATACTCCTCTGAAGTCATTCAGCAGACATCGGAGTTTTATCCTGTGCAGTTCATTCAGCAGTTCTGTACAGTGGAGAGTATAACAACATGAAGTTAATCTATACTTGAAAGGAGTTTTACAATGATTTATTCACGCGAAGTAGAAGAAATGTGCCCAGTTGCACAGGGCGTTCATCATGGCGCCGCTCCAATCCCAGAAGAAGCTAAATGGGTACAGGCAAAAGAAGTCAAAGACATTTCCGGTCTTACACACGGTGTTGGCTGGTGTGCACCACAGCAGGGTGCCTGCAAGCTTACATTAAATGTTAAAGAAGGTATCATCCAGGAAGCACTGGTTGAGACAATCGGATGTTCAGGTATGACTCACTCTGCAGCTATGGCTTCCGAGATTCTTCCGGGACTTACAGTTATGGAGGCACTGAACACTGACTTAGTTTGTGATGCGATTAATACAGCTATGAGAGAACTCTTCCTTCAGATCGTTTATGGACGTACACAGTCTGCATTCTCAGAAGAAGGACTTCCAGTAGGTGCTGGACTTGAAGACCTTGGTAAAGGACTTCGTTCTCAGGTTGGTACAATGTATGGAACTCTGAAAAAAGGACCTCGTTACCTTGAAATGGCAGAAGGTTATGTAACAGGTATTGCTCTTGATGCAGATGATGAGATCATCGGATATCAGTTCGTAAGCCTTGGAAAAATGACTGATTTCATCAAAAAAGGCGATGACCCGAATACTGCATGGGAAAAAGCAAAAGGTCAGTATGGCCGTGTTGCAGACGCTGTTAAAATTATCGACCCAAGAAAAGAATAATTTAGGAGGTAACAGGAAATGGCTTTATTTGAATCATATGAGAGACGAATTGACAAGATCAATTCTGTTTTAAACAGCTATGGCATTGCTTCTATCGAAGAAGCTGAGAAAATCACAAAAGACGCAGGTCTTAATGTTTACGATCAGATCAAAGGCATTCAGCCAATCTGTTTTGAGAACGCTTGCTGGGCATATACAGTAGGTGCTGCAATCGCAATCAAAAAAGGATGCAAAAAAGCAGCAGACGCAGCAGCAGCTATCGGAGAAGGTCTTCAGGCTTTCTGTATTCCTGGATCCGTTGCTGATACACGTAAAGTAGGTCTTGGACATGGTAACCTTGGTAAAATGCTTCTTGAAGAAGAAACAGAGTGCTTCTGCTTCCTGGCTGGACACGAGTCTTTCGCAGCAGCTGAAGGTGCTATCGGTATCGCTGAGAAAGCTAACAAAGTTCGTCAGAAACCATTACGTGTTATCCTGAACGGTCTTGGAAAAGATGCTGCTCAGATCATCTCCCGTATCAATGGTTTTACATATGTAGAGACAGAATACGATCCATACAAGAACGAAGTGAAAGAAGTATTCAGAAAAGCATACTCCGAAGGACTTCGTGCAAAAGTTAACTGCTACGGCGCTAACAGCGTTCCGGAAGGTGTTGCTATCATGTGGAAAGAAGACGTTGACGTTTCTATCACAGGTAACTCCACAAACCCGACACGTTTCCAGCATCCGGTTGCAGGTACATACAAAAAAGAATGTCTTGAAAAAGGTAAGAAATACTTCTCAGTAGCTTCCGGTGGTGGTACAGGACGTACACTGCATCCGGATAACATGGCTGCAGGTCCTGCTTCTTATGGTATGACAGATACTCTGGGACGTATGCACTCTGATGCACAGTTCGCAGGTTCTTCTTCTGTTCCGGCTCACGTAGAAATGATGGGTCTGATCGGTGCAGGTAACAACCCAATGGTTGGTATGACTGTTGCAGTTGCAGTTTCGATCGAGGAAGCAGCAAAAGCTGGTAAATTCTAAGAAATAAACAAAAAGTTTTATTTAAATGAAAATAACAGGCACTTTCCGTAAAGGAGAGTGCCTGTTATTTTGAACGCAGAGAAGCATTCCCCCGCTTCAAGTGTGCAGATCACCGATTATATAAAACCAGAGCTATTGGCAGTGGCCCTGGTTTTATATTTTGTTGGCATTGGGCTGAAACATTCTCAGACCATACCCTGTGAAAAAGAGGAATGATCCGTTACGAAGGGAAACGTAAAGATTATGTAAAAAGATGTATTTTGCAAAGAAGATGTGCTAAAATTGTCAGGGGATGCCTGATCAGGTCATCAAGTCATAACATTATTTCTGCACAGGTACATCGTGATTTCAGACTTTTCGTTGTGACATCCTTTTAAGCATAAAAAGCACAAAAGAGGTATGGATATGGAGTCAAAATCAAAAAAAACTGTCTTATGGAAACTTTTTCTGTCTACGTTTTATCTCAGTACATTCACGTTTGGCGGAGGCTATGTGATCGTGAGTCTGATGAAAAAGAAATTTGTTGATGAGTATCACTGGATCGATGAGAATGAGATGCTGGATCTGGTGGCAATCGCACAGTCGGCACCGGGAGCTGTGGCAGTGAACGGAGCGATCGCAGTCGGCTATAAGCTGGCAGGGCTTATCGGCGTGGTGACAGCCGTCTTTGGGACATTGCTTCCGCAGTTTGTAATCATTGCGGCAATCTCGGTCTGTTATCAGATCTTCTGCAAAAATTTTATTGTAAGCCAGATGTTGCTTGGCATGCAGGCCGGAGTCGGGGCAGTGATCGCTGTTGTGGTATATGAGATGGCGGGTGAGGTGGCAAAACAAAAAGATGCCATTTCCTGGATCATTATGGCAGCTGCCTTTCTGGCGGCAACGGTGTTTCAAGTCAATGTTGTATACATTGTGATTGCAAGCGGTTTGTTGGGATTTTTACGTTCAAAGTACGGAAAGAGGAAAATATCATGATTTATCTGAAATTATTTTTTGCATTTCTTCAGATTGGAATGTTCAGTTTTGGAGGCGGTTATGCGGCAATGCCTCTGATACAGCACCAGGTAGTGGACACGTATCACTGGTTAGATGGGAAAGGGTTCGCAGATCTTGTCACGATCTCGCAGATGACACCTGGCCCAATCGCCACAAATGCAGCTACGTTTGTCGGAATGAACACGGCAGGGCTTGCGGGAGCTCTGATTGCAACGTTTGGATGTATTCTGCCGTCGTGTATTCTCGTCACACTGCTTGCGAAGCTATATTTAAAATACCGCGAAATGGCAATGCTCCAGGGAATCCTCCGCTCCCTCCGCCCGGCGGTTGTGGCGATGATCGGTTCCGCAGGGATTTCAATTCTGGTCACGGCGTTTTGGAGCAGTGAAGGAGATACCGTGATCCGGCTGGCGCAGACGAACTGGAGTCTTGTCGTGATCTTTATCATCAGCCTCATCCTGCTGCAGAAAGGCAAAAAGAACCCAATCTTTGTGATGGTACTGGCCGGGGTGATGAAGGTGGCAGTGGCGCTGGTGGAAAAATTTGCGGCATAAGAGCAGACGTAAAAAATTAATTATATGCGTTAAAAGAAAACTGAAAAAGAAACGGGGAGCATGGAACGATGTTCCTCGTTTTTGTCTGCCTTGCTATTTTCAGAAGTGAATGATAAAATGGCGATAGACAGCGAGAACGAAAAACAGACAGGGGCGGCATGGGTAATATGGGGAGTTATGTTTATCTTATCGTTGAGGCTGTTTAATACTCTGAAATTAAAATGTCAAAAAAAGCCAGAAAAAAGATAAAAAGGATCTTTCTTTCTAAACATGAATCGTGTATAATAAGCATTACTGTTCGGGGCCTGCCTGGAGAAATCCAGAAAGGCTCCGATTTATGTCATTTATTTTACACAGCAAGAAAAGGGGGAAACCATGCAGAAACACAGAAAATTTATTGGGGACAAACGGTTTTACCTGATGGTGCTTGGCGTTGCGATGCCGATTATGATTCAGAACGGTATCACCAACTTTGTCAGCCTTCTCGACAACATCATGGTAGGACAGGTCGGCACCGAGCAGATGTCCGGTGTTGCGATCGTCAATCAGCTTCTTTTTATCTATAACCTCTGTATCTTTGGAGGCGTGTCTGGCGCAGGAATCTTCACTGCGCAGTATTTCGGACAGGGCAACGACGAGGGTGTGCGAAACACCTTCCGCTTCAAGCTCTGGATCGGCGTGATCCTGACGGCAGCGGCAATCACTATTTTCCTTGGTGCGCACGAGCCTCTGATTCGTCTCTACCTGACAGGAGATCAGGGAAGCCAGGACATGAATGCGACATTAGCCTATGGCATTTCTTATATGAAGGTCATGCTGGTAGGACTTCCGCCGTTCCTGTTTGTGCAGCTTTATGCCAGCACGCTGCGCGAATGCGGCGAGACGATGCTTCCGATGAAGGCCGGTATCACAGCCGTATTTGTCAATCTGATTTTTAATTATATTTTAATCTACGGAAAATTCGGCGCACCGCAGCTCGGAGTTGTCGGCGCGGCAGTTGCAACGGTGCTGTCCCGTTACGTGGAGATGGCGATCGTGCTGATCCGCACGCACGGAAACAAAGAAAAATATCGTTTTACGAAGCATCTGTACCGCACGATCCGTGTTCCGGCGGCTTTGACGAAACAGATCCTTATCAAAGGAACACCGCTGATGCTGAACGAAACGTTCTGGGCAGGCGGCGTTGCGATCCTGATGCAGTGTTACTCCGTGCGTGGACTGAATGTCGTAGCCGCGATGAATATCTCCAACACGATCTCGAACCTGTTCAACGTCGTTTTCATCGCACTCGGCGATTCCGTTGCCATCATCGTCGGACAGCTCCTCGGAGCCGGAAGGATGGAAGAGGCAAAGGATACCGATACGAAGCTGATCACGTTTTCCGTATTACTCTGCATTGTGATCGGCGCGCTGATGGCGCTCGTGGCTCCAATCTTCCCACGCCTCTACAACACGACGGACGAAGTACGCCACATGGCGGCAATCTTCATCGTGGAAGTGGCCATGTTCATGCCGGTCAATGCATTCCTGCATGCAAGCTACTTTACCCTGCGCTCCGGTGGAAAAACGATCATCACGTTCCTGTTCGACAGCGTCTTCATCTGGGTTGTCAGTGTGCCGGTGGCTTTCTGCCTGAGCCGTTTTACCGGACTTTCGATCTACGCAATCTACTTTATGGTTATGTCGGTTGACCTGATCAAGTGCGTGATTGGATTTGTCCTTGTCAAGAAAGGAGTCTGGCTGCAGAATATTGTGGCGGAGTAAAGAAAAAAAATCTGTCTGTTTTCCAGTCTGAAAAGGATGGGAGGCGGGCAGATTTTTTGCTTTATAAAAAACTTTGTTGAATTTTACTGTAAAGCAAAAAAAGCCCTCCGGGCAGGATCGGACTGCGGCTGAGAGAAAGAAAAAGAGTATTTTTGATAAAATTTCGCAAATGAAGCAGCTGTTTTTGGTGGAAAAGTGGAAATTTTTTCATTAATCAAAACACCGGTTGAAATTTAGAGAACGCTTGTTATAATAGGGGTGCAGCGAACAGACATCCCGTGTGACGCGTGAATCTCTCTTCCTATTATTAATGAGACGCAGTCACACATGAAATGGAGGAAAAAAGCGATGGATTACGCAAAAGAATCATTAAAGATGCACTATGAATTACGCGGAAAGCTTGAGGTCACTTCCCGGGCGGCCGTAGATACAAAAGATGCCTTGAGTCTTGCCTATACACCGGGTGTGGCGGCGCCGTGCCTGGAAATTCAGAAAGATGTCAACAAGAGCTACGAGCTGACCAGAAGATGGAACACGGTAGCTGTTGTTACAGATGGAACCGCAGTTCTCGGACTTGGAGATATCGGCCCGGAGGCCGGTATGCCGGTCATGGAAGGAAAATGCGTGCTGTTTAAAGAATTCGGTGGTGTCGATGCAATCCCGCTCTGCGTGCGCAGCAAGGATGTGGATGATATTGTCAATACCGTGCGTCTTTTCGCAGGAAGCTTCGGCGGTGTCAACCTGGAGGACATCTCCGCACCGAGATGTTTTGAGATCGAGAAGAAATTAAAGGAATGCTGTGATATTCCGATTTTCCACGATGATCAGCATGGAACAGCCGTGATCACACTGGCCGGTGTCATCAATGCGCTGAAACTGGTTGGAAAGAAACTGGATGAAGTCAAAATTGTTACCTCAGGAGCCGGTGCAGCCGGAATCGCCATTATCCGCCTGCTGATTTCGATGGGTCTCAAAAACGTCATCATGACAGACCGCAAAGGTGCGATTTACGAGGGACGCGACGGCCTCAACCCGATCAAAGAGGAGATGGCGAAGATCACAAACTACAACCATGAGAAGGGCACGCTTGCAGAGGTAATCAAAGGAGCCGATATTTTTATTGGCGTTTCTGCGCCGGGTACGCTCACTCCCGATATGGTACGTACGATGGCAAAAGATCCGATCATCTTTGCCTGCGCAAATCCGACGCCGGAGATTTTCCCGGACGAGGCGAAAGCAGCAGGAGCAGCCGTTGTCAGCACAGGAAGAAGCGATTATCCGAACCAGGTGAACAACGTACTGTGCTTCCCTGGTATCTTCCGCGGAGCGCTCGACGTGCGCGCATCCGACATCAACGATGAGATGAAGGTCGCAGCAGCTTACGCAATCGCAGGCCTGGTAAGCGATGAAGAGCTGAACGCAGACTACATCCTCCCGGCAGCCTTTGATCCGCGTGTCAAAGATGCGGTGGCAGCAGCCGTTGCAGAGGCAGCAAGAAAGAGCGGCGTAGCGAGAATTTAAACAGAGTTTGATATAAAAGAAAACGACAGAAAAAGGCTTCCCGGACAGCAAGGAAATCCGAGAAGCCTTTTTGCGTATCGTTAAGAAATTATGAAGGAAAGCAGCAGTTACATTCAGCCAGCCAGATCGTCTTCAGCCGGCAGTTCCGGTCCGGTCAGAGCGTACGGATCGAGAATGTCGTCGAGCTGTTTCTGTGTCAGCAGTTCGTCTTTCAGAACCAGAGAAGTAACACTCTCGCCCGTCTTCAGCGATTTCTTTGCAATCGAGGCCGCTTTCTGGTATCCGATATACGGGCAGAGCGCCGTTGTGATGCCGACACTCTTCGAAACGAGATCCTCGCACCGTTTCTCATTTGCGGTAATGCCGAGAATACAGTTCTTCACAAGCGTATTCACAGCGCCTGTCATCGAGGTGATGGAAGAGAACAGGGAGTAGAAGACAACCGGTTCAAACGCGTTCAACTCCATCTGGCCAGCCTCAGCCGCCATCGTGATTGTGGTGTCGTTTCCGATGACATGGAAGGCAACCTGTGTCACAACCTCCGGGATAACCGGGTTTACCTTACCTGGCATGATCGAGGAGCCGTTCTGCATGGCGGGTAGGTTGATCTCGCCGAATCCGGTGCGCGGGCCGCTCGAAAGCAGGCGCAGGTCGTTGCACATCTTGGAGAGGTTGACGGCGCAGGTCTTTAACGTGTTGGAGATCGTCACAAATCCGTCGAGGTTCTCCGTCGCGTCAAACAGATCGTCCGCCTGCATCAGCGGATAGCCTGTCACAGCAGCGAGGGTCGGCACGATGTGGTGGAGATAGTAATCGGAAGCATTGATCGTCGTACCGATGGCTGTTCCGCCGAGGTTCAGGGTGAACAGCTCTTTTCTGGCGCGTTCGATCCGGCGGATATCACGCTCGATCATCGTTGCGTAAGCGTGGAAGCTCTGGCCGAGACGCATCGGAACGGCGTCCTCAAGCTGGGTTCTTCCCATCTTTAAAATGTGGTCAAATTCCTGGGACTTATCGAGCAGTGCTGCGTGGAGTGACTCGAGCGCATGCAGAAGATCCGGGAGCAGATCGAGTACGGTCAGTTTTCCTGCACTTGGGATAACGTCGTTTGTGGACTGTGCCATGTTGACGTGGTCATTCGGGTGGACAATGGTATAATCACCCTTGGTGCCGCCCAGGATTTCGATGGCGCGGTTTGCGATGACTTCGTTTGCGTTCATATTGGCACTCGTTCCGGCACCGCCCTGGATGCCGTCAACGATGAACTGGTCTTTTAATTTGCCGGCAATGATTTCATCACAGGCATAGATAATGGCAGCCGCTTTTTCCTCCGGCAGTCTCTGTGCTTCGCGGTTGGAGATGGCAGCTGCCTTTTTAATTTTCGCCAGATTCTGGATCATGACCGGGTGGATCGGCGTTCCCGTGATGGGAAAATTCCGTTTTGCCCGCAGGGACTGTACCCCGTAGTAGGCGTCGGATGGGACTTCAAGGGAACCAATGGAATCTGCTTCAATTCTTGTCTTCATAATAATCTCCTTCTTTCTGCACGCATTGAGTTGTGTATATTGTCTGAAACAATTCTTGCTTTGCCTTTCGATACCGGAAGAATAACACCAGGGCAGAAATTTGTAAATACCGCCGCCGAAGAACTGTGGAATCTTATTTATTTTTGCATTTGATTTTAAATACCAAGGGAAAGAGGCACTTTTACTTATTTTTCGAAAGCAGTTTCCGCGAGGACACGTTTTCGTAGACAAAAAACGGCGAACGTGATATGCTGAACAGTATAAAAGTGAAAAAACAGGAGAGCAGCGTATGAAACATGAAAAAAGCAAGAACGATGCGATGCGCCATGAGCTCGATCACATCGATGCAAAAATCCTGAATCTCCTTCGGGAAAACGCCAGGATGCCGCTGAAAGAAATCGCGGAACACGTATTTTTATCCTCCCCGGCAGTTTCCGCCAGAATTGAGCGGCTGGGGAAGGAAGGCTACATTACAGGATATCAGGTCAAATTAAATCCGGCGCTTTTGGGATATCCGATCAAAGCGTTCATCAACCTCGAGGTTGAGCCGGTTCAGAAAAAAGAATTTTATCCCTATATTGAAAAGGTCCACAATGTCGTGGAATGTAATTGCGTTACCGGTGATTACTCCATGCTCATTGAGGGCCTTTTTGTTAGTACCATTGAGCTCGACCAGTTTATCGGCGAGTTGCAGCATTTTGGACGGACGCGGACGCAGATCGTGTTCTCGACCTCCGTGGAGCACCGCCAGGTGACCGCACACGAGGCAGAAGAATAGGCACCGGTCCGCTCCGGCGGCTTTATGTACCGAAAAAAATGCTTTGCAGGAGAATGCTTTTGTGTTATAGTGATAGAATACACAGAGCATTTTGCGCCCTTTTCGGGGCAGTGCTCCAAACGAAAAGATTCGAGGGAGGCCTGACCTTATTATGGAAGAAAAAGAAGTTGTTTCCAAAAATTTTATCGAGCTTGCGATTGACAAAGATCTGGCAGAGGGCGTTTACGACCATGTATGCACACGATTCCCGCCGGAGCCAAACGGCTATCTTCATATCGGACATGCAAAATCCATCCTGTTAAACTACGGTTTATCACAGGAGTACAACGGAGAGTTCCACATGCGTTTCGATGATACAAACCCGACGAAAGAGAAAACCGAGTTTGTTGATTCCATCAAAGCCGATATCCAGTGGCTTGGTGCAGACTGGAAAGATCATCTGTACTACGCATCCGATTATTTCCCACAGATGTATGAGGCAGCCGTAAAACTGATCAAAAAAGGAAAAGCATTCGTCTGCGATCTGTCCGCAGAGGAGATCCGTGAGTACCGCGGAACCTTAACCGAGCCTGGAAAAGAGAGCCCGTACCGCAATCGTTCCGTAGAGGAAAACCTGGACCTGTTCGAGCGCATGAAAAACGGCGAATTCGAGGACGGAAGCAAAGTACTCCGCGCGAAAATCGATATGGCATCACCGAACATCAATATGAGAGACCCGGTTATCTACCGTGTAGCCCATATGCATCACCACAGAACCGGCGATACCTGGTGCATCTACCCGATGTACGACTTCGCGCATCCGATCGAGGACGCCATCGAAGGCATTACCCATTCTATCTGTACGCTGGAGTTTGAGGACCACCGTCCGCTGTATGACTGGGTTGTACGCGAGCTGGAATATCCGATGCCGCCGCGCCAGATTGAGTTTGCAAAGCTGTATCTGACCAATGTGGTTACCGGAAAACGTTACATCAAAAAGCTGGTAGAGGACGGCGTGGTAGACGGCTGGGATGACCCGCGTCTCGTATCCATCGCAGCACTCCGCCGCAGAGGCTTTACACCGGAGTCCATCAAGAAATTCGTAGATCTGTGCGGTGTATCAAAAGCAAACAGCTCCGTTGACTATGCGATGCTGGAGTACTGCATCCGCGAGGATCTGAAGCTGAAAAAAGCCCGTACCATGGCAGTCTTAAATCCGGTGAAACTTGTCATCGACAACTATCCGGAAGACCAGATTGAGATGCTGGAAGTACAGAATAACCTCGAGAATCCGGAGCTTGGCAGCCGTCAGGTACCGTTCGGAAGAGAGCTGTACATCGAGCGCGAAGACTTCATGGAGGAGCCGGTCCGCAAATACTTCCGTATGTTCCCGGGCAATGAAGTCCGCCTGATGAACGCATACTTCGTCACCTGCACCGGATGCGAGAAAGACGAGAACGGAAATATTACCGTAATCCATGGAACGTACGATCCGGAGTCCAAGGGAGGAAATTCCCCGGACGGAAGAAAAGTAAAAGGAACGATCCACTGGGTAGCAGCAAAGACCGCCGTCAAAGCAGAGTGCCGTCTGTACGAAAACCTGATCGACGAGGAGAAGGGCGTTTACAACGAGGATGGTTCCATGAACCTGAATCCGAATTCCCTGACCGTATTAAAAGAGTGCTATCTGGAGCCGTCTTTAAAAGATGCGAAAGCATACGACAGTTTCCAGTTTGTCAGAAACGGATTCTTCTGTGTAGACGCAAAAGATTCCAAAGAGGATGCGCTGGTGTTCAACCGTATCGTATCCCTGAAGAGCTCTTTCAAGCTACCGGCAGCGAAATAAATAAGAATTTTGAAATGGAACAGAGCAGCCGCCTGGATGAAACCGACATCCCAAGCGGCTGTTCTTTTTGTCAGGGGAGATGGGAAGATGAATGAATTGACGATTTCGCTGGATCCGCATCGGAAGACACCGCTCTATGAGCAGATCTACGGTTTTATCCGCGAGGAAATCCGCGGCGGACGGATCCGTGCAGGGGAGCGGCTGCCGGCGGCGCGGGCGCTTTCGGGCTATCTGTCGGTGAGCCGGAGTACCGTGGATCTGGCGTATGAGCAGCTGGTATCCGAAGGGTATCTGGAGAGTGTGCCGTGCAAAGGCTACTTTGTCTGTGAGATTGAGGGGCTGTACCGCCTCGATGAAAAGAAAGAGGAGACAAAAGAGGATGATGCCGCGGAACAGACGCCGTTCCGCTACGATTTTGCCGTGACCGGCACGGCGCCGGGCGGATTTCCGCAGAACAGCTGGAAGAAGATCTCGAAAGAAGTCCTGCTGGACGCAGATGACAGCCTGTTCCAGCTCGGGGATGCGAAGGGCGAGCACGGTCTTCGGGAGGCAATCCGCGACTATTTGCACCACGCACGCGGCGTGAACTGCCGCACGGAGCAGATCATCGTCGGAGCGGGAAATGATTATCTGCTGATGCTGCTTTCGGTGATCTTAGGGCGTGGCCATAAAGTGGCGATGGAAAATCCGACCTACATCAGTGCCTACCGCTGTTTTGCGAAGCTCGGCTATGCGATGTGTACGATTTCGATGGACGAAGCGGGCATGCGGCCGGCGGAGCTGGAAAAAAGCGGGGCGGATCTGGCGTACATCATGCCGTCGCACCAGTTCCCGATGGGCATGGTCATGCCGATGAAGCGGCGGATGCAGCTCCTTGCGTGGGCATCGAGGGAAAATGGGCGGTATCTGATTGAGGATGATTACGACAGTGAATTCCGCTACAAGGGCCGCCCGATCCCGGCACTGCAGGGCAATGACACAGAGGGAAAAGTGATCTATCTTGGAACGTTTTCGCGGGCGATTGCGCCGTCCATCCGCATCAGCTACATGGTGCTGCCGGAGACGCTGCTGCCTGCCTACGAGGAGAACGGAAGATGCTTTTCCGCGACAGTTTCGAAGACGGACCAGAAGATTCTGGAAGAGTTTATGCGGAGCGGCGCGTTCGAGCGCCATCTGAACCGGATGCGTGCACAGTATAAAGGGAAACACGACCTGCTGATCCGGCTTCTGAAGGAGTTTGGGCGGGAGTACACGGTGTCCGGCGAGAATGCGGGCGTCCATGTGCTGGTCCACCTGCCGAGAGGACTCTCCGAAGCGGAGGCGGTGCAGCGGGCAAAAGAGGATGGCGTGCGCGTGTACGGGCTGGAACGGTACTGCATCGGCGCTGCCGCAGATCCCGCACAGGGCGGCACAGTGCTGCTTGGGTACGCCGGGCTTTCTGAGGAGGAGATTGCAGAGGCAGCTGCGATTCTGAAAAAGTGCTGGAATGCGTGAAAAAAGATATGAAAAAAACGGATTGCTTCGCCAGTAACAAAAACTGACGGAACAATCCGTTTTTACTGTTTGATAGAGAGTTACAATGCGGACAGGATCAGCAGCCCAGCTCTTCGGTCAGCTCGCAGATCTCATCGATGATCGATCCAATTGTCTCGATCGTATCGAGAAGCGGTGCATCCGTCGAGATATCAACGCCGGCCATTTTTGCCAGCTCTTCCGGTGTCTTCGTGCTTCCGGCGGTCAGTACCTTTTTCCAGTCATCGACAGCGGTCTGGCCTTCGGTTTCGATGCGCTTGCATACCTGTGTGGCAACGGTCAGTCCGGCGCTGTAGGTGTAGGAGTAAAGTCCCATATAGTAATGCGGCTGGCGCATCCAGGTGAGCGCTGCGTCATCGGAAATTTCCACATCATCGCCCCAGAACTTCTGCAGGGTCTCTTTCATAATGCTGCTTAACGTCTCAGCCTGTACGCTGTCGCCGGCATCGATGAGCTTGTAAACCTCGCGCTGGTAAGCAGCCTCCATCAGATGGGTGACGAAGTTATGATAATATGTGTTGCTGATCATACAGCTTAAAACCCAGCGGCGGAACCGTTTGTCCGGGGTCGTTTTCAGCAGATAATGAGCCATCAGAAGCTCGTTCATGGTAGACGGCGCCTCGACAAAATAAGAGGAAACCTCGGTATCGAGAATCGCCTGTGCGCCGTTGCAGAGACGGAAATGGCCGGCGTGGCCGAGTTCATGCGCCAGCGTGAAAACATCTGCCATGCGGTTATTCCAGCTTAAGAGAATAAAGGAACCTTTTCCGTACGGGCTGGCACAGAAGCCGCCGGTGGATTTTCCCTGGTTCTGTGCAAAGTCAACCCAGCGTTTTTTGTAGGCCTCCTGAATCATGGAAACGTAATCATCACCGAGAATGGCAAGGCCTTTTTCGATGTACTGTTTTGATTCCTCGATCGTGACAGACGGATCGTACTCCGGGTCGACGGCGATTTTCAGATCGGCGAAGGTCATGCGGTCAAGGTTGTGAACCTTTTTCAGCAGGCGGGCATATTTGCGCATATGCGGAGCCAGGCGGGTGGTGATGAGATCGATCTGGCGGTTGTACAGCTCACGGCTGACCTGCTGCGGGAACAGCAGAGAATCGATGACGGAATCGAAGCCGCGCAGCGTGGCCATGGTCTTTTCTGTCTGCAGCTGGGCATTGTAAGCAGCTGCCGTTACATTTTCGTACTGTCTGATTTTTGCAGAAAAGGCGGAGAATGCACTGCGGCGGATATCGGTGTCTTTTTCGTACTCGTAATTATCCTCAAACAGGGAGTAGCCGAGCGGATATTCTTTTCCGTTTACGGTGAAAGAATCAAATTTCATATCGGCAAGCTTTGCCATGTTGTAGATCTGGTACGGAGCCGAGAAGGTCTGGGACAGAGCGGAAATGGCACGCTCGGTTTCCGGATTCAGGCGGTGTGCCTTGTTGCGGAGAATCTCGGCGAGATAGCAGCGGTTCGTATCTGACTGCTGCATGGCCTCGTTCAAAACATCCTTGGACTGTTCGGAAAGCTCGCTCTCGATAAAGGTGAGACGGCTGAAAATCTCAGAGATCAGGCTGTTGATGCGGTCGTTGCGTGTCTGGTTTGCACTGTTGTAATAGTCGACAGAGACGGCGAGATCGCAGTAGTTGGCGGTCAGTGTGATCAGACGGTAGACCTCCTGGTAATCGTCGAGGCAGTGGTTGATCGTGGCTGCATCGGTGAGGTTTCCTTTGTAGGATGCTTCCATAGAAAGACTTAATTCTTTCATTTTCTGCGCATCAGCCAGCATGGCCTCCTCGGTTGGATAAATTAAAGACAGGTCCCAGGTAAGTTCTACAGGAACGTCATCGCGTTTTGCAAGTTCCATAACAATCTCCTTTCCATAAAAAAGGGGAGGTTTCCCTCCCCAGGAATTACTTCCTTATGTTTCTATATTCTGTTTTTGGGTTTTATTCTGCGGTTACTTCGCTTTCTTCCTGCGGAGAAACTTCACGATCCGCAGCAGACAGTGTCTCTTCTGCGGCGCCTGCAGTTTCTTCTGTTGTTTCTTCCTCGCAAGAATCCGCTTCATCATCGCCAGATTCAGCTTCCGGCGCTTCACATGTGCTTTCGCTATCGTCCGCACAGCTTTCTTTTTCAGCGTCTTCTTCTTCGGACTCTGCGGTTTCGCTTTCAGCTTCTGCATCAGCTGTTTCGGAACCTTCATTGCAAGCTGCAGATTCCGGATCCGGTGCAGCATCCTCCGCACCTTTCGTTTTCGGAAGGGTCGTATAAGTACGTTCAGCAGGAGCAGGCTCTTCCTCTTCAAATTCGTCTTTAAAATCGTCAAAATCTGTTTCAAGATCTGCTTTTCCTTTCCGGATAAAATAGACTGCCGCACCGCAGGCTGCGCCGACAGCGGCAGAAGCCAGAGTAAGCAGAATACGTTTTGATTTCCGTGACATCTCGATTCAAGTCTCCTTTCAAATGCCGTCCTTTGAAACTATTGTAATACAGTTTCAACAAAAAAGAAAGTAAAATCTTACAGAATTCGGAAAAAGTGCCAAAGAAAACAAGAAAAAGAAGGTTTCCTGACACAGAAACAGAATCAGGCAAGGATAAACTTACGAAGAATCTCCGCCACGCCGCTGTGATTGCAGTCGTTTTCCGTGATATAATCGGCACTCGCCTTTACGGCATCGGTCGCATTTTTCATGGCGGCACCGACGGCAGCGGCCTCGATCATCGAAATATCATTTTCCTGATCTCCGGCAGCCACGGTGTTGGCAAGCGGAATCTGAAGAAGCTCGCAGAGTTTTTTCACGGCATGGCCCTTGGAAACGTGTTCCGGGACATGCTCGAGGTAATGCGGGCTGGAGTAGAACATCGAAATTTTTCCTTTTGCCCACGGCTCCATGGCAGCGCGGTAAGCGTCCATTTTTGCACGGTCGTGGAGATCAATCACGATCATCTTGCATGGTTCCTCGGCGAGGTGCTCCGGCAGAAGCGGATCTTCCACGACGGGAATGTGGATTGCCTGTGTGTAAACGCGCGTTTCCTCGCCTGCATGGCGGCAGAGAAGGGAGGTGTCGGAGTAGGTGTGGCAGTAGAGGCCTGCCTCCTGCGTTTTTTCAAAGATCACGCGTGCATATTCGAGCGGAATCGTGCGGCGGTACAGCGTTTTCTTTGCCGCGCAGTCGTAAATCAGTCCGCCGTTGAATGCGATGGCATAGCAGCCTTCGCGGTCGAGTCCGAGCTCTTTTAAGATCGGCAGAAAGCCAGAGAGCGGGCGGCCGGTGTTGAACACAATTTTGTGGCCGGCAGCAAGTGCCTCTGAAATGGCATCCATGTTTTCTTTTGTCACCTGCTTTTCGGAATTCAGCAGGGTATCATCCATATCGGTAAAAAATATTTTCACAGTCTGATTCATATTCTCTTTTTTTCCTTTCCAAGAATCTGAAAAACAGTTTCATTTTAGCATAAAGCGCCGGAAAAGAAAATATGGTTGCGCAGGGAAAAAATACAGGATATAATGATTGCGGACAAGAAGAGAGAGAAGAAAGAAAATCGAAGAACAAAAGAGACAAAGAAGGGAAGTCAGAATATGATAAAAGCTTGTATCTTTGACCTGGACGGCACCATCGCAGACACTGTAGAGTCGATTGCGCACGCAGTCAACCGCGTTCTGGAACATTTTGGACTTGTGCCGCGCCCGGTAGAAGCCTTCAACTTTTACGCCGGAGACGGTTTCGATCTGGCAGTGGAGCGCGCTTTAAAAGACGCCGGAGATGCAGAGCTCAACTATCTGCAGGAGGGCATCCGCCTTGGCCGCGCGTGGTTCAACGAGGACCCGCTGTATCACGTAAAACCGTATCCTAATATGCGGGAAACCCTGACCGCGCTGCGGGAAGAAGTTCCGATTGCCGTATGTTCCAACAAGCCGCACGAGGCGGCCATCCACGTCGTGGAGAGCGTGTACGGACCGGGCTTTTTCAACCGGATTCAGGGGCAGACCGCAGAAATCCCGAGAAAGCCGTCTCCGATCGGTGCGCTCGCGATTGCAGACGCACTCGGCGCCAGACCGGAAGAGTGCCTGTACTTTGGCGATACCAATACGGATATGCAGACCGGAAACGCCGCAGGCATGTTTACCGTTGGTGTGACGTGGGGATTCCGCCCGCGCCAGGAGCTGATCGACAACCATGCGATGGAGCTGCTCGACCGGCCGGAGGAAATCTTAACGCTTTTTCACAGAAAGAATCAGGAAAAATAAAACGAACAGAGGAGAAAACCAGAATGGGAGAATATACTGAAGAATGCATCAACACATTTTTAATGAATCAGGGCCAGTTATTCGACGAGCCGGTGGCTGAAAATTACGATGAGGCAGAGGCCTTTCTGGAGGACTGCTTTGCAGTCGTTGCCGACAATCTGGACGACGTGCGCGCCTACATGGAAGAAGAGGGCATGGACGTGGAAGAAATGTCGGATGCAGAATTAGAAGAGCAGAGCGAAGTCTTTGCCCTGCCGGACGGTCAGTATCTGATCGTGATGGGATAAAAAACAAGAGGAAATTAAAAAAGAATGAAATATGATGTCATTATTATCGGCGCAGGCCCGTCAGGTATTTTCTGTGCCTATGAACTGCTGAAAGAAAAACCGGATCTGAAGGTGCTGATGATCGAAAAAGGACGTTCGATCGAGAGCCGTCAGTGTCCAAAGAGAAAAACGAAAAAATGCGTGAACTGCAAACCGTGCTCGATCACAACGGGATTTGCCGGAGCAGGCGCATTCTCCGACGGAAAGCTTTCTCTTTCCCCGGATGTCGGTGGAAATCTGCCGGAGATTTTAGGATATGAAAAGACGGTTGAGCTGATCCATGAGTCCGACCAGATCTATCTGGATTTCGGCGCAGACAAGAATGTTTACGGTGTCGATAAAGAAAAAGAGATCCGTGAGATCCGCCGCAGAGCGATCAACGCCAACCTGAAGCTGATCGAATGTCCAATCCGCCATCTCGGAACTGAGGAGGGCTACAAGATTTACAGCCGCCTCGAGGATCACTTAAAAGAGATCGGCGTGGAGATGAAATTCAACACGATGGTCAATGATATTACAATCGAGGACGGCCGTGCGACAGCTGTAACACTTGAGGACGGAACGGTTTACGAGGCAGATGAGATTGTCTCCGCAGTAGGCCGCGAGGGAGCCGACTGGTTCTCACATATCTGCAACGGCCACGGCATCGAGACCGAGGTCGGAACCGTCGATATCGGTGTCCGCGTGGAAGTCCGCGACGAGGTCATGGAGTTTCTGAACAAGAACCTGTACGAGGCAAAACTCGTTTACTATACCCCGACTTTTGACGACAAAGTGCGTACCTTCTGTACGAACCCGTCCGGTGAGGTGGCAACTGAGTATTATGAAAACGGTCTGGCAGTTGTAAACGGTCACGCCTACAAATCCCAGGAGTTCAAGACAAACAACACGAACTTTGCCCTCCTGGTATCCAAGAACTTTACGAAACCATTTAAAACCCCGATCGAGTACGGCAAACAGATCGCACAGCTTTCCAACATGCTCTGCGACGGCAAGATCCTCGTTCAGACGTACGGCGATTTCAAACGCGGAAGAAGAACGACAGAAGAGCGCCTCTGCCGCAATAACCTGATCCCGACCTTAAAAGATGCCGTTCCGGGCGACCTTTCCCTGGTATTCCCGCACCGTATCATGGTCGACATTGCCGAGATGATCGAAGCCCTCGACAAAGTAACACCGGGTATCGCCAGCGATGAGACACTGCTGTACGGCGTAGAAGTCAAATTCTATTCCAACAAAGTTGTCGTAGACAAAGACTTCTGCACCAGCGTCAAAGGCCTCCGCGCCATCGGCGACGGCGCATCCGTAACCCGCGGCCTCCAGCAGGCAAGCGCAAACGGACTGTCGGTTGCGAGAAGCATTCTGAAAAGCATGAAATAAGAGAGAACGAAAAAAGATCCTTCGTCTGTGAAATGAGACGGAGGATCTTTTTTTGCGCCGGAAAGAGGGGTGTTTCAGATTATATGCCGTACAGCTTCCGGAACTGCTTCGGCGTTGTCCCGGTCTGCTGGCGGAAAACCGAGATAAAGTAGCTGACATCGCGGTAGCCGCAGAGGGCTGCGATGCCGTCGAGCGTAGTGTAGGGACGGCTGATGAGAAGCTCCTTGGCGCGGCTGATGCGCAGAACGCTGATGTACGAGCGGACAGAGCTGCCGACAAAACGCTGGAACAGGCGTGTCAGATACTGCGGCGTGATATGGAGCTGTTCCGCGAGATCATCCACATTGAGCGGGTCGGAAAGATGACTTTCGATTTCCTGCATTGCCGGGCGGACATACTGGAGATACAGAGGGTGCTCCGTCCGGGAAAGGCCGGTGCGGAGCTGGGAAAGGCGTGTCAGGAACTCAAAGCATCCGACGGAGAGCGTAGCATCGTCGATGTCATTTTTCAGAAAATGTGAGTCGATTATGCGGTCAATCCATTCCTGAAACCACGCGCCCTCTGAGGCCGGAACGAAAAGATACGGCGAGACGGCACAGATTTTATAGAGATCATCGGAGAGCTTTCCGTCAAAGGTCAGAAAGGATGTAAACCACATCCCGCTGCCGTCGTTTTCGCGGTATTCATGCGGCACATGCGGAGCAATCAGAACACCGTCACCTGGTTTCAGCAAAAGTTTCTGGCCTTCGAGGGTCAGCAGCCCTTCGCCGCGTTCCGTCTGGATCCAGTGATATAAGGGGAATCCGTTCGGGCGCACAACGGGCTCCTGCAGCCAGCGGTTGCCGATGCTGTCAGCGGAGAGGGAAAAATCGGAGGCGGATGGTTTAAAGAAAATAGGCATAACAGTCAGTTCCTTTCTGAAAGAAAAGTCTAAAATAAGATTCCGGAATGAGTTTCGAAAATTCATACTTTTTAGACAAGCATATCATACTTTTCTCACAAAGACCAGTATATAATAGAGCCATCAAAACGAGATATCCAAACACAGGAGGAATCAAAAAAATGCAGCCAAAATTCAAAAAAATGTTATACGGAGGAGACTACAACCCAAACCAGTGGCCAAAAGAGATCTGGGATGAGGATATGAAACTTTTCCATCAGGCCGGCATCAACAGCACCACGATCAACGTATTTTCCTGGGCAAAAATCCAGCCGTCCGAGAATGAGTACGACTTTACAGAGCTCGATGAGATCGTAGACACCCTGACAAAAGAGGACGTTCAGATCGTCATGGCAACATCCACCGGCGCACTCCCGGCATGGATGGTACACCGTTATCCGGAAGTGGCAAGAACCGATTTCGAAGGACGCCATCACAAATTCGGTCATCGCCACAATGCCTGCCCGAACAGCCCGGTTTTCCAGAAATATGCAAAACGCCTGGCAGAAAAACTGGCAGAGCGTTACGGCGACAACAAAAACATCGTCTGCTGGCACATCAGCAATGAGTACGGCGGCGAGTGCTACTGCGAGAACTGTGCAAAAGCGTTCCGCGTATGGCTGAAAGACAAATACAAAACACTCGATGAAGTCAACAAGGCATGGAACATGGAGTTCTGGGGCCATACCATCTACGACTGGGACGAGATTGTACCGCCGAACGATCTGGGAGACGGAATGCCATGGGGAAGCGGCACTGCATTTGCAGGAATGTCCCTCGACTACATGCGTTTCAACTCCGACGGCATGCTGAACAACTACAAAATGGAGCGTGACGCGATCCGCAAATACGACAAAGAAACCCCGATCACCACAAACCTGATGGGAACGTACAAAGGCCTCGACTACTTCAAGTGGGCAAAAGAAATGGATATCGTATCCTGGGACAACTACCCGAGCTACAATACACCATGGAGCCACGTAGCTATGACCCACGACCTGATGCGCGGCCTCAAAGACGCACCGTTCATGCTGATGGAGCAGACTCCGAGCCAGCAGAACTGGCAGCCGTACAACTCCTTAAAGAAACCGGGCCAGATGCGCGCACAGAGCTATCAGACCGTTGCACACGGCGCAGACACGATTCAGTTCTTCCAGCTGAGAAGAAGCGTCGGCGGATGCGAGAAATTCCATGGTGCTGTTATCGCACACGCAGGAACCGCAGATACCCGTGTCTTTCGTGAGGTAACCCAGCTCGGAAAAGAACTGGAGAAAATCGGAAGCCGTGTGATGGGCTCCGAGAACCACGCAAAAGTCGGCATCATCTTCGACTGGGAAAACTACTGGGCACTGGAGTACACCAGCGGACCGAACCGCGATTTACGTTACGTAGACCAGATCGAGCAGATGTACAATTACTTCTATAACAAGAACATCGCTGTCGATATGATCCCGATCGACGCGGACTTCTCCAAATATGACCTCGTTGCAGCACCGGTTCTCTACATGGTAAAAGACGGTGTGGCAGAGAGCCTGGAGGCTTATGTACAGGCAGGCGGAACCCTCATCACCACCTACATGAGCGGTATCGTCGGACAGTCGGACAACGTTCATCTCGGCGGATACCCGGGACCGCTCAGAAAAATGGCAGGCGTATGGGTAGAAGAGATCGACGCTCTTGCACCGGAGCAGAGAAACAAGATCCGTTTCGCAGACGGAACCGAGGAAGAGTGCCGTCTTGTATGTGACCTGATGCACCTCGAAGGAGCTGAAGAAATCGCACAGTATGAGAGCGATTTCTATGCAGGCATGACTGCTGTTGCAAAAAATCAGTTCGGAAAAGGAACCGTATATTATGTCGGAACCGACCTTTCTGAGAGCGGCCTTGCAAAAGTTCTTGCTATGGCAGCAGACAGCGCAGCCATCCAGCCGGTGATTGGAGAAGCAACAGCACTCGAGATCACAAAACGCCAGGCAGACGGCGAGGATCTGTACTTTATCATCAACTTCAAAGATGAGGAGATTCCGCTTCCGGCAGTCTTCGACGGAAAAGAAGATATCCTGACCGGCGAGAAAGTACAGGGCGGTGAGATGCTGAAGAAATACGGTCTGCGGATTGTCAGCGTTCCGAGAGCATAATATAAAACATATTAACAAAAAAGACACAGCAGGAGGCAGAAAGATACTTCCAGCTGTGTCTTTTTGATGCTGTGAATTTATGCGGGTGCTTAGTGGGAAAACGAAGCCCGTGCGACGATGTTCTCCATCTCGCCCCATTTCTCCTCCATATCCGCTACAAGCGCGATCTGTGTCCGCGCCCGTACGAGGTTGTGCTCCGGGTAAGCGGTTTTGAAGTAGGTATCGCCCATCAGGTAATCGGCGAGAAAACGGATGCCGCATTCGAGGGTCATTAATTTTGCACCCATCGGCAGCATTTCGACTTCCGCGCGGGTCAAAGAGCCTGCGCAGCCTGCGAGAAAGCCCTTTGTATAGCTCTCAAAGAGAGGAAGGGAAAGAGACACCTTCGAGACATCCTGTTCGTCCTCAGCGGCCGTATTCGCGCCGAAGCGGATCGAATCGCCGAAGTCAAAGATCGACAGTCCCGGCATAATGGTGTCTAGGTCGATGACGCAGATGCCCTCGCCGGTTTTGTCATCAATCATAATGTTGTTCAGCTTCGTATCGTTGTGCGTTACGCGGAGCGGCAGCTCGCCCGAGGCCTTCATGCGCTCGGCTACGCCGTAATCGTCTGCGTGGTCGAGGAAAAACGCCATCTCATCCGAAACGTTTTTCAGCCGTCCTTTCGGATCCGCCTGTGCCGCCTGTAAAAGCGCCTGGTAGCGGAGCGGTGTGTTGTGGAAATCCGGGATCGTCTCGAAAAGAGAGGCGGACGGAAAATCGGAGAGCATCTGCTGGAAGCGGCCGAAAGCATTACCGGTCTCGTAAAACAGCTTTGGATCTGTCACGGCATCATAGCAGGACGCATCGGAAATAAAGAGAAATGCGCGCCAGAATTCTCCGCGCTCATCGACGAAAAACCAGGCATCGTCTGTCGTCGGAATCAGGTTCAGCGTCTCGCGGAATGGATCTCCTCCTGCGGCTGTGATTTTTTTTTGCAGAAATGATGTTACCTGTGCAATATTCTGCATCAGCTCCGTTGGATTGTGGAAAACGGTGCGGTTCATGCGCTGCAGAATCGATTTGCGGAGGACGCCGTTTTCGGTGGAGCGCACCAGAAACGTATCGTTGATATGGCCGTTCCCGTGCGGCGTCCAGTCTGTAATCGTTCCCGGGAAAGCAAATGCGTGGACAATGGAAGAGAGTTCTTCCTGTGTGTATGTAATCATCATGGGTATAAACTCCTTATTTTAATTAGACAAACCTGATTAAGTAAAGCACGCGCAGGGCGAAAAGTCAAGAAAAGGGCGCGAAACGATTGACAACGAGCGGCATTTCTGACTATAATAGACAGTAATTTAAGAAAAAACAAAACCTAAAATGCAGTGACAGGGAGGAGTACCTGGCGGCGCAAAGCAAAGAGAGGAGATGGCTGGTGAGAATCTCCGTGAGCGTGCCTGCGGAAGTAGCCCTCGAGCAGTGGACTGAACAGAAAAAGCGGACAGCAATGTTTTCCAAGTAGGCTCCAACGTAGTTCCCACGTTACCGGGATGCCGTATCGGATGAAAAAAGTTAAATCCTGTACGGAATGAGCAGAAGTGTATTCTTCTGGAATTCAGGTGGTACCGTGGATGGAAACATTCTCCCTGAACGTAAGGCACAGAAAAGGTGTTTTATGTTCGGGGATTTTTTATGCAGCAAATTTAGAACAGGAGGTTTTCATATGAAACAGATTACAGGAAACAAACTTCTGGTAAAGGCTCTGAAGGAGGAGGGTGTCGAGTATCTCTTCGGTTATCCGGGAGCCTGCACCATTGATATCAGCGATGAGCTTTACAAACAGGATGAAATCAAAATCGTTCTGCCGCGCCACGAGCAGGCGCTGGTGCATGAGGCGGATGCCTATGCGAGAACGACAGGAAAAGTCGGCGTATGCCTCGTTACCAGCGGCCCTGGTGCAACCAACCTGGTCACCGGTCTTGCAACGGCAAACTACGACAGCGTTCCGCTTGTCTGCTTCACCGGACAGGTAGCCCGCCACCTCATCGGAAACGATGCATTCCAGGAGGTTGATATTGTCGGCATCACCCGCAGCATCACGAAATACGGCGTGACGGTAAGAAACCGTGAAGATCTCGGACGCATCATCAAAGAGGCATTCTACATCGCACGCACCGGAAAACCGGGCCCGGTTCTCATTGACCTTCCAAAAGATGTCATGGCAGAGTTCGGCAGCGCAGAGTATCCGAAAAACGTCAACATCCGCGGCTACAAACCGAACACCAGCGTTCACATTGGTCAGTTAAAACGTGCGTTAAAGATGCTTTCGAAAGCAAAACGCCCGCTGTTCCTTGCCGGCGGCGGTGTCAACATCGCACATGCGCAGGAAGTGTTCCGCGAAGTGGTCGAGAAAACACAGGTGCCGGTTGTCACAACCGTTATGGGACGCGGCGCGATCTCCACGAAACACCCGCTGTTCATCGGAAACCTTGGCATGCACGGCGCGTATGCGGCGAATATGGCAGTCAGCGAGTGCGATCTGCTGTTCTCGATCGGAACACGTTTCAATGACCGTATCACCGGAAAGCTGCATGAATTTGCCCCGCACGCGCAGATCGTCCACATCGACATCGACACCGCTTCGATCTCTCGAAACATCCATGTCGATATCCCGATCGTAGCCGATGCAAAAGAGGCGATCACGAAGATGGCAGAGTACGTAGAGCCATGCTCAACATCGAAATGGCTTGCCCAGATCGATGCCTGGAAGAACGAGCATCCGCTGACGATGCGCCCGAACGGCGTGATGGGACCGCTCGATATTTTCAACGCGATCAACGAGCAGTTTGACGATGCGATCATCGTCACCGACGTCGGACAGCACCAGATGCTGACAAGTCAGTACGTCGACATTACCGAAAACCGCCAGATCATCATGTCCGGCGGCCTTGGAACGATGGGATACGGCCTTCCGGGCGCGATCGGAGCAAAAATCGGCAACCCGGACAAACCGGTCATCGCGATTTCCGGTGACGGCGGTATGCAGATGAATATTCAGGAGCTGGCGACTGCCGTTCTCGAGGAGCTGCCGGTCATCCTGTGTATCTTCAATAATGAATACCTCGGCATGGTACGCCAGTGGCAGAAACTGTTTTACGGCAAACGGTACAGCATGACGAACCTGCGCGCCGGTGCACTTTCCCGCAGAACAGACGGAGAAGAGTACCCGGAATACACGCCGAATTTTATCAAATTGGCTGAGAGTTACGGCGCAAAAGGCATCCGCGTCATGAAGAAAGAGGATATCGCCGCAGCGTTTGAAGAGGCGAAGAAAAACACCAAGACTCCGACGATCATCGAATTTATCATCGATCCGGAGGAGATGGTTTACCCGATGATCAAGCCGGGCGGAACGCTCGAAGATATGATTATGGACTGTTAGGAGGAGAGCGCGATGAATAAGGGAATGAAAAAAAGATGGATTTCACTGTACGTAGAAAACCAGGTTGGTGTCCTTTCCAAGATTTCCGGGCTTTTTTCCGCAAAAAGCTATAACTTGGACAGCCTGACCGTCGGAACGACCGAGGACTCGACCGTATCGCGTATGACGATCGCCACGGTCAGTGACGATGAGACGTTTGAGCAGATCAAAAAACAGCTGAACCGCATGGTCGAGGTCATCAAAGTCATCGACTTCACCGACGTGTTTGTGCGCATGAAAGAGATTCTGTATATCAAGGTATTCAACTGCAGCGCAGCTGACAAAGTCGAGCTGTTCCAGATCGCTGAGACGTTCAAGGCGAAGGTCATCGACTACGGAAAAGACAGCCTGCTGCTCGAGTTTGTCCAGACGGCGACGAAAAACGATGCAGTTGTGAAGCTGATGAAAGAGGAATTCGGCAAGATCGAAGTCGTGCGCGGCGGAAGCGTCGGCATCGAGTCGATCAATGTGATGGAGCGGTAAAAGAGAGGACGTTTTTGCGTGAACGAAAAGAGTATTACCACAATTACGTTAAAAAAGATTAATAAGAAAAGTGTGTATCAGTACATCTATGAGCACCGCCAGACGGCGAAGCAGCAGATTGTGCAGGATCTGACGATGGGGCTTTCCACGGTGAGCCAGAACCTCAACGTGCTCGAGAAGGAGGGGCTGATTTCGCGGGACGGATTTTTCGAGTCGACCGGCGGCCGGAAAGCCCAGGTGATCCAGATCGTGCCGGAGTACCGGATTGCGGTCGGTGTCGGCATTCTGAAAAATATGTTTCACCTGGCTGCGGTCAATCTCTACGGGGAGGCGATCGCAGAGGAAACGGTCGCTGTGCCGTTTGCGCAGAGTGATGCGTATTATGACGGGATTGCATCATCTCTGGAATCATTCCTTGACCGTAACGGGTATGACAGGGAAAAGATCCTCGGTGTATCAATTGCGACGCAGGGAATCCCGGCGCCGGGCTCGGGGAGCTCGTGGTCCTCGAACTCCATGGTCCACAGGTCGCGACCCTCCCACACCTGGACCGAGACGATCTTCACGCAGTCGATCACGCTGCCACCGCCCACGGCGAGGATGAAGTCGACGTTCTTCTCGCGCGCGAGCCTCGCGCCCTCCTGGACCTTGGCGTAGGTGGGGTTGGGCATGATGCCGTCAAACTCGACCACGTCCTTGCCCGCCTTAGCGAGAAGGTCCATGACCTCGTCATAGACCCCGTTGCGCTTGATGGAGCCCCCACCGTAGGCGAGCATGACGGTCTTGCCGACGCCCTGCTTTTT
>ERZ779885.737-NODE-737-length-36121-cov-4.567903_pt1 | contig 36121 bp, 20 predicted proteins | sample MGYA00511554_ERZ779885 | MGnify/ENA primary metagenome ERZ779885 (study PRJEB29588, sample SAMEA2160998) | human gut metagenome | biome: human gut; feature: human-associated habitat; material: faeces | place: Denmark | collected 2008/2010 ... | reverse complement strand
ACATTACCACTGAACTGCAGGACAGACTGGCTGAAATGCAGCGTGTGATATTCGTCAATTCCATAACCTCCAATCCGATGTTCCGCATTATCTGAGGTGTGTCATATTTATCATTTTCTTCGATACTGGGCTTTCTCATGACAATGAGATTCGGGGAGCTGACAAATATTGGTCAGGTGGCTGTGTCTAATGCCACCGTTTAGGATGGCATAATCCCCAGAAATAGTCATCATTCGACTCAGCTTGCTTTATAAGCATGGATGAATATGTGGAATTCTTTTTTATTCCATCGATTAAATCCATGAGAACAATAAGAGATTTCCAGACGGAGCGGTCTTCATAAGCATATGAGCCATAGCGCTCAGCTGTGGCATCAAGGACTGGGGGAGGAAGGACAATCTCCCTGTTCCAAAGACGGCAATGGTGCGAGCAAATGTTGCGTAGATACACCATGCTGTGAATGATTTGCGCAGCACGTTGACGATTTTTCCCTAGAGAAAGCGACTGATTGAGTTCGTCAACAGCTGTTGTGTTGGTATGCAATGAAATCATTTTTGAGAGAGTGTCAAAGGGCATCGCCTCGACCGCCGCCCATATGGGAATAGGCTCGTTGTTATTCCGATAATGGCGAATGCATACTTCGCTGGAGCGTTCAAGCCATTTGTGAATGTTCTCAATTAGAACTTCTCTGGCTTCGGTGCCGTCAGGATATTTGATTGTTTTATATGAACTGAGATCAGTGTAGGAGTAGGCGCCTCCATTTTGGGCAAGGTAGTAAGCAAAATGGGCCCGAAGCGTTTGTTCAAAGGATGATGTTCCACGAAGGATGAATAGACGTAGCTGTTCATCCATCAAATAAGGAATCATGAAATCCTTAATGTGCGTTCCATTTCGAAAGCGATTATTGCCATGAGAAGGATCAATCTGAAAGGCTCGGAAGTAGCCGGACAATTTGTAATAGTTGCAATCAAGGAGGACGGTGCTGAAATCGGAGAATCCGGTGATATCCAAGCCACGTTCTTCGACTAGAAGCGTCATCATCTCTTGTATTGTTTTTGGCTGCTTCGTCATGACTTATCCTTGCGTGGCTTGATAAAAAAAGAGCCTCCGGATTTGAGCATTGTTAAGAGGCTTGGAGGCTACTGTTATTAGTTACGATAGCATGGTTGGTTCGCTTGGTCGATTCGAGCGTGTCTCAAGGAATGCTCTACCGTTGTTACAGAGAAGAAGAGACCCACCGCGTTTCAGGACGTAAACGTAGCCTTGGATAGGACTGTACATTCTTTGGCGATTTGAACATGCCGCATATCATCCATCGAACGAATGAAGGAGCAGATACCATGGGCATTAAACACAGTGCGTCTTATCAGAGTGGGGAGAACATGGCCAAGAACTCGAGTGGTCGATTGGCCGATGTGCTCGTGCGCAATCTAAATGGTGAGTTCGATGAGACCGGTATGGAACTCCGCCCGGAATTCAGAAAAGCTAAGTCCTCGGAAGACGACGAAGTCACGATTCATGCGATTGAGATAGATGACTGAAAAACCCGATGGGTTGGAGATATTAAAAAGGAGAAGGCGACGCATCGGCTCCTCCTAGGTGTCGCCCGAAGGCTTCCACCGCAATTAAATTGTTAACCTAGCATGAAAACGAATGCCGCACGTCGATAGGACGGTTTTTCAATTCTCTTTTTGCAATTCACCAGAACAAGCAATGCCGTTATCGCACAGATGCTGCATAAGTTCAGCCAGTGTTTTCGTTGCACCTCTATCCGTCGAAGTCATAAGAGCTAATTGTAACTTGAAGCATGCCGTAACAGTGCGGCATCTGCTGGTTCATGGTGTTGGAGGAATCTTTTCATTACAGCCATGTTTTTCGGACACTACCCGATCATGACGGGATTATGACGGGATTCGGATTTTGATGACGCGATTATGACGCGATTGCGACGCGATTCGGATTACAATGACGCGATTGCAGCTTGCGTATTCCCTGATTCAATATCTCGTTGTGCGTTTTACTGTCAAGGAGTTTCATGGGAGCATCGTTGGTTTCCTTGGCGATTGAACATGCCGTACGAATGACGAAGTATGTGATCAGGATCTGAGTGCGCGCATTTGTGCGTGCAAATACGTGCAAATGCGCACAAATGCGCGAGTGGCCTTGATTGATTCGTTGACTTGAACGCAGAATCTATCTGCTGGAAGTCCCTCGCGCTCGCGAAGAAAACGTGGCTTATGGTAAATGCGCATTGTCCGCATATCATCCATCGAACAAGTAAGTGAGCAGATACCATGGGCGTTAAGCGTAGTGCGTCTTATCAGAGTAGGGAGAACATGGCTAACCCGGATTCAATGGGTGGAAAGTGGAACAGGCTACACTTTGATGGGAAGACAAAGGAATACGAATGAAGAGGGTTGGCTCTATGACTTCCGATGATTCGCTGTTTGAGGAAGCGAAAAGTGACAAGGACACACGTAAGGCGGTTCAAAATCAAATTGCGGATATTAAGAATTTCGTCAAGGGCATCAAGATTGATGAATTCAAAAATGGAGAATGGTTTGCAAAGTTGCTGACCTTCTCTCTTGATAAGTATGTCCAGAAGGTGAATGCCGACTATTTTAGAGGAAAATATCCCAATCTTCCTCCTGATGCAATCGTCCAAGCCCGAATAAAACTGGCGGCCAAATATGCGGGGATAGAGGGGTCTTTGACTGCAGCGGCGTATTCCACAGCTGTTATTGCGACCCTAGGATCAGCTGGTGGTGCTTCCCCTGTTACTGGGCCAGCTGGTCTTACTGCGTTCGGTGTGGATTTGGTTTATGCTTCTCAGCTGCAGCTTCGTTTGGCATATGATATTGCAGTTTTATATGGCGTTCCACTGGATTTGGACGATCCTGAAGATTTGTGGAAACTGATCAGAATAGCTTTTGCCATACAGGTTGGAGAGGATGCCGGTAATGCTGTTCTAAAAGGGGTCCCGGCTGTGGTCCGACCAGTGGTAAAAGCGATTTTTTCAGGTCCCAGACTCGTCGCAGCCAAGAGCCTTCCGGTTATCGGCAAGTATTTATTGCAGCGCAATATCATCAAAATTTCAATTCCGGTGGTGAGCATACCGCTGTCTACGGGTGTGAATTATTGGATGACGAAGGTAACGGCAAATAAAGCCCGTGAAATCATGCGCAAAGAGGCCAAGATGATTGAATCCGCAAAGCGCATGGTGAATGCTTCGGAGCATTGCTTGGATGAATTATTATGGGCCGCTTGGATGATTATTGCTGCAAATGGTGCACAGCCGGATGAGGCTGAATATACATTGTTTCATTATCTGACTTTGATCAGTAGCGAGTCAGGTGTCTCAGCTAAGACGTTAGATGAAATACGCAACACTGTAGAAGTGGATTATTCCAAAATCTGGAGCATGCTGAGTCAAATTAGTGACGCTGCTCCGATTTATCGTGCATGTACTGTTATGGCAGCGGTCGATGGCAAGATTACAAGCCAAGAGATTGATGTGCTTCGGCGTCTGGCAGATTGCTGCGGTGAGGCTTTTGATGAGCAGGAACTTCATGAAAAAGCGAAACAGTGGCGTAGATGATTCCTTTGCAGTGAAAGATGAAGTCGCGACTTATGTGATTGAGATAGGCGACTGAAAAAGGTGGGGCTGGGAGCGGCAGCTGAATTGTCTGCCGCTCCCAGCCCCATCGCTCAGGTAGATTACTTGTAGTCTAATTGGTTAATGGACTCAAGTATTGGCTGCAAGGTTACTTATCTTGCTTGAAGAATCCGTTCCAGAGCTTTTGATCTCGTCTAATCTTTATTAGATTTTCCTCATTGATTTCTTCAGTCTGCGGTATGAGTTGCGAATTCCAATGGGGGATGGCTTGGATGATCTGTTGATTCTCTGCAGTGTTTGGAAGGGTAATGCATTTGCTATTAGGGTCAGTGAATTTCAGATATTCATCTCCAAGTTTTTGGAAAAGTTGTTTCATTTTTTCAACAATCTTGTTTTCGGGTTGGTCTCGACTAGCTGCATATTCAAGAGCATCGGCAAACATAGCAATTGTTGATTGACGTTCAAGTCCTGCATCGAGAAGAAACAGGGTATTGTCTAATCCATCGTCATATTCGGCAAGTTCCTGACGCGTTGCTTCGTCAAGGGCCCTTCCTTCTCTGATTAGCGCAGCCGATGCATTGAGGAGATCTGGCTCGTCGGCTCCTTCCGTGTAGTCGCGGAAATTGTCCATAATGGCTTCCGCGGATTTCTTTAATCGTGAATCCTTATTGCAGACGATGTAGCATGCTTCATTGGGATGGAGATTCACATCATCAAGATAATCGCCGAATTTCTGCGATTCCTTGATCCAAGCTTCCCGCACGGGCCAGGGTTGTCCCTCTAAGGATTCAAAGGATTCTGCCGTGTCGGCAACAAGGCCATTCTTGAGGAGCTGAGCATATATCTCAGGGTAATGCTCAAGGTCTTGCTGATCCAGCTCGATGGATGAGGCGGGAATAGGACTGTCGAGTTCGAGTTCTTGGAGAAGCTGTATTTTCTTATCGCTCTTCAGAATGGTGGCTGGAATATTGATTGTATCTTCAGCGAGTTTTTCTTTATCAAGATTCTCGTCTGTATCGCCTTGTTCGAAAGAGTCATGTTTTTGGATCCAAGTGGTCATTGGGGACTCATGTTCGGTGAGCACGTCATGGGTGAAAGCCCACTGTAGGTTCGTCGGAGTGAAATGAACTGCATCGCATTCCATGAGCGCATCGATATAATCTTCAAAATGATCATCAAAAAGGGGAAGACGGGCAGACGGCGAGCATTTATCTAGCAGTGTATGGATAAGTTTTTCTGCATCCTCTTCTTCGCCGGCCTGTTGACGAATATCGTCAAGGATGCGGAATAAGTCATCAGCGATATTCTGGTCGGGCGAACAATCCAATGTATATTCATCTTCTGTCAGAAGGTCAAAATATTCCTCAAGATGCCCAAGCACGTTCGCATACACTGTTCTGCTGATGTGCATAATCGTGTTGAGTGCAGGAAGTCTATCGCAGCCGCTATATGAATCATCCTGATTATTATCTGACTGGCTTATGGTATCCAACGCGGTTTCAAGATTACCTCTTGAAAATACGTATAGGTTCTGTTCCACGCAGGGGTATCGCAATCCAGAACTTGAATCCTTATAACCCAGCTCGGAGAGGGAGTCTATTCTGACTTTCCCATCGTTGAGAATCTGGACTATAGGTTCAACGAGTGCCGGAGCGATATTGGAATCCCTGAAGATTGAGATGCTTCGCCAATGGTTCTGAAGAAAATCAGCTAGGTTACCGTCTACGGTGTATTGGATTTCTCTTGATAGATGATGGAACGCCACATCAAGATGCTGGCAAAGCATGTCAGTGCCTGTTGTTCCTCGTTGAGCTAGGAAGCTAAGTAACTTTTGGCTGCGGCTTGCCATCTTGTCGAGCAATGAGTTAGCTTTATCGTCAAGACGGTCCAGATATGCTGAAACGAATTCAGAGGTCTCGTTGTCCAATGGGGATAGCATCTCGATGATTTGATTAGTGTCCTGGACTACTTCAGAATCTTTATTCTGCGACAGCATGTAATGCAGCAGATCAATGTTCAGTATTCTCCGCTGGCTGAAAATCGTTTTGTCTCGATTTTTGATTCGACGGAGGACGTCTTTAGTGTCCTTGTTGTCAAGTTTGAATTGATAGTCAGGATTGTTGCCATCGATATGATGGAGAATAAAATTCAGTGCGTTCCTGGTTACTCCTTCATCTGTATATATTGTGGAATAGAGCATATAGTCCTGGCCGATCCATCCGTGTGAGATGAGTCGGTTCAGCAGAGAATTGTCTCCACCTAGTAAAGCATAAAGTTCTTGATTGTGACATGGTTTCGCCGCTTCATAGTGGGTAATAAATTCCCAGTCTCCTGACCGAAGTTTTTCGATCGTCAGTGATGTATTATTCTTCTCATCTATAAGATTTTTTTCTTTATCTTTTCGCCAGTCGGTGTCTAGTGATTTACCCATGATCCTTTTAAAAGTCTTTATTGTGGAGCTGAAATCAAATGATGGATTATCATAGTAACTATTGCGAAAAGAAATTCGAATGTTGATTCGATTGGTTTCTTTACAGCGAGAAATGTCGTCCCAGAGTTTCGGATCGTCGGCAGCATATGTATTTTGACTGTTGTTTGGAATATTTATATTAATTGATTGGCATCTATCTGCTTGCTGATTATTCAAATCGGCAAGCAGATAGATAAGGTCCGTTCGAAGCTCGTTAGCGTATTCTTCAGCGGCTCTGCCATTTGAGATTTCGTTGATTTTATATTTTAGATTTTTGTTTTTGTAATCTAATGCGGAAATATCTTCCTGTATTATCTCTCTTATTTCCTTATAGATGTGGTCAAGCCTGCTCCGGCCGTTCTGTAACTTTATGGCATCATCAAGGTAACAGTTCTTGTATATAAGGATTGCGAGCATCTTGACAGGGGACAGTCCAAGATTGGTCCTTTTCGGGTTAAGCAGCTGCTCTTTATAAACAATGAACTCATTGCGAATATTGATCCAAGTGCGTTTATCGGGAACTGCATCTGCAACGAGTTCAAGAAGGTTAATCATTTGAGGGTCATTCGCATCAAGAACATCTTCCAACGTTTCCGATGCGATTTGGCATGAATTGCTTGCCGAAACAAATGGCACCACTGGAATGATGAGGTCAAAGAACTTCGCGCGAGAGAAGGAATGAGCCAGAGCTTCTTTATTGCTCACCTGTTCGTCAGCCGAAACATATTGATTGCTGAATATCGCATCATGAATAGCGTATACGAACTGTATAGGTGTACTGGGCTGAGAATTCTTTTCTTCTGCGGAAGGAGAGAAATGCAATCGTTGACTGATTTTCTGGATTGTCGATTCTGTGTGTCGCAGCTTTGGGTCATTATTGAGAATCTGATTTAATTCGCGTAATGAATCAAAGATTTGAGCATCTTGAAAACGATCAAGATCTTCGAAAAATACAGTTCGGATGCCTGTCTTTTCAAAGATATATATGATCTCATCAAGATACTGATCGAAATAAGAGTCCGAGTTCTCCCCAAGAGTAATGCCTGCTGTTCCAACATCTATTTTGGCTAGATGGATGCGGGTGCCGAAATAATGGAATAGCGCGAACGTTGCTATTAGTAGCAGGCCAATTATGACGATTTCAGCAAGAATTTTGGTAATGCTTGTTGGGATTGGTAGCCAAGTCAAAAGTTCTTGAATGCGATTATAAGGCCATTTATGGATATCAAGAATAAACAGTAAAAGTGTTCCACAAGCAAGGGAGGAAAGTAGCTGCTTGCCTAGTCCGATTTCGTTCATCCTATGGAAATGCGATGCCGGAATCTTTTTCGGGTCTGTTCCATATAGAAGCTGCTTAATGATCTCTTTTTGGATGAGATTGGTTATGGATGAATCGTTAGAAGGTTTTGGGGAAGCACCGGATGGTTCTTTCGAAGCGGAACCATCCTTATCCGAGACGAAATCGGTTTTCTTATCATCCTGTTCCTTAAGCTGTGCAGCCAAAGGCGCCAGTGAGATCGTTCTGGTCGTATGAGGGCGTTCTTCCTCAAGGTCTTCAACGACTTTCTCAAGAATGCTGCTTTTTCCGGAACCATAGACACCTGATAGAGCTATGTTGTGTATCTTTGTATCCTCGCCCCGCAACGCCTTTTCAAGCCTCTTCACATAGGGTGAGTGGCTCGATTCGTCATATTGGGGGTATAGAGGCTTGAGCTCCGCTGTTTTGCTCGTAAGGTCGGAAGTGTTTTTGGAGTTGTCTGTGGAGTCCGCCTTGCTCTTCTCGGTCATATTGCACCAGTGTAGCTATATTCGGTGATTTACTCTCTTCTATCAAGGGGCTCGGTATTTGTATTCGCTGCATTACGTTGCGATGAGGAGGCGAGGGTTTAACAGAGTGATAATCGAAAAATGTAGATAATTACAAGTACCAATGAACAAAAGCGTGTGCGTGTCCAGCATTCATGCGGCAAATTGATGAAGCCCACCCCTAATGGCATACAATATATGCGAAAACATTGGGATTAAGAGCATATGGGGGAGTACATGGCGATGAAGCATGGCGCGCATTCGGAACGAGAATTGCTCTCTCCAGGCATGAGAGTTCTGGTTCGCGGCCAGGAGTGGCTTGTCGATAAAGTTGAGCCGAACAGCCTTGGTAATCACGCCGTCTCGTGCACCGGCATATCCGCTCTGGTACGGGACATGACGGCCACGTTCCTTGATGATTTGGACACAATCACGCCTGTCGATCCAGTGAGAACCTGTTTCATTCCCGACACCTCGGCAAGGGCCGCAAAATCGCACTTGTTTATCGAGAGTCTGCTGCGCGCCACAGCGCCGACTGATGCGAGGATTCATGTCGGCAACAAGGCCGCCATGGACTCCCTGCCGTACCAGCTCGTTCCGGCGAAGAAGGCGCTCGCCCAACCGCGCCAGCGAATCCTCATCGCCGATGCCGTCGGTCTTGGCAAGACCTTGGAGGCAGGCATCCTGATGTCGGAGCTCATCAAGCGCCGCAAAGGCCGCCGCATTCTCGTGGTAACGGCGAAAAGCATGATGGTTCAGTTCCAGAAGGAGATGTGGGAGCGATTCACCATTCCACTGATCAGCTTGGATTCCTCACGTGTCCAGCAGATTCGTTCTGAGATTCCCGCGAACGCCAACCCGTTCTCCTACTACGACAAGGTGATCATCTCCATTGATACGTTGAAACGGGACATCCAATATGGCGCGGCGCTTGATGCCTCGTATTGGGACATCATCGTGATTGATGAGGCCCAGAATGTCGCCGACCGTGCCGTCAACGGCCGTAGCGCGCAACGTGCCAAGCTTGCCAAGCGACTTGCCTCCCGTTCCGACACGTTGATTATGCTGTCCGCCACGCCTCATGACGGCCGCGCTCGTAGTTTCGCTTCGTTGATGAACATGCTCGACCCAACCACTCTGCCCGATCCGGAGCGGTACGACAAGAAGGATGTCGAACACCTGTACGTCCGCCGTTTCAAGAAGGACGTGATGGCCGAGGTGTCAGGCAGCTTCCCGGAGCGCAAGGTGACGCAGGAGAAATGCATGGCCACCGCAGCCGAGGAAGAGGCGTTCGATTACTTGACCAATATGAAACTCGTCATGGATATGCATCAGAAGAGAAGCAATTCCTTCCTGTTCAAGACGATGCTTGAGAAGAGTCTGTTTTCATCGCCGGCAGCGTGCATCAAAACCATCAACGAGCGAGTGAAGCGGCTTGCCAAAAAAGATGCGTCCGATCAGACCGGAGACATCGACAGGCTTGAAGGACTCAAGGCCGCTTTAGAGAAGATTGGTCCGATGCAGTTTTCCCGGTACCAGAGACTGCTGCAGCTTCTGCGCAGCGCCGATTACGGTTGGCATAACGGTGAAGACGCCGACGACCGTATCGTGATCTTCACGGAACGCATCGAGACGAAGAACTATCTCGAGGAGCACTTGCGGCAGGATCTCAAACTACCGAAGAAGGCTATCGTCTCCATGGATGGCGGCATGAGCGATGTGGAACAGCAGAAAATCGTCGAGGATTTCGGTACGAAGTCCTCGCCTATACGTATTCTCGTGGCCTCCGATGTGGCCTCTGAAGGTCTGAACCTGCACTATCTGAGCCACAGACTCATCCATTTCGACACTCCATGGTCGTTGATGGTGTTCCAGCAGCGTAACGGACGCATCGACCGTTACGGGCAGCGCGAACAGCCTGATATTCGTTTCATGATGATTAACTCGCATAATGCAAAGATTCAAGGTGATGCACATATTCTCGAGATCCTGCAGCAGAAGGAAGACCAGGCGCGTAAGGATATCGGCGATCCGTCCTTGCTTATGGGCAAATTCGATGTCGATCAGGAGGAGGATTTCACCCGCGAAGCGATTGAGTCCGGCGAATCGGCGGAGAATTTTGCCGCCAGACTTTGTATTCCTGATGAGGACATCGATCATTCGGACGAACGTTCCGAAGATGTCGAAACTGTGCCGGATGACGATGTTTTCGATCCATTGAGCTTTTTCAACCTCACTACGCCGGATGGTTCCGATACTACGAACACCGAGGAAATCAAGTCCGCGGGGGAGAACATGACTGGGAGTGCCGACGATGGCGGCATAGCCAATTCCTCTACGCTGATGTCGGATTATGAGTATGTGGATGAGGGGCTCTCCTGTGAGGAGTTCCGTCAGTCGGCTGGTCTCAAATCGAAACGTCAGCTGCGCGATGCCCATGGAGTTGTGGTGGAATTCCAAGAGGATAGCCCGTTGCGTGCGTGGCTGCGCAGACGTGTGCCGAACACGCAGGTGCTGCGAGACAACATCGCCGAATGGAGTGATGACGCGAGGTACTGCGAAGACCAAGCCAACGGTCTGCTGGCCCGTATCAACGATGAGTCATGGAGCCGGGTCCAATACCTGTGGGAATTGAACCCGATCACGGAATGGATCGGGTTGAAGGCCTCTTCGTTGCTATATCAACGTGACGAGGCTCCGATCATTGGCGTGACCAACGGAAACCTGCATACGAATGAGACAATCGTGCTGATGAACGGCATGGTCGCTAACAAGCACGCATCCCCGGTGATCGATGAATGGTTCGGTGCACGGTATCTCGATGGCGAATGTATGGGCATACTGCCTCTTGAGGAAGTGTGGCGTATCACCGGATATCGTGGGAACTTGATTCCGGGAACCACTGAACGTCGTTATGTGAATCGAGAGGATTCCGCGGCCAGCTCCGAACAGATAGATGCGGCACAGCTGCTGTTGGAGGATGCGGTATCGCGCGGCAAGAGCATGCTCAGCGATTGTGGTGAACAATATCGTGCGCAGGCAGATGAAGAAGTGACTCGGCAAATGGGCCGCATCGAGCATTGGTCCCATGCGCGCAAGGCGCTGTTGCAATCCCAAGGTAAAAACACCAAGGAAAACACAAAACAGGTTGATCGGATGCTCGAACAATACGCCGACTGGGTTCAGGACACATTGGACGCCTCCGGCGAACCGGTGATTCGCATTGCGGCCGCATTCGTAGGTAAGGAATAGAGGGGGAGACCATGGCGAAGGAACTGAACGAGACATTCCCAGGCATCGAGGCGGTCAACGACTTCTACACGCCGTACTACATGAAGGAATACTTCCCGGATGAAGTGAAGAATGCCTCCGCACCTTGGAAACAGCTTCCTCCTGAGAAACGCCCAGCGCGACTGCTGAAGGACATGCGCCAGTCGTTCACCGAAGTCATCAACAACAACGAGAACGATCTGTTTCCAGCTGAACGGGTACGGATTTTCATCGACGGCATGCTCGCCGCACTCGGCTATACGCAGGAGGGGAATCAAGCCAAAGACGAGGGATTGCCCGACCGGATTTCAGGGAAGTCTGTTCCTGTCTACTATCAGGTCAATGATTCCGATGGGGCTCCGCGCTTGCAAGTTCTGATGAGCCTGTCCGATAATGCGGAGGCAGGCGTTCTGGAAAGCCCCATCGAAGACGGCTCTGGCAAGGACGACACCTCCTGTGAGGAATATGCACGTATGCTGCTTGCCGATTTCGACGAGCCGGCACGGTGGATTCTTCTCATGGGGTTGCATCAGATAGCGTTGATCGACCGCTGTAAATGGAATGACAAGAAATGCATGCTGTTTGACCTGGACGAGATCTTCAGCCGGCATCAGGATCATGTGTATACGGCGATGGCTGTGCTGTTACGTCGTGATAGTCTCTGCCCGAACAAAGGTGACAGTCTGCTTGACACGTTTGATGACACGTCTGCGAAGAACGCGGTTGAGGTGTCTGACAATCTGCGTTCCGCGTTACGTGAATGCGTGGAGATACTTGGCAACGAGGTCATCCACGACTGGACCTGCAACAAGGGGCGGAGCATCGACGAAATCGACGCGGGCGACCTGACAGTGCAGGCGTTGCGATACATGTACCGTCTGCTGTTCCTCCTGTTCATTGAAGCAAAGCCGTCGCTCGGCTATGCGCCGATGAAATCCGACATCTACCGTACCGGCTATTCGCTGGACAGCTTGCGAGATATTGCGGAACAGATGCGTGGCCGCATGGATGAGGCTGGCGATTCCACCTATCTAGCGGACACCTTGCGTCGACTCGACGATCTGGTGTTCAACGGTTACCCGAAGACGGATGAGGATTTCAAGGGGTTGGCTGGCGAGGAAGCCATCAATGCGGTGTTTATGGTTCCGCCGCTCAAGGCACACATTTTCGATCCGGAGCGGACCGCGCTGATTGAACATGCCGCACTCCGCGACAGCGTGATGCTGCGCATCATAGACCTGATGAGCGTCACCAAGACGGGTAAAGGAGTCAAACGCAGGCAGCGCATCTCTTACGCGGCCCTTGGCATCAGCCAGATGGGTGCCGTGTATGAGGCATTGCTGTCCTACCGTGGTTTTATCGCCAAAGAGAGGCTCTATGAGGTCAAACGAGCCAAGGATTCCTACGACCCTTTGAAAGTCGGCTACTTCGTGCCGGAACGCGAACTCGTCAACTATTCGGAGAGCGAACGCGTTCGCTACCCGGACAAAAGCCCGCATGCCGGCGAGCTGCGCACCTACGAGCCCGGTACGTTCATCTACCGGCTTGCAGGCCGGGAACGTGAAACGTCGGCCTCCTTCTATACGCCGGACAGTCTTGCGCAATGCCTGGTGAAGTATGCGCTCAAGGAGATTGAGCCACGTATCCATCAAGCCACCGATATTCTGAGTCTGAAGATCTGCGAGCCGGCTATGGGCTCCGCGACCTTCCTGAACGAGACCATCAACCAGCTGGCCACCATGTATCTGAACCGCAGGGAGAAGGAGCGGGTTGCCGAGGAAGGACAGAAGGCGGCCATTCCCGCGGAACGCAGGCAAGCTGAACTGCAGAAGGTCAAGATGTACATCGCCGACCACAACATCTACGGCATCGACCTGAACCCCGTTGCAGTGGAATTGGGGGAAGTGTCCCTATGGCTCAACACCATTTGCGAAGGATCCTTCGTGCCATGGTTCGGAACCCAGCTGCAATGCGGCAATTCGCTGATTGGCGGCCGCCGCGTTGGATACTTGGAGTCGGACTTGTCCAGCAAAACCAAGAACCGCCACTGGTATGAGGTCGAGCCCAAGCATATCGGGTTCAACCAGAGTTCGTCATCTATCAAGCGCATCTACCAGTTCCTGACCGGAGATCCGGACATGTGCAAGTATGACGACAAGACCATCAAAAGCATAGAATCCGAACATCTGGAAACCATCAAGGCCTGGAAGAAGAGATTCGCCAAGAAGCCCTATTCCCAAACGGAGATTGGCCTGATGAGGGCGTTGTCAAAGACCGTCGACGAACTATGGCGCGGCCAGATCAAGGCACGTCGGCAATTGGAAAAGGCGACTCAAGACGATCTGATTATCTACGGGTTTGACGCGAACGCCTCCAAGAAGACTGCGAAGGCTTTGGAAAACCAGCAGAAATATGGGCAGGGCTCGCTTGGCTTCGAAAGCGAATACTTCCGTGGCAACAACCTCACCATCCGTGAAAAGGATGAGATGCTCCGCATTGCCTACCATTCGGAAAAGGCCGAGAACGCCAGCGAATACGCTCGCTTGAAACTTGCCATGGACTACTGGTGCTCGCTGTGGTTCTGGCCCATCGACCAAGCGGACCTGCTTCCCACAAGATCGCAGTACCTCACAGAAATGTCGCTGATTCTTACCGGCGAGGTTCCACAGGAAGAGGGATTCACGCTGATGTCGATGGATAACGATCAGCCCACGCTTATGGACACCATGGATGATAGTCATGAACGCGACTACATGTATGACCATACCGTGGATCTCGACGAGCTTTGCAGAGGTGACGGGGAACCTGCGCAAAGGCTTCGCTTGGTGAAGGAAGTCGCCAAGAAGCAGCGGTTCTTCCACTGGGAGCTCGAATTCGCCGACGTGTTCAAAGACGGCGGCTTCGACTTCATGGTTGGTAATCCGCCGTGGGTGAACGTGCAGTGGAGTGAGACGGATGCCGTTTCCGATGCGAATCCTTATTTTGCGATTCATAAGCTTACGGCTTCCGATTTGAGTAAGCGTATGGGTGAACTTCTAAAGAACTCACGTATACGAACTATGTATCTTCGGGAGTATGTGAATATTGCCGGTGCTTTGGCATTCTATGGTTCAGCGGGGAATTACCCGCTACTACAGGGACGAACCAATTTGTTCCGCTGTTTCCTGCCGAATGCTTGGAGCTATACGCGTGCGCAGAATGGCGTAAGCGCATTTGTCCATCCAGATGAGGTTTATGCGGACACGAAGGCTCCACTTCTTAGAAGAGAAATGTATCGTAGGATATGTAGCCATTTCCATTTTCAGAATAGACTTAATTTGTTTGCGGGCGTGGATAGCAATGCACAGTTCAGTCTCAATATCTATAGAAATAAAATTAATTCAAGCATTTCATTTGATTCGATTTGGAATTTGTATGCGCCGTCCACTATCGATGAATGCTATGCATCTGATGGTAGTGGGGACGTACCGGGAACTAAAGATGATAATTGGAATTGGGAGGTAAAAGGCCACAAGAATCGTATTATCCACATTGAGGAATCCGAGCTTAAAACTTTTGCATTGTTGCTAAGTGAACAGGGGACAAGTTCGTGGAGAAACACCCCGCTTGTTGCTGTGCATGCGCAAGAGCTTTTTGATGCAATTTGTAAAATGGCAAGTGTATCTCGTTGCTTACGTGATTATGGGGAAGACATAACTTATTCGAGCATGTGGAATGAAACTAACGCACGTAAAGACGGTACGATATGTGACGAAGTTCATTTTCCCAGTGTCGATGAAAAAATAATTTATTCCAGTCCATTCCTTGGCGTCGCCAACCCCATTATGCAAGGTGCGAAAAGAAATTGGAAGACGAGGAATGACTATGATTTGCTTGATTTGATGGAGGTAAATGATTCGTTTGAGCCGAGAACGAAATACAGACAAGCTTGTACCGATTTTGAGTACCAGCAGAGACTCCCGAAAATGTCTGACGGAAGCAATTTCGATGCTGTTTATCGCCTCGCATGCCGTCGTATGGTTAATTTAGTTAGTGAAAGGACGCTGCAAGCGTCCTGTGTTCACCCAGGCGCAGCCTGGGTGAACACCATAACAGGTTATGGTGTGCACCCAGAGCGCTACGCGTTGCTCGCGCTCATGAGCGGCCTTGAAGCCGCCCTGCCGTACGATTTTCTCGTACGCTCTATCGGCAAAATGGATATTCATAGCTCAACGCTGCAGCTTTTCCCAGTTCCGGAAAGCGTCCTCGCTCCCGAAATCCGTCTCCGAGGTCTACTGCTCAACTGTCTGACCAAGCCGTATGCGGATTTGTGGCAATCCTGTTGGGACGAGTCATACACGTCTATGAGCTGGGCGAAGAATGATCCTCGACTTACCACCGATACGTTCACCTCATTGACAGGCGAATGGGAATGGCATACGCCATTACGCACGGACTATGAACGCCGGCAGGCATTGGTGGAACTGGACGTGCTGGCATCCATGGCGCTCGGTATTACCCTGAACGAGCTCATCGACATCTACCGCCTGACCTTCACCGTGCTGAGTGGCTACGAGGATGACACTTGGTACGACGCGAATGGTCGTATCGTGTTCTCCAAGAAGAACTATGGTGATCTGACTTTCAAACGTCCTGATTTCGAGAAGATCAAGAATGCGCCTGCGGGCAAAGTGTTCACCCGCACCATCATGGACGACACCCAGCCGGGTGGGCCACGTGAGCGAACCATCGAATACGTGGCGCCGTTCGACAAATGCGATCGCGTAGAGGATTACAAAACCGCGTGGAAGTTCTTCACGCAGAAGTACGGAGATGCCAAATGATTCCCATGGTGCTTGCACGGCATATCCAGTCTGGACTCGCCGATTACGTGGAGACTACGTTCCCCATGACCAATATGCCGTTCCGCGGCTCCATCCGCAAACTCGCCCATCAGGAGGGCATGCTTTCCCAGGAGCCGTTCGTATCGGTCAAACTGCCGTTTCGTGTGGTCGGCAAACATGCGGAATTCCCGTTCCCATGCCTGCACCCCACGTACCGGCCATATGCGCACCAGATGCGCGCATTCGAACGCATCTCCGCCGGTGAATCCACACTGGTGGCCACCGGCACCGGCTCAGGCAAGACCGAATGCTTCCTGTACCCAATCCTCGACTACTGTTATCGGCAGCGCAGGCTCGGACTCAAGGGCATCAAAGCCATCCTCGTCTATCCGATGAACGCCCTCGCCACCGACCAGGCGAAGCGACTGGCAGAACTCATCCACAACAGTCCGGAACTGCGCAACAACGTGACCGCGGGCATGTATGTGGGCCAGATGAGCCAAGGCGGCAGCGACAAGGACAACCACGCCATGACCGCCACCAACATCGTGACCAGCCACGATGAGCTGCTCAAAAACCCGCCGGACATCCTGCTCACCAACTACAAGATGCTCGACTACCTGCTGGTGCGCCCCAAAGATTCCCGGATCTGGGACAACAACGATCCGGACACGCTCAAATACTTCGTCGTGGACGAATTGCATACTTTCGACGGCGCGCAGGGCACCGACTTGGCCTGCCTGCTGCGCAGGCTCACCGACAGGCTGAACACCACCAGCGACGATATGTGCTTCGTTGGCACGTCGGCCACCATGGGCACCGAAGAGACAGTACGTGACGTCTGTGAGTATGCCAGCCAAATCTTCAACACCACGTTCACGCCGGAATCCGTGGTGACTGAGGATCGTCTTCGCGTTGACGAATTCTTCGTCACCAGCGACTATAACGACACCATGCCTACTGCCGCGCAGGCCGATCGGCTCATCGAACTCGAAGAGGACGTCGACCCCGGTAAATACCTTGCCTATGCGGCCCAAGCGTGGCTTGACGACGCCCCCACAGAGCCGGTCTCCGCGGACAAGGCACGCATCCGGCTCGCCGAATCCCTGCGTCATTCAAGGTTCCTGGCCAGCCTGTCCTCGCTTATCTGCGACGAACCTCAGCGAATCGATCGCAAACTGCTGGACAGGCTCGCCATCATGGATGCAAGGTTCAACGCCTTGCACCCACGCCAGCAGAAGGCCTGTGTAGACGCGCTGATAGCGCTCGTCTCCCGCGCTCGCAACGGTTCGGAGGGGCACACACGTCCGTTCCTGAATGTACAGGTGCAACTATGGGTCAAGGAACTTGGCCGCGTGGTTGCCAACATCACCCCGCAGGAAGGGAGCATCGACTACCGTCCGGTCGTCGAACTGTCCAAAGACGACCTCAAGACCCGCATGCCGGTGATTAACTGCCGTGATTGCGGAGGGACCGCATGGATTGGGCTTGCCGGCAAAGACGGCGGTATCAGCATGGGTGACCCACGAACGTTCTACAACGAGTATTTCGCCTACCATGCCGACAATGCGTTGGCGACTTTGCAACCCTGCACCATGGATTATGTTCTTGACCCGCATGCCGACAACGGAGCCATGGTCTGGTTCTGCAATGCATGCATGAAGGAACAGGCCGTAGAACATTTCGAATCCACGGAACGTGAATGCCCGGCCTGTGGAGAGCAGCGCATACCCATGGTCGCTAGGGGCATGGAGCTTGTATCCGGCAACCGCAAACACTATCAGTGTCCGTTCTGCGGCAGCGAACAGGACATTGCCATGGTCGGTGTGAGAACCACCACGCAGGTCAGTGTGATGCTCACCCAACTTTCCGGAGACTCCTTCAACGACGATAGCAAGGCCATCGTGTTCTCCGACAGTGTGCAGGACGCCTCCTACCGAGCCAGCGTGTTCAACTCCCGCACCTGGCGATTCGCCCTGCGCAACTCCGCCATGGACTACATGCGCGAGGAACACAAGGACGGCGTTTCCCTCGCCGAATATCTCAACAGCCAGAACGACTACTACCATCGCCGCTATCCGGACGACAACGAATACATCGTGCGATTCATCGCGCCGAACATGACATGGATGCGCGAATACGAAGCCGTATTGCAAGGCAATCCCGCAGGGCCCGGCCGGCGTCAGCTGCTCGATTGGATCGAGCGCAGACTCCGACTGGAATCGCTGCTGGAATTCGGCATGCGCTCCCGTACCGGACGTACGTTGGAGAAATCCGGCTGCGCCGCAATAGCATTCGACCAGATTCTCCTGAAACGTGTGGCACAGACCGTTGCCGAACGTTGCCATAACGAGATCGGATTGCACGAGAATTCCATCATGGAGACTGACTGGCTCCGACTGATTATGGCGTTCCTCGACCAGCTGCGCACGAAAGGCGCGTTTTTCGACGTGACCTATGACCAGTTCCTGCAAAACGACGGCAACAAGTTCCTGCTTTCCAACACGAACATCAAATGGATGCCCGGCATGTACGCGGATGGTATGCCCTATTTCCTGTCGGACAAGGAGCCAGTGCGCAAAGGCGTTTTCAATACCCTGAATTCGCCGGCATACCGTCAGATCGTCGACCGGTACCTCACCGACGGCGCCCTTGAAGGCGACATCCACCACGAGCTGTTGGGAATCGTGCTCGAAGAGTGCATAGCAGCAGGATTCATCACGCAGCAACGTTATCCAAGCATGAAAATGGAACGCACCGTGTACGGGCTCAACGAGTCCGGCTGCATGGTCAGTGGCAAGGTAACGCAGTTGATCTGCGACATGTGTGGACGGAGCTATTCGTGCGCTACGCAGAACCTTGACGCGTGGAACGGAGCACGTTGCCGTATCCGCAAATGCCCGGGCAGACTGGTCTCCGGCACTCCCGAAGCCGAAGCCCTGGAATTGCGCTACTATGGCAAGCTGTACTGCGGGGAGCCAGCCGATCGCATCCACGCTGCCGAACACACGGGGCTGCTCAATGGCGATGACCGTGCCAAGGTCGAAGAGGAATTCAAGCGCAAGAACCGCAAGCCCGGCGACGTGAACGTGCTCGCCTGTACGCCGACCCTGGAGATGGGCATCGATATCGGAGACCTCTCCACAGTGATTCTCTCGTCAATTCCGCCTACCCAAGCCCAGTACATCCAACGTGCCGGTCGTGCAGGGCGACGTGACGGCAACTCCTTGGTGCTGGCGGTGGCCAATACCAAGGAACACGACACGTACTTCTACCAGCGTCCGAAAGATATGCTTGGAGGCGCGGTGAACCCGCCGCACATCTTCCTCGACGCGACCGCAGTGTTGGAGCGTCAGCTCACCGCTTACGCATTGGATCGTTGGGTGCATGCCATGCTGGATGCCGGCAGCGAACCGGCCGATGTGGTACCCGACAAATTGAAAAACTGTTTGGATAATGTCAACGGCAGCGGCTCCAGCGGGTTCCCGGTGAATTTCCTGAACTGGACAGGCCAACATTCCGGCGAACTGCTCGACGGATTCGGAAGAATGTTCTCATTCTCCGAGGAACTCCGAACGCAGCTCGACGGATTCGTACGCGGTACGGAAGATGGCAGCACCATGGCCAGACGCGTCTACGATGTGTTCCAAAAAACCAACGATACCGTCAGAACGCTGGAATCGCAGAAGAGCGCTGCGAGGCAGCTGCTCGACGAGCTCAAGAAGAAGCCCTCCGACTCATCGTTCGAAGAGCAGCAGCGCGAATGCGAAGATGAGATTCACAATCTTGGCCGCATCGTCACAAGCATTCTCAACACCAACACGTTCAACTACCTTTCCGACGAAGGCATCCTGCCCAATTATGCGTTCCCGGAAACCGGTGTGACCCTCCACACCATCCTCAAAGAGGACAAGGAACCGTCCGATGCGGCACACGGAATCGAGCCTGCCGCGCAGGACAAGACGAAACGCAGGGGGAAGGCCACGCGTGATTTCGTGCGCCCGGCGGCCACGGCCATCACGGAACTGGCGCCGGGAAACACGTTCTTCGCGGGCGGACGCAAATACAAAATCAGCCGCGTGCTATGTTCGAAAGGCGGTGCCGACGACGAACTGGCAATGTGGCGCCTATGCCCGAACTGTTCGCACGCGGAACCCGCCTCCAGCACCGAGAACCTCGCCAGCTGTCCCTCCTGTGGGTCAATGCAGTGGGCCGATAACGGCCAGAAAAGGCCGATGCTGCGCATCGACACCGTCATATCCGATGAGACCTACAGCGAAAGCCTGATTGAGGACACCTCCGACAGCAGACCCAAGACTCAGTTCCTGAAGAATACGATGGTGGACATCGATCCGGCGGACATCCAATCGGGATGGCAGTTCAAGGGAATCACGAACTTCGGATTCGATTACACGCCGCAGGGTACAGTCCGTGAAATCAACTTCGGACAGGTTTCTGATAGGGGAGCCTCGGTGGAAATCGCCGGTAGCAAGGAGATACGTAACGGTTTCAACGTGTGCCTGAAATGCGGCGCGTTGCTCGGCGAGCGCGAATCACGGCACGCCTACTTCTGTCCGGAACGCAAGAAGGCGCAGGAACAGCAGTTGGAGCAATCGGAGCGGAACGGCACGTGCCTGTTCCTATACCGTGAGGTCAAATCGGAAGTGCTACGTATGCTCGTGCCAGGGCTTGCCGATGCCCAAGGTGCGGACGGTGCTGCGGAGTCGTTGACCGCCGCAGTGATGCTTGGGCTGCGTGAACGCTTCGGCAACGTGGAACATCTACAGGCGACACTCATGAACGAGCCGTTGCCGGATAACTCCGGACTGCGCAAAACCTATCTTGCTCTATATGACACAGTGCCCGGAGGAACTGGCTATCTTAAGCAGCTGTCCGATCCGGATACGATGTTCGAGGTGTTTTCCAGGGCAAAGGAAGTCATGGAGCATTGCGAATGTGCAAAGAACGGCGGCGACGGGTGCTACAGATGCCTGTATGCATACAGACAAAGCCAGGACCTGAAACTTATTTCCCGTAAGACCGCGCTGGCGATGCTCACGGGCATCCTCGACCCGGCCAACAAACGCAGTCGTGTGACAACCGTTTCGAAGATCAACACGAACAAACTGTTCGACAGTGGACTCGAACAGCAGTTCATCGAAGCTCTCCGGTGCATGCATGCCCATCCCTTCGCGGAATCCGACGATGCCAAGGGACGTCGTGCCATCGTCAAGGACGAATTCATCAATAGCAAACCTGGATATTCCATCACCGTGAACGGAAGCGTGTGGAGCGTCGAGCCACAAGTCGCGTTGGGGCCGGCCGATGGGGTCGCGATTCCCTGCAAGCCTGATTTCGTGCTGACGGTCAGCAATATCGATGAATCTGGTGACGTGGTTGAGCATGACGGAAGGAAGCCGGTTGCCATCTTCACCGATGGCCTGCAATACCATGCAGGCATCGTCGCCCAGGATTCCCTGAAGAGGGAAGCGCTTCGTCAGGCAGGCTATCGCATATGGTCCTTGGATTATGACGATGTGATCGGATATGTGCAGGGCAAGGATGTGGCGCAGCTCGCCGATCCGATGCTGGCACCCAAGTCCATGCCGTCTCCGGTGGCTTACAAGAGCACGATTGGCAAGAGGACTGACGAATTCAACCCCAGCGAAGTTTCGGCAATGGCCATGCTGGAATATTATCTCGCGGAACCGGATGCCGAACGGATATTCGCCATCCAAGCGCTGGCAATGAGCTATGCTCTGAATCCGCGAAACAAGAACGTTGAACCTCAGGCCGTGGATATGCTGCATCGGAATGAAGCGTTGCACGGCGAGAACGAATCGACATTCATGATTTGCTCGTCCTGGAATCCTTCGAACTGCACGAGACTGAAATTCCAATCCGGTTTGTGCATTGGAGAGGATATGCGGACCACCGAACCCCACGTCGGCATGGTGTTCTCGGACATTCAACGTGATGCCGCGAAAGCAAAGAACGATGATTATAATCCGTTGGATGCTTTGGACGAGAACGAGGCAGAGGCGTTCAAAACGCAGTGGGCAGCCTTCTGGCATTTTGCGAACGTGATGCAATTCTCGGAATACTTCCATGCTATCGGTGATGCTGCGCTACGTGACGAATCCATGTACGAGCCGCTTCGCAACGGCCTGCGGAACGCTCCTGATCTGCAGAAAGACAATGATTCCGAATGGAACGATATTCTGGCGGATCCGACCTACGTGTATTGCGCGGATGAAACCAAGGAGGTCGTCAAACGGTTTATTGAGTCTGACATACCGGCACCGGATGCACTCGGATATGAGCTGCTGGACGAGAACGAGGAAATCATTGCGCAGTCAGAGCTCGCATGGGAGGATGGGAAGATCGTGTTTTTCCCGTCCTACGACTTGCAATCCGACCGAGAGAACGCCGACGAATTCGTCAAGCGCGGCTGGACTATCATTACGGAAAACAACGATGACCTTGACAAGGTGTTCGCTTCATTGACGGAAGGCATGGAACGCTGATGGCAGATATACGTACGATGAACAAACCCGTGGTCGCACTCGGCAGCGATCTCATGCGCAGCCTGCTCGAGCTGCCTAAGAAAGCGCAGAAACATGCCACGACGTTTCTGACAAAATTCCAGGCGAATCCTCGATCATCCGGAATCAATCTGGAACGAATCGCCAATGCGGCGGACGAAAAACTGTATTCCGCGCGCATCGACCAGCGATATCGCGCCATCATCGCTTTCCAGAAAAGCAGCAACGTGTACGTTTTGCTGTACGTTGGAGACCACGATGACGCTTACAAATGGGCGGAAACAAAGCGAATCAGCGTCAACCCGAATACGAGGGCCATCCAGCTGTACGATATGGCTCCTCAAGAGGAAATCGACGCAGCGATGCATGAGGATTCCCAAAACAAAGTTGGATGGGGGAGCGTTGCCGCAAACGCGCCCCAATCAGATTCCGCTGCGTCGGAATCTGTTCCCCAGCCCACGGAAGACCATGCCGGCACGAATCACGGAATAGCTTCAGCTATTGCAACTTCAGCTGTGACGGACAAGACGCCGCAGATGCCACAGCAAGCTCCCGAACCTCATACCGGTCCGCTTCCAGACACTTATCGGGCATTGACAGATAATGACATGCGCCGGTTCGGCGTACCTGACATGTATGTGCCAGTCATGTGCACGAGAAAGACGTGGGAAGCGTTTGAACGGTGGGGGGCCAGGCTCCCAAAGGATGCTTTCATGTACCTTACCTTCGTTGCTGAAGGACTTCCCAAGTCCGAGGTCTTCGGACTGCTCGATGAAACCGAAGGCAAGACCAGCGACAGGCTGGGGCTGGAGCAGCAGATGTCTGCCTCGTCCATCGAATCTGGTGAAGAGGCCGATCCGGAGGACTTCCGTGCCGCCCTGTCAAGCTATGCATCGCAGCAGTCTTTCGTGGTCGTGCAGGGAGAAGCGGATCTCAAACGTATTCTGGATGCGCCGCTGGAACAGTGGCGTGTGTTCCTGCATCCATCGCAGCGTCTTTATGTGGAACATGATTACCATGGTCCGTTCCGCCTGCTCGGCGGTGCCGGTACGGGAAAGACCGTGGTGGCCATGCATCGCGCGAAACGTCTCGCTGCAAGACTGCTGAGAAGCGGTAGCCGTCAGAAAGTGCTGTTCACCACATACTCGCGTAATCTTGCCACCGATATTGCATCGAACCTGAAACTCATCTGCACGCCAGACGAATTCAATACCATCGACGTGGTCAATCTCGACAAGCTCGTAAAAGATCTGCTGACGGGGCATGGCTATTCCGGTGAGATTTGGTATGACGGTATCTCCGACTATGGCAACGATCTTGACACCGCGTGGCGTAAGGCTATCGCGTCCATCGGCGTGAACGATCCGAAACTCACGGTTTCTTTCTTCAAAAGTGAGCTCAGCCAAGTGATTGTGCCGCAGCAGGTACGGAATGCTGCCGATTACATGCGCGTGCTACGCAAGGGGCGTGGCACGAGACTGAACCGAGCCCAGAAGCTTGTCGTATGGAAAGTTGTGGAAACGTATCGGCGCATCATGCAGGCGAACGACGCATATGATGTGGACACAGCCATGCAGAACGTCGTGTCGTTGCTTACGCAGGGTGATGCGCCGAGGAAATATGCGCATGTGGTGGTCGATGAAGGGCAGGATTTCTCTGTGCCGGCATACCGTGTGATTCGTGCTCTGGTGGATGAGGGAGACAACGATATCTTTATCGTCGGCGACGCACAGCAGCGCATCTACGGTCATACTGCGGTGCTGTCGAAATGCGGCATCCGTATCCAGGGACGTGCCCGCAAACTGCGGATCAATTATCGCACCACCGAACAGATTCGTAGCGCCGCCGACTCCATTTTCCGTAGTTCCGGCGCCGATGTCGCGGATTCGGTGTTTGCGGCTGTTCGCGGCATCGGAGATGCTTCGCCGGCCACAACGTTCGATGACCTGGACGGAGGGGAGAGCCCGACCGGCGACAGCCGGTCGCTGATGAGCGGTCCCGTTCCTGAAACGCGGCGATTCGCCTCTCAAGCGGATGAAATGGATGCCGTCAGGGAATGGATTTATGAATTATGTGGTCCGGCGGAAGATACGGTCGGCGACGAGTCCGATGGCGAGCGTGTCGATCCGCGTAACGTATGCGTGGCGGCGAGAAGCCGCTACTGCATCGACCAGTGGTCTAAGACGCTTGATGACGGCTTGCCGTATGGCGTGTACCAGCTTGGTAGGGATGCAGAAAACAGGCAAAGGCAAGGAATTCGCGTCGCCACCATGCATCGAGTCAAAGGACTGGAATTCGACTATGTGGTGGTAGTCGACGTGAACGATGGTGTATGCCCGCCGAAGCCCGCGCTGCAATCTGCCGGTGCCGATCCGGCTGCGTTGAACGAAATCTACAGGGAGGAACGAAGCCTCATTTACGTAGCCATGACACGTGCAAAAAAGGGTGTGCTGCTAACTGGCGTCTCGGCGCATGTGAGGTAAGGGAAGAGGAGCACCATGGACGCTGGCAAGAAAATCCTGCTGGATTTATTTACCGGTTCGCTTCGGTTCGTGGTTCCGGTGTATCAGCGCAGATACTCATGGGGCGAAGCACAGTGCCAGCAATTGTGGGCCGACATCGTAACGGCTGGCAGGCATCCTGAGAGAACGCATTTCACCGGGTCGATCGTATGGATGCAGGAAGGTGGCATCGGTCCGGATGGTGTCAGCCGATGCCAGCTCATCGACGGCCAGCAGCGCCTTACCTCCGTGACCCTGCTACTCATCGCACTTGCCGAATACGCCTGCGAACACCCTGAGAACCTGCGATTCTCCGCAGACATGCTCATCGACCGTGGGTATCTTGTCGATAAGTACGCAACCGGCGAAGGCCGGTACAAGCTGACGCTTTCCGGTGATGATAGGGAAGTGCTGCGCAGCATGTGCGACCATGTGGTCGCCCCCGATCGCCCGAGCCATACCGATACGGGTTCCCGGTTGGAAGCGAATCTTGATTTATTCCGTTCGCTGGTCGCGGCCATCGACGATGCGAACGTGGTATGGAACGGTCTGCAGCGCCTTGAAGTCGTGTCCGTCACCCTGGATCAGGGGCGTGATGAACCTCAATTGGTATTCGAATCGATGAATTCCACCGGGCTTGATCTTGAGACTTCCGATCTGGTACGCAACTACATGCTCATGGGGTGCCCCATGGCCGAGCAGAACACCTTGTATGCCGATTACTGGCTGCCTATGGAGCGTACTCTCGGCAATCTCTCATTCGATGCGTTCCTGCATGATTGGATGGTCGTCACGCTGAAAAAGCCCGTGCCCAAAGGCCGCGCCATGTATTCGGAGTTCAAGCGTTTCGCAGCTAGCAGCTCCCTGCCGCGCATGGAGCGCACGCGCGATCTTCTCGAGAACATGCTGGAATATGCCAGGTATTACGCCGCTATCAAGGGCATTGCGGCTGCCGGCAGCGGCGACATGAACGTGGATCGTCGGCTCGAATCGATCCAAGACCTGGACAGCACGGTTACGGATCCATTGGTTATGTACATGTTCGCTGCGTGGAAGCACCATCGCACAAACCGCGACGGATTGCTGCGCATGCTCGCGGATCTTGAATCGTATCTGTTCCGCAGAATGGTCTGCTCGGTGTCCAGCAACGGATTGAACAAACTTGTCCCATCTCTGATAGCCAAACTTGAATCAGCCGAACATGATTTGGCCGAAACCTTTGCCGCGCTGCTGCTCACCGAAACCGCCAAAGCCACGCGCATGCCCACGGATGAACAATTCAGGCAGGCGCTGCTCGGCGAGGATCTGTACCGCCCGGCTCCGCGCTGCAAACATCTACTCGCCGGATTGGAGAACCATAACCATCCCAAGGATCCTCGATCCTTCAGCGAATACACCATCGAACACATCATGCCGCAGAACGCCATGGCGCATGCCGAATGGCGCAACATGCTCGCCGACCCCGACCGATTCCCACTGCTGGTGAACAGTCTGGGAAATCTGACATTGACCGCATACAACTCGGAACTTTCCGACGGAACGTTCCGAGCAGAAGAAAAACCGCATGATTGGCGGATATGACAGCGAATACCTGTCCATCTCCGCGGAACTGCACGATGCTTCGCAATGGGATGAGCAGGCGATCGCACAGCGAGGTGCCCGGCTTGCCGATCTCGCATTGCAGGTGTGGGCACGCCCCACAGCGGGGGAAGAGGTTATGCAGACTCTGCGCAATCGGAATGCGAACCAGGGGGAACGCGAACAGAATGCCGTTGATTTCGCTGATCTATGCAAACGGGGCATTCTTGCAGCTGGAGCCGCGCTGGAAAGCCGGTATGCCGGCATAACCGCCACGGCGACCGTAACCGAAGACCACCGCATCCGCCTGTCCAACGGCGAAATATTCGGCAGCCCATCCGGCGCATTCCGCCGCGCCAGAATGCTCGAAACCGGCGAGGACAAGCAGATCAACGGTTGGACAGTGTGGAAAGTCGCGGACGGCAGAACCCTGGACGAACTGCGGCAAGTCAGCGGTAATATCTCGTTGCGGCGCAGCTTCTGGAATGGCCTGTACGAATATGCCGCAACACGAGCCGACTTTGTTGCTGTATACGGCTACCCATCCGGTCGCAAGACGAACAGCGATACATGGACCAGCTTCGGAGTGGGATCGGGTTTCTGCCACCCGGATGGGGCGTTGAATATTCGAGGCGGCTATATTACGGTCGACCTGTATTTCACCGACACGTTCCAGTACGCGAAACTCTACAGCATGAAGGATTCCGTTGAACGGATGCTGTCTGATTTTGGCGCGGTGACCTGGGATGAGCCGGATGCCGACAAGAAGAACCGCCACCTTTGGGTGCAGCATGATGTGGATTTCTCCGGCGACATGACGGACGCCTACCAATGGATGACAGACGGACTGCTCGCCATGCGCAGCGTATACGATCTGCTGGTCTGATTACTTGATCTGCAACGTGTTCAGCACTGTATAGAATGAGCATAACCGTTCGAAACGAGACCGCCATGAAATACGGAATGAGAAAACCCAGCTGGAAGAAGAGCCTGTCCGCGCGTACGAAAGGCCGTGCCACCCGCGCGGTCAAGAAAGCGTTGATTCCCGGCTACGGCAAGAAGGGTATGGGCTGGCTGCATCCCAAGCGCAAACTGTACAGCACGGTCTACAAGAAGACCACGTTCAGCCTGTTCGACCTGTTCAAGTAATCGGTAATCGGGTAATCGCTAGAACAGATCATCATGCGATCCGGTGCGTGTGAGCACGAGTTGCAGCTCCTGCTTCTCCACGCGGTAAATGACGAGCCAGTCACCCTCGATGTGGATTTCGCGGTATCCCCTCCAGCTTCCGGTCAGCTGATGGTCGCGGTATTTTGTGCTGAGCAACTGTTTGTCTTGGGCCATGAGCGTGTCGATGGCCTGTCTAAGCTTATCGGGATTGTAATGCTTTTTAAGCAGAGCCTTGAAATCCTTTTTGAATTGCGTTGTGCGGAAAACCGATCTAAGCATCCAGCAGATCCTTCATCAACGCATCCGTGCTGGTGAAGGATTCTCCGTCATGGGTTTCCGCTTGGCGGCGTGCCTCAATGCTGGACGGATTGTCCCTGGTGATTTTGAAAGGCATGCCGTTTTCGCGGATTGATTGGCGCAGAAAGATGTTGATTGCCGTTGACAGATCCATGCCCATATCGGCGTACAGTTCCTTTGCCTCTCGTTTGATCGCTGGATCAGTGCGGAAACTAATCGTCGCAGTGTCGCTCATAGTCGCTCCTCATCATGTGAAGGTAAGCAATTACAAAGCAATTGTAATGCAGATGTCATGCTGTTGTCCATACATCAGATCCCGCCATGCGGGCATTGCGCAGGGCGGGATCTGATGCTTCCTTGTTGCTGCCGTAATCGCCGGCGGCACTCAGACAAGCATGGTTTCGATGTTGTTGCCCTCCGGATCATGTACGAAAGCGGCGTAATAGGTCGGGCCGTAGTTCGGGCGCGGGCCAGGCTCACCATTGTCGGTGCCTCCATTGGCAAGGCCGGCCTCATAGAACGCCTTCACGGCATCGTTGTCGGTGGCCTGGAACGCCACATGAATCGGGGCGACGGCATCGCCCTCGGCAGCGGTGCTCACCCACACAGCGGAACCATCCTCGGCCACGAACGCCTGAACGCCCGGGAACGCCGGTCCCTTGCCGTAGCCCAGCGGAGCCAGAGCGGCCTCGTAGAACGCCTCTTCCTTCTCGAAATCCTCCACCTTGACGGTCACGTGGTTGATCATGCCATGTCCTTTCATTGCCCATTGCCCATTGCCATGGCCTTCGCAGGCCCTCACGCCCATATCGTAGAGCACAATAATGCACGGCGGAAGAACGCATAACAATGTGCCTTAGTTACCGCCAGGGAACTCTTGGGCGATTCCACCACTGACCCAGCCAACGCGCTGCCAAATATTCGTGCACGGCGTGTCGAATTCGTCACTTCAATGACCGCTATGCCACATACCGCGTCTATGCTTCGGGAAAGGGTGATCAACGTTTTGGAATCCATGCTGGCAAGCGTTGCGGTCATTCCTGCAATGTGAATTGGAAGGGACCATCCGCCACGGAACCGACGCGCATGCGGGCGCCGAACCGTCCCTCACGCACGGGGACATCGCCCGACCGCAACGCTTCATTGAAACGGATCCATATCAGATTCGCATGCTCATCATCGGCATCATGAGATACCAGCTGCGGCCTGCCGACCGCGGAACGCCGCAACGTGGTGAGCGGCTGTGGAATCGACAGAATCTCGCCGTGCATCTCCTGAACAGACAGCGACAGTCTGCCCTGCGGACCATCGAAACAGCGTAACGTGAGCACACGATGCGCCATCCGTGCAAGCGTTCCCTCGTCATCATCGGGCTCCACTTCGACGGTCAACACCAATCCAGGCCCGATCTGCGCCATGTCGAATGTCGGATCCGGTGTGCCCAACTCGTTCAATACGATGGCGCTCGCCTCGGACACGCGTTGCAGGGAAACTTTCATAACGACCAAGTGTACGGCAGCGGATCGGACGACCGTCGCATGGAAAAAACGGCTGGACGCCGGTAGATTGGGGTGTTATCTACCGGCGTCCAGCCGTTTTTCCACGAGTCGGATGGCGTCAGCTCTTTGCGTCGAACTTCTGCGCTTCCGGCACGGAGCCCAGCGATTCCTCGTTGTTGTTCCATTCGGTGGACCAGCCGTCCACGAACGCGCTCTGCACCTTGTCCCACTTGCCGGTGCCCTGTGCGTATTCGACCAGCGCGGAGGCGATGTCGTCCTGCCACTGCTGATCCGGAATGGTGAAGCTACGCACTTCGGTCTTGCCGTCATTGCTGTAGGCTCGGGCAGCCTCGGTCAGAGGATTGTCCGGCTGGTAGTCATCGGTGAACGTGGTGAATGGCACGGAGAATCCCATGTCCTTGGACAGGATCTTCTTGGCCTCGTTGTCGGTGATCATCCACTTGATGAAGTCGAGCGTGGCCTTCTTGTCCTTTTCGGAGGCGTTCTTGTTCACCGCCCAGCTCGCGTCATACACTCCTACGGGGCCGCAATCCTTCTCGCCCTTGATGCCCATGTAGTAGGGGAGCATGCCCAGGTCCTCATCGGCCACGTCATTGCCCTTGATCTGCGAATACGCCCACACGCCGTTCGGGTAGAACGCCACCTGGCCGAGCGCGAATTCGGAGGTCACGTCATCGTAGGTCTTGGAGCTCACCATGCTTGCCTCGGTTGGGCTGGTCTTGAGCTGCAGGTCGAACATGTCCTTGTAGTTCTTGAGATACGTGCCCTTGATGGTCTTCGAGAACGTGGTGTTCGCGTCCCGATACTCGTAGTAGAGCGGCAGACGCGTCATATGCGCAGCGAATCGGTACGTGTCGGAGGCATCCAAGCCCGGGGTGGCGAACGCGCCGTCGACGCCGAGGTCGTCCTTGTGCTGCTCGATGGATTCTGCCACCTGCTTCAAGGTCTTGTAGTCCTTGATGTCATCGGCGGACTTGATCACCGCGTAGCTCTTGGAGCAATAGTCCTTGATGATCTTCTTGTTGTAGATGATGCCGTACCATTCGGCGGCGTACGGCAGGGTGTACGAATTGCCGTCGATGGTGTACGAGTAAACCTTGCCGGTATCGTTGAGCAGTTTGAACACGTCGGTGTCCTGCAGCGGTTCGACGTACTTCTGATACTTGGCGAACTGGTCGAAGCCGGCGACGTTGAACATGGTTGGTGCGTTGTCCTTGGCCAGCTCAGACTTCATGGTGGCATCGTATGTGCCGGCGGCTCCGGTCTGGATGTCCACCTGCACGCCGGTCTTCTTGGTGTACATGCTGGCCAGTTCCTTGTACTGGTCCACGACCTCGGCCTTGTTGTTCATGAAATACACGTGGCCCTTGCTGGAATCGGCGCTGCTGCCGCCGCAGGCCGCCAGCGATGTTCCCATGGCGAGCGTCGCCGCGATGGCGACGATTCGTGTGATGTTGCGGTTCATGATGTGCTCCTTTGCTTGGTTGTTGAATGCGAATTGCGGTTGATGGGGTCCGGTCAGCCGAGCGCGATCCACGCGGTGGTGTCCTGCGGCAGACGGCCGTCGTCGGTGAGGGGTCCGGAGACGAGCAGGATATCGCCTGCCGGCAGTTCGGCCGGTTCCGCACCGAAGTTGGTGACGCTGGCCCAGCCGTTGGCCCTACGGAAGGCGATGGTGCCGCCGGTGTGCCCCTCGGCGCCGTCCGGCTTGCCGGAGGACCGGTCGCAGTCGAGCCAGGTCAGGGTCGTGTCGGCCGTCATCCATTCGTGACGCAGTCCGAGCGCCTTGCGGTATAGGTTGAGCATGGAGCCGGAGTCCGTGTTCTCCCTGTCTACGGCGTAGTCGGCGAACCATTGCGGTTGCGGAAGATGCGGCTTCTCGCACGGATCGCCCGCCTGGCTCGCGTCCACGCCGGCGCCTTCATGCTTGGTGGCGGGGGAGAAGCCGAAGGTCGGCGTCCCGGCCTTCCAAGGCAGCGGGACGCGGCAGCCGTCGCGGCCCTTTTCGATCTGGTCTCGGACGCGGTTGAACGCGGTCGGATCCTCCAACTCGTCCCACGGGATGTCGGCGACCTCTGGCAGGCCGAGCTCCTCACCCTGGTAGATATAAGCGGAACCTGGTAGCGCGAGCTCCATCAGGATGGCCGCACGCGCACGCTTCGTGCCGAGCTCGCGATCCTCATGGTAAGAGGTACCGTTGCGCAGCAGCCAATCCTTGGCAAGTTGGTGGTGGGCTGCAGCCGGCACCTGCGGCAGCCCATAGCGGCTGACGTGGCGGGGGATGTCGTGGTTGCTCATTACCCATGTGGAGGTGGAGCCGGAGCGTTCCGCAGCGGCGATGCCTTCTTCGATGGCGAGGTGCATGTCGTTGTGAATCCAGTCTTTCTTGGCGAATTCGAAGTTGAACACTTGGCCGAGTTCTTCGGGCGAGGCATACCGGTATTGATGCTCCGGAGGTACCCAGGCTTCGGCGACGGCGAATGCCGGCGGATCATACTCGTTGAACACCTTGCGCCATTCGCGATAGATGTCGTGCACTTCGTTCCTGTCATACAGCGGATGCGTGCCGTCGGCGCAATGCATCTCGCCTCCGATGATTTTGAAATCATCGAGATCGTCACGGTCGAGATCCTTAGCCAGGCCGTGCGCCACATCCACGCGGAAGCCGTCCGCTCCATGGTCGAGCCAGAAGTGCAAGGTCTTGATGAAATCGGCGCGCACGTCCGGATTCTTCCAATTCCAATCGGGCTGTTCGACGGTAAACATGTGCAGATACCATTGTCCGTCGGGCACTCGAGTCCAAGCGGATCCACCGAAGCTGGCAATCCAGTTGGTGGGTGGCTCGTCGCCGTTCGGTCCTTTGCCGTCACGGAAAATATAACGGTCTCGTTCCGGTGAGCCGGGGCCTGCGGCAAGCGCGGCCTTGAACCATTCATGCTGGTTGGACGAGTGGTTCGGTACGATGTCGACGACTATTTTGATGCCTGCCGCATGTGCGGTTTTGGTGAGATGGTCGAAGTCGTCCATGGTGCCGAGTTTCGGGTCGACGTTGCGGTAGTCGTCCACATCGTATCCGCCGTCTGCCAGTTGAGACGGATAGAACGGGCTGAGCCAGATGGCGTCCACGCCGAGTCTTTTTAGATATGGGATTTGTTGTGCGACTCCTGCGATGTCTCCGAGGCCCGACCCGGTTGTGTCTTTGAACGAACGCGGGTAGACCTGATAGACGACCGCCTGCTTCCACCAGAGTGATGGATCGTCAGCGATGTGCCGCTCGTTGGCTTCGTTGCTCATTGGGTTGCCTTCCTTCATTGGATGCATTGTGATTTTGTTATAGCTTTTTATGGAAGCGTTTTCACTAGTTCATTCTGTTGAGAACGCTCTGTTTTGACGATTGGAATCACTTCGTTCTCGTCTTCGTATTGCTTAAAATGATAGCGCTTTCATTCTGTGAATGCAATAATTGTTTTGTTATGGCGTGTCTGCTTGTGAAATCAACGATTCTGCTAATATGAAAGCGCTGGATAAACAATGGGAAACTGGAGTGGATATGGCACGAGCCACCATCGCCGAAGTAGCGGAACTGGCGGGAGTATCTCAGGCGACGGTTTCGCGGGCATTGCGAGGTGCTGGCAAGGTCGCTACGAAAACGCGTGCCAAAGTTGAGGCAGCTGCGGACCGGTTGGGCTTTACCTTATCTAAAAGCGCATCGTCTTTGGCGTCCGGGAAAACCATGCGGGTTGTCCTGCTGTTTTCCGGCAAACTCAACGAATGGTTCAACGCCAACGTGTTGCAGGGCGTGTGCGAAGTGTTGGAACCGGAAGGCTACGACGTGTCGCCCACATTTGTCACAGGCAGACAGGAGACGGAGCGTTACTTCGCAAAATTGCCTAAAAATCGCAATGCTGACGCGATCATCATTTCGTCGTTCCAACTCGACGAATCCGCACGTGAGAAACTGCGTGTCACCGATATGCCGACGGTCGGTGTGAACATTCCAGCCGAATCGTTCTGCGACGCAGCCATCGGTGTTGACAACTACGATGGCATGTCCAAGGCGGTGCGTCTGCTCAAATCGCTTGGACACCGGCGCATCGCTTTCGTCGTTGATTACATTCCCGACGACATGGTCTACAGCACCAGCCAGCGTATGGAAGCGTTCTTGGAAGCGGCTGAACAAAACGGTTACGACGATGAGTATGCCTACGTCATAACCGCGGACGAGCATGATGCGCCATTGTCGAAAGCGGACCTTGCTGCGCAACTGGTGGCGAAATTACTGTCATTGCCACACATGCCAACCGCCATCTGTGCCGAAACCGATCAAGTGGCAATCGCAGTCATCAAGGAACTCGGCAAGCAACAATTGCATGTTCCTGAAGATATCTCCGTCATAGGGTTCGATGATGCCGACATCGCACAGGCGGCGAATCTGACCACCGTTCGACAGAATCCGCTGGAAATGGGACGCAACGCCGCCCGTAAGACGTTGTCCCTTCTGCGTGGACAGACGCCAGACGCATCCTATGAATCGCAGGAGGCCACGCTGATGTTGCGTGACACCACCAGACGCGTGGCGACCGACCGTTCGTGACGGTTCTTCCGTATTCTCCGAACGGAATGAACGCAATATGGAAGGATATGGGCCCATGTAGCCTATGTGCCCTATGATGCGTTGAAGGAAACCGGTCTTCGGAAAACCGAGACGGTGGTCGAACCATACGAAGACATCGAAAGACATTCGGCAGGGCATGGGCAAAATCAACGAAAACAGCGCAAAGTCAACGAAAACGAAGAATGTGACGCCCGCGGTCACGCCATGGGGCAAGAACCGTGTGAAGAACACCGAAACCGGCAAGCACGTGCTCATCATGCCGGGCATTGGATACACCGTAGACCGACCGCTGCTGTACTGGGCAGCGCAGGCGCTTGCGGCCAACGGATGGTTCGTGGACCGGCTCGACCTGAAACTGACGGAAAGCGTCGAGTTTCCGGAAATGATCGCCTGCATGGAACGCGTGGTCGACGAATGGCGCAAGGCGGCGCTCGAACATGCTGCCGAATCTGGTGAGGAGCCGCAGTTGCTGGTCGTCACCAAATCGCTCTCCACACTCTCATATCCGCATTCCGCAAAGCTAGGATTGCGCGTGGTGCTGCTCACCCCGGTACTCAATCCGCCGCCCTTCGACAAGCACAAGTCGGTCATTCCCGCGCCGCTGCCGGGTGCGGTCGGCAGTCCGATGCCGTTGATCTGCGCCGGCGACGCCGACCCGTATTTCGATGACGCCAAGGCGCATCTGCTCACCGACCATGTGCGCACGTACGCTGGTGCCAATCATTCCATCGAAGTGCCGGACGATTGGCAGACATCGCTCGACTATCTGAAACAGGTCACGCAGGCCATCGTCGACTACGCCGGCTGAAAAGAACGAGACGGAATATGCGCATCGTATTGCAGAAGGTCAGCGAAGGATCCGTCGACGTGGTCGACGAGACAAGCGGAGAAGTCGACACCACATTCGAACCACAGCATATAGGCATCGGCTATGTGCTGCTTGTCGGAGTGGAAGATACGGACGGAGCGAAACAAATCGACTGGCTCGCCCACAAAATCGCCAACCTGCGCGTTTTCGAAGACGAGAACGGCAAAATGAACCGTTCCATCCACGACGTGGACGGCAGCGTGCTGTCGATATCCCAGTTCACGCTGTATGCGGACGTACGCAAAGGCAACCGGCCAAGCTTCGTGAAAGCAGGCGCGCCCGACCATGCCGAACAGGTATGGCATGCGTTCAACGACGCGTTGCACGCGCAGGGACTCGACGTCAAAGAAGGCAGATTCGGCGCCCACATGCGCGTAAGCCTTACCAACGATGGTCCGGTCACCATCATCCTTGACACCGACGAACTCGGCGTCTGACCCAAAACCCAACGTGAAACCCTATATCCGACGATTGCCATAGGGTAAAACGCATGGGAATATGGAACGACCGCAAACTGATCGTCAACTGCCTGCCGTTGACCGAATCCGAACGTGCGCAATTCATACGTGCCGCGAAAGACATGCCACAGGAATTCGTCGGCGATTCGACCCAACGGGGAAGCATGAGCTGGACCGCCGCAGTACCGGAGGAACTCAAAGCCAAAGCCACCGCGGTCATCGGCAACATCGCGCCCGAGGAATGCGCGCAATGCCCCAAACTCGAATGGCTTCAAACTTGGAGTGCCGGCGTCGACAAATACCAGCACCCCGGCATCCTACAGCCCGGATCCATGCTCACCAACGCCACCGGAGCCTACGGACAAAGCGTGTCCGAACACATGTTCGCCATGATGTGGTCCATCATGAAAAACCTGCACATCTACGCCGTCGGCAACCCGAACGCCGCATGGCAGGACGCCGGCCGCGTCATCAGCCCCGACGGCAAAACCGCGCTCATCATCGGCACCGGCGACATCGGATCGCATTTCGCACGCCTATGCAAGAGCGTCGGCATGTCGACCATCGGCATCCCCCGCAACCCC
>ERZ779885.726-NODE-726-length-36338-cov-5.559628_pt1 | contig 36338 bp, 26 predicted proteins | sample MGYA00511554_ERZ779885 | MGnify/ENA primary metagenome ERZ779885 (study PRJEB29588, sample SAMEA2160998) | human gut metagenome | biome: human gut; feature: human-associated habitat; material: faeces | place: Denmark | collected 2008/2010 ... | reverse complement strand
AACAGTACGACACAGTACGGATGGCGGCGTACGGCCTCGGTGAGCTGGCCGCCCTCTTCATAACCGACGTATCCGGGAGGCGCTCCAATCAGACGGGACACGGAGTATTTCTCCATGTACTCCGTCATGTCGATGCGCACCATGTTCTTTTCGTCGTCAAAGAGCGCTTGTGCGAGAGCCTTTGCAAGTTCCGTCTTGCCGACGCCCGTCGGGCCGAGGAACAGGAATGAACCGATCGGGCGATCCGGATCCTGAATGCCCGCACGAGAGCGCAGAATCGCGTCGGACACACGATCCACCGCTTCGTCCTGTCCAATCACACGCTCGTGCAGGATGTCCGGCAGGCGCAGAAGCTTCTCTCGCTCGCCCTCCATCAGGCGGCTGACCGGGATACCGGTCCAGCGCCCGATGATGCGTGCAATTTCTTCTTCTGTCACGCGGTCGCGCAGCAGGGAGCCGGACTTCTGCCCTTCTTCCGCAATGCGCTCTTCCTCCTGCAGTTCTTTGGTCAGAGCAGGCAGCTTGCCGTATTTGAGTTCGGCGGCTTTATTCAGGTCGTAGGTGCGCTCCGCTTTTTCGATCTCAGCGTTCGTCGCCTCGATCTCACTGCGCAGCTTCTGCACCTTGCCGATCGCGTCTTTCTCGTTCTCCCATTTTGCTTTCATCTCGTTGAACTGGGAACGAAGCTCGGCCATTTCCTTTTGGATTTCGGCCAGATGTTCCTGCGAGAGGTGGTCCGTCTCCTTCTTAAGGGCGGCCTCCTCAATTTCATATTGCATGATCTTGCGGGAGATCTCGTCAAGCTCGGTCGGCATCGAGTCGATTTCCGTGCGGACCATTGCGCACGCTTCGTCGACGAGGTCGATCGCTTTGTCAGGGAGAAAGCGGTCAGTGATATAGCGGTTTGAGAGCGTTGCCGCCGCGATCAGAGCCTGATCCTGAATCTTGACGCCGTGGAAGACTTCATACCGCTCCTTAAGACCGCGCAGAATGGAGATCGTGTCCGCGACTGTCGGCTCGTCCACCATGACGGGCTGGAAGCGGCGTTCGAGGGCGGCGTCCTTCTCGATGTATTTATGGTACTCATCGAGTGTCGTCGCGCCGATGCAGTGGAGCTCGCCGCGGGCCAGCATCGGCTTGAGCAGGTTGCCTGCGTCCATGCTGCCCTCGGTTTTGCCTGCGCCCACGATGGTGTGCAGCTCATCGATGAACAGAATGATCTGCCCCTCAGACTTTTTGACTTCGTTGAGTACGGCTTTGAGACGCTCCTCAAACTCGCCGCGGAACTTTGCGCCGGCGATCAGTGCGCCCATATCGAGGGAGAACAGCTTGCGATCCTTCAGATTGTTCGGCACGTCTCCGCGCACGATGCGCAGTGCCAAGCCTTCTGCGATGGCCGTTTTGCCGACGCCCGGCTCGCCGATGAGGACAGGGTTGTTCTTCGTTTTACGCGAGAGAATGCGGATGACGTTGCGGATTTCCGAGTCACGTCCGATCACGGGATCCAGCTTCTGGTTTCGTGCCAGCTGCACGAGATCCTGCGCATACTTGCCAAGCGCATCGTACGTTTCTTCCGGTGTGTCACTCGTTACACGGGTGTTTCCGCGCACAGCGGAGAGAGCGGTGAGAAATTTGTTTTTGTCAATCCCGAACTGACGGAACAGCTCGCGCAGACCCTGGTTCGGATTCTCGAGCAGCGACAGGAAAACGTGCTCCACGCTGACGTATTCGTCTTTCATCCGCTCGGCCTGCTGTTCCGCGTCGGCCAGAGCGCGGTCTACATCGCCGGACACATAGATTTTGCCCGGTTCACGGCCGGGACCCGTTACGCCCGGCATGCGGTCAATGCGGTTTTCGACCTCTCGGCGGAGAGAATCCGCGTCAATTTCCATTCTCTTCATGAGCTGAGGAATCAGGCCGTTGTCCTGTTCAAGCAGGGCGGCGAGCAAATGTTCCTGCTCAATCTGCATGCTGTTATGCTGCAGAGCCAGATTCTGGGCGTCCTGAATGGCCTCCAGGGATTTTTGGGTGAACTTCTGAGCGTTCATAGAACCACTCCTTTAATAAAAGTCGATTAAATCAGGCTTTTTGCTTTGTTTTTAGCACTCTTTATCTTTAAGTGCTAAAATTAGAATAATGGAAAGATGTGTCTGAATTGTGAACGGTTCGTAAATCGTATGAAAACATTTAGCAGCATTTGTTTGGTATCAAAGCATATGGTTTGGATACATCTTTTCGTCGTGCCGCCGGATCCTTTTTCTGTGTTTCCAAAGATTAGCATGTGTTCTGCTCCCATAGAATCATGCCCCGGTTTTCGACCGGAATGCAGAAAGCTCCCCGCAGAGCGGGGAGCTTAGATTGTCGGCAGTCTTTAAAGTTTGCTTTTGGGAAAGAATTATTCCCGTGACCGTAGGTACCCTGTGGAAAGATCCACCAGATTGACGGGTGCGCCGCCGTTTGCAAAACGCCGGACGTTCTCCAGACAGATGGAGAAAATCCGCTCCCGTGTTTCAGAAAAATGACGTCCGCCTGAGATGTGCGGAGTAATGATGCAGTTGGGCTCGCGCCAGAGCGGATGATCGGCAGGGAGAGGTTCCGGGTTTGTCACATCGAGCGCCGCGCCGCCGAGCTGTCCGGAGCGCAGAGCGGCAAGAAGGTCATCCGTCACAATGGCGGAGCCGCGTCCCGCGTTAAGCAAAATGGCGCCTGGCTTCATCAGGGCAAGGCGGCTAGCGTCCATCAGTCCGGCTGTTTGCGGTGTCTCGGGAAGAGAGAGGACAACCGCATCGGCCAGTGGAAGCAGCCGGTCAAGATCCTCAAAGGTGCATAACTCGCGTACAAAATCCGGCTTTTTGCGTGCAGTGCGGCAAACGCCGATCACTTCGCCGCCGAGGGCGTGAAATCTCTGGGCAAACTCGCTTCCGATATCTCCCATTCCGACCGAGAGTGCGAGCGAACCTTTTACGCTGCGCACCGGCCCCTCGTCGTGCCAGAGACCTTTTTTCTGGTTATCCCGGTAGGCAGGCAGACGCAGGAAGAGCGACATGGTGTACGCAATCAGATACTCGGCAATGCCCGGTCCGTAGCTTCCTGTGGCGCAGGCGAGCTGCGCTCCCGCAGGCAGAACGCCCGGGGCGGCGTACTGGTTGGCGCCGGAACTTTCAAGCTGCAGAAGGCGCAGCCGGCCCGCGCGGCGCAGCAAAGCGGCCGGCGGATTTCCGACAATCATATCGGCTTCACCGATTCGTTCCCCAAGCTCCGACGGGCTTAAAAATGCCACGTCGCACAGTGGAGCTATCCCACGCAGCTTTTCTTTTTGTTCGTCTGTGAACGGTGCGATGACAAAAATGTGTTCCATTTCACTATCTCCTGCCTTATCGCTGAAATCCTTTTCCGATGATCTCGCTGGTGTTGGTAATGAGAATGAATGCGCCCGGCTCATTCTCGCGGATAAACCGCCGCAGCGCGACGGCCTGATACGGCTTGAGTACGGTAAGCACTACGTAATTGTGGTTATGACTGAACGCTCCGTGCGCTTCAAATACGGTGGCACTGCGGTGAAGCGTGTCTGTAATGAAGGTACAGATTCGATCCGGATTGCTGCATACGACGTTGAACGACTTACAGAGGTTGATGCTTTCAATCACGTTGTCGACAACGAGGGACTTGGAGATGAGACCAAGCAGGGAGAAAAGTGCTGTTTTCATATCAAACACAAAGAAAGCGGTCAGTGTGATAAGAAGGTCGCTCAGAAGGAGTGCACGCCCGATATCAACGCTTGTGTATTTGCGCAGAATCATTGCCACGATATCCGTGCCGCCGCTTGATGCGCCGATGTTGAAGAGAATAGCGGAACCGAACCCTGGCAGAAGGACAGCGAAAACGAGTTCAAGAAGAGGCTCGTCCGTCAGGGGAGCATTCAGCGGGGCGATCTGGTCGAGCACTGACAGGGAGACGGAGAGCAGAGTGCTCGAATAGACCGTGCGGATGCCGAAACCTCGCCCGAGAAACAGAAAGCCCAGTACAAGCAGAAGAGCATTGATAATAAAGTTGACGGTCGAGGGGGAAATAGGGAGAAAAGGACTGAGCACGACCGAAAGACCGCTGACGCCGCCAAAGGTGAAGTTGTTCGGAAACTTGAAATAGTAAATGCCGATCGACATGCACAGCGTGCTGGCGGTGATGAGAAAATACTCGAAGACGGTTTTTTTCAGGTCTGCAGGCTTTTTCATAATTTTCATTCTGTACACTCCCTTTGATGAAATAATTCGTCAAGAAAACTCCTGCAGCACCGAAAAACCGCGGGATAGAATAGCTTGTTTCCTATTTCATCTTTACTATTTTAACTAAAAAAATTCATAAAAACAAGAACAAAATGATGAGTTGATTTTACTGTTTTGTTTTGTTATGATAAAAATATCTATGCTGGAGAAAAAAGTGACGGGGAAAAGGTTGTACCTTCTTCGTAGCAAAGGCTAGAGTGGCCGGTGATTCCCGCAATGATGAGGGAGCGAATTTTGGACGATAAGGTTGGGAGAAAAATGAATTTAGAGCAGAAAGCACAGTGGATCAATACGCTGGCAGAATTTTGCGGTATGCGCAGCGTTTCCTCGCTAACCCGGCGCTCGCTTAGGGAACGGTATGGCTGGGAGCAGGCAGATGTGATGATCCTTTTTGGCGGAAGTATTCTGTGCGGAGCTGATGTTTTTGCCGGCGCTATACAAGAGCAGGTGGCATTTCGATATTTAATTGTAGGGGGAGAAGGTCACACAACGGATACGTTGCGGCAGACGATTCATCGGATGTATCCACAGATTGTGACGGCTGGTTTTTCGGAGGCGGAGTGTTTTGCCGCCCTTTTGAAGGAACGTTGGGGACTTGTCCCGGATTATCTTGAGACGCAGTCTACCAATTGTGGGAACAATGTCACCAATTGTCTCCGTTTGCTTGCTTTACATGGTATATCACCTAAGCGTATTATTTTTTCGCAGGATGCCTCTATGCAAAGAAGAATGGATGCTGGGTTCCGTCGGGAATGTCCAGACGATGTAACGCTTGTCAATTATGCAAGCTATTCTGCGCATGTGATTGTGCGCAAGGGACAGCTTGCCTTTGCGCAGGAGATTCCGGGAATGTGGGAAATAGAAAGATATCTTTCACTTTTACTTGGTGAAATTCCGCGCCTGACAGATGATGAAAACGGATATGGCCCCAGAGGAAAAGGGTTTATTGCCCATGTTGAGATTCCACAGGAGGTAAAAAAGGCCTATGAAGGTCTGTGCACGGAATATGCCTGGCTGGTCAGAGGGGCGGATAAGGCGTACGCTACTATTTCTTGATCGGTCGGATAAGTGTTCTGACGCTTCCTGTATCGTTTTCTCCGGGAACGGATTTCCGATAAGTCAAAAACAGTTTGAAAAGAAAATCCTGTCTTATATGTTATCCCTTAAAAGCCGTGCAAACGTGCGTGAAGTTCTGCTGTGGGTGTTGTAGCTTTGTGTTTACAGCGATGTAAAAATACCGTATAATGGATCTTGCAGGTATTCACTTGCAAGAAAACTCTTAACTGTGCTTCCACTTGGTGGGGGCGGAAGGAGAAACGGATGAAACTTCACATTTCTGACAAAAAGGGAGTCCCGATTCAGGAGGGCATGATAGGCCTTTTCTTCGAGGACATCAATTATGCAGCGGACGGCGGCCTCTACGCTGAGATGATCGAGAATCGCTCGTTCGAGTTCCAGGATTGCTACGGTACGGTCGGCGACTACTACACGAAGCTCGACTGCGGCTACGGCTGGAGCGCCACGCAGGACTGCGGTCAGGGACGCATGGAGTATGTAACCGGCAGTCCGGTTGACCGTGTAAATCCGCATTATCTGCGCTTTACCGCCGATTATACCGGGCAGGGATTTGCCAACAAAGCGTACGACGGTGTGCGGCTTGAAAAGGGGAAGGGGTATCGCGCCTCCTTCTATGCGCGCTGCGCATCCTATCAGGGCGATCTGCATGTTGCCGTAGTGAAGGACAGAAAGGAATATGCTGCGGCTGAAGTGGCCTGTGTCCATGCGCCGCAGGGAACGTGGCAGAAATGGATCCGCTACGAGGCGGTGCTTGAGGCGAAGGAAGATGTGCGCGGCGCACAGTTTGTCATTTCGCTGACGGCTCCGGGCGCGGTGGAGTTTGATTTCATTTCCCTGATGCCGGAGGATGCGGTGGCAGGTGTGTTCCGCAAGGATCTTTTTGAACTGCTTAAGGGGCTGCATCCCGGCTTCCTGCGTTTCCCCGGCGGCTGCATCATCGAGGGCAACACGCTTGAGAACCGTTATCGCTGGAAGGAGAGCGTCGGCCGTCCTGAGAGCCGCAGAAGCAATTTCAACCGCTGGGCTGTCCATGAGACAAAGCCTGAAAACGGCTTCCATACCTGCTATTCGCATTATAATCAGACACTTGGTCTCGGATATTACGAGTATTTCCTCCTGTGCGAAATGATCGGCGCGAAGCCTCTGCCGGTGCTGAGCGTTGGACTTGCCTGCCAGTATCAGTCGTATGAATTGGTGGAGATGGACGATCCCGCTTTCCACGAGTTTGTTCAGGACGCGCTGGATCTGATTGAGTTTGCGAACGGTTCTCCGGAAACGAAGTGGGGCGCTGTGCGTGCGCAGATGGGTCATCCCGCTCCCTTTGGAATGACGATGATCGGTATCGGCAACGAGCAGTGGCAGACCGATAAGATTGACTTCTTTGCCCGTTATGAGGCGTTTGAGAAGGCGATTCATGAAAAGTATCCGGACATGAAGCTGATTGGCTCCGCCGGCCCCGATATTACCTCGGAGCGTTATGAGGCGGCATGGGCTTTCTATAAGGAGGCTGCGCCGAAGAAGGAAAACTTTGTCTATGCAGTGGACGAGCATTACTACGTGAAGCCCGAGTGGTTCTACGCCCACACGGATTTCTATGACGAGTATCCGCGCAATGTAAAGGTCTTTTCCGGCGAGTACGCGGCTCATCCGGTCAACGGAATGAACCGTCCGGACGCCAACACGCTGGGCGGCGCTATTGCGGAAGCTGCATTCCTTACCGGTGTGGAACGCAACGCGGACGTGGTGGTTCTGGCCTCCTACGCACCGTTGTTTGCCCGCGTGGGTTATGCCCAGTGGTCTCCGGATATGATTTGGTTTGACGATACCCGTGCTTACGGCACGCCGAGCTATTACGTGCAGAAGCTGTACGGCGAGAATCTCGGTTCTGTGACGCTTGTAATGGATGGACAGGAGAAAGCGCTGCGTGAGCAGGAAATTTATGTCAATGCCTCTCTCGACGAGGCAGCGGGCGAGATTATCGTCAAGGCTGTTAACCACAATGCGCAGGAAAAGGAGCTGGAGCTGAGTCTTGCCGCGTCTTACACCCCGGCCGGCGCGATGAAGCTGCAGGTTCTTTCCGGTCAGGAGAACGATTATAACTGCATCACGGCTCCGGATACGGTCAAGCCGCAGGCGTCGGAGATTCCGTTTGACGGAAAGCTTGTTCTCCCGGCTTACAGCTTTGTTGTAGTGCGGATTCCGGTAAAATAAGATTTTCGGTTCAGTGCGATGGACAGGATTTCGCGAGGGATCCGCCGTACAATAGAATAAAAAGCCGCCGGAGCGCTCCTTATTCGGGAACTGCTCCGGCGGCTTTTGACTGGAATGGCGGAAACCATTCTTCCATGTGCCCGCGTTCCGCCGCGGAGAATTCATTCCAAACACAAAGGAGAGAGCATTCTTTCGTGTGCCTGCAATGCGCTGGAACAGGATAACGTAAGAAAATGCAAACAGCCGGACAGGGGAGACTCCTGTCCGGCCGTTCTGCTTTATTGGATGTGGAAAGAGTTTACAGGGAAGGAAAATCAGGCGCCGAAGTATCTCTTCAGCAGGCCCTCAAAGGCCTTGCCGTGACGGGCCTCATCGCGAGCCATTTCATGAACGGTGTCATGAATGGCGTCCAGGTTGGCAGCCTTGGCACGCTTGGCCAGATCGAACTTGCCGGCAGTCGCGCCGTTCTCGGCCTCAACGCGCATCTCGAGGTTCTTCTTGGTGGAGTCGGTCACAACCTCACCGAGGAGCTCAGCAAACTTCGCAGCATGCTCAGCCTCTTCCCAAGCGGCCTTCTCCCAGTACAGGCCGATCTCCGGATAGCCCTCGCGATGAGCAACGCGAGCCATGGCCAGGTACATGCCGACCTCGGTGCACTCGCCGTTGAAGTTAGCGCGCAGATCGTTCATGATGTCCTCGGAAGAACCCTGTGCCACGCCGACCACATGCTCGGCAGCCCAGGTCTTCTCGCCGGCCTGCTCCACGAACTTCTCCTTCGGAGCCTTGCACTGGGGGCAGAACTCGGGAGCCTCATCGCCGGTGAACACATAACCGCAGACAGAGCAAACAAACTTTTTCATGATAGCATTTCCTCCATAATCATAATTTGAAATTTACAGGTTTAACTGATTTTCTCGCTTTTTTTGCAGGCGGCGCATATGCCGCGGAATACAACGTCGCATCGAACGGCGTTTACACCGTACCGTCTGGAAATATCAAAGCATGCCTCCCCGCCGGGGCCGCCTTCGATATCCAATACGCTGCCGCATCTGTCGCAGACAAAATGGGAGTGCGGATGCGTTGCGCCGTCAAAGCGTTCCTGACCGTTTACAGTGCCGACGCTGATGATCACGCCGTCATTTTTGAACTGCGCCAGATTTCGATAGACTGTGCCGAGGCTCAGATCGGGATACGATGGCTTGAGCTCGTGGTAGACCCACTCGGCCGAGGGATGAAGTGTTGTGCCGCGCACGGTATTGAGTATCGCTTCTCTCTTGCGGCTGTAATTTTGCCTTCGTTCCATCACTCACCTCTCAATTTGCGGCCTCACCTGCAGCTTCCGCACTGTAATCCGTACCGAAAAACTTGGTTTATCGTCTGAAATCGCCGGTTTGTTTGGAAGAAACCCTGTGCTTCAGACGGAATTCCATGAAATTTCTTTGGCCCGGATTCTGATGTGGAATTGTGAGGTGTTGCCTTAAAAATAGGAATTATTCTTAACTTGGCTTTATCTTATCACACTGATCTCTCCATGTCAAGAGAAAATAAAAATAATTATTAATTTTATTTGTGTGTTTGCTTTCCTGCCGTTTTGAGTGAAGGGGAGACAGGGCTTTGCATTCCGTACCGTCTATGTTATAATCAATAAGAATACTGTCTGATTTTACGTTTTGGAGGGCAGGAGCGCAAAATGCCGGGAGGATGCTTTTGCGGGAGAGTGTGCGAAGTCCGGCTCAAGCGCAGCAGAAAGCGTTGAATACAGCGGAGAGGAGAGAACGGCATGGGGGAACGCTGCTTTGAATTTGCGATTGTGGGCGCGGGTGCGTCCGGCCTCGCGGCGGCGGGGGAGACCGTGCAGGCTGGCAGCACCATTGTGCTGGAAGCCGGGAAAAAGCCGGGCAGAAAGCTGCTTGCCACGGGCAACGGACGCTGCAATCTCGGCAATCGCCGGATTTCTCCGGAGCGCTATCATGGCGACGTGCCGCGAGCCGCCCGTGTTTTGGAGCGGTTTCCCGCGGAAAAGCTGGAGCAGTTCTGGAGGAAAAACGGTCTGCTCTGCCGTGAGCTTGACGAGGGCAGGCTTTATCCCTATGGTTTGCAGGCCTCTACGGTGTTGGAATGCCTGCTTCGCCGCGTTGTGCAAAGGGGAGGGGAGCTGCGCTGTGAGTTTCCGGTGGAGGAAATCCGCCGGGAGCAGGGGTTCCTGACGCTTTCCGGTCCGGCGGGACAAGTTCGGGCACGGCGTGTGATTCTTGCGTGCGGCGGTATGGCTTCGCCATCCCTCGGTGGGAGCGACGCCGGGTATCGTCTGGCGTCCGCTCTCGGTCATCACGTTGTTCCGATTTTTCCCTCCCTGGTTCCTCTCACCGCTCCGGCTGCACGGGCCAGGCCATTGAAGGGTGCGCGCAGTCTGGCGGAAATTTCACTTTGGGCGGGGACGCACGGCGTCGCTTCTTCTCGCGGAGAGGTGCAGTTTACCGGCGAGGGGCTGTCCGGAATCTGTGTTTTCGAGGTGTCCCGAGCGTATGGAGAGCTCAGCGCGGAAGAGAAACGTGCAGCGGAGCTTTCGGTCTGTTTGATGCCCGAATACGGCCCCGGCGATATTTACGCTTTTCTTCGCACAGCGGCAGCTTCTCCGCTGCTGCCCGCACAGGAGCTGCTCGACGGAATGATGAACCGTTTGGTTGCACGCGAAGTCCTGAGATCGGCGGTGCGCGATCTGCCGCCTCTTGCGAAGCAGCTCAGACCGGCGCAGCTTTCCGCTATTGCGGCCCGCGTGCGCGATTTTCGTTTTCCGATTACCGGGACAGCCGGATGGGGGACAGCGCAGGTAACCGCGGGCGGCGTTCCGCTCTCGGAGGTGGACGTTTCCACTCTGGAATCGCGCCGTTGTCCCGGCGTGTATCTGACGGGAGAGCTGCTCAACGTTGACGGCGATTGCGGAGGCTTTAACCTTCACTGGGCCTGGGCGACCGGTTTGCTGGCCGGCCGCAGCGCGGGAACGGCCGCGAATCCGTCCGTCCGGTGGGATCATCGTCTGTAAAGCAGGAGGATACAGGATTGCATGAACATCTATAAGGTTGCAGAGATTCCCCTTCCGCTCGGCGCGCAGCCGGAGCAGCTGCGCCGTTTGGCGGCAGGACGGCTTCGCGTTTCTCCGGAGAGGATTGCTTCGCTTGAGCTTCCCCGCCGGTCGGTTGACGCGCGAAAAAAGAACGACGTGCATTTCATCTGTACGGTTGAGTGTGCCGTTGACGGTCCGCCGCTTCGTTCCCTGGGACCGAAAATTTCCCGCGCGGAACCGTTCCGCTACGAATTGCCGAAGGCCCGTCCCATGGATACGCGTCCTGTTGTGGTGGGGTTGGGTCCGGCGGGACTTTTTGCTGCTCTGATTCTTGCCCGCGCCGGAGCAAGGCCGATCGTTCTTGAACGCGGCGCTTCGGTTGAGGAGCGTGCTGCCGCTGTGGAGCGCTTCTGGAGTACGGGCCTGCTCGACACGCAGACGAACGTCCAATTCGGCGAAGGCGGGGCCGGAACCTTCTCCGACGGAAAGCTCAACACCGGTACCAAGGATCCGCGCGCCCGCCTTGTTTTGCAGGTGTTTGCGGATGCCGGTGCGCCGCGTGAGATTCTTTGGGAGGCCAAGCCCCATATCGGAACGGATCGTTTGCCCGGCGCGGTGCGCACAATCCGCGAAGAGATCAGGGCTTTGGGCGGGGAGGTACGCTTCCGCAGTACGGCTTCGGATTTTCTCGTTCGCGGCGGCAGGCTGGCCGGTGTGGTCACCGCGGAGGGTGAGACGATAGAGTGCGGCAGCCTGATTTTGGCTGTCGGTCACAGCGCCCGCGATACGTTTCGTATGCTGGAGCGCCGCGGAATCCGGTTGGAACAGAAGCCGTTTTCCCTTGGCGCACGCATTGAACATTTGCAGCAGGCGATCGATCGCGCGCAGTACGGACGTTTTGCGGGCCACCCGGAGCTTGGGGCCGCCGATTATAAGCTGGCTGTGCACCTGCCGGGAGGTCGGGGCGTGTACACCTTCTGTATGTGTCCCGGAGGAGAAGTGGTGGCGGCGGCCAGCGAGGAGGGCCGTGTCGTGACAAATGGAATGAGCCGCCGTGCCCGCGACGGCGTCAACGCGAATTCCGCTCTTCTTGTCGGCGTCGGTCCGCAGGATTTCGGCGGCGATCACCCGCTTGCGGGGATGCTCTGGCAGGAAAAGCTCGAAACGCTCGCGTTTGAGGCGGGGGGCGGAGGCTACCGCGCTCCCGCTCAGCGGGTGGAGGATTTTCTGCATGCCAGGCCATCGACCGGTTTTGGGGACGTCGTTCCGTCCTACCGGCCCGGCGTGACGCCCGGATCGCTTGACAGCGTGCTGCCCCGGGAGCTCACAGACGCAATACGGCAGGGCTTGTCAATGCTTGACGCGCGTCTGCATGGCTTCGCTTGCCCCGACGCCGTTCTCACCGGCGTTGAAACGAGAAGCTCTTCTCCGGTGCGCATTCTGCGCGGAGAAAATCTGCAGAGCGTTACGCTGCCCGGTCTGTATCCCTGTGGGGAAGGCGCCGGTTATGCAGGCGGCATTGTCTCCGCCGCTGTCGACGGAATCCGCTGTGCCGAAGAAGTACTTCGAAACGGATGTTAAAACGCTGCATCTCTGCGTGAGCAGATTGGTGTGCGTTTTTCTCACAATATTATTGATTCAGCCGCAAAGCGGCATTTCAGGAGGATGAAAATGGAAGTTGTAGCAATTGTGTTTGGTGTGTTGGTGATAGCGCTTGGTCTGTATTTCCTGCTGGCTCCCTATGAGAAGCTGGTGGCCAACCTGCCGAAAAAGAAATCCCGCCGTAATATCCGTATTCGGGGAGGAATCATCGTAACCTGCGGCGCTCTGCTGATTATTTTGCAGATTGTCACGCTTCTGATCTGGTAAGAAAAGCATAGAAAGCGGCGCGCCTGTGCGAGGATGCGCCGTGTTTCTGCCGTTTTCTGCTGCGCAGAGATGCGGGCGCAGGGGGCGGCATGCAGGAGGGCACGACGAGACAACTTTTTGCGGCGTCCGTGTATGGACGGAAAATCAGACAAGAAAAGGAGTGAATTGCAGAATGCATCAGCAGGAAATTCGGGAGATTGTCAAACGGATGACACTGGAGGAGAAGGCGTCGCTGTGCTCCGGAAAGGATTTCTGGCATCTGGAAGGCTTTGAACGGCTTGGCGTTCCGTCCGTGATGGTATCGGACGGTCCCCACGGCCTGCGCAAGCAGGACGAGAAAGCGGATCATCTCGGTGTGAACGAGTCGATCAAGGCGGTCTGTTTCCCGGCGGGCTGCGCTACCGCGTGCAGCTTTGACGAGGAGCTGCCGGAAAGGCTTGGACGCACGCTGGGACAGGAGTGTCGTGCGGAGAATGTTTCCGTGCTGCTGGGCCCGGCCATCAATATGAAGAGAAGCCCGCTGTGCGGGCGTAACTTTGAGTATTACTCAGAGGATCCATATCTCGCCGGCAAGACGGCTGCTGCCTTTGTCCGCGGCGTGCAGAGCTGGCAGGTCGGCACTTCTGTGAAGCACTTCGCGGCCAACAATCAGGAATATCGCCGGATGAGCGGTTCATCGGATATGGATGAGAGAACGCTGCGTGAGATTTATCTTCCCGCCTTTGAAACGGTGGTGAAAGAAGCGCATCCCTGGACGATTATGTGTTCGTACAACCGCGTCAACGGTGTGTTCGCAAGTGAGAACCGAAAGCTGCTCACGGAGATTCTTCGGGACGAGTGGGGATTCGACGGCTATGTGATGAGCGACTGGGGAGCCGTCAACATCCGCACCGATGCGCTCAGGGCAGGCCTGGAGCTTCAGATGCCCGGCCCGTGTCCCGATGACGACGCGGAGATCGTGCAGGCTGTACAATCCGGCGCGCTCGACGAGGCAGTTCTGGATCAGGCAGTGGAGCGGATCCTCGGAATTGTGCTGCGTTACCGTGACGCGCAGGTTCCCCAGGCCGTGTTTGACCGCGAGGCGGATCACCGTACGGCGGTGGAACTGGAAAAGGAATGCGCCGTTCTTCTGAAAAATGACGGAACCCTCCCGCTGCGCCGCGGGGCGAAGCTTGCCTATCTCGGAGGTTTTGCCGCGAAGCCGCGTTATCAGGGCGGCGGATCGTCTCATATCAATGCCGCGCGGGTGAGCAGCGCGCTGGAATGCGCCCCCGATGGCGTCGTTTATGAGGAGGCCTTCCCGGCGGATCGCGACGAAATCGATGAGGCGGCGTTTGCCCGCGCGGTGCAGGCGGCGCAGGAGGCCGAGGCGGCCGTTATTTTTGCAGGTCTGCCGGATTCCTTTGAGTCCGAGGGCTACGACCGCACGCACATGCGCCTGCCTGATTGCCAGAACGAATTGATCCGGCGTGTTCTCGCTGTGCAAAAGCGTGTGGTGGTGGTGCTGCACTGCGGCAGTCCTGTGGAGACGCCGTGGGCGGATGAGGTTTCCTCCGTACTGTGCGTCTATCTCGGAGGAGAGGGCGTCGGCGAGGCGACGGACGCCCTGCTCTACGGAGACGCAAATCCCTGCGGCCGTCTCGCGGAGACATGGCCGCTTAGGCTGGAAGATAATCCAAGCTATCTGAATTTCCCCGGAACCGAGGAAGGCGTTTCCTATGCGGAAGGCGTTTTCATCGGCTACCGCTACTATGACAAGAAGAAAATGGCAGTGCGCTGGCCCTTCGGTCATGGCGAGAGCTATACCACGTTTGTGTACTCGAATCCGCGCCTTTCCCCCGGCACGCGCGAAATAAAGGTTCTTGTCGATGTGACGAATACCGGCAATCGTCCCGGTAAAGAGGTCGTGCAGCTGTACGTCGCGGATCGTACCGGTACGCCGGGCCGTCCGGAGAAGGAGCTCAAGGGGTATGTCAAGCTTTCCCTGGCGCCCGGCGAGACAAAGACGGCGGAACTCACGGTGAACGCCCGCAGTCTTTCCTGGTACAGCGAGGAGCTTGGAGACTGGTATGCGGCCTCCGGTTTGTACGAGCTGCTCCTTGCCCATTCGAGCCGGGATGTGCGCGCCTCGGTGCCGCTGCATTTTGCAGCTTCCAAGCGTTTGCCGCTGCGGATTCATCGGAATACCACGATCGGCGCTCTCCTGACCGATCCCCGAACGGAACCGGTTCTCCGGCGTGCGCTGAACAAGGGGAAGCCTTTGTTCAGCCAGGAGGAACAGGAGGGAGCAGCCGCGGAGGCAATTACCGCGGAAATGAGCCGGCAGATGATGCTGAATTCCCCGCTGCGCGCCGCTCAGATGTTCCTGGGAATGAGCCGCAGGGAGATCGAGGAGCTGATTGACGAGCTGAAGAGGGCGGTGGAGTCCTGAGAGTCCTGCCGGGATTCCTGAACGATCGGACGATTTCTTTCTCTGGCGGAAGCGTAAAACAAGGAGCCGCTGTAAACAGGCTTCGAAATCATCAGGTAAAAGAAAAAGTGAGTGAGAACCATCCGCGCGATGGTTCTCACTCACTTTTTTATGTCAATAGCTGACGGAACCTCAAGGCTGCAGGATTCAGCGGGCTCTGTTTCTTTGCTCAGCGTTTCTCCCGGTGTTCCGGCAGGCGGCAGGCCGATTCGAAAATGCCGAGCAGAAGGAAAACCTTCCGGCGGCTCATATACGCCCACAGCGAGGGCAGGAAAGCGGCGCCGCCGAGCACGCAGACAATCATGTCAACCATTGTGTCTGTGACGCCCGTCGTAGCTACGCGCTGCGGATCGCTGCCGAAGATCAGGCTGACGAGAAACTCCCAGATCTCCCACATGCCGGCCATACCGGTTACTACAGCCATCACAAAGAAGGCTGCCAGAGGGAAGCGCGCACGCTCCATCGTTTTTTCCGGGGAGAGCAGGTGAAAAAGCAGGAGAGCAAAGAGCGCGATTACCACTCCGGACAGTGTGTGCGCAAATTTGTCGTAAAAGGATGTGAGGGAGTACAGGCGCAGAACGATTCCAAGCGTGTACAGCAGAAAAACGTAAAGGGTGATCAGAAAATCCAGCTGATACGAGCGTCTGCGCCGGATGATGCGGTAAAACAGAGACAGGACAGGCGGCAGGAGGAGGGCGCACAGCGCAAGAACGGCATAATACCATTGATGCTGTACAGCGTTTGCGGCGGCAAGGATCGTATTGACGGCGAGATAGAGTGGGACGGCGATGCGGTTCACGCGCGCGAAGGCTTGCTCTCTCTTCTCCATAGCGTGCTTCCTCAGTCGGCTTTGCCGGTCTTTTCGCAGGTGAGCAGACGCAGGACGCGAACCATGGCGTCCATGCTCTGCACGGGAATATATTCAAAACGCCCGTGCGCGTTGTGGCCGCCCGTACTCAGGTTGGGGCAAGGCAGGCCCATATACGACAGGCGCGACCCGTCCGTACCGCCGCGAATCGGCTGTACCAGAGGCGCAACGCCTGCGTCAAGCATGGCCTGCTTGGCGTTTTCCACCAGGAACATATACGGTTCAACCTTTTCCCTCATGTTATAGTAGCTGTCGGCAAGCTCCAGCTCAACCGTACCGGCTCCGTATTTGTCGTTGAGGTACGCGGCAATTTTGCGGAAGCGCTCTTTCTTTGCTTCAAACTTTGCGCGGTCATGGTCCCGGATAATGTAATGCAGCGTGGCTGTTTCTTCGTCTCCGCTCATCCGGTTGAGGTGCTGGAAGCCCTCATAGCCTTCCGTGCAGGCCGGCGTTTCCCAGGGCGGAAGCATGGACTGAAACTCAATTCCCATCAGCAGCGCGTTTCTCATCTTGTTTTTCGCGTCGCCGGGGTGGATGTTCAAACCGTGCACCGTGACCACGGCGGAGGCTGCGTTGAAGTTCTCGAATTCAAGCTCGCCCAGCTTTCCGCCGTCCACGGTATACGCGAACTGTGCGCCAAAGCCCGGCACGTCGAAGAGATCCGCGCCGCGGCCGATTTCCTCGTCCGGGGTAAAGGCAAAGCAGAGCTTTCCGTGCCGGAGACCGTCGCGCCCGATTTCCTCAATCAGCGTCATGATTTCCGCGACGCCCGCCTTGTCGTCGGCTCCGAGGAGCGTGGTGCCGTCCGTTACAATCAGATCCTGTCCCACATAGTCCAGCAGGTGCGGATATTTCGCAGGGCTCATCACAATGTGCTTTTCCTCGTTGAGGACGATATCGCCGCCGTCGTAGCGCTCCACAATGCGGGGATTGATACCGGCGCCGCAGGCGTCGGGGGAGGTGTCCATGTGAGCGATGAGACCGAGCGCCGGAGCCTGCGTCTCACAGTTTGCGGGCAGGGAGGCATAGACATAGCCGTGCTCGTCGACACGGGCGTCGGCAAGGCCGAGCGAGAGCAGCTCCTCGGCGAGGGCGTTGGCCAGCGTCATCTGGCCCGGCGTACTCGGGCAGGCGGGATTCGATTCGTCGGAGGTGGTGTCAAAGGCGACATAATGCAAAAAACGTTCGTAAGCTTTCATCAGCAGAGCTTCTCCTTCCTCTTGGTACGGCGACAGCCGCGCATCCCCTGAGCGGTATATGGGTCTCCCGATAGGATGTCCCGTCCCGGCGCAAATAACCGGCGAAGCGGCGGACAGCGAATGGCAGCGGCTTTTCTGCCGGGGTGTCTTCCGGATTTCCCGGGAACGTTCGGCTTTTTCGACCGTTTCCATGGATTTCCTCTCTATTATAGCACGTTCCTTCCGGGACGCAAGAGCGGCGCGGTTACCTGTTCCACGCGCGTCCGAGAGCCGCCGCCGCTTCAGGAATGTCCTGAAGCGGGATGCCGGAAAAGCTCAGCGCGGCGAATACGCCGTCCCGGTTTTCTCTTGTACGCACACGCACGCCTTCCTCCGCCGCTCGGCGGCAGAGTGCTTCCGCTTCCTCCCGTTTCAGAGGCGTGCGAAAGTAAAGAGCCGTTTCTTCCAGTGTAAAGCACCGGTCGGGGAAGACGTCGGAGAGGCATTTTTTCATGCGTTGGCTTTTGATGGCGTAAAGTTTGCGCAGCCGGCGGAGACGGCGTTCCATCTGACCGCTCGCAATGTAGGCCGCGAGGGCGAGCTGTTCGATCTTTGACGCCGTTTGGTTGTAATTGCGCGCCCTCTCCCGGTAGAGAGTGAGCAGGGAAGGAGGAAGCACCATGTATCCGATGCGTACTGAGGGCAGCAGAAGCTTTGAAAAGGATCCGAGGTATGCCACGCGATCTCCGCCCGGCATCCCCTGCATCGCGGGAATGGGATGGGCACGGTAGCGAAGTTCTCCGTTATAGTCGTCCTCGATGAGGATGCCGCCCGTTTCCTGTGCCCAGCGCAGCAGCTCGAAGCGGCGGCTTGTCGGCATGGCGCTGCCGCTGTCCACCGAGGCCGAAGGGCTTACGTATGCCAGATCCGCGCCGCTGGCGCGCAGGGCCTTGGGATCCAGGCCGTTTTCGTCGCGCGGCAGGGGAATGACCTCGATGCCGCAGTCGTGGAAAACCTGCTCCGCTTGGGCGAAGCCGTGCTCGTCGATCGCTGCGCGGCGGCGTCCGGCAAGGCCGCAGAGCAGATACAAAAGCGGCTGGCTGCCTGCCCCCACGACAATCTCCTCCGGGCCTGCGGCGACGCCGCGGGCCCGGCCCGCATAAAGAGAAAGCGCTTCCCGCAGTGCGGGTTCGCCCTGGTGGTCGCCGTAGGACACGATGATTTCACGCCGGTTGAGTACATCGCGCACATGACGCCGCCACAGGCGCAGGTCGGCGTTTTCCGCGTCGGCGCAGTCGGTGCCGAGGTTGAACCGGAAACGGCCTGCCAGCGGGACGGCCGAGGCATAAGCGCGCCGCGGCCCTGACAGGGCGGGCTGTTCTCCGGAGAGGACAAAATAGCCGCGCTTCGGCTCGCTCTTGAGATATCCCTCCACGCACAGCTGCTGATAAGCCGCCTCCACGGTTGTACGGCTTACGCCAAGATCCTCGGAGAATTTTCGGATGGACGGCATTCTCTCTCCCTGCCGGAGCTGCCCTGTTTCCATCGCGTGTTTGAGGGAGTCGTACAGCTGCCTGTATAACGGTATGCCGTTCTCTCCCAGTTCCAAATATTCATACGCCAATCTGTACACCTCATTTTTTTACAAACTGTGTATTTCATCAAGGACAGTTTTCTTTTATGATGGTAACACAACAGAGGGAAAAACGCAATTGCATCCCGGATTACTTTTGCGGGAGGAAGCCCGCTTTCAGGAAAGGCTGTGAACCATCATGCGCATCAACACATCAAGAAAAAGCGGCGCTGCCAATCTGGCCCTGACCGGCCTTATGGGCGCGCTTGTCATCGTCGGTACCTTCATCAGCATCCCGATCCCTGTTTTGGGAGACAGAACGATGATCGGCCTTGGAAACGTCTTCTGCATTCTGTCCGGTCTTCTGCTCGGCCCTGTCTATGGCGGTCTTGCGGCGGGCGTGGGCTCCGGCGTGTTTGATCTGATTGGAGGCTGGGCGGCCAGCGCCCCGACGACGCTCATCAATAAATTCCTGATGGCCTTTGTCTGCGGCGCGATTGCCTGGGCCGGCCGTTCAGAGGGCCGCAGACTTTCCCGTGTGATTGTGGGTGCTGTCAGCGGTTCGATGACCTATTGTGTTCTGTATTTGCTCAAATCGTTTATTGAGGCGAAGCTTGAGGGAAGCGCGGATGAAGCCGTCGCTATTCTGCTCGGGACCAAGGCGGTTGCCACCATCGTCAACGCCGTCATTGCCGATATTGTCGCGGTTCCGCTTTCCATTGCCATCCGCCGCTCGCTCGAATCGAACCGCATGTATCTCGGCGTTGTACAGAGCTCCGCGGAGCAGCTGTCCGGCCATGATTTGCGCCGCGGTGTTGCGGTGACGCTGCTTCTGGTGCAGGCGGTGCTGCAGATCGTCTGCGTGGCGGCCCTGCTGCCTTCGGCGCAGTCTTCCGCGGCAGAGGCGGGAGCTGTCCTGACGGTCTGGCCGTTCTGGACGGCGGCCGTTGTCTCCGCGGCTCAGGCGGTATGCTCTGTGCTGCTGGCCCGGCACGGACGTCATGCGCTGCCGTTGGCTGTCCTGTGCGCCGCTGTTTCCACAGCGTTTAACGTATGGTTTATCGTGTCTGCGGTTCTGCAGCCGGCATTGGCGCAGTATCTGCCGATCGGTGTGGTATTTGCCGCCATCCTTCTGACGGCGTTCGGTTTTCTGCTGCCGCGTGCGGCAGGGGAGAGAAAACAGGCATAAGCTGTTTTACCTTGCATCCATTCTGTATTAAGTTGAACCAAAGGATCGCCGCATGCCGCGGCGATCCTTTGTCGCGTTCCGGCCGGTTCGGAAGTTTACAGTGGTGATTTTTGCCCGAGGGCGGAGCCGCGCCTGCGTTTTTGCTGTATATTTTTGCTCTTCGGAGGACTGCGCGGATGCTGTCACAAAAGGTTTACAAATCCGGCAGACCGCATGAATCCTGCATTTTTGCCTGTGTGGGCGGAAATAATGATTGATAAGAAAAGCGAATAATGATATAATCGTACCATTCGTAAGGAAAAAAAGCAGGCTATCCCGCCGGGCGGAAGCCCGAAGCGGAAGATGTCTGCTGTCTGAAATCGTCTGCGCAAGGGGCTGGCGCCGCTTCCGCGGAGGAAAGGAATCACGGAATATGGTGCAATTCCATCCAAAGTATCTGCTGAGGGATACGCTTCTGCTCGGTCTGTCTCTGGCGCTTTTGGTGATCGCCGCTTTTTTTGCCCAACCGGGAGGAAGCTGGTATTCCGTCGCTGCAAACGTAACGCTCGCGGGCTTGTCGATGCTGAACGTGGCCATGCTTATCTATGAGCTGACGGATATTCGCAGGAGAATTCCGCTTCTGCTGTTTCAGGCGTCGTTCAATCTTCTTTTGCTTGGCCGCGTTTATGTCACCTGGCTGCGTGATTATGATTCCCGCCTGCTTCTGTTGGAGGCGGATGGTTATGATTCTCTGTACTGGTCGCTCCAGCTTCTGGCAATTTCGCTCTTTTCCGTTTATCTGGCCTACAGGGCGGGAGGATTCCTTTTCCGCAAGCATGAGGTTTCCGTGGCGGTGGAGGGCGCGAAGCGCATCTGGGATAATCCGTTGATTCCCATTATCCGGCAGCTGAGCCGCTGGGTACTGTATGTCAGCTCGCTGGCTTCTTTCTTTTCATTGGGAAATACCATCCTTTTTGTTCTTAGGAATGGGTATCTTACCTCCTTTACGGAAACGGCGGGCGTCCCCTCCATTATCAGCCGTCTGGCTCTTTTCTTTACGCCGGCTTTTGCCGTGTTTCTCGCCACCATGCCTTCGGCAAAGCAAATGCGCCTTCCGATGTGTGTGTACGGAGTCTATCTGTTGGCTTCCGTCTTTACGGGCCGGCGTAATATGATTGTCACAAGCCTCATGATGCTGGCGCTTTATTTTGTGCTGCGCGATAATCTTTTGCCCAAAGAGAAGCGCGTGCTGACCAAGCGCTTGGTGTTTCTGTTCTGCGTGCTGGGACTCGGCGGCGTGTATTTGCTGCAAATGGTGGCTTATGTCCGCTCCGGCCTGCAGAATGAAAGCTCGTTTTTCAGCACGCTTGTCAGCTTTGTGGATTCCCAGGGCGCCAGCTTCCGTGTTGTTGTCAAGACGTTTGACTATATGGAGTTCTTCGATCCTGACACGTCGTACCGGTATCTGCTGTTTCCGCTGGAGCTTTTTGTAACGAACAATTCCATCGGACAGACCGTGTTCCATACGGATCCCATCATACAGGTGCAGACCGCGGAATTTGCGCAGAATACGTACAGCTATTCGCACGTTCTGACCTATCTCGTAGATTCCGCCAAGTATCTGCGCGGCGAGGGCTTTGGCACCTCCTATGTGGCGGAGGCGTACGTGGCCTTCGGTATGGCCGGAGCCGTCGCGATCAGCGCAGTGATTGGCCTTGCGTTCCGGTGGTTTTCCTCGATGTTCAGCCGCTCCTGGCCGGCTATCGCGCTGGGGTTGATTGCGGTGAAGAGCTTTGTCTATCTGCCGCGCAACTATGCGCTTGGCTGGATTACGGATGTGTTTAACATCACCTATCTCTGCTTTATTCTCGGCCTTTATCTCGCGGCGCAGCTGCTTTACACTCTCGGCACACATCTGCGCCGTACGCCGGCGCCGCCGGAGGTGAAAACGTGATGGAAAAGAAACGAAGCGGTGTTTTCCATGACGCGCTGAGCACGTTCGGGACGAACGCCTTCGGAGCAATCCTTGCCCTGATCTCGAGCTTTTGCATTATGCCGGTGCTGGATCCGGGGGAAAGCGGCCTGATCACGCAGAATCAGATGGTGGGCAGCGCCCTGTATACGCTGCTCTCCTTCAGCGTCAATTCTTCGATGATCTACTACGTCTCCCGCTGCAAGCTCAAAAATGTCGTTCGATCCATCAAGCGCGTGACCGTCATTCTCACGCTTGTTATTCTGGCGGTCGGCGCGGGTGTGGTCCTGGTCCTGCGGGACAGTTATTTTGCCGATACGGCGCTTTTGTATTGTATCTGCGCGGTGGCATACGGCGTTTTTTCGTTTGTCTCCAATGTGTTTCTCGCGATTCTGCGGGGAGAGAACAAATTCCGCGTTTACAACATGATCAATCTGATGCAGCGCGTGCTCACGACGCTGTTTGCCCTCACCGTCTTCCTCTGGCCGACGGCCGCCGTCATCGTGTCGGGCAGCATTTTCATCCTGCTGCTCTCGATCGTGATGGCCTGGCGCTCCATTCGCCGCGACGTCTCCTATGCCGAGGCTCCGCCGGCCCCGGAAAACGACAGGGAGGTGGGCTCCGGGGAGCTTCTGCGCTACAGCATGAAGGCGCACGTTTCGAATGTGTTTACCTTTATCAATACCAATGTCAGCTCCATTATTCTTAAGGCGAACAACGGCTTGACGGATTTCGGCGTGTTCACGAAGGCATACACGATTGTACAGCAGATTTGGATTCTGCCGGATGCTGTCAGCATGGTTATCATGTCGAGGATTGCGGCGATGACGGACACGAAGGACAAGACCAAACTGGCCACGCTTTCGTGCAAGCTTGTCACCTACATTACCCTTGTTTGTCTGCCTCTGATCGTGATTCTGGCAGAGGTGTTTATTCCGATTCTTTTTCCGAAATATACAGCATGCATCGAGCCGCTCAAAATCCTGACTGTGGGCACCTTTTTTGTTACCTACTCAAAGGTGCTTGCAAACTCCATTGCGGCTTACGGGAGGCCTGAGCTGAATATCATCTCCACCGTAGTGGGAGTTGTCCTGAATCTGGGCCTGAGTCTGGTTCTGATTCCGAATTTGCTGGTGACAGGCGCGGCCCTGGCTACGACGATTTCGCTTACGGCGCAGGGGCTGACCTCGCTCGTGATTTTCTGCGTTTACACCAAAACGCCGTTTTACCGCCTGATTCTTCCCTCGAGGGAGGAAATTGCCATGGCGGCAGGCATGCTGAAAAGGGGCAAGCGGACATGAAACAGCTTTTGCTTTTGACGACCTCCTTTCCGTTTGGGAGAGGGGAGGATTTCCTCACTGAGGAGCTTCGCCATGCGTCCGGCTTTGATAATGTGCTGATCTGCGCCTGCCATGCTTCGCCGGAGGATGCGCAGACAAAGCCGGTTCCCAAGGGAATGCAGATTGTACGCCTGCGCGCGGACCCGTCTTCCGTTTCCTATCCTGATGTGGCATTCAGACCGGATATTGTTCCGGAAGAGCTTTCCCTGCTGCTTCGGGGGCGCGCGGCCCCCGGGATGCTGCATGAGCTTCTCTTTTTCCGAAAAAAGGCGCAGGCCGTATATCGTGCCCTGTGCAGTCAGGCGCTTCCGCTGATCACGGCGGAGGAGGTTGTGATATACAGCTACTGGTTTTATGACGCCGCCGTTGCGGGGGCACTGTTTGCCAGGGAGCTGCGCAGGCAGGGGAAAAAGGTTCGCCTGGTTTCCCGCGCACATGGTTTCGACGCATTTCCTGAGCGTGCTCCCCATCAATACCTGCCGATGCGGCGCTTTCTGCTGACGCGGTATGATGCGGTGCGTCCGTGTTCTCCTTCGGCGGCACGCGCTGTGAAGGATTCCTGTCCGGGGCAGTCCGGAAAGGTTCGCCCGGCTTTTCTCGGCACGGCGGATCACGCCCTGCCGTTTGGAAGCCGTGAACCGGAGTTTCACCTTGTGACCTGTTCGTATCTTGTTCCTGTCAAGCGCGTGCCGCTCCTTGTGCAGGCCCTCTCGGAGATTTCTCTTCCAATGCGTTGGACGCATGTCGGAGGCGGTCCGCAGGAGGATGAGGTGCGTGCGGCGGCGGAGAAGCTGCCGTCTCATATCCGATGGGAAATGACCGGCCCCATGCCGAATGAAGAGCTGATGCGCTATTACGCGGAGACGCCGGTTTCCTGTTTGGTGAATGTCAGCTCCAGCGAGGGGCTTCCCGTGGCGCTGATGGAAGCATGTTCCTTTGGCTTCCCCTGTATTGCCACGGAGGTGGGCGGCACGCCCGAGGCCATCCGGGACGGAGTGACCGGCTATCTGCTGGGCAAGAATCCCACTCCGCAGGAGATTGCCTCAGCGCTGGAAACGCTCGCAAGGCTGCCCGGGGACGAATATGAATCCATGTGCCGGGCGTCAAGGCGCCTGTGGGAAGATAAATTTAACGCGGAAAAGAACTTCAGCCAGTTTTACGAGGAACTCTCGCAGGGCGGCGCGGAGGCTCTTTCTTCAAAGGGTGTTGTAGGATGAGCGAGAAAAAGAAATTTCTGTATGCCGCCGCTGTCTCGACGGACATGCAGTATTCCGGTATTCTGCGGAAAGTGGCCGGGCAGACAGGCGGTATGGAACGCTTGGGCTGGGACGCGGCTTATACCTGTGTCTGCGGCAACTGCCTTTTGGTGCGGCGTTCGGCTGGAGAGGAGAAAATTCCGTTTCCCGCCTCTTCCCGGTGGTCGGAGCAGCAAACCCATATTGCCGAGGCGATCGGCTCGCTTCTTGCCCGGGAACCGCGCGACGCGGTATACATTAAGGGCTTTCTGACGAATCCGTATTATCTGCGCATCGCAAAGGCGGCCAAGGAAGCGAACCCTGCCTGCAAGGTGGTCTTTGAAGTCGCCACGTATCCGTATTGGGGGGAGTATAAGAGATTTTTCCGTGTGGACTGGGAACAGAAAAATCTGCGCTCCTTTGTAGGGCATGCCGGTGAAGTAGTACGGCACGGGCTCACAACGCTGTCCTTTTCCAGGTATGTGGATACCGTGGTGGTGTTCGGATCGCCTGTGGACAGACTGTGGGGGATTGATGCCATGACGCTGGATAACGGCGTGGATGTGGAGGCCATCCGGCTTCGGGAGGATCGTGCGCCGCGCGGCGGCGTGAACCTGCTCGGCGTGGTGGGAACTTCCGTGGCGCACGGTTACGATCGTATTCTGCGCGGCCTGCGGGACTATCTCGACACGTCTCCTCAGATTCCCGTTACCTTCCATGTCGTGGGAAAAAACGAGACTATCGAGCAGCTCAAACGGTTGGCGGGAGAGCTTTCTCTCGGAGATTCTGTCCGTTTTCTCGGATATCAGTCCTCGGATGCTCTGGAACGGCTGTATTGTGAAAATGACGCGGCTGTCTCGTCCCTCGGCGTTCACCGGATTGGCCTGACGCACCTGTCGCCGCTCAAGTCACGCGAATACTGTGCGTCCGGAATCCCCTTTTTGTATGCGTACGAGGACAAGCTTCTGCAGGAGGATACCCCGTTTGCGCTCAAGCTTCCCAACACAGATACGCCCGTTTCCATTGATGAGGTTGTTCGCTTTGTGCAGAAATGCCGTCTTGATTCCGGGCTTCCGGAGACGGAACGCCGCTTTGCGATGGAGCATTATGATTGGAAGATCATCATGCGGGAGGTATTCGGTTCCGCCGAATCAGCTTCGTAATCAAAAGCAGGACTGTGCTTTGTCCCGCCGTCCGGCGTGAGGCGCAGGCGGTCTGCGAAAGAAATACAGGAGGAATTTATCCATGGAGTTGTTCATTCCCTTTTCGGAAATTGTCCGCTTCTTTAAGCGGCACCTCTGGAAGTTTGCCGTGCTGGTTGTTGCATGCGGCGTCCTTTTTGGGTCCCTTTCCCTGGCAAGCTTCCAGAAGGAGTATACCGCGACGAGTACCATTCTGATTGCCTGTACGATCGATGACAATGCGTCCCCCGACTACAGCAACCAGTACGCCAGTATGCTGAACGTTCGCCTCCAGGCGGCGATTGCCATGGCTCCCTCGGAGGATCTGCGGCTGAAGACGGCGGAAAGGGCCGGTGTGGAGGAATCGTCTCTGCACAGCATTTCGGCCAAGCAGATTTCTACTTCGACCCTGATCGAGATTTCCGTTTCCACGGATGATCGGAGCAATGCGGCACTTATGGCGGACGCGGCTGCAGAGCAGATCGCGGAGGAGATTTCGGCCATTTATCCGACGCCTCCGATTCAGGTCCATATCACCAACCATGCGCAGGAGCCTGAGGAGCTTTCCGTGAAGTCGTCCGTCATGAAGAGCGGCATTTTGGGCCTTGTCTTCGGCGTGATCATCTCGCTGTGTATTGGAATTGCGATGATTCTGCTCGATCGCAGCATTCGCAGCGCTCCTTATGTGGCGAAAAGTCTGGAGCTTCCCTGCCTTGGTTCCCTCACAGGAAAGACGGCCAGAGATACGGACGAATTCCGCCGTCTGCGCGCGGCGGTGACGCGTCAGGTGGGAGAGCGCGGAAGTATTCTCTTTACACCGGTGAAGGGGAAGAAAGGGGCGGGCCGTGTGGCAGCCGGCCTGGCGAACGCGCTGACGGCGACCGGACGTACCGTTTTGCTTCTCGAAGTGGATTTTTCGGGTTCTTCGCAGGCACAGGCACTCGGAGCAAAGCCGTCGAAGGGTTTGGCGGCTGCTCTGAAGGACGGCGTTACGGCGAAGGAAGCGGCTGTTTCCACCAATTGCGAGGGCTTGTTCTTCCTTTCGAGCGGCCAGGCGTCCGGAAGCTCTGCAGATCTTCTGGCGTCCGGGGAATTCTCTGCCTTCCTCCGGCAGGCGTCTGAGGAGTACGATTATGTCCTCTGTGTTTTCCCCGCGGAGGAAAAGCTGCCCGACGCCGACAACGCTGCACCTGCGGCGGACAGCGTCGTCCTTGTGGCAGAATATGGCGTGACGCCTTACAGTGATTTTGAGGAAAGTTTGACCCGTCTGCGCACTTCCGGCGGAAACATTGCAGGTTTTGTGCTGGAGGGTGTGCGCTGATTTCTCCGTCATGAGGGAATGACAGATACTCTGACAGCGAAGCGTTGTCCCTTGAGGGGCTGCGCTTCGCTGTTTTTTGTTCCCGGAGGAGATTGGCTCTGTGTATTTGCGGGGATGGGGACGGCGGGAATGCCGGAGAAAGGCAGACGCTGAAAAAAGACGGCGCCCGGGAAAGCTGCTGCCAGCTTCTCCCGGGCGCCGTTCTTCTTTTTAATCGGAAAAATAAAGTGGTTACATGCCGTAAATGTCCTCGGCGGTCAGCAGAGTAACGCCGTTGTTTTTCAGGCACTCGACAGCGGTCTCTGTTTCCTGAACGCGGAGAATTACATAGGCTTTGCCCTTGTCGCGGCTGATAAACGCATACATGTACTCAACGCCGATGTTGCCGTCAGCCAGAACGCGCATTGCCTTCGCAAACTCGCCGGGCTGGTCATCAATGCCGATGGCAATGACGCTCGTCAGCGAGACGGTCAGGCCTGCCGCGCGCAATGCCTCGACAGCCTCCTTGGGCTTGTCGACAATCAGACGAAGAATACCGAAATCACTGGTGTCCGCCACGGAGATTGCGCGGATATCGACGTTTGCCTTTCCGATGGTCTCCGTGATCTCGGCAAGGCGTCCGGATTTGTTTTCCACGAAGATGGAGAGCTGCTGAATCTGCATACTGGTTCCCCTTTCATTGATTGAGTTGAGAGTGTCCGGAAACCGAAAGACGGATTGGAACGCCGGCCAGACCGCACGGCGCTCCCTCTGCCTTTATTATAGAACGAAAATGGGAAAAATGCAATTACAGCTTGCGCTTGTCAATGACGCGCTTCGCCTTACCCTCGGAACGCGGAATCGACTTGGGCTCAAGCAGGCGGACCTTCGCGACGATGTTGAGTGTCGACTGCAGGGCGTTTCCAATCTTGTGCTCGATACTTTCGAGGCTGCGGACGGTGTCGCCGAACATTCCTTCGTTCATCTCAACCTGGACCTCAAGCGTGTCGAGATTGCCGACGCGGTCGACAACGAGCTGGTAGTTCGGATCCATGCCGAGTTCCAGCAGAACACTCTCGATCTGGGACGGGAATACGTTGATGCCGCGGATGATCAGCATGTCGTCCGTGCGTCCGCGCGGTTTGCTCATGCGCACCAGCGTGCGGCCGCACTCACAGGGCAGGTGATTGAGGGAGCAAATATCACGCGTGCGGTAACGCATGAGCGGCAGTGCTTCCTTGCCGATGCAGGTGAACACGAGCTCGCCATAGGTGCCGTCGGGAAGGGTTTCTCCCGTATCGGGATCGATGACCTCGGGATAGAACATATCCTCGTTGATGTGCAGGCCGTTGTGCTGGTGGCACTCGCAGGCAACGCCGGGACCGGCGATCTCCGAAAGGCCGTAGATGTCAAACGCTTCAATGGCAAGCAGGCGCTCGATCTCGCGGCGCATCTCCTCTGTCCACGGTTCCGCGCCGAAAATGCCCGCACGCACACGGAGCGTTTTCGGATCGATGCCCATGTCGCGCACCGTCTCGCCGATGTACATCGCATAAGAAGGCGTGCAGCAGAGAATGTCCGAACCGTAATCCTGCAGAATCTGTACCTGGCGCTTCGTGTTGCCGGAGGAAACGGGGATAGCCGTTGCGCCGAGCTTCTCCGCGCCGTAGTGGAGGCCAAGGCCGCCCGTAAACAGGCCGTAGCCGTAAGAAACATGGACCAAATCCGCCTTTGTGCCGCCGGCCATCACAATGCTGCGCGCCGCACCGGTTGCCCAGGCGTCGATATCTGTCTTGGTATAGCCGACGACAGTCTGCTTGCCGGTGGTGCCGGAGGAGGCATGGATTCTCGCGAGTTCCTCTCTCGGCACGGCAAAGAGGCCGAACGGGTAAGTATCGCGCAGATCCTGCTTTGTGGTGAACGGCAGCTTCTTTACGTCGTCAATGTCCTTGATGTCGCCCGGAAGAATACCGGCCTCATCCATACGCTGTTTATAGAGCGGAACGTTGTTGTAGCAGCGCTCCACAAGTTTGCGCAGCCGCTTTGACTGGATGTAGTGCAGCACCTCGCGGGATGCGCACTCCAGCTCCGGCTGAAAATAATTTCCCTGCATGGCAATCCACTTCGCTTCCTGTTAGTCTCGGCCGCGCCGTATGAGAACAGAGTGCGGCCGGAATGCTTGTTTATTCTTCTGCCGCGTAGCCCAGCTCGAAAGCGCGCTTGTTCATCTCTACGAACTTGGGCGGGACAGTTTTTTCAATGGTTTTGAGCCAGATTTCCTTTTCGGTGCCGAGCGATTTTGCCATGGCGCCGATCAGCACGACATTGACAGCTTTTACCGAACCGGCCTGCTCCGCGAGGGAGAGGGCGTCAATGGCGAGCAGTCCCGCGCCCTGGGCGCGGATTTGGTCGAGCAGTCCCTGCGGATACTGCGCTGTGCCGGTCACGACGGGCATCGGGTCGATCTGCTGCGTGTTGGTGACCACAACGCCGCCCTTTTTGAGGAAGGGCAGGAAACGGGCGGCCTCCAGCTGCTCAAACGCAAGCACAATGTCAGCCTCGCCCTGGTTGATGACGGGAGAATACACTTTGTCGCCGTAGCGCACATACGTCTCCACGGAACCGCCGCGCTGGCTCATGCCGTGTACCTCGGAGACCTTCACGTCATAGCCGAGATCCATCATGGCGCTTCCCAACAGGCGGCTGGCCAGCAGGGTTCCCTGTCCGCCGACGCCTACAATCAATACGCTTTTCACACTGCTCATTTTGCCGCCTCCTGTGCTTTGATGGCATGCTTGGGACACAGTCCCTCGCAGACGCCGCATCCCACGCACTGCGTGTAGTCGATGACGGCTTTCTTGTCGTGAATGCTGATGGCCGGGCAGCCGATGGAGAGGCAGGGCTTGCAGCCGATGCACTCGTTCTGGTCTACATGCAGAGGAGCGCTGTGCTTGACATATTTGAGCAGAGCGCAGGGACGGCGCGCGATCACGACCGACGGCTCCTCGGCCTCAAGCTCCTCGCGGATGACGGACTCGGTCTCCGCAAGGTTATACGGATCGCAGACGCGCACGCGGTTGATGCCGACGGCATGGCACAGCGCCTCAAGATTGACCGCGGAGGTCGGGTCGCCCTTGATGGTATAGCCGGTCGTCGGGTTCTGCTGATGGCCTGTCATACCGGTGATCGAATTGTCGAGCACGATCACAACAGAATTGCTCTTGTTATAGGCGATGTCAATCAGACCGGTGATGCCGGAGTGGATGAACGTGGAATCACCGATGACGGCCACGGATTTCTTTTCCGCCTTTTCTCCGATCGCCTTGTTGTAGCCGTGCAGGGCGGAGACGGACGCGCCCATGCAGACGCAGGTGTCCATTGCGCTCAGCGGGGCCGTGGCGCCCAGGGTATAGCAGCCGATGTCGCCGCCGACATACACGCCGAGCTTCTTCAGTGTGTAGAATACGCCGCGGTGCGGACAGCCGCAGCACATGACAGGCGGGCGGCCCGGAATAGCGGACTCCACCTGCATGGTTTCGGGTTCCTCGCCGAGAACACAGCGGCGTACAACACTTTGCGAATACTCTCCGCAGCGCGGGAAAAGCTCCTTGCCGATCACGGCGATGCCCAGCTTTTTGCAATAGTTTTCAATAATCGGATCAAGCTCCTCGATCACGTAGAGCTTTTTCACCTTTGCCGCAAAATCGCGGATCAGCTTTTCCGGCAGCGGATTGATGAGGCCAAGCTTCAAATACGAGACGGTGTCGCCGAGCGCCTCACGGGCATACTGATAAACGGAACCCGCGGCGATGACGCCCACGTCGCTGCCGTTGTCCTCCACACGGTTGAGGGAGCACGACTCCGCCCACGCGGCGAGGTCGTCGCTGCGCTGCTCGACGACGACATGCTTTTTGGTCGCGAAAACGGGCAGCATGACGTTCTTTGCGGGATTTTTCTCATACGGCTTAAGCTCGGGAGCATTGCGTTCGCACAGCTCAACAATGCTGCGCGAATGGGAGATGCGCGTGCTCAGGCGCAGGAGCACCGGCACGTCGAACTGCTCGGAAAGCTCATAGGCGAGCTTGGTGAAGTCGCGGCATTCCGCGGAATCGGCGGGCTCCACCATCGGCAGCTTCGCGGCGATGGCATAGTTGCGGGAGTCCTGTTCATTCTGCGAAGAGTGCATGCCCGGATCATCGGCCACACCGATGACCATGCCGCCGTTTACGCCGATGTAGCTCATCGTGAAGAGCGGATCCGCAGCCACGTTCAGACCGACATGCTTCATGCCGCAGAAGGAGCGGGCGCCGCCGAAGGACGCCCCCGCGGCGACCTCCATGGCCACCTTCTCGTTCGGGGCCCATTCGCAGTAGATTTCATCATACGTCGAAGCGGATTCCGTGATCTCCGTGCTCGGCGTGCCGGGGTAGCTCGAGACCACGCGGACGCCGGCTTCATACAGGCCACGCGCGACCGCTTCGTTTCCCAACAATAATTCTTTCATTTCTGCCTCCAATATGTAAAATGGATATTGCTTACTCTTTTTCGTTTCTCAAATCGAGAATACGCTTTGCCTTGCCCTGGAAGCGCTCAAGCGACTTTGGCTCAACGAGCGTAACCTTGGTCTCGAGGCCGAGCACGCTCTTGAGACGGTCGTGCAGGCCGCGCTGGAGCGCCTCGAGTTCGCCGTAGCTCTCAAGCAGATCGGCGCTGACAAGCTCGACCTTGACCTCGAGGTTATCCATGAAGTTGCGGCGGCGAACCACGAGCTGGTAATGCGGCCCGATCCCCTTCGTGCCGACGAGAACGCTCTCAATCTGGGACGGGAACACATTGACGCCCTTAATGATCATCATATCGTCGGTGCGTCCCGTAACCTTATCCATGCGGACATGGGTGCGGCCGCAGCGGCAGGGCTCGTAATTGAGGCGGGTGATATCCTTCGTACGGTAACGCAGGACAGGCATGCCCTCGCGCAGCAGCGTCGTCACAACGAGTTCGCCCGACTCGCCGGGAGCCTTCTGCATCCCGGTTTCGGTGTCGATGATCTCGGGGAGGAAAGCGTCCTCCGCAAAGTGCAGGCCGCAGCGGTACTCGCACTCGCCGGAAACGCCGGGGCCGCCGAGTTCCGTCATACCGTAGTTGTCGGTGACGAAGATGCCGAGGTTTTTCTCGATCTGCTCGCGCATCTCTTCCGTGCAGCCTTCCGAGCCGAGCAGGCCGAGGCGCAGTTTGTAGGCATCGCGCGGAAAACCGGACTCGCGCACCATTTCGCCAAGGTACAGGGCGTACGACGGCGTTGCCACCAGGCCGGTTACGCCGAAGTCGCGGAACATCATCAGCTGCTTGGCCGTATTTCCGGACGAAGCCGGAATGACCGTCGCGCCGATTTTCTCGAGGCCGTAATGCAGGCCCAGAGCACCCGTAAACAGGCCGTAACCGAAGGAGATCTGGAAGATATCGTCTTCCGTTGCACCGGCTGCCACTGCGACACGGGCCACGTGATCCGACCAGGTATCAAGATCCTTCTTGGTATATGCGCCGACCGTCGGTTTGCCCGTCGTGCCGGATGAGGCATGAATACGGACAATCTTTTTCATCGGTGTGGCAAGCATGTTGAAGGGGTAATTGTCGCGGATATCATCCTTCGTGGTGAACGGAATGTACTGGATATCCGAGAGGGTTTTGATTTTATCCCCGGTGACGCCGGCCTTCTCCAGCCGCTCATGGTAGAAGGACACGTTTTCATAGCAATAATTCACCATCCATTTCAAACGCTCCAGCTGGAGCGCCTCGATTTCCGGACGGCTCATTGTCTCGATTTCTTTTTGAAAAAACATTCTGACACCTCCGCGCGGCTTCCCGCCGCGAGCTTTTTGCTTTAGTGCGTTACCCTGCTGTGTTCTTGACGGTTTAAATTTAGAAAACGTTATTTTATATGATACCGCAAAACCTGTCGGAATGCAATCCCGCAAATCGAATATCAGGATATTTTCCCGTCCTTTCCCGCAAAGGACGCAGCATGTATTTTTCGGCAGGAAAAAACGAAAAACAGCAGGAGGCCTCTTTGCCCGGACTTTGCGCGGTCCGGTGCGTGCAGGCGGATTCCTGCGCGGCCGCCCTTGATATTTTTGTCGGTATCACATATAATAGAAAAGAAAATTCAGCGGGGCGGGCTTTGGCCCGCCCTGCTTGCGCGGCGGAGCCTCTCCGCCGGGGAAGGCGGGATTCAGAAGATGGAATATCAGAATGAAAAGGCGCAGGCGTTCTACCGTTCTCTGCGCGGAAAGCATGTGGCATTCTGCGGTATCGGCGGCAGCAATCTGCCGTTGATCAGAAGCTTTCCGGAAAAGGGAGCGCTTGTCACGGCAAGAGACAAACGCTCGCGGGAGCAGCTTGGAGCACTGGCGGAGGAACTGGAGGCTCTGGGGGTTCGGCTCATTCTCGGGGAAGGGTATCTCGATTCTCTGACGGAGGATATTATTTTCCGTACGCCGGGAATGCGCTTTACCCAGCCGGAGCTGGAAGCGGCCAGAGCACGCGGCAGCGCTGTTACAAGCGAGATGGAGGTTTTCTTCGATCTGTGTCCCTGTCCTATTTGGGCCGTCACGGGCAGCGACGGCAAAACAACGACCACCACGATCGTCTCTGAGCTGCTGAAGGCGGCAGGGAAGAAGGTTCATCTCGGCGGAAACATCGGCCGTCCGCTTTTGCCGGAGATTGATGAAATTTCTCCGGAGGATACGGCTGTCGTGGAGCTTTCCAGTTTTCAGCTCATCTCGATGCGCCGCAGCCCGGAAACGGCCGTTGTGACGAATCTTTCGCCGAACCACCTCGATATTCATAAGGATATGCGGGAGTATGTGGACGCGAAGAAGAATATTTTTCTGCATCAAAATGCGTTCGGACGTGTGGTGCTGAATGCCGATAATGAGATTACTGCCTCTTTTGTCCCCGAGGCCAGAGGGGATGTTTTCCTGTTCAGCCGTCAGAAAGCCTGCGAGCGCGGCGTTTGGGTAGCGCCGGACGGGATGATTACCGTCTCAGAGAATGGTAAAAGAACGCCGGTTCTGCGCACGGACGAAATCCGTATTCCCGGTCTGCACAACGTGGAGAATTACCTCGCGGCCATCGCAGCGGTGTGGGGAACCGTCGGCGCGGAGGAGATCCGCCGTGTAGCGCGCAGCTTTGCGGGCGTAGCGCACAGAAATGAGCTTGTGCGGGAACGCCGCGGTGTCCGCTGGTACAACGATTCGATTGGCACGAGCCCGACACGTACGATGCGCGGTACGCTTTCGCTCTATCAGGAGAAAATCATCCTGATTGCGGGCGGTTATGACAAGCATCTTTCCTACGACGAACTTGGCGAGCAGATTCCGGAAAAGGTCAAAAGCCTTGTCCTGATGGGTGCGACTGCGGACAAGATTGAAACGGCGGTGCGCGCTGCTTCCTCTTACCGGGAGGGCAATCCTGCCATTTATCGTGTGGCTTCGATGGAGGAGGCGGTTGCACTGTGCGATACGCTTGCCAAAAACGGTGACATTGTGACGATGTCACCGGCTTCAGCGAGCTTCGATCTGTACCGGAACTTTGAAGAGCGCGGCAATCACTTCAAGCGCCTTGTACAGGAGCTTCCAGAATAAACCGGCCGTCCTGCAGCGGCAGAAAGGATGTCCCAATGGAAAAACTCAGGGAACTGATATTTCGTCTCTGTGACGCGCCCGGTCTGCCGGGCAGCGAACAGGGGGTCTCCGCTGTGCTGGCGAAGGAGACAGCGCCCTTTGCCGATCGTGTGGAGACGGACGCAATGGGAAACGTGTATGCCTGGCTGGGACAGAGCGGCGCCAGGGAGCGGGTTTTGCTGGATGCGCACAGCGATCAGGTCGGTTTGATTGTCACACGGGTGGAAAAGGACGGCCTGCTCCGGGTGGATCGCTGCGGAGGCGCGGATCGTCGGGTTCTGCCGGGGTCTGCCGTTATGGTTCACGGCCGGGAAACACTGCCGGGGATTGTGATCCTTTCGGAGCGCGAGGAGAAGGACGGCGCGCTGAAGGTGGATCCCGGTCTGGACGGAGAGACGCTGTCTCATCTCGTTTCCCCGGGGGATCGGATTTCGCTCTGGCATCGCCCGGCTGCTCTTCTCGGCAGCCGGATCAGCTGCGCCGGTCTTGATGATCGCGCAGGCTGTGCCGTCTTGATTCGGTGTGCCGAATTGCTGCAGGAGGAGGAGCTTTCCTGCGAGGTGGTGATCCAGTTCAGCTCCCTTGAGGAGATCGGCTGCCAGGGAGCGCAGGCGGGCGCGCATCGCATCCGTCCCACACGAGCGATTGCTGTGGACGTAAGCTTTGCCGCGCAGCCGGATGTTCCGCCGGAGAAGTGCGGCACACTGGGAGGGGGACCGATGGTCGGTTTTTCGCCTGTTCTGGACGGGGCAATGAGCCGTGCCATGACGTCGCTTGCGGAGCGCCTCGGTATCCCTTATTCCTGCGAGGTGATGGGCGGCGAGACGTCCACAGACAGCGATCCGATTGCCGTTTCCCGCTCCGGCGTGCGCACTGCTTTGCTTTCCGTTCCGCTGCGCTACATGCACACGCCTGCAGAGATCATTGATCTGAAGGATGTGGAGAATACGGCGCAGCTTCTTGCCGCGTATCTCAAGGGGGTGAAGGAATGATCGACTGGAAGTTCCTCCGTGAGCTCTGTGCGATCCCCGGTGTTTCGGGAGACGAGGACCGGGTGCGTGAGCGTATCCTGCGGGAGCTTGCCTCTGCCGCAGATGAGATTCGTGTCACACCCTTGGGATGTGTCATTGCGCATAAGCAAGGCAAAGAGAGCCCTTCTGTTCGGGTGATGCTGTGCGCTCACATGGATGAGCCGGGCTTTATTGTGACTCGCGTCTGTGAAGACGGTACCGTACGGCTTGCCCCGGTGGGCGAGCTTCCGGCGGTTTCACTGTGCGGACGTCCTGTGAAGGTTTGTACTGCGCAGGGCGATCTTCCCGGCGTGTTAGGGGCAAAACCGGTGCATTTGCTCTCCGCGGAAGAGCGGGGCAAAACGGTTCCTATGAAAGATTTGTATCTGGATATTGGTGCACTCAGCAGGGAAGAAGCCCGGAAAGCGGTTCGGCCCGGCGACCGTGTCGTTTTTGATTCTCCGTGGAAGGAAACGGAAAAGACAATCAGCGGACGCGCGCTTGCGGGAAGAGCTGCCTGTGCCGTGCTTTTGGGGCTGTTGAGCCAAACGCCTGCGTTTGATCTGACGGTTGCTTTGACGACTCTCGGTGAGACGGGAGCGGGAGGCATTCGCACGGCGGCTTGCGACGCTTGTCCTGATGCGGTGATTGTTGTGGGGGCAGCCCAAGCGGGTGAGCCGGGGGAGAATGACGCCGCTTGCCGTTTTGGAGAGGGTCCTGCTGTCAGTTTTATGGATGGCGGAACGGTCTATGACCGGGGACTGTTTGAACAGCTGCGGGCGCTGGCGGAAGCGCATGGCATCCCGTGGCAGACCAAACGGCGGATTGCCGGCGGCACCGACGCCCAGGCCATGCAA
>ERZ779885.711-NODE-711-length-36788-cov-6.405303_pt1 | contig 36788 bp, 35 predicted proteins | sample MGYA00511554_ERZ779885 | MGnify/ENA primary metagenome ERZ779885 (study PRJEB29588, sample SAMEA2160998) | human gut metagenome | biome: human gut; feature: human-associated habitat; material: faeces | place: Denmark | collected 2008/2010 ... | reverse complement strand
CCAGCCATAACGGATAATAATTTCTTGAATTTCACTTTGCATCTACCCCTTCTTTACTGCTTTTACAGTTTTGTAATAATCTTGTTTTAGATTATAACATTAAAGTCCATTTGTGACAAGAATGTTAAAAAAGCGTAAATATTAACAATTTTATTATTTTAAAATATCATTTTTTGTAACTTTGTTGCTTTAAAGCCGTGTACATTTTCAATTTTCTTTTATTTTTGTTTTTATAAGAAGAACTTTACCAACTCAACATTTCGGACACGTCCACCACAGAAATACACAGAAGCAAAAACTTTTAAAAAATTTTTTAATGTATACAAGAATACATTGTAAATTGAGTTTATCTTTTTACACTTTCAGCTAAAAACATCATTATATATGTTATACTTTAATAAAAAGCAGCAGCAAAAATAGCACAAATATGCCCAAATTATCGAAAGAACGCACTGCCGAAAACCCGGAAAGAAACTCAATGCAAAGGATGCAGAAACCATGAAAGTAATTGATTTAACGCATACAATTACAGAAAAAATGCCTGTTTTTCCAGGCACGGAACAACCCAAATTAACAACTGTTAATAATTACGCAGAAAACGGTTTTAAAGAAACGCTTTTGCAAATTACCACGCATACAGGCACCCATATCGACCCGCCTGCGCATATTTACAGCGAAAAAGCAACACTTGATGCCTTACCGCCGGAACAATTTATCGGCAAAGCGCTGGTGATAGACTGCCGCAGCATAAAACACGGCGGCCACATTACCTTGCAGCATATAACGGCTTACGGCGCTAAAGCAAAAGCCGCAGATTTTTTGCTGTTCAACCTTGGCTGGGATAAATATTGGGGCACTGAAACTTATTTGGGTCAGTATCCCTGCCTGAATGATGAGGCAATTAACTTTATTTTGGAAGGCAACTACAAAGGCATTGGCTTTGATGTAATGGGCATTGACCCTATTGATGACGAAAATTTAACGCTGCATAAAAAATTGTTTAAGAATAAACAGATTGTAAATATTGAAAACCTTAAAAATTTAGATTTATGCGGCAGCGATTTATTTTGGTTCAGCTGTTTTCCTCTGAAAATAGCAAACAGCGACGGTTCGCCTGTCCGCGCCGTCGCCTGGTTTGAAGAATGAAATTTTGATTACATATAATATGCCTGTCATTAATTGCATAAACAAGAGTGATATAAACGCAAAAAGCGCAAACCGATAAATCAGTTTGCGCTTTTAATTTTTATTGCAGTGAATTAGCGTAATTTACTGCGCTGACGGCATTGGGCGCATAACAATCCGCTCCGATGCTGTCGGCATAATCCTGCGTAAGCACTGCTCCGCCAACGATTATTTTAAAATCTCCCGCCGCGCGCAGCGCTTTAATGGTTTCTTCCATAGCACCAACAGTTGTCGTCATCAGCGCCGAAAGGCCAACCACGCTTACTTTATTCTGCACCGCAGTTTCTGCAATTTTTTCAGGAGGTACATCCTTGCCAAGGTCAATAACCTGATAGCCGTAGTTTTCAAACAGTACTTTAACAATATTTTTGCCAATGTCGTGAATATCGCCTTTAACGGTGGCCAGAATTACTTTTATGCCGTTGCTCTGGCTGCCGCCTTCTGCTGCCATTTTATCACGGATAACGTTAAAGGCCGCTTTGGCTGCTTCCGCACTCATTAAAAGCTGCGGCAAAAAGATTCTGCGTTCTTCAAAACCTTTGCCAACATAATCAAGCGCAGGTATCATTTCGGCATTAATAATATCAAGCGGCTGCTTTCCGGCAAGCTGTTCTTTTACTGCTTTTTCGCTCTGTTCACGCAGGCCTTTAACAATGGCTTCATACAATGTATATTCCGCAGACTGCACCGGCTGCTGCTTTGCCTGGGCTGCACCGGCAAACATGGCTACATATTCCTTGCAGCCTTCGTCTAAACCGCTGAGCGCACCAAATGCATAATAAGCGTTCATCATGGCTTCGCTTTGCGGATTGATAATGGCGCAGCTTAACCCTGCCTGCATTGCCAGTACAAAAAATGCGCTGTTTACAGCATCACGCGCCGGCAGGCCAAAGGAAATATTCGATACGCCCATAACGGTTTTTATGCCGCGTTTTTTCAGTTCACTCAGCACCTGCAAATCAATATTGGCATTATCGCTGCCTGTACTAATCGTAAGCGCCAGCGGGTCTACAATAATATTGCGTTTTTCAATGCCATATTCCGCCGCACGCGCAATAATTTTTTCGGCAATGGCAATACGCCCTTCCGCAGTCTGCGGTATGCCGCTGTCGTCCAGAGTAAGCGCAACAACTGCAGCGCCGTATTTTTTTACAAGCGGCAAAACTTTTTCAAGGCTTTCTTCTTTGCCGCATACGGAATTCAGCAGCGGTTTGCCGTTATAAAGGCGCAGGCTGCGCGCCATGGCTTCATAGTTGGATGTATCAATCTGCAACGGCACGCTGGTTATTGCCTGCAAGCGCTGTACTGCTTCCGCACTTACAGCTGCTTCGTCAATTCCGGGCACGCCCACGTTAACATCCAATATTCCGGCGCCACGGTCAATCTGTTCCAGCCCCAGGCGGCAAATATAATCATAATCGCCGTTTAAAATGGCCTGCTTTAAGCGCGGTTTGCCTGTTGGGTTAATGCGCTCGCCAATTATTACCGGCTTTTGCCCGATAACAACTGCACTGCCGTAAGCGGCAACCGCCGTTAAATCGCAGCTGCGCTGCCGGGGAACTACATTACGGCATTTATTTACCAGTGCAGCGATATGCTCAGGCGTTGTGCCGCAGCAGCCGCCCATGATTGCAAGGCAGCCGTCCTGTGCCATTTCGTACATCAGCTGCGCAAATTCTTCCGCATCAACATCAAAAACAGTTTTACCGTTTACTTCTTTGGGCAGCCCGGCATTGGGGTTCAACACAGCAGGCAGCGGTGTTGCTGCCAAAAGCTGCGGCAAAAGCTTCTGCATCTGCGCAGGGCCGAGCCCGCAGTTAAAGCCGACAGCATCAGCACCAAGGCCCTCCAGTATAACAGCAGCCGCTGTAATATCGCCGCCGGTTAAAAGCTTGCCGCCTTCGTCAAGCGTCATTGTTGCAACTACCGGCAGGCTGCTGTTTTCTTTTGCTGCCAAAAGCGCGGCTTTCAGCTCGTAGGTATCGCTCATGGTTTCAATTAAAATTAAATCAGCACCGGCTTTTGCGCCTGCCTGTACAATTTCCGCATAAATGCTTACGGCTTCTTCAAAAGGCAAATCGCCGTAAGGCGCAAGCAGTTTGCCTGTTGGCCCCATATCAAGCGCTACAAAGCTGCCCGGCTTTTTGGCGCAGGCTTTTTTTGCTATTGCCACTGCCTGCTCAATTACATCTGCAGTTTTAATTTCCGTACCCGCAAATTTAAGGCGGTTTGCGCCAAAAGTATTTGTTTTTATAATATCCGCACCGGCGTTTAAATAAGCGGTGTGGATTTTTTCAACTTCACCGGCATGGCTGAAGTTCCACAGTTCCGGCAGCTCGCCCGGTTTAAGCCCGGCAGCCTGAAGCATGGTGCCCATAGCGCCGTCAAAAAATAAAGTTTTTTTGCCAAGTAAATCTTTAAAAAGCATATTGTTCCTCACAGTTTTTTATATATACAATTTGCATTGTTTTCGCAATTTTTGCAGTTTGAAGCTTTATTTTCACATTCATTGGTAATGCCGATAATTGCCGTTACCGATTTTACCGGAGCCAGCATGCCGCCTGCCGTCACTGTCAGCCCAATGCGTTTTTGCGCATCAAGCATTCTTAAAAGACGCGGCTGGTCTGTCAGCGCCCAATCGGCATAACCGGGTGAAAAACGAGGCTTAAAATGCAGCCCGCCGTATTCGGCGCTTATTTTTACTTCCGTTTCGTCACAGTAAGTTTCAATAAGCGCCGTACACACGGCCTGCCCGGCAGCGCCTTCGGCTATGTTTGCCACAGCCATACGGCGCAGCATTATATCTGCTTTGGCACCAAGAGTCGCTGCCAAAAGCACGGCTCTGGTGCAGCCTTTAATATGCGCGGCAAGTTTGGCGCTTTTAAAATACTCTCCACCAAGCAGTACGCCGCCTTCATCAACATTACAGTCCAATACACGGTACACGCTCCGCGCCTGCACCTCGTTGCGCAGCTTTAAATAGGCAGTATCGGCAAGAACGGCCGCTTCCCTGTCATCTTTGCGCGCACCCATGTAGCGTACCGCTTCGTCCCTGTCATATCTCATTTAATTATCTCCGACAGGTTTTTCATAATGCCGCCGATAACTTCCGGCTTGTTCATGGTATAAACGTGAATGTTCTTGAACCCGTTGGCTATAAGGTCAATAATCTGCCCCAGGGCATAAGCAATACCGGCCTGCATTAATGCCTGCGGGTCATCGGCAAAACGCTCGACGATAGCACGGTAATGCGGCGGCAGTTTGGTGCCGCTCAGTTCGCAGATGCGGTTAATCTGCTTGGCGTTTGTTACAGGCATAATACCAGCAACTACCGGCACATCAATGCCGTTGCGCAAAAGCCTGTACATATAATTGTACATAATATTGTTGTCAAAGCACATCTGCGCTACCAAAAACTCACAGCCTGCATCAATTTTCTTTTTGGTATTTTCTATATCTTTGTCAAGCGAACCGGCTTCCGGGTGCCCTTCCGGATAACACGCGCCGCCAATGCAAAAATCGCCGGACGCGGAAATTTTGCGCATTAAATCACTGGCGTGCATAAATTCGCGCGGTTTGTCGGTAACGGCATCTCCGCGCAGTGCCAGCACGTTCTGGATACCGTTATCACGGAATTTGCCCAGCATGCCTTCAATGCCGTCGTCGGTTGCATCAATGCAGGTTAAATGCGCCAGCGCGGGAATATTATGTTCTTCCACGGCTTTGGCAATAGCTACCGTCTGCCCGGCAGAAGTACCGCCCGCGCCGTAAGTAACACTCATAAAATGCGGTTTTATTTCCGCAATTTTATCAACTATTTTTAAAGCGTTTTGCAGTTCCGAACCGGCCTTGGGCGGAAAAAGCTCGCAGGAAATACACGGTTTATCATCTTTTAAAAGTTCTGTTATTTTCATACTCGTCCCCCTCATTTTTTCAGCGTAATATTTATTTTACTACATTTATATGTTTTTTTCTATATCGGTGCAAATTTATTTGTTAAAAGCGCAGCTGCCATAAAAGTAAAATTTTTAAATTGGCGCTCGACATAGGTTCACTAATTTCGCTCCTTATTCAGTCGCGAAATTTGCGTAGCTTCGCTGGCACAATTATTGCCTTCGCTAAAGCTCGGCACTAATTGGCGACTCAGCTAAAAAAAGCACCCCATACTTTTGTATGAGGTGCTTTTAATTTGCTGTTCGGTTCTGTTATCTGCGTTCGCGGATACGAGCTGCTTTACCGGTGAGGTTACGCAGATAGTAAAGTTTTGCACGGCGTACAATACCGCGTCGTGCTACTTCGATTTTTTCGATTCTGGGGCTGTGCAGAGGGAAAGTTCTTTCTACGCCAACGCCATAGGATACACGGCGTACAGTAAAGGTTTCGCGTACACCGCCGCCGCTACGGGCAATTACAACGCCTTCAAACATCTGAACGCGTTCACGGCTGCCTTCAACTACCTTTACATAAACTTTTACAGTGTCGCCTGCACGAAAATCAGGGATGTCGGAACGAAGCTGTTCTTGTTCCAAAACTTCAATAATGTTCATAATATCCTCCTCAATCATAGACGTTCATGTGCGAACACTTCACAGCGGACCGTCCGTTTTACACAAATGCTATTATATCATAGCCTGCTTTAAGTTGCAAACATTTTTACAATTTATTTTTCCCACCATGCTTCTCCTGCCAGCCTGTCCAGAATAATTGCAACAGCGCTGCGCACGCACAGGTGGTTATAGTTGCTCGGGCCGTAAACCGGCTCCAGAATGTAATCAAATGCCGCCATGGTTTCTTTTTCCATGCCAAAGCCTGTTCCAAAAAGTACCAGCACCGGCCTGTCGCCTTCATGAAGCATCTGCCGTGCGGCTTTATAGGTAATGGTATTGGGGTAAATGCGGGCATCTGTGGTAATGGTTACAGGCTCTTTGCCGGTAAGCTTTTCAATTTCCGCAACGGCGGACGCAATATCCGGCAGGTACTGCACTCTGTCAAGCGCTTCGCTGCGGTCCGGATTATACACACGCCCAAAGCCGTGCTGCCAGTAACCGGTTATTTTTTTGATTATTTCTTCCTGCACCTTCAGCGGATGGATTAAAAAATATTTTTTTACATCATAAGTGCGTGCTGTGCGGGCAATGTCATGAATATCAAAATTTGTAACGGCAGTGGCGATAACCTTCATGTGCTTGTTATAAATCGGGTAATGAACAAGCCCTAAATATAAATCAGCCATTATCTTCACCAGCCAGTTCCGCTTTAATTTCCACCATTAATTTGGCGTCGGCCTTGTCAAATTTTTCCGGCAGCAAATCGGGCCTGTGCAGATACGTTGCTTTAAGCGACTGTTTGCGCCGCCATTTGGCAATCAGCGCATGGTTGCCGCCGCGCAGAACCTCAGGCACAACCAACCCTTCAAATTCAACGGGGCGCGTATACTGCGGATATTCCAAAAGCCCGGTTGAAAATGAATCTTCCTCTGCGCTTGCCATTTTGCCAAGCACGCCGGGTATAAACCTTGCCACGGCGTCAAGCACCATTAAGGCCGGCAGTTCACCGCCCGTCACTACATAATCGCCGACGGAAAGCTTCTCGTCCACCCAGTTAAAAATGCGCTCGTCAAAGCCTTCGTAATGGCCGCATACAAAAATCAGGTCCTGCCCGGCATGAGCGTAATCTTCAACAATGCTCTGCTTCAGCGTTCGGCCGCCTGGGCACAGAGCAATTACGCGCGCGTCCGGCAGTTCTTCCTTCGCTTTGCGGATAGCGGCTACAAAAGGTTCCGGCTTGAGCACCATACCGGCGCCGCCGCCAAAGGGCGAATCGTCAACCGTACGGTGCTTATCATGCGTAAAATCGCGCGGGTTTATGCAGCTGACGCTTAAAAGCCCGGCAGACATGCCGCGCCCTACAATGCTGTAACTGCAAACCTGCTCTATCAGTTCCGGAAAAAGGGTTACAAATAAAAATTTCATTTTTCATCAACCCATTCGGGAAGTTCTACTGTAATACGGCGCTCGTCAAGGTTAATTTCCTTAACGTGCTTTTTCAGCGCCGGTATCAAAAGTTCTTTGCCGTCCGTGCCTGTAACGACATAAACATCGTTGCTGCCGGTGCTGATAACGTCCTTCAGCACGCCGACAGCGTTTCCGCTTTCGTCAGCTACATTGCAGCCCAACAGGTCAGCCACATAAAATTCGTCTTCTTTAAGTTCCGGCAAATCCTCCGTGTTAATATACACCTTCTGGCCGCGCAGCATTTCGGCTTCGTTCATATTATTAACCTCACGGCACTTTATAAGCGCCATTCTTTTGTGAAAACGGGCATTTGTCAAATGCAGCGTGCGCCCATCCTCCAAAAGCAGATAATCCAATTCAAGAAACTGTTCCGGATGCTCCGTTTGAGGCAATATACGAATATCGCCCCGCACACCGTGCGGAGCGACGATTGTTCCAATACAAACCTGTTTATCCATTAGTCGCGGAAGGCAATGATTTTGCCGTCTTCGGTAAGGATTTCCGCTCTTGCAAGAGCGTCAAGGTCAGTACCTATTCCTATTTCAACGGTACGTTCCAAAGTACCATGGCCTATTTCTGCGCCGATTTCCAATGCTTCAGCACGTTTCAGTCTTGCTTCGGCTTCTGCCTTGGCTGCCTGGCGTTTGCTTCTTTCAGCATCAATCTGGCTGCGCAGCGCCGGCAGCACGCTTAAATCACCGGCGGCCTGTGCAAGGGCCTTTTTAGCCTGGAATTCAAAATGCTCAAGTTCCAGATCCATCTTCTTTATAGTATCTTGGACATCGCCAATAATTTTCATTTTTAAATCTTCGGTTACTTTTGCTTTAACAGCAACAGGTACCCTGACAAACATTTTATCCATTATCAGCCCATCCTTTAGACGATCTCTACAATCACTTTTACATTCTCGCGGGTAGCTACTGCTTTCATAACAGTGCGGATTGCCTTGGCAATGCGGCCCTGTTTGCCAATAACCTTGCCCATATCTTCAGGAGCAACATGGAGGCGGAGAACCGTGGTTGTACCTGTGGTTTCCTCCTCCACTACTACTGCAGACGGATTGCTGACCAAAGACTTGGCCATAACTTCTACCAATTCTTTCATGTCAATCACGCCTCATTTCATTTTGCTTTAGATTCAGCATATTTTTTCATGATACCGCCTTTGCTGAAAAGGTTTTTAACAGTATCAGTCGGCTGTGCGCCTTTAGCCATCCAGGAGAGAGCTTTTTCCTCATCAATTTTAACGGTAGCCGGTTCAGTGGTGGAATCGTAGTAACCGATGCTTTCAATGATACGGCCGTCACGCGGAGAACGGGAATCTGCAACTACAACACGGTAGAAAGGAGCTTTTTTAGCGCCCATGCGTTTTAAACGGATTTTAACTGCCATTTTATTTTCACCTCCTCCAATTGGATTTTATAATTTATTAGTGCATAAAAGGAAGCTTGAAGCCGCCTTTTGAAGCAAACTTTGCCATACCGCGCATCTGTTTCATCATCTTTTTGCTTTCTTCAAACTTTTTCAGCAAACGGTTAACATCCTGCACGCGCGTGCCGCTGCCTGCGGCTATGCGTTTGCGCCTGCTTCCGTTGATAATTTCGGGATTGCGCCTTTCCTTAATGGTCATGGACTGAATGATGGCTTCGATGTGGGCAAATTCCTTTTCGTTCACATCGGTTTCTTTCAGCTTTTGTGCTATGCCGCCCATGCCGGGAATCATGCCGAGAATATTTTCCAGCGGGCCGAGCTTTTTAATCTGCTGCATCTGTTCAAGGAACTGCTCGAGCGTAAACTCGTTTTTGCGCAGTTTCTTTTCCATCTCCAGCGCTTTGGCCATATCGGTGGTGGACTGCACCTTTTCAATAAAGGTTAAAATATCGCCCATACCAAGGATACGCGAAGCCATGCGGTCCGGATAGAAAGGTTCCAGGGCGTCAAGTTTTTCGCCCATACCTACAAACTTAACGGGGCGTCCGGTAACGGCTTTTACGGAAAGCACCGCGCCGCCTCTGGCGTCACCGTCGAGTTTGGTAACAATCAAACCGTCAATGCCCAAATCGTTATTGAAACTTTCGGCAACGGTTACAGCGTCCTGGCCGGTCATTGCATCAACAACCAGGAGGATTTCGTGCGGCGAAACAGCCGCTTTAATGTTGCGCAGTTCGCCCATCAGTTCTTCATTGATATGCAGGCGGCCTGCGGTATCTATAATGACGGTATCGTAATTCATGCTGTGTGCTTTAGTCATTGCTTCTTTGGCAATTTCCACAGGCGATACCTTGTCACCAAGCGTAAATACCGGAATATTAAGCTGCGCGCCCAAAACTTCCAGCTGTTTTATAGCTGCCGGGCGGTAAACGTCGGCCGCAACCAGCATGGGGTGCTTGCCTTTTTTGCGCAGCATATTGGCAAGTTTGCCGGCCGTAGTGGTTTTACCTGCGCCCTGCAAGCCTACCAGCATAATAACCGTCGGCGGTTTCGGAGAAACTGCAAGTTTGCTCTGTGTTCCGCCAAGCAGTTTGGTAAGTTCTTCATTAACAATTTTTATAATCTGCTGGCCGGGTGTTAAGCCTTCGTTAACAATTTCACCAACAGCGCGTTCGCGGATGGTTGCAACAAAATCTTTTACAACCTTAAAGTTAACGTCCGCTTCCAGAAGCGCCATGCGCACCTCACGCAGCGGAGCCTTTAAATCGTCTTCAGTTATCTTGCCGCCGTTGCGGAACATTCTGATAGCTTTTTGCAAGCGTTCAGATAAATTTTCAAAAGCCATTTTTACCTGCCTCCGGCTTACGAATCTTTAAGCAAATTTTTCAGCCTTTTAAGTAACTCTGTATTATTCGTTTCCATATATCCGTCAAGCAGCCTGCATGCCTCTATGCGCAGCTGCTGCTGTTTTTCTTCGCGTTCCAGAAGCTTCATTTTGGTTTCGTAGCGTTCCAGAATCTGCTCTACGCGGTGTATCAAATCATGTACGGCCTGCCGCGATACATCAAGCTCTGCGGCAATTTCAGCCAGTGACAGGTCATCACAAAAATATAGTTCCATGCAGCTTTGCTGTTTGGCCGTCAAAAGCGGCCCGTAAACATCATACAGCCTGCCGAGGCGTATTCTCTGCTTAAAACTGTCATCCAGCATAACGATACCTGTACCTTCTCAATTAAGTCAACGTATGTATTATACATAAACAAAAGCAGGCTGTCAAGTGTTTTTACTTGTCAGTATTAAATAATGCGTCAACAAATTTTTCAGGTTCAAACGGGCGGAAATCCATAATACCTTCGCCGACGCCAATCCATTTAACGGGCAGCCCAAGTTCTTCGCGGATAGCGATAACCACGCCGCCTTTGGCCGTGCCGTCAAGCTTTGTCAGCACAACGCCGGTAACATTGGCGGTTTCCGTAAATACTTTGGCCTGCGTAATGGCGTTCTGCCCGGTTGTGGCATCCAGTACCAAAAAGGTTTCGTGCGGCGCTTCCGGAATTTCGCGCTTGATAACGCGGTGAATTTTTTCCAGTTCGTTCATCAGGTTGGCCTTGTTATGCAAACGCCCTGCCGTGTCGATAAACAGAATATCCGCCTTGCGGGCGATTGCGGCTTTCATGGCGTCAAAAACAACTGCCGCCGGGTCTGCGCCTTCTGCGTGCTTGATAACGTCGCAGCCGGCACGCTTGCCCCAGATTTCCAGCTGTTCGGAAGCAGCTGCGCGGAAGGTATCGGCAGCGGCAATCATAACCTTGTAGTTAAGCAGGTGGAAATAATTTGCCAGTTTGCCGATGGTGGTGGTTTTGCCAACGCCGTTAACGCCTACAACAAGAATAACGGTAGGAGTGCCGCTGATGCGCGTGCGCTGGCCTTCTTCCGTAAGCATCTGCGTAAGATATTTTTTTAAAAACGGAACAACATCTTCCGTTCCCTTAATTTCTTTTTTGCGTGCTGCCTGGCGCACAGCTTCAATAAGTTTTTCGGTGGTTTTTGCGCCGACATCTGCACTTAAAAGAATCATTTCCAGTTCGTCAAGAAAATCATCGTCAATTTCTGCGGACATGCCAACCAGAACTTCAATGCGTTCCGTAAAATTTTTTCTGGTTTTTTGCAGCCCGTCTTTCAATCTTTCAAAAAAGCCCATCATTTTACTCCTTTTCCGTTAGTTTTACAGATAATAATTTTGAAACACCGGATTCTTCCATAGTTACGCCATGCAGTACATTGGCGGCTTCCATAGTGCCTTTGCGGTGTGTAATGACAATAAACTGAGTGTTTTCGGCATAAGCCGTTAAAAAGCGTGCAAAACGGTCTACATTGGCTTCGTCAAGCGCCGCGTCAATTTCGTCCAAAATGCAAAACGGTGCCGGGCTGTAGCTTAACAGCGCAAAAAGCAGCGCAATTACCGTCAGCGCCCTTTCGCCGCCGCTTAACAGATACAGGCTCTGCAGCTTCTTGCCCGGCGGCTGCACTTCTATATCAATACCGCTCGAAAGCACGTCACCCGGGTCGGTAAGTTTTAAATAAGCCGTACCTCCGCCAAACAGTTTTACATAACATTCCGAAAAATAAACATTTATTTTGGCAAAAGCCTCTTTAAACCTTTTGCTCATACCGGAATTAATTTCACTGATAACGCTTTCAAGATTTGCTTTGGCGCCTGCAAGGTCGTCATACTGTTTCTGCAAAAACTCAAAACGCTCTTTAACGGCGGCATACTGTTCAATAGCGGCCGCGTTAACAGGCCCAAGTTCTTCAATTCGCCTTTGCAGGCTCAATTCCTGCCTGCGCAGCGAACTGTCGCCTGCTTCAAGCAGTGCTTCTTTATGTGCTTCTTCAAGCGTCAGGCCATAATCGCTTTCAAGCTGCTGCAATACGTGTTCGTATTCGGCATTTTGTTTTACGCTTTCCAGCGCAGCCTGGTTGCGTTTCTTTTCGGCTTCTTCCAGTGCTTTCTGCGCCTGCGTAAGTTCCAAAGCCGCTTTTTCCTGTCTTGCGGCAATTTCTATGCGTTTGGCAGTAAATTCTTCCCTGCCTCCGCTGATAACGTTTAATTCTGCCATCAGCGCTTCTGTCTGCTGCGCCAGTTCCGCCTTTTTATTTTCGCTTTCGGCAATGGAATTTTCCAAATTCTGCTGTTCGTTTTCATTGGCAAGAACTTCACGCTGCAAGCGTTCCATTTCACCGTCAAGCTGATGCATGCGCTCTGCCATCATGGTTGTTTTGGCAGTAGTCGCTTCGCTTTCCACGCGTGCATCCTGCAGCTGCCTGCGTATACTTTCAAGCTCACTGCTTTCTGCCTGCATTTTTTTCTGCAAGGCATCAAGATGGCTTTTGCTCTCCGTATCTTCTTTTTCTATTTCTGCAAGTTGCGGGCGCAGTTCCTGCAATTTGCCGCGCGCCGCCAAATATTCTTCTGCCGCTGCTGCACGGTCATCCAAAAGCACTTCCAAATTTCTGCTCATGCGCTGCTTTTCAGCTTCAGCACGGCTTAAGCCGGAGGTTATTTCGGCACGCCTTACGGCATATTTTTGCAGTTCAGCTTTTAAAGCATTCAGCCTGGTGCTGTAATCTTTAATAACTTCTTCCGCCGCTTCCGCCTGCTCCTGATAGCCGAGCAGTTCATGGCGGAGTTCTTCTTCCTGCCGGGCAAGCGTTTCTATTTCCTTAACGCGCGATAAAAAGCCCGCTTCTTTCTGCTGCCTGCTGCCACCCGTAAGCGAACCACCGGCATTTACAACATCGCCCTGCAATGTAACCACGCGCATACGGAAGCCGCTTCTGCGTGCTGCCTCAAGCGCCGCATCCATATCCTGCGCTACCAGCACACGCCCCAGCAAAAACTTAAATACCTGCTCAACATCTTGCCCGCAGCTTATAAGTTCATCGGCAAAGCCAAGCACGCCCGGCATTTTTTTCAGCTGGTTATCCTCCGCTTTGCGCGGATAAGTTTTTATGGTGTCGAGCGGCAGAAAAGTTGCCCGGCCGTATTTATGCTGTTTTAAATAGCCGATTGCCGCCTTTGCTGCTTCGGCATCGCGCATTACTATATTCTGCGTAGCAGCTCCCAAGGCGGTTTCAATCGCAGTAACGTACTGCGCGTCAACACTAATCAGTTCTGCGGCAACACCGATTACTCTCCCGCGCCAGCTTTCTTCCGAGCGCAGAACCGCTTTAACGCCGTAGCCGAAGCCCTCATACGCCTTCTGCATATTCTTTAATACATTCTGGCGGCTTTCAAGTGCTGTAATTCTGCGCTGGCAGTCATTATATTTCTGGCGTACAGCGTTTAAGGACGTATTTTCGTCTGCCAGCTTGCGCGCCAGCTCCGCACTGCTGCGCTGCGAAAGCTGCACATTGTTTTCCAGGTCAGCCTGGTTCTCCAGCAATTTGCGGTAAGCTGCGTCCTGTTTTGCAAGTTCGCTTTCCGTTTCTTCTATGTTCTTTTTTAAAGCCTCACGCCTGCGCATGCGCTGCTCCTGTTCAGTTTCCAGCGTGCGTATCCTGTTGCGCAAATCAACCATACGGCGCATGGTGTCAAACGCCGCGTCTTTCAGGCTTTCGGCCTCATTCCGGGCTTTTTGTACAAGCGCTTCTTTTTCTTTCTGCCCAAGCGTAAGTTTCTGCACCAGCAAACCTGCCGCCGTCTGCTTTTTCTCCAAAACATCATATTCATCAGTTAAGGAAACAAGCTGTTTTTCAAGGCTTGCAACCTGCTGTTCCAGTTTTTCGTTTTGCTGGCTTAAACGCACGCCAGCCTTACGGCTCTGCAAAATGCGTTCTTCCAAAACAGCGCCCTGCCCACGCACTTTTTCCAATGCAGTTTCTTTGGCTTTTATATCGTCCTGTAATTTATTGTAATTTTCGCTTAAAGCATCCGCTTCCTGCTGCAGCTGTGCGCATAACGCCTGCTGCCTGCCTGCCGATGCCGCATTTTGGGCAACTTCCCGTTCCAGAGCAGCGTCTTTTTCTTCCTGTTGGGCGCGTGCCTGTTCAAGCACATCTATTTTGCGCACAAACTGCGTTAAACGGCAGGTGCGCAGTTCTCCTGCCAAAACATTATACTGTTCCGTTTTGGCTGCCGCTTCTTTTAAAGGTTCAAGCTGCGATTCCACTTCCGTTTTTATGTCGTTAATACGCGTCAGGTTGGCTGCCGTATCATCCAAACGCCGCGCCGCATCTTTTTTGCGCAGGCGGTATTTAACAATGCCTGCCGCTTCTTCAAATAAATTGCGCCGTTCTTCCGGGCGGCTGTTTAAAATTTCGTCTATTTTATTCTGCCCGATAATAGAAAGTGAACCGCGCCCAAGACCTGTATCGGCAAACAGGTCAATTATATCCTTCAGGCGGCAGTTCTTTTTATTAATGGCATATTCGCTGTCGCCGTCGCGAAACACGCGGCGTGTAATGCTTACTTCGTCAAAATCCAGCCCCAGGCGGTGGTCGCTGTTGTCAAAGTTCAGCGTAACTTCTGCCACGCCAAGCGCGCGCCTTTTGCTGCTGCCGCTGAAAATAACGTCTTCCATTTTGCTGCCGCGCAGATATTTGGCGCTCTGTTCGCCCAGCACCCAGCGCACGGCATCTGATATATTGCTTTTGCCGCTGCCGTTAGGGCCTACAATTGCCGTTATGCCGCTGCCAAAATCAAGTTCTATTCTGTCGGCAAACGATTTAAAGCCGTATGCCGAAAAAGATTTTAAATGCACGTAATCACCCGTTCCAAAAGTCTTAATACTTTATTTTATCATACTTTATAATATATTGTCTTGTTTATTTAAAAACTTTGACAGCTTAAGTTAATTAAGCTAAAATTAAAAAGTAACCACAGGCAATTAATTTAAACGGAGATGAAAAAATGGACAGTTTTAAACTTATTAACGATTTTTTAACTTTTAACGGCCGTTTGGAAAAGAAGCCGTTTATAAGAAGATACTTAATTGTTTTTTTGCTGACTTATGCACTGATGACAATCGGGCGCGCCATAAACATGCCGCTTCTTGTAGCAGCATCGTCCGTCTTTGTTATTCCGCAGATGTCGCTTGCGGTAAGGCGCTGCCATGATATCGGGCTCAGCTGGCCGAAAACAGTTCTGGTTCTCGTAGGGCTTATTATTCCGCTTGTTTCACTCGTTTCCCTCGTTTTCCTCTGTTGGGGCAAAAGTGACCCTTACCGCAACCAGTTCGGCTGATTTAAAATTTAAAATAATTGCCGTTAACGCACAAAACCGGGCCTGCTTTCTGGCAGTACCCGGTTTTATTTTTAAGCTTATTATTTTATTTGTTCTGGTCTGTCTGGGCCTGGTCTTGCGGCGGCTGAGGCGGAACAATAGCAATATTTAAAAGCAGCGGTTTTTCGTTATTTACGGCAAAATCGGCAATTACCATCATTACTTTGCCGCCGTCAAAACCTGCACCGTAAACTAAACGGTCAATGCCAGGTCTTTTAATAACGTTAACAAGCTGTTTTTCTTTAAAAGCACCTAAATCTTTAGTAATGCTTGCTTTATATTCATTGAATTTGGTTTCATCAAAGTTAGCTTTCATGTCATCGCTTAAAATTGAAGAAACATTTTTGTAAGAAGACGCGTTCAAAAACTGATCTACCATTTTAGCTTCCGCATCAAGTACGCTGCCGTCGCTGGCGAAGCAGGCAGAAGATACGCACATTACAAGCATCATCACAATCAATAAAATTTTTTTCATTGAAGAACCTCCCTTAAATTTATCTTTCACTATTATAGCACAAATTACCGTAAAAAAAGCAGGTGAATTCATTTTTCACCTGCTTTTCACACATTTTTTATAAACCTTTTTCAATTCTTTCCATGGCTTCAATGGTGTTTTCCCTGCTGCCAAAAGCCGTCAGGCGGAAATAACCTTCACCCATGGAACCAAAGCCTGCGCCCGGAGTGCCGACAACAGCCAGTTTTTCCAGCAGATAATCGAAAAACTCCCAAGAGCCCATGCCGTTGGGGCACTGCATCCAGATATACGGGGAATGTGTTCCGCCGTAGAACTTAATTCCTTTTTTTGCAAGCGCTTCCGACATAATGCGTGCATTTTCTTTATAAAAAGCCAGCATTTCACGGCACTGTTTCTGGCCTTCTTCGCTGAATACAGCTTCTGCGCCGCGCTGGATAATATACGGAACGCCGTTAAACTTGGTAGTCTGGCGGCGCAGCCACATTTTGTTCAGTGACATTTCCCTGCCGTCTTTGGTTTTGCGTACCAAATCATGCGGCACAATAGTATAACCGCAGCGGGTACCGGTAAAGCCTGCAGTTTTGGAAAGAGAGCACAGTTCAATTGCACATTTTTTAGCGCCTTCAACAGCAAAAATGCTGCGCGGAATTTCAGGGTCGCTGATAAAGGATTCGTATGCGGCATCATAAAGAATAACCGCATCGTTTTTCAGCGCATAAGCCACCCATTTTTCCAGCTGTTCTTTGGTGTAAACAGCGCCGGTCGGGTTATTCGGCGAGCACAGATAAATAATATCCGCTTTTACGCTGTCATCCGGCATCGGCAGAAAATCATTTTCGGGCTTGCCCTGCATGTAAATGATTTCGCGCCCGCACATTACGTTGGTATCAAGGTATACCGGGTAAACCGGGTCCGGAATTAAAATTACATTGTCGTTGCTGAAAATATCGGTCATATTGCCGCAGTCGCTTTTAGCGCCGTCGCTGACAAAAATTTCGTCACTGGCAACGGATACGCCAAAGCCTGCATAATATCTGGCAATAGCTTCGTGCAGAAAATCATAACCCTGTTCCGGGCCATAGCCGCGGAAGGTTTCCTTAACGCCCATTTCGGCAACTGCCTTCTGCATTGCTTCAATAACAGCAGGAGCCAGCGGCAAGGTTACGTCGCCGATACCCATTTTTATAATTTTCTTTTCCGGGTGTGCTGCCGTAAATTCTGCCACTTTATGGGCAATTTGCGAAAACAGGTAACTTTCTTTTAAATTGCAGTAATTTTGGTTAACAAAAGCCATTCGTATTCCCCCATGAATAATAAATATATAAAATTTTATTTGGAAACAATTTCGTCCGGAATATCAATTACTCCGTCAAATACCAGGGTAGCAGGCCCTTTTAAAATAACGCTGTCATCTTTGCGGTAGGTTACTTTAAGTTCGCCGCCCTTGGCAATAACTTTTAATTCTTCATCACGTTTGCCGGCGTTATTAAGAGTTACGCAGGCTACTGCAACAGCGCAGGCGCCGGTGCCGCAGGCCCAGGTTTCGCCGCTGCCGCGTTCCCATACGCGGAATTTTACGGTGTTTTTGTCAATTACCTGTACAAATTCGGTATTTACGCCTTCCGGGAACAGTTTGTGATGTTCAAACAAAGGCCCTAATTTTTCAAGGTCAAGGCTGTCCACATCATCAACAAAAGTTACAAAATGCGGATTGCCCATAGATACGGCAGTGCCGTTATAAACAACGTCTTCCGCAATTACAAGACCCTGGTCAACAAATACAAAGTGGTCGCTAATCATCGGAATGTCCGTGCATTTTAAAACAGGTTTGCCCATATCGACGGAAGCTTCTGCAACTTTGCCGTCTTTTAAGGTTACATCAATAGTTTTAATGCCGGATAAGGTTTCTATCGTGAAAGTGGTTTTATCGGTTAATCCTTTATCATAAACATATTTTGCCACGCAGCGGATGCCGTTGCCGCACATTTTGCCCTCGGAAGCATCGGCGTTAAACATACGCATTCTGAAATCTGCCTTATCGGAAGGCATAATTAAAATAAGGCCGTCAGAGCCGATACCGAAACGCCTGTGGCTTACATATTCGGAAACAGCACCGGGATTGGGCACTTCTTTTTCCATGCAGTTTACATAAACATAATCATTGCCGCAGCCGTGCATTTTGGAGAATTCCATTTTCATTTTCAATTCCTCCTGTTATAAACGGACTTATCAGTAATTAAAAACGGCGCTCAGAGCTGAACGCCGCTGTCCTCTATCAAGTATACTATGAGCATAAAATACAGTCAACTTAATAAATAGTTTTTTCTGTCTGCTCTGCAAACTTTTTAAAAGTTACAATGGTTTCGTCACGCTGCTGCTGCTCCAAATCCAGCACCTGCACATCTTTGCAGCCGCCTTCAATAAACTTATAAATAAAATCATCGCGGAAACCGATATCAGCAGCATCCTCCGCAGTGTTGCCGTAATAAACCTTTTTTATGTTAGCCCAGATTGTAGCCGAAAGGCACATCGGGCATGGATAACAGGAAGTATAAAGTTCGCAGCCGGTTAAATCGAAGGTTTTTAAATTACGGCAGGCATCGCGGATAGCCTGCATTTCCGCATGGCAGGTAGGGTCATTATTTTTTAATACTTCGTTATGGCCAGTGCCTACTATAACTCCGTCTTTAACAATAACAGCGCCAAACGGGCCGCCGTCCTTGCTGATAATGTTCTTTTCCGCTTCAGCAACTGCTTTTAACATAAATTCATGCATTTTTGCGTTCTCTCCTGTTTGTGCATTTTCCTGCGCCCAGCAAAAATTGGTCATTCCAAGCATTAATAAAAGTACCGCCAAAAATTTTTTCATAACAAGCCTCCGCTCTTTAATTGCTGCGTTCAGCAAATTTAGCCTTCATAATTTTCTTATAGGCTTCAACGCCGGGCTGGTCAAAAGCATCTACATTGGCAAGTTCGCCTTCATAAGCCACGCTGAGCATTAAAAAGTAGAACAGCTCGCCTAAATGATAGGCATTCATTTCCGGCAGAACATAACGCGCATTAAAACGGCTGTCGCTGTTCAAGGCTTCCGCATTGGAATCAAGCGCCATTGCCAAAGCATCGGACATATTCAGCCCATTGTACTTTTTAAACGCAGGTTCTTCAAAGGGCATGCCAAGCACAATATCGCCCGGCATATTTTTTATCTGCAAAAACTGTACAACCTTATTGCGTATGCCATCCTGATGCAGCTGTGTCTGCGCGTGCATATCGGTTGTGCCTACGGCAGGCACCGGAGTGCGTCCGTAATAAACTATTTCGCCGTTTCTGTTGTGCTTTTTGCCGAGCGATTCGGCCAGGAGCTGCACATACCACTGCCCCAGCGAACCTAAACGCTCACCGTAGCCCATAAAAACTTCTATGTGGCAGCCGTACCTTTCAGAAGCAATATATTTTAATGCGGCGTTCATTAAAGCCGGATTGGCGTACACATCATCCGTGCGGCAGGCTTCTTCCATCTCTCCCGCACCCTTAAGCAGTTCTTCCACGTTCATGCCGATAGCGGCATCCGTAACAAGCCCCGGATCCGTAAGCACGCTGAAACGCCCGCCAATGCCGTTTTTAATATCAAAGCACCGCCAGCCATGTTTCTGTGCCAGCACAAACAGCGGCGAACCGGCTTCAGGATTGCGGTCTGTAACGGCGGTAACTTCGGTATCAAACATAACACTTTTATTGCACGCTTCATAAAAATAAATAAACGAAGCCAGAGTTTCGAGCGTTGAACCGGATTTGGAAATCGGCACCAGCATTACCTTAAAGCGTTTTTTCTTAGGCCAGGCATGTACAGACCAGTAACGCAGCTCGTTCATAATTTCTTCGCACTGGCCTGCGTCCAAATTGTTGCCGGAAAAATAGATGCGCGGATATCCGTTACGGCGTTTTTCACCCATGGAGTTCCAGCTCGGCCCGGCGCCAATATCAAACAATACCTTATTGCCCAAATACGAGCCGCCAACACCTAAAAATACAACCGCATCAACATTCGTGCGCAAATAATCGCCAAACTCTTTTAATTTCTGCAAAGATACCGGCGTATTGGGATTGCCGTTTTTTATTTCCGGCAAACGTGTAAAATATACGGGTTCAGGCGTGCCATCTTTCGAAAGATGGTTATAGGCCGTGCCGCTGGCGCGCATTTCGTTAACTGCGTCACGGGCTTTTTGCATGGCAGTTTCCATTTCCTGCAAATCTTCTGTTTTAATTCTGCCTTCACCCAACATGTTGGTATAATCAAAAACAAAACCGCTGTTTAAAACAAGCTTATTTGCAAATTCCACGTACTCACCATCCGTAAAGTTATTTTTGTGCAACACGTACTTCAAACATGCGCTGCCACGGCAGATTAAACTTATATTCGTCAACGGTTTTTTCCGTCATAAGCGGCGCTGCGGTATTTTTCATTTCTTTTGCAATCATCTTTTCTGCCGCTACAAGCTGCTCGCTGTTAAGCCCGCTGTTCGGCCAGTGGTTGGGCCAGATTAATTCTGCCGATACTTTCATGCGTACATTGGCCTGATAAGCCCAGTCATCAAGATAACGTATATTAAGCAGATTATCTTTGCCCGCTTCCGTCATACGCGGTGCCAAAAGCCCCTGCGCCAGAGCAAAGCCGATAGTATTTCCGGCAGTGTTCCAGCCGCCGTAAGCTGCTACCCTGTAAGCCTTGCCTTCATTAAAAAGTTCTTTTACCAGCGCATTATCCGCGCCGTTGCCGTAGGCAATATCGGCAACCGCAACAGGCTTATTCTGCTGCATAAAATAATCCAGTTTTTTCATAAAGCGTTCCTGCTGTCTGGTTACGGTACCGTTATTCGAAGGTGCCGAAGCCTCGAGCGTTACTCCGCTTGCAGGCGTGTTTACCAAAAGCACCATATCCGCACGGTGCAGGTATTTTGTCGGCCAGCCGCCAACGGCGTGAATATGTTCATTTACGCTAATATCCACGGGGTCATCTTCATACGAAGGAATGGTATTTTTGCCTTTGCCGTCGCCATACGCTGCAAAAACCATAGGAATATCATAGCTTAAACGGTTGGCAGCCCTGTTTAAAAGCACCATACCAAGCTGGTCGGCACCGGCAAAAAAGCGGATGCGTTCTTTCGGCAGTTCACTTACAAGAATGCCCATTTTGCGTGCTTCTTTATGCGCCTGCGAAAACTGTGCCGTATCGTCACGGCCAATCAGCATATAGTCAAAGTCGCCGCTTTCCACGCCATGCAGCAAGAGCTCCGTCATTTCAATATTCAAAGCACGGCGCTGCATATTGTCGGCGCGTACCTCTGCCGGAATTTCTTTTCTCAGGCGTTTTAAATCTTTGCGTTCACGCCTTGTAATTTCTTTTAAATCTTCCCTGTCTTCAAGCTCGCCAAGCTGAAAAATGCGGCTGCCCCATTCGGCATAATAAGGCGGTTCCACAGGTGCCGCACTGGCACGCGGCGAACGCATAATGGTTGTAAAAACATAAACCAGCGGGTCGCCGCCAAGGTCTTTTAAGCTTACAAGGCGTTCGGCACGTTCTTTTAAAACATCATGGCTGATATGATGCGTACGGGAATCAACCAAGCCACCGTACAGCATGGCGTCGGAAGACACAATAACGGCATTTGCCAGAGGCGCACGTTCTGCCAGCCATTCATACAGCTTATCCGGATTGCCGCTGCGGTGATTGGAAGCAATATATTCTTCCGGCGGCGTTTCCACGTTCCAGCCTGCTGCCTGCATGCTGTTTACGGAATACTCCATGCATACCGGGCGGTTATCGAGCGGCACAAATAAAATAGTGCCCCTGCCTGCCGCTCCAGCCGTATTTAAAAGCGTTAAAAATAATATGCAGCATATAAAAGAAAGTAATTTTCTTAACATTGGCAAAATCCTTTCGGGTTATATATAAAAAATCTCCTGCTGTAAAATTCTACAAGCAGGAGAAAAATCCTTTAAGTTTTTACTGTTTGCCTAAATTAAAGCGGCTTAAAAAGTCCTTGGTGCGCTGGTTTTTAGGCGCAGAGAAAATTTCTTCCGGACTGCTTTCTTCTGCGATAACGCCCTGGTCAATGAAAATTACTCTCGAAGATACATCACGAGCAAAAGCCATTTCATGCGTTACAATTACCATCGTCAGGCCTTCGTCGGCAAGCTCTTTCATAACAGCCAAAACTTCGCCAACCATTTCAGGGTCAAGCGCCGAAGTAGGTTCGTCCATTAAAAGCACTTCCGGTTCAAGCGCCAGAGCACGGGCAATGGCAACACGCTGTTTCTGCCCGCCGGAAAGCTGATGCGGTTTGGCATTAATGTAACTTGCCATACCGACATGTTCCAAATACTTCATTGCCGTACTGTGCGCCGTGTCCTTATCTTTGCCGAGCACTTTAACCTGCCCGACCATGCAGTTTTCAAGCACGGTCATATTATTGAACAGGTTAAACTGCTGAAATACCATACCTACTTTGGTACGGTACAAAGCAAGGTTTTTAAAGCTTTCCAGTACATTTTGCCCGCGGTAGGCAATAACGCCGCCCGTAGGCTGCTCCAAAAAGTTAACGCATCTGATAAGCGTGGATTTGCCGCTGCCGGAAGGGCCGATAATACAAACAACGTCACCTTTTTTTACATCAAAACTGATGCCTTTTAAAATTTCACGTTCACCGAACTGTTTTTTTAAATCCTGAACGGACAACAGCAATTCTTTTTCGTCTGCCATTTCTGTTACCGCCCTTTCTTGTTAGTTACCTGAAAATGGCCGCACGGGTCAGCCATGGGGTCATATTCTACCAGCTGATAATCTTTCGGGCCGTCCATTTTGCTTTCCAGCCAGCGTAAAATTCTGGAAGCCGTAAAAGTCATAATAAAATAAATTACGCAGGTAATGAAGAAAATTTCAAAGTATCTGTAATAAACGCCCGCTGCCGATTTAGAAGCAAAATAAAGCTCTGTAACGGAAATAACGTTCAATACAGAAGTATCTTTGATATTGATGATAAGGTTGTTGCCAATCTGCGGCATAATGTTGCGCAGAGCCTGCGGCAAAACTACATAGCGCATGGTCTGGAAATGGTCCATGCCAATGGCAACGGCAGCTTCGCGCTGGCCTTCATCAATTGATTCAATGCCGCCGCGCACAGTTTCTGCCATATACGCACCGGTATTAATGGAAACAACAAGGAAACCGGCAAACATTGCCGACATATCAATATCAAACAGGCTCATCGCACCATAATATACAACCATTGCCTGTACTATCATTGGTGTACCGCGAAAAATTTCTACGTAAGAAGATAAAACGGCCTTCAAGCCTTTAACAAGTGCCTGTTTAAAAGAACTGCCGTTGGGGTCTTCGGGAATTGTCTGGCAGATGCCTACTGCAAGACCGATTACACAGCCGATAAAAGTACCGACCAGTGCCAAAAGAAGGGTTACGCCTGCGCCCTGCAAAAGAGTGACGCCGTATTCATTCAGCAGAAAAACTACCCACGAAAAGAAAGAATCGGGCATTGTAGCCATAATTTAACCACCTAACATTAAGTCATTAATACAATCGAAATAAATACTGAAAGAAGGGGACGGATTAAACCGGCCCCTTAAAAAGCATAAGTTAAATATTATTTTGCCAGCGGCTGTTTCTGAATAGCTTCATCCATCATTTTATCGAAATCAGCAGGGGTCATTTTGCCAAGAACTGCGTCCATAGCGTCTTTCAGTTCTTTGTTGCCTTTTTTAATGGCAATGCCGATTTCAACATCTTCTTTGGAAGTTTTAAAGCCTTTGTCTTCCGGGAACTGGAGAACGGTCAGTTCGGGGTTTGCAAAAGCAGCAGCTTTGGCAGTCGGGATATCGGTTACGATAAGGTTGCATTTACCGGAGGTTAAAGCAACAATCATGCCCGGTACATTGTCGATGGCAGGCAGTTTGTTAACTTCCGGAACCTGGTCAATCTGGTCATACCAGATGGTGTTCAGCTGGCTGGTAGCAGTTGCGCCGCGCAGTTCTTCAACGCTGGTTGCCTTTGCCTGCGGGGTGTCTTTTCTAACCAGTGCAACTACATTTGCATAATAATACGGTTTGGTAAAGTCTACGGACTGTTTGCGTTCGGAGGTAATTGACATACCTGCGATAGCAGCATCAATTTTGCCGCTTACAACAGCCGGTGCAAGGCCGTCCCATTCAATTTTCTGGATTTCCAGTTCAGCGCCCATGGAGTCGGCAAGTTTTTTGGCCATCATTACGTCATAGCCATAAGCATATTCGTTGCTGCCCGCAATTTTTACGGCACCGCCGTCCGCACTGTTCTGTGACCAGTTATAAGGAGCGTAAGCACATTCCATGCCTACTTTTAAAACTTTTTTGTCTGATGCTTTATTGCCGCCGCAGCCTGCAGCAAAAATCATTGAAGCTGCCATTACGCCGGCAACAGCACAAAGAGCCAATTTTCTTAAATTCATATCAAACAGCACCTTCCTCTAAAAACATTATGAGATAATTTTACCTTTAGATTACAAATATGTCAATCAGGTAAAATCAGTTTTACATTTTTATAATATTATTTTACGTAATTATTCATGCTGTTGTCTTTAAGAATAACGTCGTGTGCGCCGCCTTCAACAATGGAAGTTGCAGATACCAGCGTAATTTTTGCTTTGGCCTGCAGTTCGGGGATATTAAGCGCGCCGCAGTTGCACATGGTGGAACGTACTTTGTTAAGTGTAAGGGTTACGTTGTCTTTCAGGCTGCCAGCATACGGAACATAGGAGTCAACGCCTTCTTCGAAGGAAAGTTTCTGTGCGCCGCCCAGGTCGTAGCGCTGCCAGTTGCGGGCACGGTTGCTGCCTTCGCCCCAGTACTCTTTCATGTAGTTGCCGTTGATGTTAACTTTGTTGGTCGGGCTTTCATCAAAACGTGCAAAGTAACGGCCCAGCATCAGGAAGTCTGCGCCCATTGCCAGTGCAAGAGTCATGTGGTAATCGTAAACAATGCCGCCGTCGGAGCAGATAGGCACATAAATGCCGGTTTCTTTATAATATTCGTCACGTGCTTTGGCAACTTCAATTACTGCGGTTGCCTGGCCGCGGCCGATACCTTTTTGTTCACGGGTAATGCAGATGGAACCGCCGCCGATACCTACTTTAACAAAATCTGCGCCGCATTCGGCAAGGAAACGGAAGCCTGCTGCGTCAACTACGTTGCCTGCGCCAACTTTTACGCTGTCACCGTAATGTTCGCGAATCCATGCCAGAGTGATTTTCTGCCATTCGCTGTAACCTTCGGAAGAGTCGATGCAGAGTACGTCAACGCCTGCGTTAACCAGTGCCGGTACGCGTTCTGCATAGTCGCGGGTGTTAATGCCTGCGCCTACGATATGGCGTTTTTTGCTGTCCAGAAGTTCCAGCGGATATTCTTTATGGGTTGCATAGTCTTTGCGGAATACCATGTACAAAAGACGGCCTTCGTCATCAATAATCGGCAGGGTGTTCAGTTTGTTTTCCCAGATGATGTCATTGGCTTCCTGCAAAGTGGTTTCTGCCGGAGCGGTAATCATTTCGCTGATAGGAGTCATGAATTCTTTAACTTTGGTATTCAAATCCATGCGGCTTACGCGGTAGTCACGGCTGGTAACAATGCCTTCCAGTTTGCCGTTAACGGTACCGTCGCTGGTAACGGCAACAGTGCTGTGGCCGGTTTTTTCCTTCAGGGCAATAATATCAGCCAGGGTGCTGTCCGGGCGGATGTTGGAATCGCTGCTTACAAAACCTGCACGGTGGGTTTTAACTCTTTCAACCATTGCAGCTTCGTCTTCAATGGACTGGGAACCGTAAATAAAGGAAATGCCGCCTTCTTTGGAGAGGGCAACTGCCATTTTATCATCAGATACAGACTGCATGATAGCGGAAACCAGCGGAATGTTCATGGTAATAGCAGGTTCTTCGCCTTTTTTGAATTTTACAAGCGGAGTTCTCAAATCTACATTTGCGGGAACGCATTCGCTGGAGGAATAACCGGGAACTAAGAGATATTCACTAAAAGTATGTGCGGGTTCATCGTAATAAAATGCCATTTTCATCCATCCTTTGCTTAAAATTTTATTTTTATGTATAAATTATTAACCGGTTAGGTGTATACAAAATGTCCCGGCGCATAAAGCGCAGGGACAAAATTTTATTTTTTCAATGCACGCCAGGCAATATCTTTGCGGTACTGCATATCTTTAAAGCTGATAACAGAAGCTGCTTTATAAGCACGTTCCTGCGCATCGGCAATATCCTTGCCCACTGCCGTAACGCCAAGCACACGCCCGCCTGCCGTTACCACGCTGCCGTCGCTGATTTTCGTTCCGGCATGGAACACAACGGTTTCCGGCAATTTATCTGCTTCGTCAAGGCCGCTGATAGGATAGCCCTGCGCATAATGTTCCGGATATCCTCCGGAAGCAAGCACTACGCATACGGCGGCTTTATCGTGCCAGCCTATGCTTACCTTGTCAAGCCCGCCGGTTGCGCAGGCCAGCATAATTTCAGCAAGGTCGCCGTCCAGAAGCGGCAGCACAACCTGCGTTTCCGGGTCGCCGAAACGGCAGTTAAATTCTACAACTTTAACCTCATCGCCGCAAACCATCAGGCCTGCATACAGGCAGCCTTTATAAGTTCTGCCTTCTGCCTTCATGGCTGCAACAACCGGTTTTAAAATCTTTTCAACAGCGCGCAGGCGCAGAATATCGGTTAAAACCGGAGCCGGTGCATAAGTGCCCATACCGCCGGTGTTGGGGCCTTTATCGCCGTCAAAAGCGCGTTTGTGGTCCTGAGATGCAATCATTGGCACAATGTGTTCGCCATCGGTAAACGCCAGAAGCGATGCTTCTTCGCCCTGCATAAATTCTTCGATGACAACGCGTGCGCCCGCGCCGCCGAATTTATGCTGCTCGCCCATCATTTCGTCAATGGCTTCGTATGCTTCCGCTTCGGTCATGGCAACTACTACGCCTTTGCCGGCAGCAAGCCCGTCCGCCTTAATAACAATCGGCGCGCCTTTTTCCTTAACATAGGCTTTGGCTGTTTCCAAATCTTCGCAAACCTTAAAGAAAGCCGTCGGGATATTGTACTTGGCCATTAAATTTTTGGCAAATGCCTTGCTGCCTTCAATTTCTGCCGCCGCTTTGGAAGGGCCGAACACAGCAAGCCCTCTTGCAGCAAAAACATCGGCAATACCGGCAACCAGAGTTGCCTCAGGGCCTACAACAGTTAAATCAATACCGTGTTCTTCGGCAAAATCTGCAACACTGTCAAGGTCATTTAAGTTAAGTTCAACACATTCACATTTTTTTACAGCGGCAATGCCGGGGTTGCCGGGCGCTGCAAAAATCTTTTCAACCTGCCCGCCCTGCGCAAGTTTCCATGCCAGTGCATGTTCACGTCCGCCGCTGCCAATAAGTAATATCTGCATGATGCTTCTCCTTATTTGCCTTCGGCAAGCTGTTTGGTCAAATATGCGCTGATAGCCGCATCATATTCGGAAGTATGTGTAAATGCTTCTTTGGCCAGAGTTTTGCGGGTTTTCATATCGGCATCGCCATGCTGCTGCAGCATTGCAATCAGGCTGCTGTAACGTGCCGGGTTGGTAATAATAATAACGTCGCGGAAGTTTTTGGCTGCCGCCCTTACCATTGCCGGGCCGCCGATATCAATGTTTTCAATGGCTTCTGCTTCGGTTACGCCGGGTTTGGCAATGGTTTCCCTGAACGGATAGAGGTTTACAACAACAAGGTCAATCGGTTTAATGCCGTGTTCTTCCATGGCTTTTACATGTTCCGGGTTGCTGCGCACAGCAAGAATGCCGCCATGAATCTTCGGGTTCAGGGTTTTTACCCTGCCGTCCATAATTTCCGGAAAACCGGTTACGTCACTAACATAAGTTACAGGAATGCCTGCATCCTGCAAAGCCTTCATGGTACCGCCGGTAGAAATAATTTCCACGCCGATATCATGCAGAAACTGCGCCAGTTTAACAATGCCGGTTTTGTCGGATACGCTTAAAAGAGCTCTTTTTATTCTCATTTTCATTCACCCCACTACCGGAAGCACTTTTACGTGCCTTCCTTCTATTTGCAGCCTGCCCTCACTCCACAGCCTTACGGCTTCGGGCAATGCTTTGTGTTCCTGTTCCAAAATTCTGTCTGCCAGCGTGTCATGCGTGTCATCGTCAAGCACGGGCACTGCCTTTTGCAGAATAATCGGGCCGCTGTCGGTGCCTTCATCTACAAAATGTACGGTGCAGCCGGCAATTTTAACGCCGTAATTAATCGCCTGGCCCTGCCCGTCAAGTCCGGGAAAACTCGGCAGAAGCGCCGGGTGGATATTAACGATTTTATGGTGCCAGTGCCCTACAAATTCCGGGCTTAAAATACGCATAAAGCCTGCCAGCACAACAAGCTCCGCACCGGCTGCTTCCAGCACGCCGGTAATTTTATTTTCAAATTCTTCTTTGGAAGCACATTCTTTGCGGTCAATGGCAACAGCCTTAATACCCGCTTTTTCTGCGCGTTCCAAAGCAAAGGCGTCCTTTTTGTCGCTGATAACAACTGTAATTTCAACATTAAGCGTACCTGCGGCAATCTCATCCATCAGGGCCTGCAAATTGCTGCCCCTGCCGCTAACAAGCACGCCGATTTTGCGCTTACTCACCGAAAACGCCGCCTTTCAGCACAGCCTTGCCGCTGCCTTCTATAATAGTACCGAGTTCGTAGAAGGTTTCACCGGCATTTTTCAGGTGTTCGCGTACAGCGTCAGCTTCTTCCGGAGCAACTACCAGCACCATGCCTACGCCCATGTTAAAGGTGCGGTACATTTCATGCCAGTCAACATTGCCCCATTCCTGTAATTTTTTAAATACAACAGGAACTTCCCATGCGCCTGCATTAACGTCTGCGTCGCAGTTTTCCGGCAAAATGCGCGGAATATTGTCATAAAAACCGCCGCCGGTAATATGTACCATGCCGTGCAGGTTGAATTTTTCAATCAGCGGCAGGCATACGCGCGGATAAAGGCGGGTCGGTTTCAGAAGTTCTTCGCCCAAAGTAGTACCGAATTCTTCAACCGGGGTATCCATGGTAAAGCCCATTACATCAAAGCAGATTTTACGCACCAGCGTAAAGCCGTTGGAATGTACACCGGCAGAAGGCAGGCCCAAAAGCACATCTCCCGGTTTAACTTTTTCGCCGGTAATCATTTTGCTTTTTTCTACCACGCCTACGCAGAAGCCTGCAATATCGTATTCGTCCTTGCCGTACAAATCGCTCATTTCGGCAGTTTCGCCGCCAATCAGTGCGCAGCCGGATTCTTTGCAGGCGTTGGCAACGCCCTTAACAATCTGGGCAACCTTTTTGGCTTCCAGCGTTTCAATGGCGATATAATCGAGGAAGAACAGCGGTTCAGCGCCCTGCACGAGAATATCATTTACGCACATGGCAACGGCGTCCTGGCCTATGGTATCATGTTTGTCAGCCATAAAAGCCAGTTTCAGTTTGGTGCCTACACCGTCGGTGCCGCTAACCAGAACCGGTTCTTTGTATTTGCCGCTGTTTAAGGCAAACAAACCGCCGAAACCGCCAATATCGCCGATAACTTCGGGACGGTAAGTAGCCTGTACACTTGCTTTCATCAGTTCAACGGCTTCATTGCCGGCATCAATATTTACACCGGCGTCTGCATAAGTAAGTTGTTTCTTGGTTTCTTCGCTCATCATCGTCCTCCTGTATCAGCCTTCGTTTTCAAAAATATATTTAGAACCCTGCCTCAGGGTTTCTTCCGCATTATCCGGGTATTGGGCATTAAAGCAGGCATAGCACATTCCTTCGGGGTCCATGCACTCCAAAGAACGCTTCAGGCCTTCCAGAGAAATGTAATGCAGCGAATCTGCGCCGATATACTGGCGGATTTCTTCTTCCGTATGGGTAGATGCAATCAGTTCCTTGCGCACGCTGGTATCAATGCCGTAATAGCACGGGTCGGTTACCGGCGGGGAACTGATGCACATATGCACCTCACGCGCACCGGCATCTTTTAACAGTTTTACTATTTTGCCGCTGGTTGTGCCGCGCACAATGCTGTCGTCAACTACAACAACGGATTTGCCCTTAATAACGCTTTCTACCGGGTTAAGCTTAAGCCTTACGGCGTTAAGGCGCTGTTTTTGGGTAGGCTGAATAAACGTCCTGCCTACATAGCGGTTTTTGGTTAAACCTTCCATAAACGGCACGCCGGATTCCAGGCTGTACCCTACTGCTGCTGCCGTGCCGGAATCCGGAACGGAAATTACAATATCAGCCTTGATATCTTTTGTTTCTTTGGCAAGCTCCCTGCCCATATTGATGCGCGCCTGGTAAACGGACTGTTTGTCGATAACGCTGTCGGTACGCGCAAAATAAACATATTCAAATACGCAGTGCGCACGTTTGGCGGGCATGTTTTCTGCCCAGCGGCTGCTTTTCGGCTCATCGTGGTCATTTTCAAATACCAGCATTTCGCCCGGTTCAACGTCGCGTACAAATTCGGCGCCTACAAGGTCAAACGCACAGGATTCGGAAGCCACAACCCAGCCGCCATCCATTTTGCCAATTGCCAGCGGGCGGAAGCCGTACTGGTCACGCACAGCAATAAGTTTGTTGTCGGTCATAACCAAAATGCCGAAAGCGCCTTTAATGGTGTTTGCCGCTTCGGCAACACTTTCTTCAATAGTTTTTTTACGGCTGCGGGCAATAAGGCTTACAACAACTTCCGTATCAACCGTTGTCTGGAAAACCGTGCCTTCCAGAGCCAGGCGTTTGCGCAGTTCCGCCGCGTTGGTAAGGTTGCCGTTGTGCGCCAGCGCAAGGTTGCCGCCGTCAAAATAAACGCGCAGCGGCTGAATGTTGTATTCCATACTGGAACCGGTGGTGGAATAACGCACATGCCCGATGGCAATATGCCCTTCCAGCCCGTCAACGCCGCCTTTAAAAACATCGGCCACAAGGCCCATGCCTTTTTTGCCTTCCATATGAGTGCCATCGGTAGCTACAATGCCGCAGCTTTCCTGTCCGCGGTGCTGCAAAGCATACAAGCCCCAGTAAGTATTCAGCGCCACATCGTCATTATGGGAATAAATGCCGAATACGCCGCACTCCTCATGCATTTTATCATCCTGAAAATCAATGCCAGACATTCTCTGCTCCTTTTCTGCTGCCGCAATTACTGTTCGGATGCACGCAGTGCAGCCAGTTTTTCACCTTTGGCCTTTACTTCTGCTTTCATCTTTTCACGGTCTTCGGCCAGCTTTTCAACAAGTTCCGGATATTTGGTTGCCAGAATCTGTACGGCAAACAGCGCTGCATTTTTGGCACCGTTAATTGCCATGGTTGCAACCGGAATACCGGAAGGCATCTGTACAAAGCTCAGTAACGAATCCATACCGTTTAAGGGAGTGGCATTAATGGGTATGCCAATTACCGGCAGAGTTGTAAATGCTGCAATAACACCGCCAAGATGCGCTGCAGCGCCTGCTGCGGCAATAATTACCTCAACGCCGCGTTCACGCGCGCCTGCCGCAAACTCATGAACCATTTCGGGAGTGCGGTGTGCAGAAGCAACTACAACTTCCACTTCAACGCCAAAACTTTTTAAAGTTTTTTCTGCCGGTTCAAGTACCGGCCAGTCAGAATTGCTGCCCATAATAATTGCAACTTTCATTATCCCACTGCCTTTCAATAAAAAATAAAGCCCGGCATAAAAGTTTCATTGTGCTGTTCAACCAACTACAATTTTTCCGGGCATCGTTACGTAAAGAATATTATTAATTTATTTTACCAATCTGTGCCCTTTGTGTCAATAAATTTACACATTTTTGCTGTTATTTGCTTTTTTCGGTTTCATAGGGCCAGGCACTCATGCTTCCTTCAAGGCTCTGCACGTTTTTATAGCCCTGGGCGCGCAGCATGGTTTCGGCTTCGTAGCCGCGCAGGTCAATCTGGCAGCTGCATACAAGCCGTGCATCCTTATCGGGCAAAACCTTGCAGCATTCGCTGCGCACTTCATCCAAAGGCAGGTTTACAATATTGCAGCAGCCTGCTATATGGCAGTTTTTAAATTCGCCTGGCGTACGTACATCTACCAAGGTATAAGCTTCGCTTTTACGCAGTTCTTTAAATTCCTTTGGGTTAATGCTGCGCAGGCGGCCTTCAATTTTATTCAGCAGCACGTTGGCAGCCGTGGCAATGTTGTCAATCGGGCCGTTAAACGGCGGCGCATAGCCAATGTCAAACTCGCTCAAATCTTCAAGCGTTGCGCCCATGCTGATAGCGGCAACAAGCGTGTCGATGCGCTTATCAACGCTTTGCCCTACCGCCTGCACGCCGATAACCTTATGAGTTTTCCTGTCGGCAAACAGCTTAAGCACCAAACGCCCCGCGCCCGGCATATATGCCAGCCTGTCGTTGCCGGGAACGATTACGGATTCAAAATCAATACCTGCCGCAGCGGCAGTTTTTTCGTTAAGGCCCGTACTGCCTGCTTCCACTCCCGGCATACGGCACAGCCCCGTGCCCAAAACGCCGGGGTATTTTACCATATCGCCGCAAATATTATCAGCAATAACGCGTCCGTGCTTGTTGGCAGTGCTGCCCATAGGCGCAAAAATTTTAACCCCGCTTACGCGGTGAGTATTTTCCGCACAATCGCCGCCCGCATAAATGCAGAGGTCGCTCGTCTGCATATATTCATTAACGGCAATCGCACCGCTCGGGCCAATGGCAAGCCCAGCTTCGCGCGCCAGTTCAACATTCGGGCGTACTCCAACAGCTACAATTACCATCTGCGCTGGAATCGTACGTTTATTCGTTTTAACGGCGGCAACACGCCCCACGCCTTCAAACGCAACTGTTTTTTCTTCAAGATATAAATTTATACCGGCAGCAGCAACAGGTTTTGCGGCAAGCTCTGCCATTTCCAAATCAAGCATCTGCGGCAGAATGCGGTTCTGCATTTCCACAACGCTTACCTTCACGCCTATTTTGTTAAACTCCTCCGCCAGTTCCATGCCGATAAAGCCAGCGCCTACTATAACAACATCCGTAACATTATGGGCGGCAATTTCTTCTTTGACTTTTAAAACTTCCCACGGGAACCAGAAGTTATGAATACCTTCCAAATCAGCTCCCGGCACCGGCAGGCGCACCGGCGTAGCGCCAGTGCCAAGCACCAGCACATCGTAAGGCATTTCTGTAACTTCGCTGTTTTTCCTGTTCAGCACAGTAACTGTTTTTGCCGCGCGGTTAATCTTCTGCGCCTCGTGCCCGGTTAAAACATCAATGCCCTTAACTTTTTTAAAGTAATCTACATCGCGCGCAATGCCCTGCGGCGTATGCGTAAATTCGTCAAAATTTTTAACCTCATCGCCTATATAATACGGAAAACCGCACGCACCGTAGCTTACAAGATTTTCGCGTTCAATAACCGTAATCTGCGCATCCTTATCCCTGCGGCGCAAGCGCGAAGCAGTTTTCATACCTGCCGCCACACCGCCGATAATTAAAACTTTTTTTGCCATACACATCCGCTCCTTTCGTGTATAAATACCCTACTTACATTATATAACAAAATTTGCGTTTTTTAATGAATACATTAATAAAAAACGGAAATAATTCTGTCTTCATTCTTTTAAAAGCAGAACTATCTCCGTCAACAATAAAACTTTTTAATTTTTGCATTTCTTCATCTGCTTAACAATAAGCGAAACCGAAGGCTGGCTCATATTAAACAAATTAGCCAAAAACATCTGCGAAACATCCTTTTCGTTATACAGGCGGTTAATTTCGGTATTGCGCCCGCAGCGGTCTGTAAACGGCATAATATCTATAACTTCACCGTCAATTTTATAGCCTAAGTCACGCAAAACCACAATTTTGCAGATACCGTCAGGCATTTTTGCCAAAATCTCCCAGCAGCGCATGCCGTTTTTGCCGCGCGGCATATAATTTACATATTCCGCAGTACAATCTCCTGCTATCTGTTTAAATTTTGCTTCATCATACAAAGTATCTTTCGTCATACTTTTTTACTTCCAATCATAAAATATACCATTGCTGACGCTGATTTTTTAATAAAACATTGATGTTTTTATAAGAAGGGTTGTACTCTTGCGTCTCAGCAAAAATGCTGCGGCTCCTCCGATTCCGTCCGGGCGCAGCTACCGGACTCCCGAACTGACTGCCATAAATTCAGCCGCCGCAGTTTTTGTCTTTCGTCTCAGAGTACAGCCCTTCTTATTTTTATATTTCTTTCTCACTTTTACCACATCAAATTTTAAGTGTGAAATCAGTGCAGTTTTGCCACTGTAAACGGCAGCCTTATATCCGTCATTATTAAACAAATTAATTATCAGAACGTCCACTGCAAGCCAGCGTTAATCTGATAAGTTTCGTCATTATCATTACCGAAGGATTTTTCAAAATCCATAAACGCATAGCTGTTTTTGCCAACTGCTGCCGCAAAACCAAAACCTACATCATACCAGGTACCCTTGTTTTCATATTCCTCACGCAATGTACCGGTTGCGTCTGCTGCGGTTATCGTCTGGTCGCCCATAAATTCGTGCAGCAGGTCAGCTTTAACGTAAACCGTGCTGTTTTCATCCATATCGCGTCCCAGGCGGAAGCCCGCACGCCCAATTAAACTGTTAATGCCGTCTACACTGACCTTACTGCCCTGCGTGGTTACATAATCGGCACCGGTTACACGCGCTAATTGCAGCTGTGCCTGCGGTTCAAAATACCAGCCATTGCCCATATCATTCTTTTTACCGTATTCTGCACTGGCACTGAAAACATTGTTGCTGTAATCACCAGTTACTTTTTCTCCGCGTGTCATTGTGTAAATATCAAAATCATTCTCTAAATGGCCCCACTTCAAAACATAATCAGTATAATGGCCTTTATCGCTAAGCCAGGTATCATATAGCCATAAACCGTAGCGTTTTATATCGCCGCTGCCGTTGATGCCGCTGTATTCTGCCTTGCCATCCATATAGTCAATAGCCATACCTAAACGGCGTTCACCATTGTCACAGCTCTGTTTTTCATCATACCCCAACTCGTACATAGTATTCTGGCTTCTAAAAGCATCGTCCTTGCCAATACGGTCGTGACGCAGACGCACCCACATCCCCTGTTCTTCTTCGTGGTTAATATAGCGCGCTTCGCCAAGGCGTTTGTTCAAACGATCCATATAAATGGCGTTGCTGTAATTTACCTTGCTCATGTTGATAATGGTTTTACCTGCATCGCTGATTTCATCACCTGAATTATTCTTTTGTAAAAACCACGCAACCCCTTTGCCATAGTTTTTATCTGTAATAGCATTGCCCGGTTTATTTTCTCCAAATTCGTCTCCGTTATAACTGCTGTTTTCATCAGTTTTATTTGTATCATATTTTTCATTATCAATAATAAAAGCATTATTTAAAACGCCGGTATCTCTTAGCATAGCCCTATTTGTATTACCACCGCCGATTTCATTAGACACAAAACTTAAACTATTTTCATCAGCATTAACAGTAGCAAAACGCAGCTTATCACCATTTTCCATTTGGTCTAAGCCTTCAATGCTATTTAAAGAAATAGTCTGTACACCTGTTGAACCTGTACCGGAGATATAAATCATATCACTGTCCAAATGATTGGTATGACTTAAATCTACAACAAAAGTATGTTTCCCGGTAAGTGTGCCAATATGCAATGCATTAGTAGAACCGTTATCAGTCCCGCTTAAATTAACTCTACCATTACCCTCAAGCTTCGTTACCCAGCTTTGACCGGTAACATCCCAAGTAGAGCCTTTACCCATGGTAAGGTTTACAGTACCGGAATCGGTAATCTCTTTACTGAATTCCGGATCGAAAAATTCAATGCCATTTTTTTATCAGCGTCTTGGTAATCATCAACGCGACCGGAAAGATAACCGCCTGCACCAAGATCAAGATTTAATTTGCCTTTGTTGCCTGCCATTACATTGCCATAAACAGCAATACTGCCTTTGTCGCTGTCGCCACTTCTGTTAATCGTAGAAACACCTTCCGGCAGATTTGTGTTAATATTAACAATTCCGTTTTGACCAGCAATAACGCTGCCTACAATTCTGTTACCAGCAATAAAGTTTCCTTGTGTATCTACAGAAGTACCAGTACCGTTTAAATTAATATTTACAATACCACCAATAGCATTATCGTCTCTGCTATTTTCTTCAGCAGATGCAACAACAGCAATCCTCTTATTATCTGCACCTGCTAAAGCATTTTGGTTAATAATTTCTACCGCACCATTAACATTAACTTGAGAATTTACGCCATCGTAACCGCCGCTGGCATGAATAGTACGATAGGTATCACTAGTAATGCTGTTAAAAGCACCGTTAATATCCGCTGAACCACCATTACCTGCAAATACTGCCATTTCTTCAGAAGAAATAGTATTTATATTATTCCTTTCAAAATTACTTGTAGCATTATACGCATCATAATCATCCAATGTAACTTTATTATTTTTATCAACTGCACTAATACCGATATTTGTATTAATTATATCTATTTTATTAGAATATAAATTAACTTCACTGCCTATACCAGTTTGAAGATAATCTGTAACCGTACTTATCCCCTTATCGTAATTATCTATAATAATATTATTACCAGCAACTACATCAGCTATTGTTTTTTCATTATAATTTATATTATCTGAATTTTGTACACTCCTTAAATTTAAACTAATAGCGCTTTTATTACTTCTATTTTCATTTTTTATATTAATATTATTATTAGCAATTAACGATAAA
>ERZ779885.707-NODE-707-length-37024-cov-9.456815_pt1 | contig 37024 bp, 59 predicted proteins | sample MGYA00511554_ERZ779885 | MGnify/ENA primary metagenome ERZ779885 (study PRJEB29588, sample SAMEA2160998) | human gut metagenome | biome: human gut; feature: human-associated habitat; material: faeces | place: Denmark | collected 2008/2010 ... | reverse complement strand
ATTGAGGTAATTAAAAATAAAATAAGAAGCTATTTGTTTATAAAATAATTCTACGTTTATTAGTCCTATCATTTTATTGTCTTATTTAGTGTTTTATACCCTATTATTTCGTTTTTCATCTCATCTACTCTTTTATCATAGTCTCTTTCCCCTGAATTAGCAGAAACGTATTTAATTATTTTGTCCCCCTCTTTTATTAGTAGTGTTATATATGGATATATATACATATTATTTGTTACTCTTTTAATAGTATTATTTATTTCAAAAATGAAAGAATACATGTCATTTTCTGAAGCATTTGGCAACATTTCTAATATTTCCTTTGCATCTTTGAGAATATCTTTTTTTTTCATATTATATCGAATTTAAAAATAACCTCCTGACCAGCATATAAATAGTCCTTAATTTCAAAAGGATATGAGTTCCCGTGACTGTCCTTTGCTATGAAACATGTATAAGTATTGCCATTTTTATCATAAAAATCTGTCAAATAAACCCTTTTTGACATTAAAAACGGATGATATGTACCTATATTTAGTTCATATTCACAAAAAATGAAATTCAATATTTCTTTTTCAAGAGATTGACTTAACCGTATTTGCCGACCTTTCAAATGTCCTACTTTATTAGGATTAATATGAGTTAACCGTATGTCTGTCAAGTCTACAAAAAAATCAGAATCCTTTTCCCCGTTTCTAATTATGTCCCTTTTTATATAAGCAATATCATCTCCTTTTTTGGATACATCTATTATTTTATACTTGCCCGTTTGTTTATTCTTACATGTAATAATACGGTGAACATATTTTTCGATTAAATTAACGTCATTTAAAAAGCCAATTATTTTGTAAATGTCACCTTTATATTTAAATGAAGAAAACAAATCGTTTAGTTCTTTTAATCTTATTTTCTGTAACATAATTATCCTTTTTTATCCAACAATACTTATTTTATCACCATGGGTGTACGCTATTCCATTTATGTAATAATATGGTTCGTACATACTTACCCCGAATTCGTGTAGCCCTTTAAATATGATATCTTTATTTGTCGCTTTAGAAATTGCGTTTTTTTCTCTCCATTCACATAAGTGCCAATTATCTATCCTTTTTAACCATTTCAATTCCTTTTCCGCGTCTTCCCCGTTTAATTTTATATCATAGTTAACCAGCTCTTTTGTAACGTCTATTCCTAGAGATTCACTTTTGCTAATTAAATAATTAATTTGCCTATAGGTTATCTCTTTTGTCGATATGATTGCCGATATTATACTATTTATCTCTTCCATTTTTCACTAATTTATTTTCAAACGATAATTCTTTTACATCTATTCCATTACTAACACAATAAGTAATAATTATTTCTAAGTTATATGAGCTATATTCAAACGTCCTTTCTTCGTTTTCTACTTTCAATAAAGTAAAATGCATATAATCAGGGAAATTTATATGTTCTATGCTTATTTCTACTGTATACATAATGTTTTTATTTAGAAGTTCCAATAAATTAAATATTCTCCGCCCCTTGGCCCCGTATGCGTGTGCTCAAGTCTATTTCGTTTCTTATTCCAATATAATTCACCTTGTACCCAATACTTTTTACCGTTTACTTCGTATTCAAAGTAATTATTATCCCTATAAGTGCCTTTTATTGTCTTCATAGCTGTATTTTTTTATTGTCTGAATATGTTTCCATCTATCTCAAAATAATCATACATCAAGTCTCTTTTGTATAAATCGAAATCAATATAAAATCTTAAATTTTCAGGACAATTGGGGTATTCCGCATCAAACATTTCCTCTACAAAATTATTAGTATCTTCATAATAGCCTACATACCCATCTTTTGCACTACTAATTAACGAGCTAATGTCTGCTCCTAATAAGTTATAATGATAATTATCAACCCAATAGAAAAAAGCTTCTTTGAAATTTTCGTCGTCTTCTCTCGTGCAAAAGTAGTTACATAGGTCTATTGTTTCATCTGGCAATCTGTCACTCAATTGTAATTCTTGTGGAATATCTTCGAATTCTACTATTTTATAGTAATCCGCTCCGGTCTCCTTTAATAAGTCTTCCATTTCGTGTTCAAAATCTGAAGAGCAAAAGTAGGATACTACATCAAACCATTCGCTTTTTACTACTTCGTTTGTCTCATTTTTTAGGAATTCTACTCGGATTCTCGCGTTTTCTACGTTTATTCTTTCCATATTGATAATGTTTTTTAGTGTTAATATTCGTTTTCTTATTCCCTTTTCTGTATTACAAATATACAAAACTTCTTGAAATTACACAACATTTTTCTCAGGAAAATGTATTATATCTCATATGTTTTAACTATATATTAACATATCGAATACTATGTTTACATATTGAGCGCTTCTTCATATCGTGCCGCCTTTTTACTCCTTTGCCTTCCTTAGTACCCACACATGATAACCCGCCCATTTGGGTTATATATTACCCCCTTTTATTATTAACATAACTTGGAGGTTTCTTTAGAAAAAAAAGAAAGGAAATAACTACATGCAGAGGCTATATATTATATATATTATTACTATATATGAATTGTATATATATACATAAAGGAGATACATTCATAACGTGCGTGTGTGTGCGCGCGCAGTTCTGTCTGCTAATGCGGTGAATAACAAAACGTTACAGAGGTGAAAATGTTAATATCTCATTTGGAATTAAGTTAAAACAATACGGAAATGTTAACGGGATTGTTTCACATGAAACAGAGCGGAGAGCGGGGCGACTGATGGAGGAGAAGGAATAACGGAGCCGGAAGCCAAACGAGAGAAAGCAAAGCGAGGATGAAGCATGAGAGATGAGTGAAAAGGAAGCGGGGGATCTCTTTGGGAATCGGAATAACATAAGGGGTTGCATTGGTTAGCTCCGAAGCGAGGGGCACAGCCCCGAGCGAGGTTATTACTTCCTTTGTTTTGTTTTGAGTCAGGGGTAAACAGGGGTAGGGGGTCGGGCTTTATTAATAAATTTGGAAATTCGGCTAAAAGTATTACCTTTGTTGTATGGGTACAGCGATAGACATAATCAAGGGGAAAGAAGAGCGGGCGCTACGCAGGCAGGGAATGGAGGAGCGTGGCGAGATAAAGAAGTACGAAGTAGACGACAAGGTACGAGAAGAGTTCAGGGCGACGTTTGGGAAGACTGTAGCGTTTTTGGACATGATAGGAGTTAGGGAGAAGTTGGAGGAGATATTAGGGGACATAGAAGTGGCGGACAGTCCGGCAACGATAAGCAAGTTAAAGGGGAAGTTAGATGTCATAATGAAGTACGTGAATGTGTTCAAGGCAGCGAGTGACAGTATCAACCGGACAGAGAAGACGATAATCAAGGAGCAGAGGGGAGAAGAAACAGAATCGGTAATGAGTGGAGATACGGGGAATATAGAGATAATAGAAAAGATAGACTATGATACTATTGCCGGAGCGGTTAAACGATAAGCAGATAGAGTTATACAATTTGTTGAATGAGGACAGATATGTAGAGTATTTGTTTTACGGTTCGAGCAGGGCTGGGAAGACATTTTTGATATTTGCGTGGTTTGTGACTCAGTGTATAAGATACGGAGCGAATTGTTTGATAATACGGAATACGTTTACGTCGTTAAACAATGGAATGTTGATGCAGACAGTACCGGCGGTATTGAATTCAATGGCGAGGCGTTGGGGTTACAGTGATTACAAGAAGGTGATGATAGGGGGAGAGAGGTTTGCTCGGTATGTAAACAAGGACGACAGTTTGGTATTCTACAATGGTTCCTACATAAAGTTCGGGAGTTTGCGGGGTAGTTCGGACAGTGAGTCGAAATATGATTCGATATTAAGTACGGAATGGGGGCATATATTTTTGGATGAGATAAGTGAGATAAGTTGGCAGCCGGTAAGCAAGTTATTGACGCGGTTAGCACAGAAGTTGCCGGTAAAGAACAAGATGTTGTATGCGTTGAATCCGTGCAGTAAGAATCATTGGAGTTACAAGAGGTTTTTTTTGCAGGAGGATTACGATACAGGGATGAAGTTAGACCCGAGTATACAGGCGATGTTGTACAAGAAGCATTTCAGTGTAGAGGACAACAAGGAGAACGTATCGGCAAGTTATATGCTTACGATGAAGAGTTTGTCGAAGATAGACAAGCGTAGGTTTTTGGACGGGGAGTATTACGATGAGATGGAGGGAGAGATATTCCACCATATACCATGGGGGACAATGCCGGAAGAAGAATCGTTTGTACGATATATAATCTACGTAGACCCGTCGGCTAAGGAGAGTGTAAAGAACGATTACAAGGCCTGCGTATTATTGGGTTTGACGAAAGACAAGATATGGTTGGTGGACGTATATGCAGTACAGGGGAGCACATACGAGATGTTGGAAGGCATATATAGCTTATACGTAAAATGTCCGATAACGCCACGTTTATACATTGAAAAAAAGCAAGTTCCGTTGGATTTCAACAAAACATTGCTTAACTTTCAGGCGCAAAAGGGGTGGATATGTCCGATAGAGTGGGACACGCGCAATCACGGTAACAAGTTTTACAACATTGAGTCCACTTTAGACCCGTTGTTCAAGAATGGGGGGATAATGTTCAACGACAAGATGAAGAACACTCCTATGGGAGAGATTACGGTGCAGCAGTTTTTGGAGTTTTCGAGGAAAGAGAGTCCGTTGAAGAAAGACGACATACCGGACGCGGTAGCCAAAGGAGTTTCGTTAATGGGGAGGAATCTGAAGATAGTCAATCCAGCCCAGAAGAAGACGAAGATGTTTATAGCGATAGGAGGGAAATTAAAGTCCTTATAATATGATAGAGATAAAAGATTTATATCAATGGATACAGCCTAACACATGTGATGAGATAATAGGCATGAATCCGACGGCATTGGAAGACGCCTATGTTTCCGCTATAGGCTATTTGGCTGGGGAGATAGGGAATATATACGATTTGGAGGAGATGTTGCCGGTAATGAAGGATGTCCATCCTGATTTGTTCTTTATGGTAAGGGTATTGACAGCTTCTGCATTCATGGGTTCCACTTTTGCTTGGAGCACGGTATTTACGAACCAGTACAATAGCGTAATGTCCACTATACACAGGATGAAGTCTGGGACTTCCCGCATGACAGGGGCTGTAAACAAGCCGGAGCCGAACGCGATAGGGAGAATAGTAACGAATATAAACGATTATATAGGATAATATGACAATCTGGAAAACCCCTGATATAAATCCTTATTACATACCTAAGTCAGTAGGTACTGGTAGGGTAAAGTCGAGATATTTAATCAACTATTATGAGACTCCGTATACAGCCAAATATTGGCGTGATGCGATAGACAGGGCTATAAATTACAGTGATTTGTACTACTATGGCGTTTTGCAGTCGTGGGCTATACAGTCGAGTCCTTTTTTGGTGTCCTTATTGGACAAAAGATATGTGCCCGCTCAGAAAAACTTCTATGCTTTCGCGAAATACGGGGATATGAGCCGGATAGACGACAAATTTTCCCAATATTTTACGCAGACCAACATTTTCAAGCAGCTAATCTGCCGTGCTCCTTTGAACGCAAAGATTAGGGGAGTGGCAGGCAAGCAGATAGACATAGAAAAGGATATTGTTACTGATTTCCCTATGCGGAATATAGACATGTTCAACAGGGCTATACGTTATATGACCTTTGACATAGAGAGCGTAGCCAAGTTCGATGATTACGACAACATGTTCTATTTCGAGGCTTCCCCAGAAGAAGATTACAAGTTGGGGCTTATGCAGGAAATTACAAGGGCAATAATCGAAATAATCAATTCTTACCGGAATTGGGGGATACTTACAGGGAGATATTCATATCCACGCTATACGATAGGATATCAGGCGCAGAATGAAGAAGCCCAACAGATAGCCGTCGAATATGCCGGTCTCATCAATGACCCCACTGCAACTCCGGTAGTTCCCTTTGAAGTGAACGAATTATCCACTAACAAGGAAAGAAAATACCAAGTGGAGATAAATTCTGTCAATACGGAAGCCCCAAGCGAAGCGTTCAGGGCGCATAAGGAATTGGTAGACAAATGGGAAAGCGAGCTTATGCAGCTGATAACCGGAAGTACGTTAATCGGGAATACCGAAAAGAACACGAATTCCGAGCAATTGGCGGAAATTCACATGCAATTGTATAAAAATATCCTTGATGAGGACAATAAGGACATTTTGAGGGTTACAAATACCCAGACAATGCCGAAATTGGCGAGATTGGTCAAAAACAAGGATTTAACCGATTATCAGGTAGTAATTATCCCTGACAAGAGCATTTCGGTGAAGCATTTTATCCAGATTACGGATACTTTGAGCAAGCAAGGGTTACGGATTTCCGAACAATTCCTTCAGAAAGTGGGGTTGGATGAAGGGGATATCGACAAAAAAGTCACCAATAAGTCATGGATTACCAACACAGTAGACAAGATAAAGAGCATTTTTACCCCTAAAAGCAAGAAAGATGGCGGATACGATGCAGGATATGATAAACAAGCTAAGGAGTCTTAAAAAATGCGTAAGAGATGAGATGCCTAAGGCGATATCGGAAAGCATGTTGAAAGAAACGAAGCAGAATTTCCAGAAAGAGGCATATACTAACGACGGAGGGGCACAGAAATGGAAAGAGCGTATGTATGACGTGCACAATACGCCTATCGGTGTAAAGTTGCCTTATCCCAAACTAAGGAGGACAGGGAGGTTATACAATTCTATCAAGAAAATAACCAATGTCCCGTACACGGCAGGGTTAAAAACCAGCGTTCCGTACGCACAATTGCAGAATGAAGGAGGGAAGTCTCCTAAAAGATGGGTTCAGCCTGCATATAAAATAAACAGGAGACCTCCCAAAATTCCAGCCCGCCAATTCATGGGTGTAGGAGCGAGGACTTATAGGCTCGCACATAGGGCGATTTTGGCGGTTTGGAACAAAAATTTCAATAAATAGTTGATTGATAACGAAAAACTTAATATTTTAGCGAAAAATAGGGCATATGATAGGGTTATTGACTAAGAAATTGATAGATTTTTTCAGGCAAACAGATATTGTCATAGAGCATCATATCCCCGTATTGACGTCTAATGTATCAGACGGAAGGACAGTAGTAAACACGACATTGCCGGCTATTGTAGTAACCGTAGATTCAGCCCCTAACAATATGGTTTATATTGGCGGTCTGATAAGGGACAACATCAATATAGACATCGTAGTAATGGACAGGCTGGTAAATTATACCCTATCAGGAGAGACGGATATATACCAGTGGAGGCGGAACCTCGCGTATAAGCTTAGGACAGAACTTTTCACGGAGAGGGCGTCCGAATTTTTCAAGGATATACTTCAAGGGAACAATTTCCTGCCTATGTATAGGGGAATGAATAACTTTATCAAAATAGGCTATAAAGAAGATACGGAAGAAGATATAGAATGCTGGCGGATGAAATTCGAGTGTGTCATGGTGGACAATTCTACCATAGACATAACATATATAAAAGCCAAATCAGGCTCTGTACAGCTTATAGACAAGCAGATAAATCCCGTCACCCCTATACATCCCCATTATGGGATAGAAGAGATGATGTGGAAGTACGGATATGGGCAGTATATACCTGATTTGTTAGATATGATTGTCACGAGCGGACAGATAACAGACCAGTATAAGGAGAAAGGGAATGTTCAAATACCTTACACCTTATCAGACAAAGTATTATTTTTGCCAGAGAATTTCCCTACAAAGACAACTTATTACTACTTATATGGGTTATTAAGTATGAAATACGTCCCGTATAATGAGAGTATGAGAAATTTTAATAATAATGTATGTATAAGGGAGATAAATGTAAATACATCCTCATGGGGAAGCCTTAATCAGGGCTTTAGGAATTGTTATTTTCTGACTAAAATAAATGAAGGGAATATAGTAGATTGTTCAAGTATAGCTGTAAATGGGAATATTTCAAATACTTTTTATGGATGTTCATCTTTAGAAGAAGTAAGCCTTATAAACATTCCTGAAAGGGCTATAGATTGTAGTAGTTTTTTTTCTTTAGCTCCTAATATTATTCCTGATAAAATGAAGAAAATTACATTTTCCCCTAAAATAAAGGTTGCTCGGATAATATTAGGATTTGATGGGAGATATTCATTGCAAACAATTGTCGGGGAATTAGATTTTTCAGAATGTGAACCAAACCAACAACAGAATCCATTTAATGGATGTACTTCTCTTATAGAAGTCCGATTTACACCTGAAAGCATAAAACAAAATTTGTCTTTTACACAATCATCTCAATTAAGTGATGAATCCATACAAAGCATACTCGACGGATTGGCTAATGTTTCGACAACACGGACATTATCCTTGAATTCGGCAGTATATGCAAAATTGACGGAAGAGCAAAAACAGTCGGCAACTGATAAAGGTTGGACAATAACGGGTTAATTATGACAGAGTTAAAAGCAAGAAAAGGTTATGTATATACCGACAAAAACAAAACATTTTTTGCCGATACTATTGTATTAGGGAAATATGACAAGAAAGAAAACTATCGGCAAATGAAAATAGAGGGTAACGAAGAACTAATAGAAAATTATAAAAATGGTAAGGCAAGTATTATCGGATGAATCCCTAAACGATAGAGGATTTAGGGTAATGAACAAGTCTATAAAGTGGGACAGATATTTAAAAAATCCCGTTCTTGTAGAACAGCATATGTCATGGGAACCGCCTATTGGCAGGATAGATGATATAAAACTCGAAAATGACGCATGGACAGGGGTTTTGGTATTCGCTTCTACCGAAAAAGGCAAGATGTATGAGAAATTATACAATGAAGGTTGTATAAGAGCCGTATCTATTGGAGGAAATGCAGCAATAGTAGAGAATGAGAGGGGAGAGAAAAAAACAAAGTCTTTTGATGTTTTTGAAGTCTCTTTAGTTACTATTCCTTCAAATGCTAATGCAGTAAAACATGAATTGGGACATATCCCAGTGGAATATAAATTATATTGTGATAAAAAGGAATTTATTACTTTAAGTTCTAATTTTGAAGAATTAAATAATATGGAAGAAGAAAAAGAAAAAAAGGAAGAATTGGAGGCTAAGCCCGAAGTTCAAGAAGTCCAAGAGCCAGAAGCTACAAAAGAAGAGCTTAAGGCAGAGGAAACAAAAAACACAGTCCTTTCGGCTTTGAAAGATTTGTTAGGTCTGAATTCAAAGAAGAAATTAGATGATGATGAAGAAGATGAAAAAGAAGAAGACAAAAACATTAAAGAAGACGAAGAAGAGGACAAGAAGGAAGTAGAGGACACCAAAGCTAAAGACGAAAAGGAAAAATTGGAGTCTGAGGATTTGAAAAAGAAATTGCCTGAAAAAGTAGCGGAAAGATTGCAGGCAAACCCTGAAGCAAGAATTTTTACAGAAAATACACAACAACCTAAAATTATGACAGAATACAAGACTTTACATTCTTATTTATCTTCGGAAGAAGGTAAAAATAAGATGGGTATGATGGCATTAGGCTCTGACCTTAAGTATGCTCACGAGCACAATCCTATTCCCGTGCATGACTTGCTGGATTCTTACAAAGAACTGGCATCAGTGTTAAAAAATGACCGTGACTTTATGGCTTCATTCGGTCAGTTCAATTTATGTTTTGAGAGCAAAGCTCCTATGTCTACCGGACAATTGCTCGATACTGTTCTTGCAGCAGGAGATAATACCTATGATTTCCTAAGTACTCCTGATTTGGTGGCTGTACAATGGTTGGCAATGTATTATAGGATGCTTTTCCCTATTAATACATTTGCAGACAGAATCCCGCGTATCAGTTCGGATTCGGCAGGTACTATTCATCCTGAAATAAACATGAAGCCTAACGTTTATTTTGATACACTTGTTCCGAAAAACAAAGCAGAAGAATATTTGTATGATGACAATGCAATTACTATTCCTACTTACGCATTCTCTCTAAATGCTATTGCATGGCAGCCCGGCGATGACAACTTATTGAGATACGATAAGAGAGGCATAGGTATGTCGGAAGCGTTAAGAGTAGTAGCAAACGCTCAACATAATTATATTATTCAGGTTCTGGCGAATTCAGTAAAAGAAGGTACATTTGTTCCAATGACAGGTGCAAATTCTTTTGCATCAGCCGGAATGTTCCCAGCAAATGCTGCAGCTGCAGGAAATTTGAAAGAATTCACAGTAGCTGACTTGTTAAGCCTTCGTATGAAGTTTATTCAGGCTAATTTCAATCTCGATATTGAACGTCCGGAGATAGTAATGGATGCTATTTATGCAAACCAGCTACAATCTAATGATACTTTTGTAAACGCCCTTAACTTGCCTACTGAAAAAATCGGGCCAATGCAGATGATGGCATACGGTATGAACATTACACAACGTTCTATATGTGGAGTATATGATACAGCTACAAATAAAGTAGTAGACCCGAAATTATATGGTATACCTTTGACTGCCCATAAAATACCAAGTTCTTATACTCCTCCGACATTAGCAGCTACTGCATATGGATGTATTATAGGTTTCTTGCCTTCTCAATTCCTTATTGGCGTAGGTCGTACAAATGTATTCGTAAAACAAGAACCTACCCTTTGGGCATGGGAAATGTCTATGGATACTCGTATGGGAGCCGGTGCAGCTCGTAAAGACGGAGTAGGAATCTATGGCGTAGCTCCAGCGGTAGCAGGTGCATAATATAAAATAATAAGCAGGGGATTTTGCCCCCTGCTTGACTTACCAACACATAAAATAAACAATAAACAATATGGAACTTACTAATTATAAAGAGTCTTTCTTTCAATATTTATATGCTTTAGTAAAAGAACACAAAATAGCATATGTATGTGAAAACGGAAAAGTGTTTTTAGCTATTCAGGATGCTAAGCATGAAGAATACGATTACATGGAAAGAAAGCATTATAAATTGTTATGGGCAGAAGTAAATATAGATAATGTACCTTTAAATAATGAAGAATTGAAAACGTTGCTCGAAGGATTCAAGCCAGAAGAACAGCCGAAAGAAGGAATCATAAAAAAGAGTACATTAAATGTAGATGAATCTGTTATTAACGAATTTAACGCGTTGAAAGAAGCTCGAAAAAATCCTGAAAAGAAAACAAAAGGTAGACCACCTAAAGAACAATAATTATGGCAACAACAGGAATACATATTTTATTGAAAGATACGTCTATTGGGAGTAACCAAGTAGACGAATCTATTTCTTGTTTGGTTGTTGATGTGGCAGGTGCAGAAGCCAATTTGCCTGAAGACTTAGAGTTAAACACCCCTTATATGATAACTTCGTTATCAGCAGCAGAGGGGTTAGGTATAACTTCAGAATGGGCGGAAGGTAACGGAGCGAAGACTATGCTATACCAACACATCAGCGAGTTTTACGGTGCAGCTTCAGCAGGGACTAAGTTATGGATTGTCCTCGTTCAAACGACGGCAAGCATAAACTTCTCTACTGCAAGTTTCTATACAGCATTACAGCCGGTAATATTCAAGACTATCTCAGGGAGTTATAAGAACAGACCTCGTGCAATAGGATTCTGCCAATCTAAAGGGACATTGCCCGCTCCTGAATATGGTGAAGGCGTGAACAATGAGACAGACCAAGAAGCACTCAATCAGATACAGACATTCTTGACTAACATGTTTGAATTGGGCATCAGAATGGTTGGTGTATTTGACGGAGCGTATATCAAGCAGGGGACTTTCAGCAGCGCAACAGAGATAGCGAAACTTATGGATTGCTCGGCTATGAGTTATCCGAGTGTAGCATATTGTGTTACCGGTTCTTCTCCTAACGGATTGTCTTCTGTAGGGCGTGTATTGGGAGTAAGAGCCAGCCGGAGTATAGCTGCATCTATCGGGAATGTAGCTTTGGGCTCTGTAGCTACGGAAGAATATTTTACGGATAGTGATTTGGCTTCTGTATCCAGCAATCCAAAAACTGGGACACCCGTAAACGGATATGACGTCACTCTCGCGAATCTGGTAGCCCCATTAGGATATATATTTACCCGTAACAGGTTAGGTATAGAGGGGTTATATTACAACGACGGGGCGACATGCAACGCCACTACTATGGCATTAAACAAGATAGAAAGAGTTGCTGTCGGCAATGCAGTTTGCGATGATGCCCAACAGTTCCTTACCTATTATATCAACCAGAATATCCCTTGTGATTCTTCAGGTCAGATATTACAGGCTTTTAAGAGTTCAGCTATATCACAATTTACAGCCCAATATATCACTCCGAGAATAAACGCTGGGCAAGCTGGGGCGATAGATTTCGACTTCAAGGCTAAGGATGATAATTACATACAATCCGAAGCTTTGGAAGTGACTATAAGTATAGTACCGAACCCTGCAATGCGTGAAGCCTTTGTAACAACATTCTTTGTAACTTCAATTTCTTAAAATTATGGCAGACCAATCGGGACTAATAATATCAAGTGCTGACGTCCAAGTTTGGGTAAACTTAGGAAATGGAGCAATTATACAATTGTTCACAGCGCAGAATTTTTCGGGAAGTATAGAAAAGTCGGTAAATGAGATTTATGCAATAAGTTCTGAAACTCCTATTTCCGTAAAAGGTATAAACAAAGCCTATTCAGGTTCTTTTGTTATACAATCAGGAGAATGGAACAGGTTAATAAACAGTTATAACGGGATAGCAACTACGTTGAGACCGTCATTAACTGATATTCCTGAAGGGCTTACCGTTACTATCATGTTCAGCAACAGGGCGGATTTAACCCCGACTGATACGACTTTGACCTATACAGGAGCACAATTTAGCAATGATTCTTTCGAGGTCAATGCTAATGACCCTCAGACTTTAGTAACCTTGAATTTCAGGGCAACAGAACTTACAAGACAAGTTACACCAATAGCTATTTAATCAGATAGGGGATTATTCCCCTATCTCCTTTTCACATTTAAAACTATCAACACATGATCACATTTAAAGTTTCAAATTTCACATTTGTAGAAAAATTACCGGACAAAAAAGGGATATTTGAGGAAATAGAAGTAACAGAAGACGTGGAATTAAGACATGCAGAGCGTACACGTTTGGAAGATTCAATTTTCATTACTTCTTTGTTGGATAATTCGGATACGACAGCAGAGCGAAAAATAAACGACGCCATAAAATACGTTAATATATTTGTCGTTGACAAGACTCTGGCTAAACGTATTTCTTCAGACGGAATAGCTTGTTTGTCTCTTTTCACTTCTGACCAAGTGCAGGAGGATTTGGTAAATTTTATCAATCGGGCAGGGAGAACCCTAAATATGCAGATGCCCGAGCAGAAATAGAATATAAATTAACACAATATAGCAAGACAGACCCGCTTTTGGTAAAAAAAGCATTAGTATCACATTTTTTCCATATTCCTATTAATAAGGTAACGGAATCGTTAACTTTGGAAGAGATAGAGAAGTATCATTGTCTTGCATTATGGATAATGGACAATGTAAATTTTGCACCATTTAAAATTGACAAAAAGAAATAAGCTATGCCTAATATCTATCAAATAGAGCTTAATCTAAAGGGAGACCTAAATGCTAAACTGGACGACGCTATAAAGAAAGCCCAGAACTTAAAAAGTATAACAAACAATATAGGCGGTAGGGGAGGTAGCTTTAATAATCCGGCAGGAGGGAGAAGATATAATCCTTATCCTCATATACCGGAGAGTTATATGCGAGATTTTAGAAGGCTTAATTATTGGTTATATAGGAAAGATGGGCTTTCTAATAGAGGGTTATTTTCTAATATAGATAGGGCTTTTCAGGCGAGGCAAAGGCTAACAAACAACTTTATTGCAAATTCTTTCACTTATTCAGGTTGGCAAAGGAATTTAGGGAACTTTGCCAACCTAATAGGTGCTGTAGGTAAAGCTGCATTACAAGCTGTACCCTTAATAAAACCTCTTATAGGAGCTATCGGGGCTATAGGGGGAGTAGCAGGAGGCGTAGCTTTAGGAGGAGGATTATTATATAGATTTGGAAAGAACCAATTACTTTCAGAGTCCACAGCGCAGGCAATATCTAATTCGGCACAATATCGGATGGCTCAATTAGGACAAGGAGCAGCTTATTCAAATTTGTATAATACTGCTACAAGAATAACAGAACAAACAGGAGGGTCAAGAGCAGGATTAGTTTCTTTGATGAATACTCTATCTGGGTTAACATTAGGAAATACCAAATTAACACAAAAAGATGCCCAGTGGTTCGGTGAAGTAGCGGCAAAAATTTCCGCGGTTTCAGGGAGGGATTTACAGATAGTAGGGTTGAACTTGCAACAATTGCTAACTACATGGCAAGGTATAGACATGAAGGAGCTTTTTAAAGCTGTACCTTTAATTGAGAAGTATGTTTTTGACCTTAGAGCGCAATCAAAAAATAAAGGGGAGGATATATATTCTTTTATTAGAGAAAATCCACAAGCTTTAATAGAAGCATTTAGCCGGTTTATGACTCAATTCCAACTACCCAAGGTTGGAGTAGTTAAAGGGAGGATGCAACTTTCTGATGAAAATTTAGAGATAAAGAAATTAGAATATTTAGAGAGATTTTACGAAGACGTTGGGAACGTTTATCAGAATATTAATTTTTCATTAGAAAAATTATATCAATCATTAGGGAGTAATTATGAAGGTTCTATATATCAGGACATGCTAACCTCTTTTGATAATTTTGTGTACATGTTGACAAAAACTATAAGCGGTATTGCCAATACAGCGGACGGATTTGTTAAATCTATAAGGAATGTGTTTAATGGCAATGCTTTAATGCGTTTTTTCCAACTTCCTCAATATATCCAACACCGTTTATCTGGGCATAATGATTCGGACGCGTGGAAATATGCCCAAGCAGATTGGAACAGATGGTTTGGTACTGGAGTAGATACCAGTAAATATAAAGGGAATATATATAGAGATTTAGCGAAAGCTAATTTGTTAAGTGGAGATTATCTTACTGATAAATATTCCATGAATGAAAAAGGTATTTTATCTCCTTCTACAAGCGGGCAAAAAATTAGGTTTAGGCTTAATAACAATTCTGTAGAATATATTCTAAATAAATTAGAAAATTCCCCTTTGCTTAGAGACAGGGATTTGTTAGAGCGTATATCTAAAGGAGATAAAGAAGCCAAATGGGAAGCGATAAAATTATTAGTTAGAGATAGCTCTTCATCCCCCAAAATAGATTCTGTAGGCGATGAAACGGGGAGGATGAAAGACTTGTCCAAAGGGAGCAAATCATTGATTATAAATTTCAACAAGTCCATAGTAGACATGGACAACCACATAAATACTACCGACCCATCAACAATAATGAGGGAAATAGAGGATTATGTATCACAGGCAATAGCGAGAGGTTTAAATATAGCGTTTAACCAAGCAACACCGTTAACATGACAAAAGAGAATGATTATAAAACGAGTTCAGGGTCTGAATTACAAGATAAATTCAGAAATACCGTATCTATTTCACAAAACATAAGGGGAGAGCTTGCAAAAGCGGGGGATACGATAAGAGATGCGGAGCAAACGGCAGCTACGGCATTAGCCCTTACATTTTCTTCTGTAGGAATCGTAAAATCAGTGATACCGATATCATCAGAAGGAGGTTATATCAATGGGATAGGGAATAAGGTTAAGAGTTCATTGATAAACCAAAAAACCAGATATTCCGCTTCAAGCGCGAACGCGAAGGACAATCTTATTTCCGTGACAAATGAGAATGATTATATTTTCAGGATAAGCGATTATTATTTGCCGTTATCTTACAGCTTATCTATAAACGCATCAAAAAATATTGTCAAAAGCCAATTGGTAGACGGGTCAGCGATATATGAAATGACTTCATACAACCCCGCGGAGATAATATTAAGAATAAAACTTGAAAGAAAGCCTATAAACGACAATGGGAGGTATGACCCTATGTCTTTCCGGCAGAATCAAGGCGCAATGGCTGGCGATATAGTCAAATTTGCGACAGTTATAAATGATTTGTATAAAAACAAATCGGTATTCGCCATATATAATAATTTCACAAATAAAGAGGTAGGGATACAGTTCGTGGTATTGTCGAAATACACTATAGACCCACAAGAAGGGTCTACAGTTACCAATATTACCCTTAATTTGCTTGAGGTAGATTTAACGCGTCAAACATTATTTGTAGAAAAACAATGAAATGTTATTGTAATTTTTTCAGGTGTGGCAATGAAGTCTGGATAGAAGGGAAAAAGATATTGAACTTTGTTTCTTTCGTATCCGAAAACACCGTTATGAAGCTGGCGGAAACAGCGGAAATAACGTTACCTTTTTATTCTATTGCCTATTTGAAAGGAGATGAAATAATTACTGGTTCTAAAATTGATGTAGAAGGGCTTAATATAAAAATAGGTGCTCATATACAAGTATATGCATATTACCATAATATCAATTACGGGGAACAGGTAAACATAAATTTCGAGAATGACCCAGAAGCGGGGAAAATGCTCGTATTTGACGGGTTTATAAAGAAAATAAAATCAGGGTTCCCGACTACTCTTGTATGTGAGGACAAATGTTTTATTTTGAGATTTGGAGTCGTAAATAAGGATTGGACACAAGAGACCTCGATATATGAAGGGTTGAAAGTCTGTTGCGATGTAGGAAATGAGGCATTCAAGAAATACCGTTCGGATAACAATCTTACAGGGGATTATGAAGAAATTTCCGTAGCCGATTATACCGCTACTTCAACATTCAACGAAAAATTATGGCAGGGAGTCAGCCCCTTTGAAGCAGCACAGATGTTAATGCGTAAATTCGGCATTTATACGGGCATTGACCCAGAAGGGAAATTATTTATGGGAACGGGATTAAAATACACCCAGAAAAAAACCATAAAATTAGACACTTCTGTAAATGTAATAGAGCGAGATGTATCTCCTAAAAACGGGAAATTCGAGAATTATTATGTTACGGTAAACGGCTATGTAAACGGCAAGCGTACGACAATAAATGTAGGGAATAAAGGGAATGGCAGACCTATCCGATTGAATTGCAGTTCTATACAGACACAAGAAGGATTGGAAGAATTCGCAAATAATGCCTATCAAGGATTAAAGGGGGAATATAATAGCGGAACAATAACGACGTTGTTATATCCTCGCATAGATTTGTTCGACTATGTAAATTTCACTGACACATTATTCCCTGAAAACAGTGCGAATCTGTATGTATTAGGGATAAGAAGGGAATTCAACGAAAACGGATATCATGTTTCATCAAAATTGACAAATGAAGAATGGATGTTTTAAGTTATAGAAAAAGCTCCAAGTTCGATTCTGCAATGCAGGAATTAGGGGATAATTTAAGGAACGTGTTGAAAAGCTATTCTTCGGTATCTTTAGTATATGGTGAAGTTACTGGAGTAAATATGGAAGAGCTGACATTTGATGTCGTGTCGGACGATGATAACCAAATGTTCAATATCCCTCTTTCCATTATCCCCCATGATTCTACTTCTGTGATACAAATCCCAGAAATAGGCAGCAATTGTGTATTGGGGTTCGTGCAAGGGGATTCTTCCCTATCTTTCCCTATAAAGTTCTCTAAAGTGCAGTCCGTATCTGTACAGTTCGAGATGTTAGAAGATAGCCAAAAGCAACTCCTTACAATGGATAAAGACGGGATAATATATACCAATACGACAGACAACGCGAAATTAGATATAAAAGTAGGGGAAACTTCAATAGAGATGCAAGACAAGATAGTCAAGGTAAACGGAGGTGAAAGCCCTATGATATATATTGAGAAGTTGGAAGCGAAACTGAACGATTTTGTGAAGGCATTTAATAGCCATACGCATACCATACCAACAATAACGACTCAAGGGGAGAATTCCGCTGGGACAGTAACCGGTAAAGCGTATAATGTAGGAGTACCCGCACCGAGTTCAAAGGCAAAAGATTTCAATCAGGAAGATTTTCAGGACGAAACGTTTACACATTAAATTTTTAATTATTATATTAGGGGTGAAATTTCTGTTATATGCAAGATTTTAAATTTGATATAGAAAATAATGATATCGTATTTGATACGGATATGGTTATTATAGATTCATGTAGCGTACAGAATGGAACATTAATCTTCATGAAAAGCGTAGCCAGCATAGATAATCCAAGTATCGGAGTAGGGTTTCAGGAAGTCGCTATAAACGTGAATCAGAACGAAGCTACAGAATTAGCCACAAGAGCGGAGAATCAAATCCTTAACGATGGGGGGCGTATAGCAGAAATTTCAGTGCAAGAGACAGAGGAATCTGGAGTATATGAGTATGAGTTGCAAGTAGTATATAATTCAGAATACAAGCAATATGGCATACAAAGTTAAATATGGAGATACTATTTTTGATGTTTTGTTGAACGTTTGCGGAGATTATTCGCAGATAAACGAAATATTATCCTTAAACGGGCTATTGTCTTATACTCCACAACTGACAGTAGGACAAGAGTTGGAAGTAGAAGGATTGCAAACTTCAAATAATGCTACTCTGATAAGAGCCTCTGAATTCCCATATAATTCCAATTTATTATCGGAAGAGGAATTAGATAAACAGATTGAACAAATAATAGATTCTATCGAGGGAGGATATTTCATGGAAGTACAACCGAACTATACTAATGTTCCACAAAACGGAGATTCTCAATATATAAATATATATACTAACTCAACTTTTAATGTTTTATAATTATGGCAGTAGCAAAAGGGCATGTAATATTAGACCCGTCATCAGGTAGTGGGGATACCCAATTAACCCTAAAGGCAGAATCGGCTAATGTAGGTAACCGTGAAATATTAAGTACCGTATTTACGATAAAAGCAGCAGGAGTTACCCCAAACAAAACGATAACAGCGAATTTAGCTGCAGCACCAGAGTTTATTACTTTAGAACAAGCAAGTACAGGAGTAACAGTCCCTGCCACAGCAGGCAGAGTTACAATAACAGGAGTATCTAACAGCCCTAAGTTAGAGTTCGAGGTAGGTGCAGGTGATATTGTTGAAGAAGACTTAGGAGACAAACAATTTACAGCAGACGGAGACATAACCTCAACTAATGGTATGCCCATTTTAGGAGACCCAGGGGCTGACCACAAGTACGAATTCTCAATAGAGATTAATTATGTGTTGAATGATACTGTAGAGTCAAGAACACAGGTGTTTACTATTCAAGGCTCATCAGAATCAACAAAACAGACATTAACGATTACACAGAGTGCAGGTGCTGCAAGATTGGAGGTTACTCCAGCTACTATTACCGTACCACAAAACGGTTCTGTTGTAAATGTACAAGTTGCAACCAACACTACATTTACTGTATCTTAAAGTTTTATTACCTCTTCTCCATGATGCAAAAATATGTTAATATGGGGGGGGGGTAATTTAAAAGTTTGTATATATGGCTATAATTAGAAAACAAAAAAAGTGGTCTGACGGTATAGGATATTTATACGTATCATATGACCCTGAAAAAAAATCCCAAAGAGTAGAAATTACTTCGGATATAAATGCTACATTTGAACAAAGAGACCAAAGTGTTATATTTCAAACTACAATAGGAAAGAAAGAAGATACTTTATATTTGGTGCAAAGAGCAGAAGATTGTAAAGTAGCATATTATCATTCTATTGGAATGGGAGATATAAGGGCGGTATATAGTATGAACGGGAAAGAGGTATTAGGAGTATTTAAAGTATAAATATATGGCAGTACAATATGTAGACATAACATCATTATCAGAATATACAGAGAGCGATTTAAATGGGAATGAGCCTATACAAGTCTCAGCCTCTGCATTTACGACTGTGAATGCTATAAATGAGTTCGGAGAAGCAAAATTCGGGGGGAGACCTACTATGTTGAAATTGCCTAACTCATTTATAAATCTTAATGATGGTTCTTCTTCAGCAGCTATATCCAATGTAATTAATTCTGTCTCTTCTGGATGGACTGATTTTGTATCTAAAGTAAGCTCGGCTAATATTGTATATAGTCGTTCAGGCGTAGCAGCATTAAACAATTACAGGATATTTGTAGCGACAATAACGTCCAACCTGACAAATACAGTTAGTTTTGTCGATGTGTCTAATAACACTATTACGTTAAGAGTTATTACATATAATTCGTCAAGTAATACCTATATTTTCAAATTAACGAGGTATAATGTAGATACTATTAAAAATAGTATACCGACAGGCTCATTTAAATATCAGACTTTCAATGTTTTTGATTATCCGAAGCCTGGCGATTATATTTTAGGAATTTATTCACAAGGAACGAGTGTTATAAATCTTAAGGCTTCTGATTTTCTTGTCGACAACAACCATGTGTGTAAAATTGTTGTTCCTGCTGTGACAACAAAAGTTCAGATTGTAACGGACAATGGAATCCCACCTTTAGTAACAGATGCGGCATGGGAACCGTCAGACTTTGGAGGGGGAACGCAGGATAGGATAGTGTATACAATTACCGCATTTGCATCAAATAACAATCCGTCAGCAAGTCAAATTTGGTTTTTTATAGATGCAGAGTTATATAGATTAAGAGCGGAGTAATTATGGAAGATATAAGACAACAAATAATAATAGCTATACAGTCTTTATTCCAGAACGTAAACACTTCTGCTTCTGCTATATGGATGCGTCTTGTAGACGCTCTTTCTACTATATTCAATATAATATCTAATGAGATACTATTTTCAGAAAATAATATAGCCAATACAGCTCGGAGTTTAAGAGTAACACGTAAAGATTATTATCTGGATAAGGCTTTATATTTCCAATATGGGGATAATCTGGTAATTTTGGATAATGATACTAAAGAAATGGGGTATAATCCTATAAACGAGAATAACAGGATTATAAAGCAGGCTACAGTATCTACATCTGAAGGAGGTATAATATTAAATGTAGCTACTACCGACAATACAGGCAATCTAACTCCTTTGAGTTCAGACCAGCTTACGGCATTCAAAGATTACTACGAAAATTTTATACCATTGGGATTCAATCTATTTATACAGAGCCGAGAACCGGATATATTAACATTCCCTGAAGGTATGACAGTGTATTACAGTGCCGGCAATTCTCTTGCTCAGGTGAAAAATGATATAGAATCCATGAAAACGACTATACAACAGAATATAGTGTTAGGCGCTCCATTGTTCATAAACGATTTAGAAAAATCCTTCCAAGAAGTATCAGGAGTTGAAGCAGCATATATCCCTGACGTTGTTTCTACAAATGGTTCACTGACATATAATGCGGAAAATGGAAGGATAAAATTAGTATCAGGATATTTTAATTTTGCGGAGGATTTAAATATTAGCTATGTTCCCGTTTAGAGAAATAAATATACCTAAACTTATTTACCAGATAAACAGACCTAATTATATGGTAAATAATGAATACCGGTTGAACAACTTCTATAAGCTGTTGTTATGTTTGTTATATCCTTTTATCTTACTCTGGAACGAATATAATACAAAAAGGCAACGGGCATATAAAATCGCTGCCTGCCAATATGGGAAGCAACAAGTAATAGATATTCTTAATGACCTATACGACCCTGACGGGAGGCATATAGAGGCTATAAATATCACTTCAAATAAAGTATATCTATATCCTTCAGATTATGAAGCTGGCGAAAAAGTATATTGGAGTGATAAAGACTATACGGCTGGGGGAAAGTCATATTTATATACTTCATCTTTGACAACAGGAGTAATTATAAATTACCCGTCTTATTTAGAAGAAAATAAAGATACATTTTCAGAATTTACCCAAACTGTAGATTCATTAATAATATGGGGGATAAAATATAAACTAAAATCAGTACAATATGCTCAAAGACACAATATTATCATATATAAACGATGATGGCAATCTTGTTTATATAAATGACTTAGTAAGCGCATTTGATAACTGGCAAAGCGCATTAGGGATATTTTTAGGGGCAAGTAATTACAAATTCATTGATATTAGTATGTCTAATGAGATGGATTCGGCTACTTTTACTTCTGGGACTACCCAGCTTATATTTAAAACCTCTTCATCTCTACCGTCATTAGCTACAGGGACTATAATAATTGCGACCTGCAATAAAACATTTACTGTTACAGAACAAAATAGAGCGACTGTATATGTATGGTTAAGCGATGTAGAACAACGTTCGTCAGAAACAGGGCAAGAATATACAGCTATAAAAAGAGCATTATTTAGCAATACTCAACCTACAGGGATATCCGAAGTCGCTACAATCGACTTAACATGGGCTGTAGGTATGGACGGGTATTCATTCTATCACACGTACGATTGGCGGGCTAATCTGGTATTACCGTCAAGTATAGGTTTATCAGACATAGCAAATGGGGCTGTAGGAACCCTAAAGATAGCTGACGGAGCCGTCACCTCCGAAAAGATTGCTGATGGTACTATTTCGACTCCAGATATAGCGAACGGAGCCGTCACCTCGGCTAAAATAGGGGATTATCAAGTAACAGAACGGAACATTGGATTAGGCTCAATATCTAATGACGCACTACAATCCGGTTCAGTATCAAATGAAAAAATTATAGATTATAGCATAGACTCCTCGAAAATTGCTGCACTTGCCGTTACTGATGATAAACTTAACCTGACTCCTTATTTCTTAGGCGAATATGCAATATACGCAAATTCATCCCAATTAGAGAAAACTGATGATGCGATAAATAATAAAACATTATTTGAAACGCCAAATATTCCTAATGGCGGGACATTTGGAGGCTCAAATAATCCACAAATGTCTTTAAATTTTACTGGAGCAAAAATACAATCAGTAATAGTAAGCGCATATAATTTAAATGATAGTAATACCCAAATATTTCCTAAAGTTCAATATAATTATGGGGCTAATTCTGTTACAATTTTTGCAGATAGTATATCACAACCTTATAATGTTATATTTAATGTGATTGTATTTTTAATGAAATAATATTATGGAAAATCAGGCGGGAGGATTTCAGGGATTTTTAGGGAGTTTATTTGCTGTAGTAATAAGCTACATAGCCCCTATATATGATTATGTTATAATTATCGCTTATATATTCTTGATAAACTTTATAATAGGATTGATAGAAGATATCATTGTAAAACAGAAAACGTTTAAATGCAAAAAGTTTTACTTCTGCTTATGTGAGATGTTAGTGTTTTATCTTTTAGTAGGGAGCGTTTATTTTATAGGTAATAAATTCCATAACAAAGAAATGGCGTTACAGTGCATATCGGCAATTGTAGCAATCGTCACGTATTTTTATTCATTGAACATACTGACTAACATAAAATCATTGCTTCCGAATAATAGGGCAATATCTTTTATACATTATATAGTAAGCTTTGAGATAGTAAAGAAAATACCATATTTTAAAGAATTTGAAACACATGAAGCATCTGAATCAAATAGGAGCAAAGGGGCTTAACCTTATAAAGGAATTTGAGGGGTTAAGACTGGCTGCATATAAGTGTCCAGCCGGAGTATGGACTATCGGGTATGGGCATACATATAATGTAAAAGAAGGCGATGTAATAACAGAGGCTAAAGCAACGGAATTTCTTTTAGATGATATTTCTAATGCTGTAGATATAGTATCCGGCTCAACTATGGATGTGGAATTGACACAAAACCAGTTTGACGCATTAGTCTCTTTTACTTATAATGTCGGGGTGAAGAACTTTTCGGATTCTACACTTTTGCGTAAAGTGAAATTAAATCCGAATGACCCTACTATCGCTAATGAGTTCAAGAAATGGATATATGCGGGGAAAGAAGTGCTTTCAGGACTTGTAAGGAGAAGGAAGGCAGAATCTGAATTATATTTTAAGAAATGAGAAAATTTGGGGTGTTATTGGTTCTCTCGCTCTTTCTGTCCTTTGCTTGTGGCTATGTCATAGGCAAACATGCCAATACACCCCAAATAGAGGCTCATACAGACACTTTCGTGATAACGAGGGTAGATACTATCATTGACACGCTTTTGATTCCAAAATACATCAAAATAAAGGAGACTATCAGGGACACGTTGTATGTTCCTGAACTTTCTAAGCCGGCAGAAGTAGAAATACCGATATCTGAATACTGTTTTGAAGATTCTACATATTCAATATGTATGACCGGATATAAGGTAGAGGCTAAAAAGATAGAGGTTTATTCTCCAGTCAAGTATTTAACCATAACAAAAACTGAAACGCATATTAAAAAAAAGAAAAGCCACTTCAGCTTAGGATTGCAGGCCGGATATGGTTACGCCATTTCTTGTAATAAATTTTCTCCATATCTCGGGTTTGGTGCACAATGGAATTTTCTAACATTTTAGTGTGTTGGTAGTATAGAGGATAGAAATATTCTCATGCTATTAAAAAAAGGCTACAACGAAAGTTGCAGCCTTTTCTACATTATCATTTAATATGAAAAAAATTAAGTGGTGACAACTATTTTCCCAAACCGTTGTAGATACATACGAATATTAAACACTATGCAAATATATAAAAACTCCCCGAATTTCACAATTTGGGGAGCCTCATTTGCCAATTTTTCTGTTTTCCGAAATGCTGTACTTGATGATATGTACAAATATATAAAAAATCCCGTCTATTTTCACAAACAAACGGGAATCAATTACAAAAAATATGAATAATAAAGAGAATTATATGTTTAACTAAAACTAAGTCTGGTAGATTGAATTAAGAAGAATAGGTATTTGTCTCTTATTTTTCTTGTTATTTTAACCATTAAATCTGCCGTTGTATCGTCAAATTGGTTGAAGTTATCATTTATATAATCATATATCTTTTGCAATTCTGATATAGTATCCTTTAGCATCATTTCAAGAGAAGGGATAAATTTAATAGGCTCTATAAAGGAAAATTTTAAATATTGTTCAAAATTATAGGGCGGTATCCCTCCGGTTACTACAGTGCTTTCCGCAATCTCATCTACAAAATCTATTAGTTTTTCGTTTATTTCGTCAAAATACGGATGATAAGTCATAAAGTCGTGCCCTACCATAGTCCAGTGACGGGCTTTAATATTCTCAGCGCATATTTTTAATGACGCTTGTATAATATTTAAAATTTCCTCTGTTTCCATGATTTATATTTTAAAAAGGACAATCATCATTATTATTATTTCGACTATTATTGTTTTGTTGTGTCTCTGTTTTATTCGTTTTTATTTCAACTCCTTTACCGCAGAATATTTTAGGTTGATTTGACAATCTTTCTTCTGCATTTTGATTTATGTAAACTGTAATGTCACTTCCGTAAGGGTCTGGCTGTTTACGTTTACATGCACATAGCTTAACAACATTGGCTTCATTCCCATTTTTCCGCAGGAAATTTTTTATTTTATCCGAGGGGATTTGGCTCAAATCTATTTCAATAACAATCATTTCCATACACAAATATATTAAATTTTATAATTCAACGTATATTTCTCGTTCATTTTCTTGTTTATCCGAGTTGTATAAATCCGCTAACTCTTTTAAGTTATCAGGACTTATAATAAATAAACATCCCTTTTTGTTTTTTTCCTTTATAGCTACAAGAGGTATTTTCCCCTCTTTCTTAGCTTTTTTAGAAGTATCATCGAATAATCTCCATATCGAAAACGATTCACGTAGTTTGCATTCTATGTAAATATCAGGATGCATAGAATCGGAGTGAGTATTATGCCCTGAATTGCTACCTGAAAGGGGGACTCTTTTAGTCCCAAAAATGGCTGCTACTGCTGCCTCGAATCTTTGCCATGTTCTTTTACTTGTTGCCATATTATTTTATTTTGAATAAATCTACTCTGTCACATAGAAATATTGTATCATTTCCGACCTTTGTATTATCTATGATTTCTTGATAATGTTCTTTATGTTTAGATATATACCTTTGCGGGAAAGGAATCCACTTATAGCCTCTGTAGTTTTTAAAACAATCCACTATTGTGGGTTGAGGTCTATTGTTGGAATCTATATGTTTCCATGAAGATTTTTTTATAAGTTGCCAAATAATATTTTCGTCATGGCGGAAAATAGGTAATATATGTTTTATAAATAAATCGGTAAAATTGTAATCATTTATATGATTATTAAATGTATCATCATACACAAACCTAATATAAATTGGTTCTGGTGCTATTTTTGCTGCAAGATAGGTTAAATTATAAACAGTAATACTTAGCGATTCATAATATTCTACCAATCCATGACAATTTATAAACATACCTAATTTTTTGTCATATCTTATTCTGAGGTCAAAGTATCTTACTCCATGTTTGAACTGGTCATTTATTGTCAACTTCTGGCATTTTGACGTAAAGTTAATCAGCCTCATCCACCATTTGCGTGGTTCCAGATATGTGTTTGCGTTGTGCGCTCCGAGTATTTTTTTCATTTGCTTTTGTTTTTTAATATTACTTCATCTTCAAAAGGACAAAATTGGGATTTTTCCCAATATTCGTAGTATTCCCCAATTGGATGTTCTGGGTTATCAGTACTGACTACAGTCCCCTTTAAATAATCACCATTTTCTAAGGCTATAATAATAACATTTAAATCTGGATTAAACGCTAAAATAGGGAATTCTTCCCAAGAGATGTCCGCGTGATTTATTCTTGTCTGTATCATTTCCTTATATTTTTATTCGTTTGACAATGCTATTTTCCCCATAAATATTTCAAAATCACGGGCGTCAAAATCTACATAATAATTCCCAACTTCAGATTCAGACTCCTTTGAAAAAAATAATGGTTCCTTCTATCTTTTTACCATTATCATATTTTTTACCTATTATAACTACAGTCTTATCATTGTTTATAAATAATAAGTTTCCTTCAAATTGTGGTTTTTGTTCTATTATTTCTGCTTTCATAATAAATTATTTTTTATCTTTAAATTCGTTCCACCTTCTGGCTATTTCTTCTCCAAATTTTGACGCATCATCAAAAGTTTCTATAAAATCAACAAACAAATCATTGCTAAATAATTTTATCCTTGCTATTGGAATATTAATTCCGTCATCTGATTCTAAACACAAATCTATCCTTCCCCTATTTTTTGATGGGACGCAATTCATCCTTACTTTTTTTGTATCAAAACTGCCTTCTAAATAATCTATTTTTGGTGTAATTATCATGTTTACTCTTGTTTAGTATTCAACAAATTTTCAATTGCTTCTATATTCTCCAGTACATGAATATTGTCTCCGTTGTCAAGCCATATAACGCTACCAGTCTCAGAGCATGTTACAACTCTTATCCTATCTATGTCAATTAGTACAGGGCAAATAGTTGTATTGGAACCTTTTCATACGATAATTATTTGTTGTCAAAAATAGTTCCTTTTAATTCATAATCATATAAGCGGAATCCTTCACCAATAGAGAACATAACTTTATTTTGTCGTTTATTATATAATAATAAAAAACAACACCTTTCACTATCATATACTACCTCACACAATAATCCGCAAAATAATATCAAGTCATGTTCGTAAATATCATTTCCTTTATGTCTCATTACGAATTGGCATACTGTTTCTGGTATTACTTTGTTATAGAATGTATCTCCATTACCGTCCCCAAATTGCCAGTACAGCCATTCGCCCGTGGTTACGTCTTTGCCTCTAAATTTAATTGTTCTCATGTTATTTTACCAACTTGAATTCATAAATAAATACATAGGGATTTTCCCAAAGTAAATTAGGGTATATCTTATCAATTAAAAGGGAATAAGCTTCTTTTGCTGACATGTCTCTAATTTGCTTTGATAATCCCCTTTTATCTAAATATGTCAACACATATTCATGATGAAAGGCATAAGAACCATTGTTATCATTTATAGGCTCAAGGCTAAAACCCTCTTTTATAACATCTTCATCTGATATATCACGCAACTTTTGGATACTAATATCAGTAATTTGTATTTGGTGAGGCATTAGTTCAGGTTTTACGAACATTTTATTAAGCCAACCTGCACCAGACGGGAACATACGAGGGTCACATTCATCATTATAAAATGAATGATAACACTGTGCTACTGCAACAATTTCACCAATTCGGTATTTAGGGATGTTCCACCCAGTGAAATTACCTCCCTTATCTCTCCACCCAAACGCTCTGTCTAATTTAGATGTTATATTACCGTCATTATCATACTCTTCTGGCTCAAAAACTGGGAATACAATTTCATAATTTTCATTTGGTCTGTCATACTTACAAATACGTCTTGTCATAGTCTTTTTGCCATTCAGGACTGCTTCAGTCAATCCAAATTCGTCGTTGAACATTATCTTCTTCATATTCTTTTATTTTTAAATTCTACACAATAAGAAAATGATTATCATAGATATTATTACAGCATAAGATAATAAGTATGTATATTTAATCTTTAAAAGTTTGAGTCTTTCTTCCAAATTAGCCACCCGTTTACTTAGTCCGATGCAATTCTTTTCAGTAATATTTTTATCCCTTAATCTTTTTGTGTATAGTCTAAAATTTTCGTCCATCCATTCTTTTATTTTTGGTTCAATATCATTTAATGCATTATAAATATCTTCTTTTTCTCCACCTCTGATAAATCCAATAGGAGCTGTGAAGTTTTTTGAATTGGGATATTCGTTAAACTCAATTCTTACAAGGACTCCATTTTCTCCCATAAAAATGCGTTCAGCTTCTTTTTTAATTTCTTCATCTGTCATTCTTGCTTTTTCTACCAGTTCGTCATAATCAAATCTATCTATTATGACTACATTTTCTATTTCTGCCATGTCTATTTATTTTTAAATTTTGAACAATACGGTCTAATTCCTACGGAACGGTATATTTTCAAGACATTGCAAAACACCATGAAGTCTTTTGCTTCTCCAGCATTCATACAGTTTCTACAGTCGCACGATTTAGGAATTTCATTCTTTTTCATTTAGTTCTCTGATTTTCTCACAATGTATTTTGTAGGCATAAGCGAACATTTTTAAAGTTATTTCATCAAAGTAAAAATCTCCTTGAAATCCCCCTTTGGTGACAACGCTAACTGCTAATCCATTATCTACAAAGTTGAGATGTATACTACTGTTATCTGTCCCTCTCATTGAGAGGATTTGAGTTTGGTCATATTCCATAATTCAGTCCTCCAAGTCAGGTATTGGCATCCATAAATCGTTTTCATTTACAGAACACTCAAAAAACATTCCGTCGTCTTCTACCCATATCTTATCTCTCTTTCTGTAAAACATTATCCTTGGGCTATAATTATAATTTTTGAGTCTTACTAAAACTTCTTCTACTTCTGGAGGAAGTTGTTCACTAACTCTAATCCAAGGTGACTTATTTTCTTTTGTTCCCATATTTTCTTGTAGTTTTTCAATTATTTTATTTTGGTATTCCACTAACTCCTCAAGTTCTTTTATCTCTTTCTTTAAAGCTTTTAAAGCTTCATTGTATTTCTCTTTCTCGAATTCCGCAAAAGAGTAGCTCTTACATGTACAATCTTCTATATTCCCAGAAACGGCAACAGCCATACATTCAGGAATCAATATCTTCTCTCCCTTTATTTCGGTATATATGTAATGGCACTTCATATTCTAAAGGTTATAGTTACATATTCAAGTTTTTGTTCTTTGTCCCATTTTTCAATTTGTTTTTTATTAAACCTTATTTCAGCCTCAAATCCTTTTGATTCTAAAAATCTTACACAGTCAAACGCACAATCAACTAATTCATCATTATTACCGAATTTGCCAGCGTCGATAATTTTTAATTCTGCTTTTTTAATTCCACCTAAAAAATTCTTCATAGTCATTTTTTATAAGCTACAGCCATATCCCTATCTATAAAAAAATATATCCCATTTGAAAATTTATTCCATCTGCATTTATCAAAGTCTTTCACTTCAACTGTTTCGCCCACTTTATATATAAAGGTTTTATCATGACTCGAACATATTTCTGTTATATCAGCTATACTTCCGTCTATATTTTGTATTTCTAATACCTCCGCTTTTGAGCATCTACATATTATCGATGTTGAAGAACTTCTATTTGCGTCCTCACATATTTTTAATTTGATAATATATTTATCGACTCTTTTCCACCCTATAAAACTTCCCTCTGTTGGGCATTGAGATGCCAAGAAATATGTATATACCGAATAATAAATGTCGCTCAAATCTGCACCTTTCAAATTAGCTTCTCTCAAATCTGCATCTCTTAAATTAGCTTCTCTCAAATTAGCTTCTTTCAAATCAGCGCCTCTCAAATCAGCTTCACCCAAATCCGCGCATCTCAAATCAGCGCCTCTCAAATCAGCATATCTCAAATTCGAGCCAACAAAATCAGCGTCTCTCAAATCAGCGTCGCTCAAATCTACACATTTCAAATTAGCGTCGCTCAAATTAGCGCCTCTCAAATCCGCGCCTCTCAAATAAGCGCCTCTCAAATCCGCGCCTCTCAAATCCGCGCATCTCAAATTAGGGAGTATCAAATAAGCTTCTACTAATGTATCTTTAATTGTGTTGTCATCTTTCTCGAAAGAAAATAACATATCTCCAAATATTGATTTTATATCTATTTTCATAAGTTATTGTTTTTAATTCATATAAGTTTTTTATGTTTTAATCTTTTGATTGCGTCTTTTCTTGAATAAGCTATTATTTTATGTCCTTTTATATCGAACTCTTTTTCTTCCCTGTGAGGGATTCTTATTTTATAGCATTCAGAAAATTTCATCTCGACTTTTGGCACATTAAGCATAAATAATGTTTTCATACGAGTCATATTTTAAATTCTGGCAAAACTCCAAGATATAAATATTGATGGGTAGGTGTTATATACATTGTCATGTAAAAAAATACGTCATTTTCACTTTTGATAGGGTCACCGGCTTGAAATAAATCTCTTGAGGTATATGCAGGCGCCATGTCAATTAGATAATTGAATAAATCTTTATCAATATAATCGCCAGGCAATAGATATTCATCTAAATCTTTGTCTGAGTGATTAATCCAGTTATGTAGTGTCTTTTTCATTTATATAAATTTTATTTGAGTTGTTTTAATAAATTATCTAATCCTCTACCGTCTTTAATAGTCTTTCCAGTTGCCCAGCCTGAATAAGGGAAATATTTTACGATGTGCCCCTTGTACTCGAACTCTATCATTTTATCACTGGAATTAGTGATTCTTAGTCCTAATCTCTGTATTTCATTTATTGCTATTCGCATTCTGATAGGTTCGAGTTTGTTTTGTCTTTCCGTGTTTAATCGTGCCATATCAGAATAGTTTTTGTTGTGTTAATACTCCGTTTTTCGTTTGAACGATTCCCAAGCATTCGTTTTCAAATCTTTCATTTGCAGACGCAAAATATTCTTTATCTATTTCGCATCCTACAAAGTCAAACCCTAACTTATAGGCTGCAATCCTGCTACTCCCAGAGCCTAAGTGGCTGTCAAATATTTTGTCTCCTTCTTTTGCGAATGTTTTTAATAAATAGGCATATAAATCAACCGGCTTTTGCGTAGGATGTATTCTAATTTTGTTAGCCTTCCCCTCAGTAGTCATGATTCTTACTATTTTTGCGGGATAATCGAAAGAAGTCCAAGCTAACTCAACTTGTGAAAAATTTCCCCATGGTTGTTTTTTATCCCAAACGACTATACATCTCGTTGGTGGTAATTTAAAATAATTCCCGCCCCAAATGATTTGGTTTTTGCTTACCCTAAATAGTTCTTTGAAATATCGAGGAGAAGGCTTCTTATAGTCCCATTTTATTGGCATTTTCTGTAAGGAACTATTTTTTAATTTACCACCTCCAGAGTTTAGGCGACCTTTCCTTAATCTTTTAGCTGTACTTATATTCTTCCTATTACTCCCCATATTCATGTTTGGGGCATTTATCCCGTACGGTGGGTCTACTATTGCAAGATCGAAAAATTTGTCAGGAATATTTTTCATATACTTCATGCAATTAATATTGTATACTTCACTTATTACCATATCTCTCAAATAAATTATCTATTTCTGCATTTACTTTATCAGCAAATTCTCCAAAGGACTCGGAAAATTCATCACCATTTAAATCATCGACAATTTTAACTACTCTTTCAGCGTAAAAACGAGCTTTTGATAAGTCTTTCATTAATACTAAATTTGAAGACGGGTCTACTTGCTGTATTATGTTAGTAAGTTCAATTGCAGCTTGGGAAAGCAAATCAGCGAAAAGAGGAATTTTTTTGCATATATACACGGCTTTTTCTTTCTGTTCCTTTGTCATTTGCCCGAATAAATCTTTAACCGGTATTAATTCGTATTGATTCAACTTATCAAGTTGTGTTTTTATTTGAGTTACTTTTACATAGTCCTTTTTTTTGTAACGCCTTATTCATCTTTTCTAATAGAATATCTTTTTCGCTCTTCATATCATTTAGTTTTTAGCGTATAATAGTCAGTTAATAATTTTCTGCAAGCATTATATACAATTACAGCTTCTTTTGTAGTGTTGTTAGCCATTATCAGCTTTTGTATTTCGTTTTTATTTTCGTTTTCTACGGCTATTGTAGCTTCAGAAACATATCTTAAATAGGTCTCTGCTCTCACTTTGTTTTTACTTATCAGGTACTTAACCACTGGCGAACATGGCAACCCAATGGGCAATCTTTTTGTCTGTTTGAATTCATTGAAAGCATTTCTTTCAAAATCCGACAACTGCTCGACTGAAAAATCTTTGGAATGTACTTCCAGTTGTTTTACATTCCCGTATTTTTCAATTATCGCTTGTGAGCGATTTACGTGCGATTTAAAGGCTTTTAAAAATTGGATGATAGTTTGTACCGACATACGATAAAAAACCCCAAATTCGCCAGATAAACCATAAATTATCGCTATGTCGCACTCCTTTATGGTTAGCGCTTTGCATTCAGCCTCTAAAAATGTTGCGACATCTTTTGTTGTGACCTCTATTAATTCGTCCGTCGTTTCTTGATTTACCCTTAAAAAAGCCTTTTTTACTATGTCCATAGAAAACAAAAACAGTTCGTTTTTATTTAATTCGCTTATTTTCGGGTAGTTTTGAGCTTCTTTTATTTGCTGTATGTCCATATCGCAATTATTTATTGTCTTTTTTGTTATACATCATTCCGAATAAAGAATCATCTTTCCCCTCTTGTATATCCTGCATAATCTTAAACGCGACTCTTTGCGTTTGTTCTTCCATTGTCTCCTTTTTTGCAAATCCGCGCGCCCCCCCTGCTAAATTTTTCGGATAAAAAACGCGGTTCGTTTGAATTTTAAGAGCTTTTGCCAATGTTGTTTTCCAGTTTATTTTTTTTGTTTTCGATTTCTTTTTGTTTTCCCAACCTTCAGTAGTACCCCAAAAGTTTTCAATAGCGCATTCAATTGTTTTTATTATGTTCAATTCAGGAGGGTTGAATTCTTTTTGTTTTTCCATCCATTCTGCATCACATAGTATTTTGTCTACTTCCTCATGTAATTCTGACAAATAAACATTAAAATCTTTTCTCCATTCTTTCTCTTTTTCCTCTTCTTTTTTAGAGATAGAAAATATATCGTTATTAGATGTAGAATTATATTTAGATATATTTTTTATCTCTTTTTTCTCTATAATGTTATTCTGTTTATTATCTGTAGAATTATCTGTAAGAATAATATTATTATTATCTACATTAACATCTACATTTACATTAACAGCTTTTTTTGCTTTCGTTTGCTTTTCAGAAAAAGCATTTGCTTTTTTTGCTTTCGTTTGCTTTTCAGATTCATTTTCTTTAGGGGGTCTACCTCCTTTTTTCCCTGCTTCGCTCCTTTTATTTTTTACATTTTCCCACTTTTCTAAGTCTCGCTCTATGTCTGACTTTATGAACTCAAAGCAAATATTTACACCTCCATCGTTTATAAAAACGGGTTCTCCAGAGACATAATCAAAAATAGCATTTAGTAGCTCTGCTTTTTGTGAATCATTTAGCAAATTTATTGCACTTCTCCACGACAAATAAAAAACAAATGATTTTTTAGGTTCCATGATGTAGATAATATAAAAAAAGAGGTTCATTTTAGCTGCTACCCTAAAACAAACCTCTTTACGGTAATATACCGTGAATATCTTCTTTGTTGGTAGCAGTCAACACTACAAATATACGATTATTTTTTTAATTTCGCCTTAACATATTATTTTCTCTTTCTAATATTTCTCTTTCCATTCTTTTTCTGATTATTTCCTTCCTTCTGTTTTCTTTTTCTTTTTTTTCAAAGTGCGCTAATATTCCCTTCAATCTCATGTATTTTTGTATGTCGTTATAATAATAAGACATTGAAAAAGCCATAGCCAAAGCAGATATTGAAGGGAATATATCAAAGAAAAATTCACATGTAGAAATACTTAAATAAGGCAAAAACCATATTCCCAAAAATAATACAGCAAAATTTATTATTAATATTACTAACAAGATAACGAAAATTCCCATCATAATTTTAAAATTTTAAGTGTTTTCCCTTTTGATTCTTTTTTTACTGATTCGTATATCAACGGAAATTCAGTTTTTAGCTTCTCAGTGTCTATTGTGCTACGTGTATAGTCCTTAATTGTAGCCACTCTTACGCCTTCGCATACTAATTCGTTGCAATTGTTGAAAAGTAACGCTATTTTGTTTTCTAAATCTTCTTTCTCCTTCTCCAGTATTTTTATTTTATTTTTTATCTCGTTATAGCTATTGACTAATTCCATGTATTCAGGAGAAATGTTCAAAGATATTGTTTCAGAGGTATTTGTAATATTAAAAATATCCTCTTTGTTAATTGGAGCCGGTGGAACCCCTTTAAGTATGTGATTTTCTGTGAATTCTTTAGCCCCGTTTAAAAGATACTCGAATAAATCTTTGTCAAAATCGAACATTCTCCATTTCAGTTGCTTTTGTCTATCATATACTACTAACATTCCCGCGTCATATTCCCCTACGCCCATGTTCCAAACTAATTGCATATACCACGAATTAGGAAAAGTTTCGGGGTCGTTTAAATCTACAGTACGTAATGTGTCCTTTATTTCGACGACAATGCGGTTTTTCCTTCTAAATTTAAACAACTCCCTATCAGGTGAAGCAATTATATAGGGCGGGTAATTATCGTTGCTTAAAACGAAGTATTTCGCGCTTTCTTTTATCACCCTTTCTGTAGACTCTGTTTCAAAAAGAGCAGCTATAGCATTTTCCATTGCTTGCCCCCTTTGGGTATTATAATTAATTTCATTTTCCATTGTTTGCCCCCTTTGGTAGTCATTATACCAGTCTAAAGGCGTTTTGTATTCATCATGACCAGTTATTACCGCTATATCATGCCCTCCAATAAAATAATTGCTTTTCCGGTAATTGTACCAATCTTCGTAATTTCTAAACACTTTCCTATCTATCATATTGCCAAAATTTTACAGTTGAATAATAATATACATTTCCGTCTACTCCGAAAACAAATGGTATGCTTTCCGGATGGAACACCCCTATTTTAACATCTCCGTTCTCTAAAATGATTCTTATCCTTTCATGTGAAGGAGGGAAAACCCTCGAATTCGTCCATTTCATCGAAAAATTTAGCCCTTTTTCTTTATTCATTTGTCCCGTCTAAATATTCTAAATCTGTTAAATTTTCGTTCGTTGGTGTCGAAAAATCATATTTAATTGCGTTTTCCATGCTTTCAGTTTTCGGCCCGTATAAATTTAAAAGGCTTTTTGCTACCGTTTTATTAGCCATCATCTCAAAATCTGTCACCCATAACCCCATTTTATTTCTATAAGATTGCGAATATTTTTGCGCGTATGCCTTTATCTCCTCGACTGTCATATATTTAAAATATTCACCGCCTGAAAGATATTTTATATAGGCAATATTACCGATATAAGCCCGTTTTTTTCTCTCTATATAGCCGTTATAGTCATATTTTTTCAATATTATTTCACCTTTGAACGGGTCTATACCTTCAATATCACCCTCGCGAACCTCTGAGACGTTTATACGCTCTAATTTTTGCGTCCTATTAGCTAATTCAATGAATCCACGATACATTATTTGCGCTTGTGCGTTGTCCTTGTAAGGGACTATACACGATTGCCCAAGAGCGGGAACTAATGACAACCCAGTCGTTGCAATAGCTAATCCGCATAAAATTACGCTGTTCGGGTTGCAGAATTTCAACTTAGAATTGTACGAAGCTTGCAAAATGTTTTCTACGAACGCCCGCCCCTTTGATTCTCCTAAAATTTGGCAAAAACGCTCTAAATTATTTGAATTAAGGGCTAATTTCTTTATGTCTTTGTAGTAGTTCACTGTCTGTACAGTCGCTACGTTGTTTTTTATTTGTTTATTTATGTCCATGATTATTCAATTAAATATGACTATACTATCATTTAAAAATACCTCTACAGTATCAGCGTAATTATTAATTTCTTTTGTTTTTTGCTCTTCTAGTATTTGCGTATCCAGCATTCCGCCAATCAAGATTAGCAGAAATAATATAAGCCCGCAAATAGCGTTTAATTTGTCTTTTTTAGTTGTCATAATAATATCCTTTTGAATAAATGTTGTAATTGTCTTTTTCTGATAAAAAATCATTTATCATTTTCAACGCTATTTTTTTTGCCTCTTCATTATCTCCTACATATTTTGTAGAGAATTCCCATGCTTTTAATTCGCAATGAATATCTATTGCTTTGTTATTCTCTATTTTTATTTCTGCATAGAAATCACATATTTTATTTAAAATAATTATCTCATCTTTCAAAATAACATTTTCGTTTTCGCCTACTTCAAAATTGAAGTAATTAAAAATAAAATAAGAAGCTA
>ERZ779885.701-NODE-701-length-37193-cov-5.832786_pt1 | contig 37193 bp, 55 predicted proteins | sample MGYA00511554_ERZ779885 | MGnify/ENA primary metagenome ERZ779885 (study PRJEB29588, sample SAMEA2160998) | human gut metagenome | biome: human gut; feature: human-associated habitat; material: faeces | place: Denmark | collected 2008/2010 ... | reverse complement strand
TAAAATAAAAAATACTTGACTTATAATCACTTTGAAGTTAAAATAATAATGTGATTTTAAATCATAAAATTCTAAGGAGGTGAAGGCAAAATGACCAATTCGTTAGAATTAGAATTGCAAATTAAACGTGTTGGCATTACTAAAAAAGAAATCGCAAAATCGCTGGGAATATCTGAACAAGCCCTTTTTAATAAAATTAAGGGCGAAACTGAATTTAAAGCAAGCGAAATCTACAAGCTTACAGATATTCTTAGATTATCAGCCGAAAGCCGCGATTTAATTTTTTTTAATGAATAATGTGATTTTAAATCATAAAATTCTAAGGAGGTGAAGGCAAAATGCCGGAACGCATGAATGCCAAAGCGTACGCAACCGCCCGCGGTTTGCCGGTGGAAAAAATCCGCAGGCTGTGCCGTACCAACGTGCTGCGGTATGTGCGCAGCGGTACAAATTATCTGGTCAACATTGCCAGCGCGGACGCTTACTTTGAAGCCGAGGAAGCAAGGCAGCAAGAAAAAGCACAGCGGCGCACGACAATTAAGCCGGTGAGAGCACGACCTGCAAATTTCAAAGCGCAGCTTGCTGACTTGCAGGCAGATTTGATGAGAGGAGGGCTGTAAATATGTACAGGCTGATGTTATTAGCTGATGACGGTGAGAAGCAGACAATGGTGACTGTCGGTGGCGAAAGAGAGTTGTTCCTTAAGGAGTTAAGCGATTTTTTCAATAATAACGCAACAATTACCCGAATCCACAGCCGCAGTGAAAAAATGGCAGAAGCTATTTTTGTTGGGCTGATGAAAAAGTACGAAGACGAACAGGAGGCGCAACAATGAAAAAAGCCTATATTATTGCCGGAGTGGCGGCAATCCTTGTAGCTGTGATGATAGCATTCCCGCCGACGGCAGAACCGGCAAAAACTACTATCAGCGTACCGGTAACGGTACACACCGGCGATACACTAAAATCAATTTGCCAGGAACTGGCAGCTGCTTACGGTGATACCCGCGACTGGCGTGAAATTACCTACTACGCACAGAAGCAAAACAACAAATGGGGCGCCATCCTCCCGGGCGACAAACTGATTGTACCGCTGGAAGTACCGGCAGAAAATGCGCTGGGAAGACGCTAGGCACAGAACCTGCGCTGAATGCGGCAAGGCTTACGCCGTCAGCAAGTTATGCAAGCGCAAACATTATGTCTGCCCAGTATGCACTAAAAAACATCTGCGCAGGGGAGGTAAAAATATTGCCAGGAGAAAATGAAAAGAACCGCCAGTGCGGGAACACTGACGGCTCAAGGTGAAGTTGGAATCGCTTCATCTGTATTATACCACAGATTGGAGGTACAGGGTATGGAAAAAGCTGTTGAGATTTATTTTTACTGCAAGGAAATGCGGCAAATGCTTAATGAGATTGCCAACAACATTGACTTTGTTGATGAGGCGTTATCGAGCACGCCAGAAACAGATTTTAGAAACAGGCGCATAGAGGCGCAGCTTAGTAATATTACCAACAAGTGCTTTAAAATGCACATGCTGTCGGCAGATATTGAAAATGAGGTGCAAAACGATGCTGAAACTGTATGAATATGATGAAAAGCTGGCAAACCTGCTGGCTTTAGATTTAGACCGCGCCGTAGATACCGAAACCGGCGAAATTTTAACTGCTGAGGAAGTTAACAACTTGGTAATGGAGCGCAACGCCAAAATTGAAGGCTGCATGTTGTTTTATCTGGAACGCGACGCCGAGGAGGCGGCATTGGATGCTGAAATTAAAAAGCTGACGGCGCGCAAAAAAGCGATTACTGCCAAGAAAAACTGGATTAAAGCCTATGTGGCTGCCAGCCTGAACGGCGAAAAATTTGAAACTCCGCGCGTTAAAGGTTTTTACCGCAAATCAGAATTAGTAGCTATTGACGTTCCGGTTGAAAAGCTGCCGGAAGAATACCTGCGTATTAAAGCAGAGCCGGACAAGACTTCCATCGGCGCGGCACTGAAAAAGGGTATTAAAATTCCCGGCGCAAGCATTGTTGTTAAAAATAATTTAATCATCAAATAGGAGGTAAAAACTATGGGCGTACCTGTACTTGTAATGGGCGCATCTGGCAGCGGCAAATCTGCCAGCCTGCGAAACTTTGAGCCGGATGAGATTGGCATTTTTAATGTTGCCAGCAAACCACTGCCGTTTAGGAAGCATTTGCCGCTGGTAAATAAAGCGACTTACGGCATTATTCAAGCCGGGTTAAAAAAGAATAACCTGCGCTGCTATGTAATTGATGACAGCCAGTATTTAATGGCTTTTGAGCAGGTTGAAAAATACAAGGAAGCAGGCTTTGGAAAGTATGCGGAGATGGGCGTAAATTTTGTAAATTTAGTGCAATTCATTATATTAAACACTTTGCCTGATACTATTGTTTATTTTCTTCATCACCCAGAACGTGATGAAACCGGCCATATAAAAGCCAAAACCGTTGGCAAGCTGATTGATAACTGGCTGACGCTGGAGGGACTGTTTTCCATTGTGCTGCTGTGCGAAACAGACGGCAAGGAACACTGGTTTACCACGCAAAGCGATGGTTTTACTACGGCGAAATCGCCAATGGAAATGTTTCCGCAGAAAATTGATAACGATTTAAAATTGGTGGATAAAACTATCCGCGAATATTATGAATTTGGAGGTAAAACTGATGAAAAAGATTAATTGGGGCGAAGTAGAAGAAGCACAGAATTTTACCCGCATTTGTGCTGGTGGGTATGTATGCCGCGTTGTAAAGGTAGAGGATGACCCGCAGAAAGAATACCTTAAAATTTGGTGCGACCCTGTGGAAGGGGAGTTTAAGGATTTTGGCACAAACGCTGAACAGCGTACCGGTCAGGATTGGAACTATATCCGTTTTTACCGTAGTTATAAATCTACGGCACTGAACTTTTTTAAGGCGTGGCTTTCTGCACTTGAAAAATCAAATCCCGGCAAATTTAGCGCCAACAAATTTGACAGTGATGAAAGTAAGATGGTTGGGCTGCGTGTGGGCCTTGTAATTGCTGACGAAGAATACCTTAAACAAGATGGGAAAAAAGGTTTGCGTACTTATGTACACAAGGTTTTAACTCCGGATGAAATCAGGGCGGGCAAGTTCCGTGTGCCGGATATGAAGCTGCTGCCGCCGTCAGCGGCTTCGGCATCGGCTGCGCCGGAAGCAGACCCTTATGACTGCCCGTTCTAATAAACTTACTTTTGCCGATATTCAACCGTTTTTAACGAACGCTAAAAGAAGGAATGGTGGTCAAATCGAAGCAGGCTGTCCGGTCTGCGGCGATGACCACCACCTTTATATAAAAGAAGAAAACGGCAAGCTGCTGTGTTATTGCCAAAAATGTAACGCAAAAGGCCCGGAGATTTTTAAGGCATTCCGGCGGATGGGCGCAAAACCGGCGGAACAGCCCGAGCCGGAGCCACTCAAAATTGTGGAAAATTATAGCCACGTTTATAAAAATCCCGATGGCAGCGTTGCATATTATAAGCAGCGCATTAAATACAATAACGGCAAAAAGAAGTTTACATTTTATTGGATAAATACCGAAACAGGCGAAAAAATCTATTCTAAACCGGAAGGGTGCAATAACCTTTATAATCTTAACCTGTTGGAAACCGCGCTAAAGGAACACACCACAGATACGGTTTACATTGTGGAAGGCGAAAAGTGCGCCGACGCTATGGTTAAAAACGGTTTGCTTGCAACAACGGCCAACACCGGCGCGCAGAAAAATATTAAGCTGTCTGCCATAGATAAGCAGATTTTAAATGGCTTTGCAACGCGAATTGTAGTGCCTGATAACGACGAAAAGGGCATGGACTATGCAGCGGCATTTGCTGATGTAAAAATCCTGCCAATGACGGAATTTTGGGCGGATTGCCCGCCGAAGGGTGACGTTGCCGATTATTTTGCCAAAGGCCTGCCGGCAGAGGCAATAAAAAATTATAAGTTTCCAGAGCCGGTTAATTTTGACCGGGAATATTTTGAAAAACTTGACCGCTGGCAGATGATTGACAACAGCTTGTTTGAAGCCATTTTTGCCATTACGGAACCGGCGGAACGTGAACGCATTGTTGCGATGGCAAGCATCCGCGCCACGGCGTTAGGTGTAAGCAGAAATTTTGACAGATGCTGGAAAGCATTTTTAGGTGCACAGGCAGCTAAAAATATAACATCTGACAATATGACAAAGTTCCCGGGGCAGTTGTTTGCACTGCGCTGCGGCGAGTGGACTGCGGATGCCGGAGGCGTAAAAAAGAACATGGCCCAAAGCAATGGTAATTTCCGCTGGGAGTTTGCGAGCCCTATTCCTATTATGCCGGTAGAAGTGTTGGTAAATATTGAGGATAACACTGAGCGGCTGCGCATCGCTATTTACAAAGAAGGAGCGTGGCGCAGCATCGTAGTTCCGCGCAGCCAGGTTGCCAGTAATAGCAAAATAATTGAACTGGCAGATATGGGGCTTGAGGTAAACAGCGATAACAGCAAGTTGCTGGTAAAATACCTGGCCGATGTTGTGGCGCTGAATCCGGACATATTGCCGAGGGTAAAAGCGATAGGGCATTTAGGCTGGGCCGAAAAAGAGTTTATTCCCTATGCCGATGATATAAAACTTGACTGCGAGGAACAGTATAAATCGTTGGTAGCTTCCATCAGCAGCAAAGGGACGCTTGAGGAGTGGACGGAATTTGTACGGCCGCTGCGCAAAAACATTTACCTGCGGCTGATATTGGCGGCAAGTTTCGCCAGCCCGATGATTGCCAAAGTTGGCGCATTGCCGTTTGTGCTGCATTTATGGGGCGGCACCGGCAGTGGCAAAACTGTTGGCGCAATGGTGGCGGCTTCTATTTGGGGCAACCCGCGCTTTGGCGCGATGGTGCGCACTATGAACATGACCATTAACAGCATGATGGCTACTGCAGCGCTGTTAAAAAATATTCCGTTTTTTGGCGATGAGCTGCAAACGATTAAGAGCCGCTATGAAAATTACGATACGCTTATAATGCGCGTTTGTGAAGGCGTGGACCGCGGGCGCATGACCAATACAACACTGCAAAAACAAAGCACTTGGCAAAATGCTTTTATTTTTACCGGCGAGGAGCCGTGCACACAGTCATCTTCCGGCGGCGGCGTAAAAAACCGCGTTATCGAAATTGAGTGCGACCACGTTGTAGTGGAGGACGGCAACGGCGTTGTAAATTACATTAACAGCCATTATGGCTGTGCCGCGCGCGAATTTATTGAGCAGTTAAAAAGCCGCCCGGATTTAGCTAAGGAATATCAGTCAATTTTTAAAACACTGCTGGAGTTATCCAAAAGCACCGAAAAACAGGCAATGGCTATGGCTTTAATGTTGCTTGCCGATGCTGTTGCAACGCGGCACATTTTTAAAGATAATGATGTGCTGGATTTTGAAGCGGTGCTGCCGTTTTTAAAATCGGTGGCAGAGATTGATACAGCAGAACGCGCTTTTGCGATAATAACGGACATTATTGCCGAAAACAGCGATAAATTTGAGCAGACCTATGATAAAGCCAGTAACCTGGCAACGTGGGGTAAACTGAACAGCGATGGCAGCATTTTAATAAATAAAACAGTGCTGGAACGCGAACTTGGCAAGGTAGGCTTTGATTTTGCCGCCATTAAAAAGAAATGGGCGGCAAAAGGGTATTTGGCTTTAAATTCACAGGGACGGTATTACGTTCAGACGAGTGTTTGTGGAATTATGGGCAGTTTCGTGCAATTAAAACTCAAAATGTAAGGAATGTAAGGATGATGTAAGTATTCTGAAAATTTTAAAACCTGCGTCACAAGCGGCTTTATAAAACTTTCCTTACAATACTTACATTCCTTACATAAAATAAACACTCACATGGAAATTTTTGCTTTTCATTTTTTATTTTATATATATTCGATATACCTTAGCAAATTGTGTAAGGAATGTAAGGAAAGTTGCTTGAACCCAGAGCAGAAGTGGAGTTTCAGAACTTACATTTTGAAAAAACATGTAAGAAAAACTTACATTTTGGAAGAAGGTGATTAAAATAATAACCTTACGACCTTATCAGCAGCAGCTTATAGATAATATCCGGCAGTCAATCAAATCGGGGCATAAAAATGTTTGTGCTGTGCTTGGCTGTGGCGGCGGCAAATCGGTAATACAGGGCAGCATAGCCAGTATGGCTACGGCGCAGAAAAATCAGGTGTTGTTTTTGGTGCACCGCAAGGAACTGTGCCGGCAAATAGAGCAGACCTTTATTGCCTGCGGCGTTGATTTGATGTACTGCGACATTGGCATGGTACAGACTGTATGCCGCAGGCTGGATAAAATATCTGCGCCGCGACTTATAATCACCGATGAATGCCACCACTGTCTGTCAACCAGTTACCGCAAAATTTATGCTTATTATCCATCGGCGACGCTTTTGGGTTTTACTGCTACACCGGCACGGATGAACGAGGGCGGACTTGGCGCGGTGTTTGATGACCTGATTATGTCGGTATCTACAAGCTGGCTGATAGAAAACCATTATTTATCGCCTTATAAATATTACGGCGTGGAACTGGCCGATACCAGCAAGCTACACACTAAAAACGGCGACTATGATAAGCGGGAAGTTGAGGAGCTTATGAATAAATCGGCAATTTTTGGCAGTGCTGTAGAAAACTGGCTGAAACTAGCAAATGGAAAGAAAACCATCGTATATTGCAGCAGCATTGCAACAAGTCAGGCTACAGCAGAGGCTTTCTGTGAAGCTGGTATCAGTGCGGCACACCTTGATGGTACAACGCCGCAGGCAATCCGCGAAGCTACGGTGCAGGCGTTCAGAAACGGCGAAATTACCGTGCTGTGCAATGTAGATTTATTCGGCGAAGGATTTGATGTGCCGGACTGCGAAGCCGTGGTTTTACTACGGCCGACCAAAAGCCTGACACTGCACATTCAGCAGTCTATGCGCAGTATGCGGTATAAAGAAGGCAAAACGGCGCTGATACTTGACCATGTTGGCAACTTTACCCGGCACGGCTTACCGGATGATGAACGGGAGTGGACGCTGGAAGCAAAGCCTAAAAAGGATAAAGCAGAAATTAAAGTTAAGCAGTGCCCGGTGTGCTTTGCGGTTGTAAAAAATACCGCAAAGGAGTGCCCGTTTTGCGGATATGAATTTAAGCCGCAGGAACGTGCGGAACGGGAGGTTATCGACGATGTTATTTTGCAGGAAATATCCCGCAGGCCATACGATGATTACAAAAAATGCAAAACGTTTTTTGAACTGGATATTTTTCGCCGGGCCAAAAAATATAAATTTGCCTGGTCTCTGCATAAAGCTGTGGAACTGAAAATACAGATACCAGATAAGTATAAATGGATGGCGTACAGAATGGGGCTGATAGCATGAATATTTTTTCGACACGTTTAAAATTAGCCCGCAAAAAAGCAGGCTTAACCCAAAAAGAATTAGCAGAAAAATTAAATGTACTTCCTCAAATGATTAACCGTTACGAAAATAGCGATATGGAGCCCCGTATTGGCCTTGTCGCTAAAACAGCACAAATTTTGGGCGTGTCTTCTGATTTTCTTATAGGAGTGGAAGCAATGAACGAAACTGACCTTATGCACAGCGTTATGCTAGCAGCATCGCAGACTGGAAATATGATTTTTCGTGCCAATGTTGGCAAAGTTCGTATGGCAGATGGGCGCTGGTTTGATACGGGCCTGCCGAAAGGGCACAGCGATTTGTACGGTTTCCGCCCGGATGGCAGGGTGTTTTATGTTGAAACAAAAATGCACCCGCGCGTTCCGACACCGGAACAGGTGCGTTTTTTGCAGGCCGTAATAAAACGCGGTGGCATCGGCGGCGTGGCTTACAGCGTTGATGAAGCTATGGAAATTATAGCGTGGCTGCCGGAAACGCAGGAACGTGTTAAGGAGGCGCTTGATAAATGGGCTTTGAAGATTTCGGCGAAGTAATTACCGACCCGTACCGGGAACTGCACCCGGAAGACAGTGAAAAATGGTTGTGGCTGCTGTCTGTTGCGAGCAACGCCGACAGCGAGTTTTATGCGGTACTGCTTTATCTGCGTGAAACCGGCACAATATTGCGGCCGCATCCAAAATTCCGCTGGAAACTGGTGCCGGTTGTCGGGGCTAACGGATGGCAAAGTTATGAGGAGTACCAGCGCGAGGCTGTGCACTTAAAGCCGTGGCAGGATAAATTGGTTGATATTTTGGCGGTGTTGAAGTAATGAATGATAAAAATTTAAAACCTTGCCCGTTTTGCGGCAATACGGAAGTAATTTATATACCGTTATCAGGTTGCAGTGGTTATGTTTTTTGTACTGATTGCAATATGGCAACAAAAACATATTGGGACGAAATGACGGTTGCTGGTATTAAATGGCATGAATACGCCGCATCAGCATGGAACAGGAGATGTGAAAATGCGACTGATTGACGCAGATGCTTTAAAAGCAAAAATAAGAAAAGCTGAAAAAGAATTTAGACGCTGCAAGATTGAACCGGTTGGATATAAAATGGCTTTTGCTGATGGCGTTGGTACTGTTGCCGATTTAATTGTCGATGAAGCGCCAACGGTGGAAGAACGCCAACACGGACATTGGATTGAAATAAATCCAAAAAAAAGCAAAGGTTTTTATCGCTGCAGTGTTTGCAATGGTGCAGTTGGTTTGTATGATGATGGATTTTATTGCCAATGGTGCGGCGCAAAAATGGACGAGGTGGTAAACGATGAAAATAGGACTTGTTGATGTTGACGGACATCGTTTCCCGAATCTCGCATTGATGAAAATATCGGCATATCACAAAGCTGATGGCGATATTGTTGAATGGGCAAATAGTTTAGAACACTACGATATAGTGTATATGGCAAAGGTTTTTACCTTTACGCCGGACGACCTGCAAGCATATCAAACAGATACACTTATACAAGGCGGTACTGGTTATAATATAGCCTTAACTTTGCCGGAGAATATCGAACATTCTTACCCGGATTATGGGCTGTATGGAATAACAGATACTGCGTATGGGTATTTAACACGAGGCTGCCCACGCCAATGCCCTTTTTGCATTGTAGCCGACAAGGAAGGTGCGGCATCGGTGCCAGTTGCAGGGTTAGCGGAGTTTTGGCGCGGTCAAAAGAAAATAAAACTTCTTGACCCAAATATTTTAGCGTGTCGTGATTGGAAAGTCTTGTTGCTACAGCTTGCCGCATCAGGCGCAGAAGTAGATTTTACGCAAGGACTGGATGCACGGCTTTTGACGAATGAAAAAGTGGAAGCTATACAAGCATGTAAATATAAAATCCTGCATTTTGCATGGGACAATGCCAACGATGATTTTACGCCTAAAGTGCTTGCCAAATATGCTGATAAATGGGGGTTAAGACAGGATAAATTAAAAGTTTATGTATTAACGAACTATAACAGCACGCATGAGCAAGACCTTTTCCGTATATACAAGCTACGGGAAATCGGTTATGACCCTTTTGTTATGATATATGACAAATACAATGCGCCGGCAGAAACACGTCATTTGCAGCGGTGGTGCAATAATAAGATTATATTTAACGCAGAGCCGAATTTTGCGAATTATAATCCGAAATGTGAACGATAATTATGGACGAGGTGGTAAGAATGACCGACCCTGTTAGTCGCTGTTGTAAGAATTGCAAAACACGCAGAGTGAATTGCCATGCTACTTGCGAAAAGTATCTTGCATACCGCAAAATGCGGAACAAAATAAACGCAGCACGCCAAAAAGAAAAGATAAAAGACACATTGGAAATGCAGCGATTGCAGAAAGCTAAAGATGTTATGCTTGCTAAAAAACAACGAGGAATGAGGTGATAACAATGTTGATTAACTGCTTAAAGTGTTACCGCATTCATAAATGTGGTGACAATAAATACTATTGCCCATTTTTAGGTGTTAATCCCTGCATCCGCGGCGAGCATTATATATTCTGCCCGCCAAAGCCTAAAAATAAACCTCGACCGCCAGAACAACAACTGAAAATACCGGAATATGTTCCGGTACAGCGCAGGCGTGGAAGTCACGGCGTGGGCGCCAATGTTGACTGGGCAAAATATCATAACGAAATTTTTCCCAGGCTCGCCAAAGATGAGCCGCTGGCAGTTATTGCAAAAAGCCTGGGCCTGCCACAAGGTACATTAAATTATTATGTTAACCGCTACCGTTAAAGGAGTGATATATTGACTAAGGACGAGTTAAAGAAAAAACTTCGCAGTGCTTTTGCTATACAGAAACAGATTGAAGCTGAATATGTAGAGCTGCAAAACCTGCGCGATAACGCAAGCCGCATAACACCGGCGTACAGTTTGGCGCCAGGTGGTAGCGGTACTGGGCAGCGAATTGAAAATGCTATGGCAAAAATTGTGGATGCAGAAAATATAATTCAGTCTGAAATGGAAATTTTGATGGTAGCGCTTGGCGAAATTCGGCAACTTATTTCGTTGGTTGATGACCCAATTTTAAGACTGATACTCCATAAGCGCTACTTGTGCTATCAAAAATGGGAGCAGATTGCAACAGATTTGAGTTATACTTGGGTACACACACATAGATTGCATGGAAAAGCATTAAATGCCATATTAAAAAAGATGTTATAGAATGTTACTATAAATCTGTGATATAGTTATAATAGCAGAAGCGATGATAAAGAATAAATCAGACATTAGATTGCACCTTTCCAGTGAAAGCCGTCAGTTAATAGCTGGCGGCTTTTATGGTATAATGAAACCATCTTAAAACGGATGGTGATGAAATTGTTCGATAATGCATTTTGGAATGCTATTGTTACAGCAATAATTAGTGCTATTGTTACGAATGGTTGCCTATGGTGGCACAAAAAAACTGATTATAAACGAGAGTACTATAAGAAAATAATTGATAAAAGAATTGCTGCTTATGAAAAACTTTCTAATAGCATTTCATTCGTGGAATTGAAGGCAACGTATCCGTTGGGTGATGAAGTTAAAGAAATGCATGTTTGTTTTGAAGATTTAAGCAAATTAAAAGAAGCTAATCAAAAAATAGTTTTATTGAAAAGTGAAACATGTTGGTTTTCCAAGGATATATTATTTAATTTAGTAAAATTAAATAATATATTTGCAGATTTACTTGATAGAATTATTAAAGATAATAGCAATGGAAATTATTGGACATATGAAGATTCTATAGAAGAAGGATTTAGTTTATATAATGATATTGAAAGTTTGTTAAATAACATTAAAATTTTGATTTCAAAAGATATAACTAATTTGTATGATGTTGAAGGATTTTTTGAAGAACTAAAAGGACAAATGCATGAATAATTAACCAGCACTCTCCGGAGTGCTTTTTTATTGTCCGAAAGGAGGTGGCATAATGGCAAAACTTACACCGAAGCAGGAGCGGTTCTGTGAGGAATACTTAATTGACCTTAACGCAACGCAGTCTGCTATCCGTGCTGGTTATTCGGTTAATACTGCAAATAGAATAGCCAGTGAATTATTGTCAAAACCTGACATTCAAGAAAAAATAGCAGAATTAAAAGCAGAACGTTCCAAACGCACCGAAATAACACAGGACCGTGTTATAAAAGAACTGGCGGCAATGGCTTTTGCCAAAGCCACCGACTACGCACAAATTGCAGGCAATACGGTCTTTATTAAATCGACGACAGAACTTACACCGGAACAGCAAGCAGGTATTGTTGGTATTAAGCAAACGCAGGCCGGCGTAGAAGTAAAGCTTGATAAAACGCGTGCCTTGGAAATGCTGGGCAGGCATCTGGGCATGTTTAATGATAAACTGGAACTTTCCGGTGCTGTTGCAAATCCCTATGCGAATTTAACCGAAGCCGAACTTAAAAAGCTGGCTGGTGCTGATGGATAAAAGAATAATTGCTTTAGGCGCTAGGTGCGAGCTTGCCCGCAGGCGCTTTTTTTATTACGCACAGTTAAAAAATCCGAAGTTTTACAAAGTGGACCGCGAATATCTTGTCCAACTTTGTGATGCGCTGGAAGATTTTATGCAGTCGGATAAAAAGCTGCTTGTGATGAACATTCCGCCCCGCCATGGAAAAACATATACCACTACAAATTTTGTAGAATGGCTGTTAGGGAAAAATCCTGAACTGCAAATAATGCTTGGCAGCTATAACGAAACAGTGTCAACACGAAGCAGTAAAAAAATCCGTAACGACATCATGGAAGCCAAAGGCAGCTTGTATAAGCCGGTTTATTCTGATGTTTTTCCCGGCATCGCTATTAAACGCGGCGATGGCGCAATGAACCTGTGGAGCCTTGAAGGGCATAACGATAATTACCTGGCTACATCGCCTACCGGCACGGCGACAGGCTTCGGCTGCCGGTTGATGATTATAGACGATATTATTAAAAATGCCGAAGAAGCGTACAACGAGGATATAAAAGAGAAGCATTGGGACTGGTTTACAAATACCATGCTTTCCCGTCTTGAGGAAGGCGGCAAAATAATACTGATTATGACGCGCTGGGCCAGTGATGATTTGGCAGGCAAAGCGCTTAATTATTTTCCGGCGGAACAGACGGTGCACATCAATCTAAAAGCCGTACAGGATGACGGCAGCATGTTGTGCGATGAAGTGCTGTCTGCTGAAAGCTGCGCCGAGAAAAAGCGGCTGATGGGGCTTGATATCTGGTCAGCAAACTACCAGCAGGAACCTATTGACCTTAAAGGCAGGCTGTACACTAAATTTAAAACATACAGCGGCGCACTGCCGGAATTTAAACAGATACGCAACTATACCGACACCGCGGACGAGGGCGCGGATTTTTTATGCAGCATCGTTTATGGTGTTACCTTAGCCAACGAAGCCTATGTGCTTGATGTACTGTATACTGACGCGCCGATGGAAGACACCGAACCTAAAATAGCGGCGATGCTTTTTAATAACAGCGTTAACCGTGCCAAAATTGAAAGCAATAACGGTGGCCGCGGGTTTGCACGCAGCGTGCGTAAGTTATTGGCAGATGATTACAGCAGTAATCAGTGCGTAATTAAGTGGTTTCACCAGTCTAAAAATAAAGAGGCCCGTATTCTTTCAAATTCAACATGGGTTATGGAGCATATTTATTACCCCGAAAATTGGAAAGACCGCTGGCCGGAATACTACGAAGCAATGACGAAGTATCAACGGCAGGGTAAAAACAAGCACGATGACGCGCCTGACGCCACAACAGGCATTGCAGAAGACCTTGCCGGTAATAACGGCATAAGGATTTTAAGATAGGGGGCAGCTTATGGAACTTGAAGCAGCCAAAAAACTTATAGAAAAATACGATGGACTTGATGCAGTGCGCCTTAAAAAAGCTGAGGTTGCACTGCGTTATTATTTGGGCGACAACGACATTATGTACCGTAAGCCTAAAGATAAATGTGATGAGCCGCTGCGCAACGCAGATAACAGAATTGCTTTTAATTTCCACAGCCTTTTAGTGGACCAAAAAGCAAGTTATATGTTTACTGCACCGCCGCTGTTTGATACCAAAGACGATACACTGAATGAAATTGTTGCAGCGACGCTTGGCGATGGCTATGCTAAAAAATGCAAAGATTTGTGCGTAGATGCTTCTAACGCCGGTGTAGGCTGGCTACATTACTGGATTGATGAAAAGAAGGGCTTTTGCTACGGCGTTATTCCGTCAATGCAGGTGCGGCCTGTATATTCCTTACGTCTTGAAAAAGAACTGGAAGCTGTGCTGCGCACTTACCGTATGGTAGATGATAACGGCGATGAATGGCAGATTTACGAAATTTGGAACGATAAAGAATGTCAGGCATACCGGAAGCGTGCGGAAATGTTCCAACCTTTTGATATGTTCAGTTATGTAAATTTGGACGGTATGGCAGAACCGACCAACACGTTCAGGCATGACTTTGGCGCGGTGCCGTTTATTCCGTTTCCGAATAACAATGTTTGCACTGGCGATTTGGATAAAATAAAAAACCTTATCGACAGTTACGATAAAACGTACAGCGGCTTTGTGGATGACCTCGAAGACATACAGCAGGTTGTTTTTGTGCTGACAAATTATGGCGGCGCAGATTTAAAGCAATTTTTATCGGATTTGAAATACTATAAAACGATTCAGGTTGAAAGCGCCGGAAGTGATGATAAATCCGGCGTATCAACGCTGACGATTGATATTCCGGTAGAAGCCCGCGACAAACTGCTGGACATTACCCGCAAAGCTATTTTTGATATGGGGCAGGGCATTGACCCGCAGCAGCAGGGATTTGACAACACCAGCGGTGAGGCAATGAAGTTTTTATACAGCCTGCTTGAACTTAAAGCTGGGCTGATGGAAACGGAGTTCCGTGCCGGGTTCGGCGAACTTGTCAGGGCGATTGGACGCTATTACGGCAAGGAGCCGGAACAGATTGTGCAGACCTGGACACGCACTAGTATCCGCAATGATGCAGAACTGGTCGATATGTGCCAGAAGTCTGTCGGTGTCATTAGCACGAAAACGATACTTAAAAATCATCCGTTTGTGGAGAATGCCGAGGATGAGGAAAAAGAACTGGCAGCAGAAAAAGAAAATGCTGCCAAGGAGACAGATATTTACCGTAAGGCTTTTAACCAGCAAGGCGGTGAAAATGTAGATGACAACCAGAACTGAAAAATACTGGCAGCAGCGCTTTGAGCAGGTAACGGAAGCGCAGCTTAAAACTGGTATGGATTATTATGATGAAGCAGAACGCATGTACCGCGAGTCAATGGAAAGCATTGAAAAAGACATCGCCCGCTGGTATATGCGCCTTGCAGCAAATAACCAGATTACTTATGCCGATGCCAAAAAGCTGCTTACAAACTCACAGTTAAAAGATTTTAAGTTAACGCTTAAAGAATACATCAAGCGCGGAAAAGAAAATGGAATTTCGGCTGACTGGAGTAAGTCGCTTGAAAACGCATCGGCAAAGTATCATATATCACGGCTTGAAGCACTGCAAATACAGATACAGCAACATCTTGAAGCGCTTTATGGTAATCAGCTGGACGGAATGGACGCAGCGATGCGCAAAATTTACAGTGACGGCTATTATCAGACTGCTTACGAACTGCAAAAAGGTTTCAGCACCGGCTTTGATGTGCAGCAGATTGATGACGCAAGGCTTGAACGGTTGATGTCAAAGCCGTGGGCCGCTGATGGGCAGAATTTTTCGCAGCGGCTATGGTCTGATAAGGATAAGCTGATTAACAACCTGCAAAATGAACTGGTGCAGGGGCTTGTGCGCGGCGACGCGCAGTTGAAAATTGTACAAAGCTTTGCTAAGCGCATGAATACTTCACTATCCAATGCAGGCCGCTTAATAGCTACTGAAAGCGCATATTTTGCCAGCCTTGGTGAAAAGGACAGTATGAAGGATTTGGGCGTTGAGCAGTATGAGATACTTGCAACGCTGGACCGCAGGACGTCCGAAATCTGCCGCAGCATGGACGGCAAAGTATTTAAAATGTCCGAATTTAAGGCGGGTGTTACTGCGCCGCCGCTCCATCCGTGGTGCCGAAGCTGTACAGTGCCACATATTGAAGGGTTGGACAGCGGGCTGCGCGCCGCACGTGATGATGACGGCAAAGTTTATTATGTGCCAGGCAGTATGAAATATCCGGAATGGAAAGAAAAGTTTGTTGATGGCGGCAGTAAAGAGGGTTTGCAGGAAGTAACGGCGAAAAAAATAAAATTAAGTAAAGTTACATTTACGCCAGCAGCTACTGTTGATGATGCAGAAAAGTATTTAAAAAAATTAGGAATAAATGCCGAATATAGAAAAGGTCATATCAATATTGATGTGGCGAATGTAGTTAACAAAGCTGTTGCAGATGTAAAAGATGTATTTGAAAATAAAATAAAACTTACGAGTATAAGAAAATGGCCAAAAGCACAAGCATCGTTTGTAGCAGGATATAGTCCGTCTTTTGGCGAAATATACTTACATAAGTGTAGCGCTAAAAACACAATGAAAAATATGGCTAAGAGCGCCATGGAAGAATTAAAAAATGGTGGCTGGTCTACTGGAGAACCAGAACATTTTATAAGACACGAACTTGGTCATGCAGTACATTCAAGTATTGGCAAAAAGACTAATATTGACGCATTAAATAAATTATTTAATGAAGCTCACAGCAAAGTTAGATGGGGAAAATATGGAACCAGATTAGATGATTATTTAAAAAATGGTTTAAGGGCAGCAGATTTTATAAATGATGTAAAAGAAGCAGGCAATATTTTAAGTGCTTACGGACTGACTTCTGTAGATGAAATGGTAGCAGAAGCTATTGCAGAATATATAACTGGAAACCCAAGGGATTTTGCAATTAAAGTAGTAAATGCGTTAATGGGGTGGTGAGAATATGCTCATGCGAACAGAGTTTATGAAATATATGAAACCTTTAGGTGATTATGTTTTTAACTTTGATGTAGAAAATGCTGATAAGGAAACTTTACTAGAAGCAATATCGTTTGAGGAAAGCTACTCTTATCTTTATGGACATAAGGTTATAGTAAATATAGAAGATGTTAAAAAAAGATTAAAAGAGTTTATCGAATAGCTAAAACCTTTATAAAGGTGGTGGAAAGCTTTGACGATGGAAAAGACAATTAGGTGCCCGTTGGTTAATAGATTGGTTACAGATGACTTTTGCTTTGATACCTCTGTTGTTGCAGAAGGTCATACGCCAGAGCGTTTTTTGCCTGATGAATTAACGTGGAGCAAGGAACTGGTAGAAACCTGTATGAATTGCCCAAATCATAGGGATTAGAATTAAATAACTTACGGCACTAAGCCGCTTACAGCAATGTAGGCGGCTTTTTCTATGCCCATTTTTAAGGGGGTGAAGCCTTGTACAGCCAAATAGAAGTTAATGAAAAAGTTGCAGCGCTGAAAGCATATTCCGCCGCGCAGGACCCGCTGACGGCAGATTTATTCACGCCACTGGAAACTGCGGTAACGGCGTATTTTAACGCCAGCGGCAATTTAGCCGCGCCGCTGCGTGATGTTGTTAAGTATATGTATAACGATATAGCACGCCGCACAACGGTTTATGCAACAGACTGGCCGGATAACCTGCCGACGGACTACCCGGCAGGTTACAACGATGTGCGCAGCTGTCTGTATGATTTTACGGAGCTGATGGCGGTTGATAACGCAACATTTTTTGCAGCGTTTGTTTACGAAACGCCGACGGCACCGGCAGAAGGCGGGGCTGCTGAACCTGTACCGGTCAGCAATGATTATCTGACTAATTGGGAAGCAGATATTACGGCGGCAACAACAGCCGATATTAACGAAGTTGCTGCGCTTGCCGAATGGTGCAAAAACAGCGAAGGAAACTGCGACCTTATTGACCTTTTGGAAGACAGGGGCAAAGTGCTGTCGCAAAAAAGCCGGGAGGAAATTGCCGCAGATATTTACATTGACCGCGGCGTGCTGGAGATTATCCAGGTGCGCGGCGTTGATGTTTATGTACCTACGTATTTAGCGGAAGGAGGTGACACGGATGTATAAATGGCTTATTGCATACATTGCAGCTTTTAATGAAGATTTTCCTGTTTCCGACGTGGCAGACCTTAATGAATATGAGATTTGCCGCATTATCCAGTATTGTGTTGAACACAATACCAAATACAGCAAGGAGATTGCCGTTGCTGTTGTAGGGCAGGGCAAGGTGGGAGAATCTAAAACAGGTACAGAAAATGAGGAGGGATGATTTATGCCGTATACAAAGCATACCTGGGCTGATGGTGAAGTAATCAGCAAAGAAAAACTTAATAACATTGAAACCGGCGTGGAAGCTGTAGACACCGGCAAAGTGAATATGCCTGCCGGCGGCAATGGTACTTCCGGACAGATTTTGCAGACCAATGGTGACGGCACTACTTCGTGGGTAAATAAACCTGCTGATGGCGCCAAAGGTGACAAGGGTGACAAGGGGGACACCGGCGCGGCGGGCGCTGCAGCTCCTACAATTACTGGCTGTACGATTAACGTAACCGGCGCAACTATTTCCGGTCAGCTTACAATGTCTTCCGGCGATCCTATCACTATCAGCGGTACTTACAGCGCGTCTTAACGGAGGTAAAAATGAATTTACAGGAATTTTTAAAGCAGTGCCTTGCAGATGGCAAGGATATGGCGAAGGCACAAACCGAAATAAAAGACTTTGTTGAAAAGAATTATGTTGGCAAGGGCAAGTTTGATGAACTTACTACCGCAAAGTCTGAACTCGACAAGCAGATTAAAGAGCGCGACAAGCAGCTGGATGACCTGAAAAAGAACGCCGGCAATAAAGAAGCGCTGGAACAGCAGATTGCCGATTTGAAAGCGGCCAATAAAAAAGCCGCCGAGGATTACGAGCAGAAAATTAAAGACACCAAGCTGGACGCTGCAATTAAAATTGCTATCGGCAATAATGCGCAGGATATTGATATTGTTGCCGGGCTTATCGACCGTACAAAGCTTATTTTAGGCGATGACGGTAAGGTAACAGGGCTGGATGAACAGGTAAAAGCACTGCAAACTAATAAGGCGTTTTTGTTTAAAACAGCACCGGGCAGTAATCCGTACAAACCGAATGGCGGCAGCGACCCGGTGAAAAATCCTTTTGCCAAGGAAACTTTTAATTTAACGGAACAGGGCAAACTGTACCGTGAAAATCCGGAGCAGGCCCGTGCTCTTGCTGCTGCTGCCGGTGTAACTATTTAAAGGGGGAATAACTTATGGCAGGAACTACTTTATCCGATGTAATTGTACCGGAGCTTTTTACTAAATATGTTGTGCAGAAAACTATGGAGTTATCTGCACTGTTTAACAGCGGTATTGTAACCAACAACGCTGAATTTGACCGTCTGGCTTCTGAGGCTGCGCCTATTCACAATATGCCGTTCTTCGAGGATTTGCAGGGCGATTCCGAAAACGTAACCGAAGGTACTGACCTGACCGCTAAAAAGATTACTTCCAACAAGGACGTATCCACTACTATTCGCCGTGCGGCGATGTGGAGCGCGACGGACCTTTCCGCAGCTCTTGCAGGTGCAGACCCGATGGCAGCAATTGGCAATCTGGTTGCTGGTTTTTGGGCGCGCGACATGCAAAAAGAACTTATTAACATTTTGAACGGCGTATTTGCAGCAACTACAATGACCAATCACGTGCTGGACGTTTCGGTAGAGGAAGGTGCGGCAGCAAATATCAGCGCTTCCGTATTCATTGACGGGCTGCAAATGCTTGGCGATGCACAGAGCCAGCTGACTGCGGTTGCAATGCACAGTGCAGTAAAATCCTATTTGAAAAAGCAGAACCTTATTACCACGCAGCGTGATAGTAACAGCGTTGAGTTTGAAACCTATCAGGACCGCCGTGTAATTGTTGACGATGGTTGTCCGTATTCTGGCGGCGTTTATACTACTTACCTGTTCGGTAACGGCGCAATCGCGTTCGGTAACGGCAATCCTGTTGGCTTTGTAGCAACCGAAGTTGACCGCGACAAAAAGAAAGGTTCCGGCGTTGATTACCTGATTAATCGCCGCACCTTTATCCTGCATCCGCGCGGAGTACAGTGGACCAATTCCAGTCGTGCTGCAGTTGAATCTCCGACCCGCGCAGAACTTGCCAACAAGGCAAACTGGAAGCGCGTATACGAGGATAAAGCAATCCGCCTGGTAGCTATTAAACATAAAATCGGGTGATGCGTTATGACGCTGAGCCTTGATAAGTTTAAACAGCTGTTGGGAATTATCGATGCGGCGCAGGAAACTGCGCTGCAATTTATCCTTGATGATGTGACTGAAACCATTTTAAATTACTGCAATCTGAATGAACTGCCGCAGGGACTTGAAAACACCGCTTACCGTATGGCAATTGATATTTACCGTGCGGAAGGTATCGGCGCAAGCGAGGCACCGGCAGGCGAAGTAGCGAGCATTAAAGAAGGCGACACTACCGTTGCTTTTAAGCAGGCCACCAGCGAAAGCTATTATACGGCATCAGTGCTTAAAAACTATACTGTGCAGCTTAACCGTTACAGGAGGCTGATTAGACCATGTTGCAAAACGCAATCAACGCCGCAAGGGTAAAAGCTAAAAAGGCCCTTGCGCTACTTTATGAAGACACCTGCACTATTTATGCCAATATGCCTGTGTTGGATGAAGCAACTGGCATAACCGAATACCTGGAAACGGCATTGCACGAAAATGTGCCTTGCCGTATTTCTTTTGGCAGTGCTGCATCGGCTGCTGCGGATGAGCTTGCGCCGGAAATACAGCAGCAGATAACCTTGTTTTTAGCTCCGGGAGTTGACGTGCCTGCCGGATGTAAAATCAGCGTAACACGCGAGGGCAAAACGGTTGATTATAGCCGCAGCGGCGAGCCTTCGGTATATAAAACGCACCAGGAAATTAAGCTGGAACTGTTTGAGAGGTACGCATGAAAAAGAGCTTTGCCGGATTAAGTACCATTATTGCTAACCTGCAAGGTATGCAGGAGGAGCAAGACAGGATTATTAAGCGTATGGCACAGCGGTTAGCACAGATTTTTCTGCGCGAAGTAAAGCGGCGCACACCGGTTGGCAGCAAGCCGGAATTTGAGGCTGTTGCCGTTAAATCGGAAAATGGCCGCAAGCGTAAATTTTTAACTGCAACGGCCGCTAATGCTGCTGAATACTGGCGCGGTTATCAGGGCGGCACATTACGCCGTGCCTGGGTTATACGCGGTATCCGTAAAGCTAATGGCGTTTGGACGGCAACGATATTTAATCCGATGGAATACGCTTCATACGTTGAAAATGGGCATCGGCAGCAGCCGGGGCGCTTTGTGCCGGCTCTTGGTAAGACCTTAAAAGCAGGCTGGGTTGAAGGGCGGTTTATGATGAAGCTGTCAGCTGAATTTGTTGAAAAAGAAGGCGCTGCGTATGTGCAGCAGGAGTTTGAAAAGTATTTGAGGGGGCATTGGAATGGCTAAAGATGTAGCGTCGCAGGCGATTGTGCAGGGCATAATAGACGCACTGCGTACAGAGTTTGGCGGCGATTATGTATATTATGCCAATAAGGTGCCGCAGAACTTTAAAGAACCGGCTTTTTTTGTTCGGCAAATAAGCGGTAGCATGGAACCGCAGCGTGGCAGGCGTTATCTGCGGCGTGGATTATACCAGGTTACTTATTTTGCAGGAAATCGTAAAACACAGGAGCAGGAAATAAATGCTGTTACTGACAGGCTGTATCCGGTGTTGGAGTACATAAAAATGGACGGCAGTCTAATCCGTGGCACGCAGATGGAACACGAAACCGAGGATAATGAACTGCATTTTTCAGTCCATTATGATATTTTCCTGCTGCGCCCACGTCCGGAAGTGATGCTGATGCAGGAACTCATTCAGATGCAGGAACTAAAGGAGTAAATTATGGCAGAAGCAAAATTTACAAAAATGCAGCTTGTGCAGTCTAAAAAATACCGCCAGTACCGTGATGTGCTGACGGTTATTTTATCGGATAACGCAAGCTATTCGCATAAAGAAGTACAGCAGGCACTTAATAAATTTTTTAAAACGCCTGTAAAAAATAAAATCAACAAAAAGGGGGAATAACCTATGGCATTAGGCGGCGGTACCTGGCTTACCGAAAATAAAAAGATTCCGGGTACATACATTAACTTTACCAGTCGTGTGCGTGCCAGCGTTAACATGGCTGACCGTGGTTATGGTACTATGGCGCTCGAACTTGACTGGGGCCCGGAAGGTGAAGTTTTTACCGTAACCAATGAGGACTTCCAAAAGGAAAGCCTTAAATATTTTGGCTACGATTACAGCGCTGATAAAATGAAAGGCCTGCGCGATTTGTTTAAAAACCTGCAAACCGGTTATTTTTACCGTCTTAATAACGGCACGGTAAAGGCAAGTAATGATATTGCTACGGCAAAATATGGCGGCGCGCGTGGTAATGCGTTGGCCGTTGCAGTACAGGTAAATGTAGATGATGAGGATATGTATGATGTAGTTACATATCTTAACGAAACCGCAGATGTAGTGGGCGATGCGGAAACCGGCACAGCAACAACTGCAACGGCTGCGACGATGACTGTTATTGACAAGCAAACCGTAGCAAGTTGGGATGAGCTTACCGACAACGATTATGTAGTATTTAAGCGTAGCGGTACAATATCTGATGCTGTGGCTGCTGCAACGCCTTTAACTGGCGGTATTAACGGCAGCACGGTTACTGCGTTGCAATATCAAAACTATCTTGATGCTATTGAACCGTATTACTTTAATACGCTTGGCTGCGTATCTACCGAAAGCGCCGTACAGGATTTGATTATTCAGTTTACCAAACGTATGCGCGATGAGGTTGGCGCCAAATTTCAGTGCGTAGTATATGATTATGATGGCGCAGATTATGAAGGCGTTATCAGCATCGCCAATAAGGTTACCGATGAAGGCGAAAACCAGGCTTCGCTTGTTTACTGGGTAACCGGTGCGGAAGCAAGCTGCGCTGTAAATGCCAGCTGCACCAATAAAACCTATGACGGCGATTTTACCGTGGATACCAATTACAAACAGTCTGACCTTGAAAAAGCCATTACTGACGGCAAGCTGATTTTCCACCGCGTAACCGATGCCGTGGACGGCGATATTGTTGGTGATGTCAATATCCTGCGCGATATTAATACCTTCACAAGTTTTACAAAGCAGAAAAACGAAGATTTTTCCAGCAATCAGGTTATCCGTGTTTTGGACCAGCATGCAATCGACATCGCAAGGCTGTTTAATAAAACGTATCTCGGCAAAGAGCCGAATGACGTGGAAGGGCGTACAGCTCTGTGGGGCGACCTTGTTGCCTACGAAAAAGAAATGCAGCGTATCCGTGCTATTCAGAATTTTAATGCCGATGATGTGCCTATTCCGCAGCAGGGGCAGTCTAAAGAGGTTGTGCTGGCAGAATACGCAATTCAGCCGACGATGTGCATGGAAAAACTTTATATGAATATTATTATTGCCTGACGGAAGGAGGAGTAATTTATGAGTGACCCTGTAAGAACAATGCACGCACGGGACGCGGTATCTGCAAAGCTGGCAAGTTGCTATATTACCATCGACGGCGAGCGTTATTTGCTGATGCAGGCGAAAAACCTCGAAGCACGTGTTGAAAAGAATAAAGTAGAAGTGCCGATTTTGGGCAAAACCGGTTTGGGGCATCGCGCCACTAACTGGAACGGCACCGGCAGCATGACGGTGTATGGCAATACTTCCAAGTTTGCCGAACTTGTAAAACGCTATAAAGATACCGGCGAGGATATTTATTTTGATATTCAGGTGCGCAACGAAGACCCGACTTCTACCGTCGGCGCGCAGACCGTTATTTTAAAGGACTGTAACCTGGATTCGGCAACCATTGCCGCCTTCGACGCTGACGGCGATTGGCTGGAATGGGATACCGACTTTACATTTGAGGATTTTGAACTGCCGGAAAAATTTGCTGATTTGCAGGGTATGCAGTAACAGGAGGATTAAACAATGGCAGATAATTTTAAAGCATTTATGGCGGAAAACGCCATTAAATACAACGAGGTGGAATATGTTGCCTCGGAGCGTTTTGTTGACGAAAACGGCAAGCCTATTCCGTGGCGCTTCCGCATTTTAACGGAAGCTGAAAACAATAAAATCCGCAATCAGTGCATCCGCCGCGTTACCGATGCCAAGACCAGACAGACGACGACAGAAGTGAACCGCGATAAATACAATGATATGCTGATTGAAAAATGCGTTATTTATCCGAACCTTAACGACGCAGCTTTGCAGGAAAGCTACGGTGCTGTCGGCGCTGTGGAGCTGGCGAAAACTATGCTTATGCCGGGCGAATATACGGACCTTATTTTGGCAGTCGGTGAAGCTAACGGCTTTGAAAGCGGCATGGCAGAAAAAATCCGCCGTGTAAAAAACTGATTAACGGAGGCGATGTATGGGCGAATATCCTATATTATTGCCTCCACAAATTGCACAAATTGCCGCACGAAATACTGCGCCTGCCCGAAACAGAGCAGGCGTTTTTGTTTGCAGCAATAAGCTTAAAGATGAAACATGATAAAGAAGAAGCCCAAAAATTAAAAGCAAGTAAAGCCAAGCGGCGGAGGAGGTGAGTGCGTGGCAACGCTTACACAATATTTAAAATTGCAGGACGGCGTATCCGGACCGTTAAGTAAAATGGCAAAGGCTGCCGATAATTTAATGAATAAGCAAGAGGCGGCGGCTACCGCTATTGAACGTACAGAAAACGCGGCGAACGGTTTAGCGCGCAAGTCAAGCCGTGCCCGTTCCGTCCTTAACGCCATGGCCAACGGCGTTACCGGCATTGCCGACGCGGCTTATCGTGCCGAAAACGCCCTTAACGGCATGATGGGCAAGTTAAGAAAAGCGCCGGAAAGCAGCGGCGGCGGATTTTTGAGCAGCACTATTGGTCAGTTTGCCGTAGGTAATATTATCGGTGACATGATAATGCGCGGTACCGAGATGGCACTGGACAAAATCAGCGGCATGGTTGCCAAAGCAGATATGTACAGCGGTATGCAGGCGCGGCTTGAAATGATTGCCGGAAGCCAGGCAGAAGCAGTGCGCTTAAATGACCAGATTTATGCGTCTGCACTCCGGGCCCGTGGCAGCTATGAAACAATGGCTGACAGTGTATCAAAAATCGGGTTATCTGCAAGAGAAGCCTTTCCTGATCCGCGCGAGATTGTGCCGTTTGTAGAAAACGTGCAAAAGCTTTTCACTATTGGCGGTACCGGGGCAGAAGAACAGAAAAATGCTATGCTGCAATTGACGCAGGCTTTAGGCAGCGGAAGGTTGCAAGGCGACGAATTGCGAAGCATTGCAGAAGCTGCACCAATGCTTAACCAGGTTATTGCAGATTATATGGGCGTCAGCGTCGGTGAAATTAAACAGCTTGGTGCAGAAGGCAAAATTACAGCGGACATTATTAAAAACGCAATGTTATCGGCAACAGATGAAATTAACGCCAAATTTGACCAGATACCGCTTAAGTGGCAGGATATTTGGACGAATATAACAACACGTGGCGACCGCGCGCTGATGCCGGTTTATACGGCTATAAGCGATATGGCAAATTCGCCTGCAGCTATGGCGTTTGCAGATAACGCGGTAATGGCCGTGCAGATATTCAGTGCCGCGCTGTTGGGACTGATGAATAATGCAGAATATCTGTACAATATTTTTGACAGGTACGACGCTTATATTGTGCCGGTGTTGTGGATGATAGTTGCAGCTATGGCGGCTAGCCGGGCGCAGACTTTACTTGCCGCAGGTGCTGCAGGTGCTCATGCCGTTGCAAGTGCCGCAGAAACGGCGGCGATTATAGCGCTTACTGTAGCACAGGACGGATTGAATGTAGCTATGGCGGCAAATCCGTTAACATGGGTGCTCTATGGAATTATCGCACTTGTCGGTGCTATTTACCTTGGTGTGGCGGCAGTAAACGAATTTACAGGCGCGAACATTTCGGCAACAGGACTTATTGCAGCCGCGTTTATGACAGCTTATGCTGTAATCCACAATTTGATAGCAGCGCAATGGAATATGTTTCTTTCTTATGCTGAATTTTTGGCAAATGTATTTGTTGACCCGGTTAGCGCAACTTATAACCTGTTTGCAAACATCTGGAACGGCATCGTCGATTTGGTTGGTGTGGCCATTGAAAATATTATCGGTATGATTGCTGAAATTCCGGGTATCAGCAAGGTTGTTGATATTGATACCAACTTTAAAGCGGCAGATTATAAGCTTGATTTAAAGAAAATTGACGGCGGTGTTGATTTAACGGATTACCGCATGGGTATGCTGGATTATGGTAACGAAGCAAAGTGGGCTTATAATGCTGCAGCAAACTGGTCCTTTAGTGATATGTTGCCGGAACTGCCGGGCGTTGACCCGGTAAGCGGCAGTGGAGAACTCGGCGGCATTAAAACAGGCATTGATGATGTTGCCGGGAACACCAAGGCAATTAAGGATGCTATGGATATTGTCGATGAGGATTTAAAATTCTACCGAGATATGGCAGAGCAGGAAGTAATAAACCGTTACACTACGGCGCGCGTGGATATTAAGGTTGAAAACCAGAATAATATTGCAAGCGATGTGGATGCTGACGGTATGATTACACACCTTATTGACCAACTTGGTGAAGCAATGGACGCAGGAGCGGAGGCGGTGCACGCATGAGTTATTATTTTTATCTTGGCGATTTTATGTTGCCTGTACCGCCGCCACGCATGGACATACGGGTAAACAATAAAAATAAAACCATCAATCTTATCAACGAAGGCGAAATAAATATTATTAAAACTCCGGGGCTGAAAGAAATCAGCTTTGAAGCGTTGCTGCCGAATGCTAATTATCCGTTTGCCGATTATTCGCAGTCGCTTGCAGGCAATGCCGTTTCGGCGTTTTTAGGCAATGCTTTTAGCTATCGCCCCGCGACTAATTTTTTGGAAAGTCTGCAAACGGCCAAAAACAGCAACAGCCCGATACGCCTGATAATTACGCGCATGACGGCAAGCTTTGCAATGCTGTTTGATACTAACTTTTTGGTGACGGTAGAAGATTTTACCATGCGCGAGGATGCCAAAAATGCCTACGACATTATTGTGCCGCTGCGCTTAAAAGAATGGCGTGACTACGGAACGAAAGAAGTTGCCGTGACAACTGACGAAAACGGCAATCAGGTTGTTACAGTAAATAAACCACGCCAAACGGATAAAAGTGTAGGCCGCGCGTGGACGGTTACAAAAGAAAAGTCGGTTTTTGAAGCCGTAAAAATGGCGAGCGGCGGCAGCCTTAACTGGCGCAGCGTTGCAAATCTTAACGGTATTTTAAATCCGAATGCCGTACAACCGGGGCAGGTGTTGCGGCTTGAATGATTTAACTGTTTTAATTCATACTGCGGACGGTAAAATATATATTCCTTCCGTACTGGACGGTATGGTTATTGAAACGTTCAGGAAAGGGCAGCCTGGTAAGCTGACATTTAAAGCGGTACAAGACGAACTGTTGACGATTGCCGAAGGGAATATTGTACAGGTTAAACGTGGCGATACCGGTATTTTTCAGGGCATTATTTTTTCACGGGCGCTGGATAAAGATAATGTAATATCCATAGTTGCTTACGACCAGCTGCGCTACCTTAAAAACAAGCACGTTTACAGCGCGGTTGGCAAAAAAGCATCGGAAATTATTACACAGCTGGCGGCGGATTTTCAGTTAACCGTTGGCGAAATTGCCGATACAGAATATATTATTCCGCGCTTCCGTGCCGGCGACCAGACGCTGTTTGATATGATGCAGACCGCGCTTGATATTACTACGCAGGCGCAAAGCAAGCTGTTTATTTTATATGATGACTACGGCAAACTTACCGTAAAAAATATGGAGAACATGCGGGTTGATATTCTTATTGATGCGGAAACCGCAGAAAATTTTGCATTTAAGTCTGATATTGATAAAGATACCTATAATCGCATTAAACTGTATTTTGATAATAAAGACACAGGCCTGCGCGAAGTGTGGCAGGTAGAGGACACGGCGACAATGAGCCGCTGGGGTATTTTGCAGCTGACAGAATCAATTAACCCTAAAAAGGCAACAAGTCTGCCAGATAAGGCGCAGGCAATGCTAAAAAAATATAACCGTGTGCGGCAATCGCTCTCCATCCGCAACGCGCTGGGAGATGACCGTGTACGCGGCGGCAGCAGTCTTTTTGTTGATTTGTTGATTGACAAGCAGCACGTGCAGATGAAAATGCTGGTAGAAGCTGCAAAGCATACTTACCGGAATAATGAACATTTAATGGATTTAACCCTGAGAGGCGGTGTTTTTGAATGAATGGTGAAAACTTACTGGGGCTTATACAGCAGGCAGCTAAAAAGGTAGTGGAAGCCAGTAACCTTACTGATTACTGCATCGGCATGGTTGAAAGCACGGCACCGCTTGTTATCCGCACGGAGCAGCAGGAAACACTGGCCGAGGATTTTTTAATACTGACCGACCTTGTGCGCGATTATGATGTGGATATTACGGTAAATCACACCACGCAAAACCGCAGCGGCGGTGGCGGCGACAGTGCTTTTGCCAGCCATAACCATCAATATACAGGACGTAAGCGCATTACCGTACATAACGGATTAAGTGTCGGCGAAGCTGTTATTTTAGTGCGGCAGGCAGGCGGTCAGGAATTTATTGTTTTAAGCCGCGTTAATAATCATATCAATTTAAGCGGGCAGTGGGGGTGATGTTATGGGCTTTTTACCGGCGGCAGCGGCAACGGTGGTTAATGTTTCCGAAGCAGCACAGATGCCGTCAAAATCTTATCGTATGCTGATAGCTGATGAGCGCATCAGCGGAAGCGTTGATGATTTGGACGCTATTGCACAGGCTTGCTATAAAATTTTGAACACGGAACGCTATGTGCATATTATTTATAGCTGGAACTACGGTGTAGAGCTGCAAGACCTTTTCGGCAAGCCTTTGCCTTATGTATACTCCGAATTGCCACGCAGGATAAGGGAAGCACTGACGCGCGATGACAGGGTGGAATCGGTGACGGATTTTGACTTGTCACATACGCGCGGCGATGTGCTTGCCAAATTTAAAGTAAATACTGCTTATGGCAGCATTGAAATGGAAAAAGGGGTGACGATTATCTAATGTGGGAAAGTCAGACAGATACAGTAATACTTAACCGTATGCTGGAAAAAGTGCCTGCAAGCATGGATAAACGTGAAGGCAGCATTATTTACGATGCTTCTATGCCGGCGGCTATAGAATTTATGCTGATGTATGCAACGCTGAACTGGTTTTTGCAAAATACTTTCGGCGATACGGCAGAGCGCGAATATTTGATTGAAATTGCCAAAGAGCGCGGCTTATCGCCGTATGAAGCGACCTTTGCAGAGGGAAGCGCTGCATTTACCCCGGCAGATATTATCGTTCCTGTTGGCAGCCGTTTCAGCTATGACGATGTAAATTACACCGTTGTTGAAAGCAGTGAAGGAACCGCGCGCCTGCGGTGCGAAACGCCAGGAACAGCTGGCAATAAACCGGCAGGAGCACTTGTGCCGATTGCGTATATTGCAGGGCTGAAAACGGCGATGTTTAACGGCGTAATTGTGCCGGGCGAGGATGAGGAAGATACAGAAACATTCCGGGCCCGTTACCTTGCCAGCTTTAATAGCCAGGCATACGGCGGCAACATTGCCGATTATCGCGAAAAAGTTAACGCCATTGAAGGTGTCGGCGGGGTGAAGGTGTATCCGGTTTGGAATGGCGGCGGAACAGTGCGCCTGGTATTTATGACCAGTGAATTTAAACCGCCTGACCCGGAATTTGTAAGCGAAGTGCAGACGCTAATTGACCCTACGCAAAATCAGGGCATGGGCATCGGCATTGCGCCTATTGGACATACGGTTACTGTGCAGGGTGCGCAGAATTCTGCTGTAACCATAGGCTTAAATGTTACTTTTGATGCCGGGACCTTTGAAGACTACAAAGCAAGTATCGAAAAAGTAATTGACGATTATTTTATTGAACTTAACCGTAACTGGCAAAATACGCAGCGTGTTACGGCAGAAGCTTTTGAAAACAACGGCATTATTATCCGAATATCGCAAATCGAAAGCCGTATTCTGGACATTGAAGGCGTGACGGATATTCAGCACACTAAACTGAACGGACAGGAAGAAAATTTGACGCTGGGCGTTGATGAACTGGCTGTAAGGGGTGAAATGACCAATGGATGACCAGCGCAGAACAGTAAGGGTGGAAAGGTATTTCCCAAATGTGCTGGCTCCTGCCAAGGAATTTAAAACGCTGGCGCAGATGGAAGATGATGAGTTTGCGGCGCTTTGGAACGAAGCGTGGCAATGGTTTTTGAATACGTTTGTAAATTACATAGATGTTGCCGGTGCCGAGCGTTGGGAGGATATGCTCGGCATAATCGTGCCGCCGGGGTCTACTCTTGCAGACCGCAGGGCGGCCATTTTATTGCGTATCAATACGCAGCTGCCGTATACTTTGCCGCGACTGCAGGAAATGCTTAATGCAATGTACGGCGATGATATGGTGATAGCTTCTACAAACACACAGTATGAACTATGGCTAAATATTGATAACCGTGTAATCCTGCAAACCAACGCGCTGCGAATTATGCTGCAAAGTATTATACCAGCAAATCTTGTAATACGCATGTTGCAAGAAATGATTGGTGACGGCGATGTGTTTGTTGGCGGCATGGTAAGTATGGTAAATACCATTTACATCCAACCCAATAATGACTTTACACTTGATGATTTCAATATTGCTGCTGCAAGTGGCGGTATGGTAAGTATGCGTAACGATATTTTTATTAAATCGGAGGCGGTATAATGGCACAATTTCAGAATATGATTATTACCCGTGCCGGGCTTGATATGATAGCGCAGTCGCAAGCAGGCGGCACGTTAATTTTTACAAAAGGTAAACTGGGTGACGGTCAGATTGGCGACCAAAGTATACCCGATTTGACAGATTTAATTAACGCTAAAATGAGCGTGGAATTGTCTTCCGTGACAGCAAAAACGGAAGGGCATGTTGAAGTAAGGTTTATTGTAGATAATACAGACCTTGATGTAGGCTTTTTTGTCCGTGAAGTCGGTATTTTTGCTAAGGTAAATGATGAGGGTGTGGAAAAGCTGTATGGGTATGCTAACGCCGGAAACTATACAAACTACCTTGCAGATAAAACTGTACCGATTGACAGCATTATTACAAAAATTGACCTTGTTGTAGGCAATGCGAGTAATGTATCTTTTACCACGGATAAAAGCCTTGTATATGTTACGTTGGAAGATATGGAAAATGCGCTGAATACCCATGACGCTGGCGCAGACGCGCATGAACCTGCTTTTGATGCGCATAATGCTGCTGATGATGCGCATAAAGATTTTACTGGTGCGACAGCCGAGGCCGCTGGTAAACGTGGCATGGTTCCGGCACCGGCAGCAGGCGACCAGAACAAAGCGTTATTTGGCGATAAATCGTATAAGTCAGTAGTACAAAGCATTAACGGCATTACACCTGACGCTGGCGGCGGCATAACGCTTGTTACTGGTATTAATATGCTTGCCCGCAATCAAGCATACCAGTACGGTGACATTGCTTACAGCCCTAATTTGCCGTCATGGGCATATCTGTATTGCGTGCAGGCCGGTACAACGGCTGCTTCCGAACCCAGCTTTGCAAGTGTAAAGACAATGGGTCAGTACATTACGGACGGCACTGTGAAGTGGATTGTAGATGATGTTAGGTTTAACATACCTGTTGGCGTACCTTTTTATGATACTTACTTACATGACGGGTGCGTAAAATTAAACGGCGCGAATGTAAACCGTGCTGATTATATTCGCCCGGCAAAAATTGCAACCGATAAGAGCTTATGGACCAGCAGCCCATCAACAGAGCCATACAAATATGGTAATGGCAACGGAAGCACTACGATGACGCTGCCGGATTTCCGCAACAGGTTTATCGAGGGCGGTGATAGTGTCGGAGTTATTGATGCAGGACTACCGAATATAACCGGTAATCTTAGTTACTGCATGGCATGGAGCGGAACAACAGATGGTGATGGTGCAATTCAAAGAACCGACAGTGGTCAAAATGCACCTAACGGAGACGGGTGCGGTAATGGTGGCACATTTAATTTTAACGCTTCACGTTCAAGCAGTATTTACGGTAAATCACAAACAGTCCAACCTCCGGCTATACAGCTAATACCGCAGATTAAATTTTAATTTGTGGTATTAGTCTTATGGCAGCAGGCTGCACAGTAGTGCTATTACCGTAGATAGAATTTGCGCGCGAAGCATTAAAGGTAATTCTTTTTATACTGACAGGCGTATTCGTTCCTTGTAGCAAAACAAGCTGTAAATCATCTGTTTGCGAAGCAAACAAAGCGTTATCTGGATAAATAATTGGCTCGTCATCGCCGTTCATAACATCCATAAAACGCGGCTGGATAAATCCGGAAATGTTAGGCAGCCCTGCATTTAATCGTGCCGCGCTATCTCCACCTTAAATTATTTTCAAAACAGAAAGGATGATTAATCATGACAGCTAAAAAAGTATATCAATTCGACCTTGAAAACAAGACCTACAAAGGTATTATTACTTTGGACGATACCGATAAGTCGCCGTCCGGCAGCTGGAACATACCGGGCGACTGCACCACGGTTAAGCCCCCGGAAGAAAAAGAAAACTACATACCTGTTTGGGATGGCGAAAAGTGGGTAGAAACGGAAGATTATCGCGGGAAAGAATACTGGCTGCCTGGTGATACTTACGGCACTCCGGGCAGGGAAGTCAAGGAAATTGGACCATTGCCGGAAGGCGCAACGCTTACTCCGCCCGAACAAACGCTGGATGAATTAAAGACTGCTAAAATAGCAGAAATGAAAGCTGAACGTGACAAACGCGAACAGGGTATTATTGCTTACAACGGCAAAGGCTTTGACTATGACCTTAAATCCGTTGCTAAATTAAACGAAGCCCGCGATGTGCTGCTTGTTGACGGCGGCAGTCAAGCGTGGATTTGTGCAGACAGTAGCATTACAACGCTAACCGCTGATGACATTATTGAAATTAAACGTCTTGGCAAAGAACGCAGTAATGACCTGCATATGCAGTATGCAGCATTAAAGGTTTATATTGCTGGATTAACCGATAAAGAAGCGGTAGAAGCAGTTACTTTTGACACTAAAATTAATATATCTGAAACAATAAATCTGCCATAAAAATAGATAAAAACAGAGAGCAACGCATTTTAGTATTGGTTTTTACATTGTTGCCGCAAAACCGCATAAACAGGGCGTTTGCAAAATCATGCGCATAAATGCCCTGTAAACGGGTTTTACAAAGTTTTGGTGCCCAGCAATGCCTTGATACACTTAAAAGCCGCATAAATACTGAATTTGCAGCTTTTTATCATAAAATGATAAAAGTGTTACAAAAGGGTTACACAATGTAAGCAGTTCCAAAGCGGTTGAGTAGATTCTTAAGATTTGCAATTAGTTACAAATTAATTACAAACTGTCATAAAAGGTCTACCGCTTTTTTTAATTGGCGGATATCTTTGTGGGTATAAACACCGGTAGTAACATCTTTATCGGCGTGACCTAAAATGCGTTTAACCGATGTAATATTAGCGCCTTTATTATTAAAATTGGTAGCCGTAGTATGACGGCATTCGTGAGGCGTGTGTTTGCAGTTAGCTGCAATCATTACCTTTCTAAAACGTCTTGCAAAGCGGTTGTAACTTACACTATTACCATCATCGTCCGTTATAAGTGTAGTGCCTGGCTTTGCCATCCACATTTCAAAATAGGGTAAGGTTTTAAACGATATAGGGATAATCCTGTTTTCTCCCGCTGCCGTTTTACTTTTGCCGATGGTAAACAAGCGCGATTTTAGCTTAACATCTGATTTTTTAATGCGCAGAAACTCTGATGGCCTTGTGCCTGCGTAGCACATCATTAGTACGGCGGTTGCCCAAGGCGCAAGCGGGTCTGATGTAGCAGCCAAAGCTTTGACGCGGTTAAGCTGCCTGGTATTAAATGGCTTTTTAATAACTTTAGGTTTATATTTATCAACATCTATAAAGTGTGATATATCGGCAGTTTGAGGTATAAGCTGATATTTAACTGCATAGGCATAAAGATTGTGAAATAACTGGCGCACCTTCTTCTGTTCGGGCTGCCCGACACCACGTTCTGAAAGCGCGTTTATTACACCTTGCAGGTCAGAAACTTTTAAAGTTAAAAATTTACGATTGTGTAAATTAGTGCAGTTATTAAAAGCCGTGCGGTAGCTGCGCGCAGTAACGGGCTGTATCTTTTTGCATCGTTCAGCCATTTCCTGTTGGTAGATTTCGGCGAAGGTAATAAGGCTGGGCGCATATACAGACGGGTCCTTGTTGTATTCAACCAAAAATGTTAATGCTTTTTCATATGTTTCAAAATATCCGAGGTATTTATAATGCCCATCAATCTTTTTACGCACGGCCCACGGCTTCCGCCTGCGACCAGGTAGCTTAATAATGCTGCCGAAATTATTAGGAAGTTTCATACGTTTTTTCATTTTTTCACGCTCCTTATAGCTTATTATAAGGGGCTTTTTATTTGTACAAAAAGGGGGTGGTTAAATTAATTGATTTTATTTTGGGCTATATTACTGGTATGGTTGTTACAGTTTTGGCAATCATGTTTTTTATGGGCGCAAATAGTGACAGGGGGAGATAAAAATGGATGCACAAGATATTACAGTTGGTTTAACTATTGCCGGTGCAGTAGGGTGGGTATTTAAGGTTTGGATAATCAGCCCGCTTAATGCCAGCATTTTACGGTTAAATGATAGCCTTAACCGCATTGATGGTATAGTTGATAAAATTCAGGAACAGAACATTGCCATTTTGCAGGATATTACTGCAACGGTGGCCAGTGTTAAATCTGCACATAAACGCATTGATGAATTGCAGGAGCGAGTACATACGTTGGAAATGCGCTGCACTGACTGTTGCCGGAGGGATGACTAATGCTTGACAAAATTAAAGACTTGCTGGCAAGCAGCATAAAAAAGATACCGGCCAGCATCGGCACAAAAGCCATTGTGTATTATGCCGTGGTACTTGCTGCCGAGATTATCTTATTTAACATTGCTTTTTGCGCGAACTGGTGGAATACCGGTAAAGCCGATGTAAATACGCTGATACAGTTCCTTACGGTACTGGTCGGCGCGCAATTTACATCGGCTATTTTAATGATTGGAAAAGGCTTTGTTGACAGTGACGGTGACGGCGTGCCTGATGTGTTGGAAAATGATAAAGCCGAAATTGGATTTAAAACGGAAGAAGGCAAAACAAAATGATTTTTAAAAGGGTAAAACCAAAAGACTACAACCTGCAATTTACTGATTTGACGCCGCGCGATGATACCAGCCGCATCGTTATACATCATACCGGCAACCCGACAGACGATGACCTGTCGGCAGAACAGCTGCACAGAAGCCACCAAAATTTGGGCTGGGCAGGTGTAGGTTATCATTTTATCGTCCGCAAGGATGGCAGTATCGAACTTGGCCGCCCGGTAGAATGTGTGGGCGCGCACGCGGAAGGTTTTAATTACTGTTCCATCGGTATCCATGTTTGCGGGAACTTTGACCTGGTTGAACCGACAGAAGCGCAGATTAACGCATTGCCGATGCTGTTAGCGGACATCTGCGATGCGTATGGGCTTATTGCCAGCGACAGCATTGTGATGGGCCACAGAGATTTAATGGCAACGGATTGTCCCGGCAATAATTTGTATAAACGTATGGATACAATCCGCGGGAACGCAGAATGGTATAGAAACCATTAAATACGCGATATTTCTCGCGAATTTTATCGAGAAAACGAGACTGCAAAAACAGCTAATTTTGCAATTTGAAAGGAGGTGAAACTATGCAGACTTTAAAAGGTATCGTAACAGATAAAAACTTCTGGCTTGGCTGCGCAGTAGGTTTTGCCCTTGGCGCTATGCACCATTATTTTGGGCTGTAACCGAAAATAACCGCCTGCACAGTTGGCACGTGCGCTGATTTTTAACAGTGTTGCCTATACTTTTATGCAAAAGCTGCAAAAACGGCGCACAAGCCAAATGCGGCGGTATATTGTGATTTAGAGGTAAAAAATGGAAAATGAACAGAAAAAATCTGATAACCATAATTATTTTTATTATATTATCGCTGCTGTGGTGCTTTGCACCTGTGCTTATAGCTTCCTGCGAAGCTGCGGAAACGCCGGCATCGAAAAGTTACATAAAAGTACCGACAGTACAGTGGGAGCAGTTGAAAAGCAACACGAAACTATTAGAAGCGAACTTGATATTGCTGGAACAGAACTTGACAGTGCAGGAACAGCGGTCGGCCGAGCTGACGAGTTTATTACAGCAAGCCAAGAACGAGTTAACCAAAACGCAGCAAGCCTTGCAGACTGCCAGCGCATCGTTAGTGACTGCCGAAAAATCGTTACAGATTGCCAACGAATATACGCTGAAGCTGAGGAAACAAATAGAACAGGAACGAGAAGCGGCGGCGGAAGCTAAAGAACAGGCTTATTGGAAGGGATGGCTTAATGGTTTTTGCTGTGGTATTGCCGGCGGCGTTATTGCTATTACCACAAAATAACTTTTCACTTTATTTTCAGAAAAGGTTAAAATCGCATAACATAAGTGTCATGAATACTTGGTGTATTACAAAATGAAAAAGACTGGTTCTACCAGTCTTTTTTTTATTTATAATTTTATTTGCGATGCTTTTTCTGCTTTTAGCAACAATTTTTCAATCTCTCTTAGTTCTTTCCAGCGTTTGCGTTCTTGTATTTTTGTAATTTCGTTATTTGGTAAGTGTTTTAATCTTTCGTTGGCTTTGTGCCATTTTTCAAGTGCACCGCTTCTTGCTAATTGCAAAATTCTTAATTCGGTTAATATAGTCATTTTTTTAACCTCCATCTTGAAAATATATATATTCATGGAACTGACAGCCTGAAATATCAGTTCACCGACAGTGGAATTGTAAGTATCCGCATTGGTGCTGATGTAAAATATACAGTTGGTGCAATGTTCAAGGGCTGCACAAGCTTAAAAGAAATCACAGTTGACGCAGGACATCCGTACCTTTCTTCCTAGGACGGTGTGCTTTACAGTAAGGTCTATAAAAGCAGCGGAGGGGAAGTGGCTGGCAGAAGTATTTTCACCTATCCTGCAGGAAAAAGCTGGGCAGGAAGCTATACACTTCCGTCAGATGTAGTATTGTTAGGCGGTTTTGCATTTGATTCCTGTAAATTTACAGAGATTCACATTCCGGCCCGTGTACTGGATCTGGATTATGACTCTATGGCTTTTATAGGAGACAGGAACACATATTATGCCTTTGATTCTATCAAAGACAGCTGTAAATTATACGTTGTAAAAAATTCTTATGTGGACAATTACTTTAATACACGTTATCATTTTTATTATGAAAAT